>ENA-OQNN01000585-OQNN01000585.1-human-gut-metagenome-genome-assembly--contig:-NODE-585-length-34814-cov-3.728688_pt1 | contig 34814 bp, 59 predicted proteins | sample MGYA00242624_ERZ504870 | MGnify/ENA primary metagenome ERZ504870 (study PRJEB26092, sample SAMD00036379) | human gut metagenome | host: Homo sapiens | study: EMG produced TPA metagenomics assembly of... | reverse complement strand
ATTGCAGTAATCTCATTCCTGCTCGGGATGCTTACTTCTGAACATTTCTTGAATTTCCTGAACAAATGTCTGTCAGTATCCGAGGGCTAAAGTCGCTGCAAACTGCTTTAAGCTTTTTTTCGCAGACAAGCACGATGTCGCCGCCTGGGCTGGCCGCGCCGATCGCGTGTTCGCACATCCGGCACGCTTCTCCGCACTCATCTTTTGTAGAAATTTCAGTCCTGATTCTGCACAACTGCAGCATAATATTATCGTACTTTTCCTTGCTCAGAAACATTGTTTCGCTCCTTCCATATTCTAATTAGTTCTCGTTTTTCCTCTGATGTAAGTTCCATTAAATACTGAAAGCCAATATCAGCGGGCGCAATTTCTTCACCCTTATTATAGCACAGATCATCCTGAATACAAAGCATTTTGCGCCCTCCTTTTCTTAACTTCCAAATTCTATCGTTTCTTTTTGTGCAGTTTTGCCCTTGAGCCTGTAAAACTCTGGTGATAACATTATAGTACATTACAAAACCGGGAGTACTATGACTAGTGCAGGATCCTCGGCTCCCGCCGCTCGTCCTGCTCCCGGGCTACGTCCGCGACGCAGGCAAACAGGAGCGGAATGCCCTTGATGTAGTCCACGCTGACGCTATGCACATCTGTCAGCTTCGCACCGTCTACTGTTACGTCCACTTTCCCGTTGTTTACCCGGATGTTGATGCACTCCATATTTTTTCCTCCTGTCATTTATTATAGAACGGTTGTTCTAAAAATCAACATGGTATTATGAACAAACAGACCGCGTTATTTTTGGGGATCAGGAATCCGATGGTGTACAGTTTATGGGACTGATGATTTGATATAATATTCGGTTTGACCGGCCCCATCGTATCTGGAACATACGGTGGGGCCATTTCAGCAGATGCCGGATTCGAGAACTATCTGCTACGTTTTCATTGTACCAGATAATGTTTGTAAGAAAAGGGCGAATCCTGCGTTCTTGTCACATGTTTTGCATTTTTATATGGAAAATGTAAGAAATAAAACTGAAACTTACGAATGGAGGCGTAATCATGTCCGCAATACAGGATCTCGCTCCGTTTATCGGCGCGTATCAGGGGAAGATCAGAAGGGCAAAAGATGCAAGCGGGATGACGTTGGAGGAGCTGTCGAACGAGTCCGGCGTTTCCTTCTCTGCCGTGAGCCGATTATACGCTGGAACACAAGCGGATCCACGGCTTTACAACTCGGCTGCGCTATGCAAAACGCTCGGGTTGTCGCTCGACGAGCTGTTCGGCCTTGAAAATCCCGTCGGAAGCCCGGAAAAGCTGACCAAGCAGATCCATCATGTCGAGCTTGAAAACGCCAAGCTGGAGGCAGCAACAGCCCTACAGAGCGCGCAAATAAGGTCTACACATACAATGTGTTACGTTCTCGCCCTATTTTGTTTGCTGCTCTCCTTTACCCTGATTGCCTGCCTTGTAACGGATGCGCAGATTCGGAACGCAGGCCTCATTCGCGATGGAGATTTGACCGTAACCGCATGGGCGTGTATCGCCCTGATCGTAGGTTCAGTTCTGGCTTCGGCAATTACTTTCTACGCGATCCGAAAAGAACGTGGAGGGAAACATGGAGTGCATCAAGTGTAAAAAAGAAATCCCAGACGGCGCGCCCTACTGTTGCTGGTGCGGGAAAAAACAGGAAGCGCGGCGAAGCCGGACGCGCGGGAACGGGCAAGGAAGCGCTTACCAGCGAGGGAAGACGTGGACGGCGCGTTGGACAGAAAGAACTTACCTAGACGAGAACGACAAGCTTCGGCAAAAGATGCGAACAAAAGGCGGGTTTACATCAAAGCGCGCCGCCCTCCAATATGCCGCAAACCCTCCGAAGGAAGAGCAGCGAAGCCCCACTCTCAGAGAATACTACAAAACATATCTGCGTGGGGATTATCTATCCTTATCGGCTGATCGTCAGGGCGCGGCGGAAAAGGCATTCGAGCGCATGAGAGAAATCGCCGACCGTGAGATCGACGCGCTTACCATCGCGCAGATACAGGATGTTATCGACCGCAACGCCAGCACCTATTACACGCGGAAGGACATGAAAACAGTCCTTTCCCATTGCTACAATCTCGCGATTGCTGAAAAGCAGACTACCGTGAATCTTGCAAAGTACATAAAGCTTCCGGAGCTTGAAGAAAAAACGCCGGAGCCGTTCACCGACACCGACGTAAAAAAGCTATGGGAAGCGTATGCAAAGGATCACTTCGTCGGGTTTATTTTAACGATGATTTATACCGGCATGATGCCCGGTGAGCTTCTGAAGCTCAAGAAAGATATGATTGACTTTGAAAAGAATGAGATCGTCCGAGGCGGCATAAAGACAAGGAAGCGGAAGGAAACGCCTATGGTCTTCCCAGATTTCGTTGCGCCGGTGCTGCATGAACTATGCGAAGAAAGCAAATCGCGCGTCGGAAATATCTGCTGCATAAACAAAGATAATTTTTACAAGAGATATTATGAGTGTTTGGAGCTTGCCGGAGTGCAAAAGCTACCACCTTACTCATGCCGCCATACAACCGCTACAGCCCTCGCGATGAAAAACATCGACCCGTTTACGATCAAGGAAATCATGCGCCACACGAAGATAACGACTACCCAACGGTACGTACACCCGGACATGAAAGGCATGGTCGATGCCGTAAATCAGTTGCAAAGCGACTCGCCAGAGTGAATTCTGTATGCTACAAAATATGTTACAAATGCCAATTCCCCCAGTGTTTTCAATGGTTTTTTCTCCCCTGCTAAGGGAGTAGGCGTCTAAAAAGCGCGCGAGAGTTCAAATCTCTCCTTCCGCGCCAAAGTACCGATTTTAGATTTAAAACATCTAAAATCGGTACTTTTTTATGCTTTTCACCCTATTTTCTGCGTATTTTCAAAAAGCAAAAAATCACGTTATGACACGCTCTGTAACATAAAATCATTTCCCGTATGCTACATTGTATGCTACAGATTCAGCGCAATGCGAGGGGACTCCCCTATTTTTTTGCTACATGGACTTTATTTTCCGAAGCATAGAATCATAGACTTTTCGGTTCACAAGCGATAATGTGTCCATAAGTTCATCAACGACCGCCCAAGCCTTTGCCGGGTTTTTCCCAGCTACCGCAAGTAAAAACTCACTGTCCCCGTACTCGCCAACGATAGCCGGTTCTGCGGTCACAGGGGCGGGAGCGCCGGAGTAGTAACCCACATACTTACCGCCGTCGCCCCGTTCCTCTTCCTGCATCTGCTTGCGGATCACGTACAGATCCGCAAGCTTAGCGTAATTCTTATAGTCGGATTCCTCATATTCCAGGCGAGCAATCTCTTTCCGGATTTCGGCTGCATCCAACATATTGCGCTCTCCTTATGCCCGCTCGATCTGCTCCATGCAGCGGCGGATCGCGTCGCGGGTTTTATCGTCGTCCGCGTCGCGCATCATATCGTCCAGCTGCGCGCGCATATGCTCGCGGGCATCAGCGCGGGTATAGCGGCCCATTGCGTCACGGCGGCGGCCACGGTAAGAGCTGCCCCGGCCGTAAGTACCGCGCATATCCGCCTCCCACTCGCCGTCGCGGGAATAGCCGCCGTCTTCAGCCATCTCGATCTTGTAGGTATTCTTGATGGAACTCGTCAGCTTCTGGATCGCGTCCAGATCGCCCGCAGACATTTCACGCTTGTCGGCGATTTCGTCAAGCTCTTTGCAGAGCATTTCACGCAGGTTTCTCAAATCGTACATATTGCATCCTCCTTTCACGATACGCGCTCGACGATCATATTGCTATTTGCGAAACTGATCGCCTGCGCGCTGGTGTTCTTCGCCGCTACAGTCAGGCAGCAGCCGCGCGGGACTTCCACGAATGTGGAAACGAAGATGTTGAAATAGTTCTCAACAGCCGCAGGGGTTACGGCCGCTGTGGCGCTGCTCAGAGGTTCGCCGTTGATTGCAAGCGCAGCGGTAATGGCACCTGCTGTTCCGCCTGTAGGGACGGCGATATTCGCGCCAAAGGATACGCGGAACTTTGCCTTGCATTGCTGCGTAAGCCCGCGCAGCGTAACGAGCCCGCTTCCTTCGCGATGTACGATGCACGGCTTTCCGCAAGCCGCCGTGGAGATCAGCGGGACGTTCTGCCCAGCGGCGACAGTTTGAATCCCGGATGATGTAAATTCAGCCATAAAATCATTCCTTTCTAAAAGCGCCGAATTCGACGCGGTTAAAAATAGCGGCGGGACGATTGCCCCGCCGCGTTGCTATCGAGTATCGGCAATGGGGCCGACCATTTTCGTGAGGCCACGAAAAAGCTCTACGATGTGGAGTTGTTACGCGCAGTTGCCGCAGCCGTAGTTGTAACCGCTGTTGCATCCTGCGTACTGGTACGGGGCCGGAACGCTGAATGCCGGAACAGGGCGCGGGTTGTAATATGCCAACTGCCCGCTCACATAGTTACGCAGATCGAGCGTCTGAGCGTTCTGGCTTGCCGCAAGCTGCGCAACAAAGAGCTGCTGGTTCTGCTCGGCGATCTTCGCGTCCTTCGCCGCAAGCTCCTGCGCCGTCAGACGCTGGTCGATGCTGCGGAAGCCGCAGTTCATCGCGTCGATGATGTCGCGGGTGGTGTTCTGCACGGTGTTGCGGGTGTCGCACGCCTGCGTCGCCATATCATAGCGCACCTGGGCGATTGCAGCGCGGTTTTCGCAGCAGCACTCCTGTGCCTGCATCGCCATGTTGTTCAGCTGCTGCATAAGCGCGGCCTGCTGGTTGCAGCGGGAAAGCTCGGCCTGAGCAAAGCCGTTTGCCATCGCCATGTTGGTGCCGTTGACAAGCTGCGCCTGCTGGTAAAATCCGTCGCAAAGTCCCTGATTTACACTGTCGATCTTGCGCTCGATGTTGGAGAAGTCAGAGGCCAGCACATAGCCGTCTACAACGCCGCCGGAATTTCTGCCGTTGTTGCCGAATCCGTTTCCATTGCCGCCCCAGCCGCAGAAAATGGCAAGGAACAGGATGATGATCCACCAGCCATTATCACCGCCGAAGCCGCCCCAGCCGCCACCTGTCATGCCGGTAGGCGCGACGGGCATTGTCATGGTCGGGGAGCCGTCATTCAAACTCATATTTTTCATTCCTTTCGTAGATTCAAAAGATTTATCTCAATCGTGGCCACGATTTTGATCGTTCAACTGTTCGGAATTCCCGAACTATTGCAGCAGTTGCCGGAATTGCCCCGCCACCTGCTGCAGCTGATTCAACTGCTGCTGCGTGATTTTCCCGCTTTGTACCAGCTTTTCGACCTCCGCTTTCGGGTCGCCCTGAAATGTCTGTTGGAACTGCCGGAATTGCTGCACCATATTTTGAAACTGCCCCATCTGGCCGGGCATCTGCCCGCCGCCGAGGGCCTGAAACAGGGGGTTAGCCATTGCTTTCAGCCTCCTTTGTCTTTCTCACCGGTCTGGCGCTGGGGGCCGTCAGCTTGGCTACCAGCTCTTCAAACTCGCGGCGGGTCACATATTCCTCACTCATGTCCCTTCGCGGCGCTGCGGGCGCTGGCGCGGCCTGCGCACGCTCTACAAGGTCGTAGGTTGTCATGGCCGGTTTCCCGCTCGCGTCGGCCTTTTTCACGTACACGACAGGCGCATTCATATCCCACAGCGTAACGGCGTTGTTGGGCGCGACAATAAAGTCATTCGCCGCCTGCTCGTTTGGAACCCAGATGATCGACTGGTTTTGCGGCTGCTGCTGCGGCTGATAAGTCGGCATCTGCGGCGCGGGCTGGTACTGCGGCCGCATCATTGGTTCCTGCATTGGCTGACTGATTGGTTGGCCGATTGGCTGATTATAAATCGGCTGCTGATACACATACGGCTGTTGTCCAAACATCATGCTTCCTCCTTTGCCCAATAAAACAGTGGGATTTCACTCCCAGAATCCCATGTATCAAAATACGTCCCACCCTCCACGCACACAACGTGGCTTGATAACGCCAGCACATACACGCCGCGCGGATGATCTGCGCAGAAATCCGCGACGGTATAGCAGTCCGGGCACGTGTTCGGGATTACGTTCCGGGTAAAGCCCTGCTGCCGGAGGTAAGCGCTCCATACGCTGTTTGCGCTCGGCAGATCTCCCATGATGAGTCCTTGCAGGCACAATCCGATATACACCTCATCCCAGCTCTTCCTGGTCGCCTTTGCGATGGCCCGGACGGTGCAGTCCCCGACTTTCAGCCCGGCGGGGTTTGGATTAAAATAAGAAAAGCCCATACCGAACACTCCTTTGATGTGTTCAGTATGGGCCTTCTTGCTGCTTCTTGTGCCTCAGTTGTGTATCAATTTGGTTCAAAATTGCCTGCGGATTACTCCACGGGCTTGTTTTGCTGCATATATCCGTCGATCCACCCACGGATCAAGGCGCTGGGCGTTGTGCCGTTTGCTTTTGCGGCAGACTTAAAATCGTCAGCAAGGTCGCGCCGCATCTTGCAGCTTACCAGCGTCATGTTTGTGGCGTCCCACTTGTCGCGGGCGCGCTTTTGGGCCTCACTCGGCATGATTCACCCCCTGTTCTCATCGCCACATGGCGACGCACTTCGCAAGCATACGTCCGCTTGCGCTGCGGATGCTCACCGTTCCCTTAATTGCGTCACCGTCCAAGTGCTCCGCATCTTCGATATAAACGTTCATAATAGTTTCATCCTGCGTGAACAGGAATCCGTCACCGGCTTCGGTTTCGGCCGCCCGGATAAAATCCGGAAGTTCAACTTCGGCGTGGAGCCAAGTACCGGGGAAGTTTTCCTTCGCCTTCGCCTTAATGATGATTTTGTCCGGAACGTTCCGGAAATCAGAACGGATGCGGTAAAGATGTGCAATCATTTTTTATTCCTCCTCCAAATCTGCTTGCAGCTTATCAAACCATGCTTCTGTTTCCGCCCAACTGTGGGCCGCGTACTCTTCATATGTTTCGAAATCCCCGATAATGTATCGGATATTGGTAAGTCTGTAGATTTCGAATGTATGGATATCCGCGAAACGGGCCGCGATCTTATGCCCTTGCAGGTTCTCGTCGAAAGGTTCATCTCCTACTGGAGCCATAACCTTCGCAAGGATTTCCGTTTGTTTTTCATACCATGCGTTGCGCGCTTCCTGCGACGCAAACCGCATCGGTTCCTGTGCGCGGCCTACGTCGCGCCCGGCCTCCATGATTCTTGTGATTTCTTTTACGTTTTCCATTGTAAGGCCCTCCTTCTCAGCGCAGTGCGTCAATGATTTTCGACGCATTGGATTCATTTACGATCACTTCAAGCTTCTTCACGATGTCGACGAATCTAATTTTGGAAGTGCGCGCTACAATTGCCGGGCGGTTTTTCGCGAACCACGCTTCAACGGATAGCCCTTCCGATTCTGCCTGCTTTTCCGCCGCGGCGCGTCCCTCTTCACTCATGTTTTCGAGCCGAACTTTATCTTCCACCGCGAAGAATCGGGAAAGCTTTACGTTGCAGCCGGAAAGATCGGAAGAGATGAACTTGGTGCGCAGGGACTCTGCATAGGCGATCTGTTTTTCAGAGACACCGGTGATCTTGGGAAGCGGATGTTCGGCGCCGAAATTCTCGGCAATGTATGCATTCAGTTTGGAAGCCGCCTCTGCCTTTTTTTCTGCGGCATAGCAGGACGGGCAAACAGTAACGTGTCCCGTAGCCCATTCTGCATAGGAATCTGCGTCGCGGCGGTTGACGCAATTGCGGACGTGTTCGAACGTGCCTCCACAGATTTCGCATTTGCAAGTGATCTTCGCCTTTGCCATCGCTGTACCCTCCGTAGTTGGTTTTGTTTTGCTTCATCTTATGTACCTATTATATACCGTAATACCGTATATGTCAATAGTTTTTTCAAAAAAATAAGCGCCGATTTCTCGGCGCTTATCTCAGTTATACAGTTTGCTGGATGTCCGCTGCATCTCCCGCATGATCTCCGGCAGGCGACGCTGGACCGTGGCGCGGCCCAGGAACAGCTCCGTCGCGACGTCGACCTGCGGGAGCTTATCGACAAAATAAAGCTGCGCGATCTTCTCATTTTCCCGGCCAAGATTGGCCTGATAGATCACAGCCTCCATATCCTTGCGGGTCAGGCGGCCCAGCTCTGGGGGAAGTTTGCCGCGTGCCTGCGGCGACATACGCCCCGCCTCCTTACTTCATGGCCGCAGCCAGCTTTTTCAGGAGGTCGTCGCCGTATTTGTAATCGGCAAGATACTTGATCGTGCTGTCCGCAAGTCCGGCCTTTGCCTTGATGGTCTTCTTGGCGTCCTCGACGGCCTTGTCGACGGTTTCCGTGTCGTAGTCGATCCACGGGAGCTTCCCGTGCTTCTTCCATACGCGGCTGTTGTAGCCGCTCTTGATACCGATGTTGCCGACGCCGGTGATCTGCACGCCATTACCCCAGATGGGCGTACACTCAACGGCCAAGCCGTCTCCGATGTACAGGCCCCAGTGGCCTGGCATCCACAGCCCTTCGCCTGGGACGAGTTTGTCCCAGGCGGACGCGGATACGTCCCTGCACTTCGCGATCATGCCGTCGGCGGAGACGTCAGGGACGCCGTTCGCGGCGTATTTTGCGCCGCCATATGCCGCGTTCTGATTGCCGTTCCAGCCCCACAGAATGCCCTTCGTGAGGTTCACGCAGTCAAAGCCGAAATAGCTCTTGCCGATCTGCTTGCGCAGCTCAGACTGCTTGGCGGCTGTGTACCAGCTTGGATACTGTGCAGCTTTTTCCCGGATGATGCTTTCTGTAACCGGCATCCCGAAGCAGCCCCACATATACACGGTTTGGTAATTCTTCGCGACGTCAGTATGCCGCCTGACAAGCTCGGAGGCTTTCATAACGCTCATACCCGCTCACTCCCGTACAACTCGTGATGCAGCTGCAGCACGGCGGCCTCGATCAGCTGATCGATTGTAGATACGTCGAACCGGATTCCGTGTTCGGCCAGAAAATTGATCACATAGGCTTTCTTTTCCTCGCCGTCCGTCGCGGTATACAGCTGCTCCGCCGCCTTTACGCCGATCTCAACGTAAGTGCGGAGCGTTTGCAGCTTATCCGCGTCGATTTTGGTTTTGAGCCACGGGATTAAAAATGCCGAAACGAGCGCGCTGATGAGCGCGATCACTGCCGAGATGATCTGTGTGTAGTCCATAAGTAATTACTCCTTTCGCTATTCGACTGTTTCATTTTTCTTCGCAAAAACCCGCTTGAAGGCAAGCAGGCCAAGCTCTGTGATGGTTGCCCAGCCGGTAAAGCCGAGTACGTCGGACAGGTCGACCGACGCGCCGAGCTCCGGGCTGCGGATGACTGCAATTAGGACGGCGACGGTTTTCAGCGCGCAGGCCCATACAATTACCGTCGTGATGAGCTGGAGCAGATACACAACAATGGTTCGCGCCATTTCGCCCTTGCTCCACTTGCCTTTTACCCGCATATCTGCCTCCCAATTTATTGCGCACTGCTATGCCCGCATTGCGCCTCCAGCTGGTGCAGGAATTTTTTCACGTCGCCGTTCCCGCCCATTTTTTTATACTTCTCTCCGGCGATCAGGCGTTCGGCCATTGGCATCTCTTCTGACATGATGGTAAGCCGGAGAATTGCGAGATACTGCTCGTTCTGATGCGTCTGCATCTTGTCGAGCTTCTTGTCGATCTCGCCTAGGTGCTCCTCCTGCGTTGTGGCCTTGCCGCGCTTTTTCTGTATCGCGCTGACGATGGCATTGACTACCGCCGTCAGCGCGGATGAGCCAAGCGCGGCGCAGGCGAGGGTGACGATGATGGTTTTGGTGTCCATTTTTCTGTACCTGTCTCTTTTATTTGCCGGGCTAATCGTCCGCCATTTTGATGTAGGTGGTGGTATCGCTGGAATAGCTGATCGTCGGCAGCGTCGTGCCGCCGAGGGCTGCGTAGAGGGCCGGGTATGCAGTCTGATCGAAGGTTGAGCCATCGCACGCGTGCCACGGGGCGGAGAGGACGCGGACGGTTGTGAGGGTATCGCCGACGCGGTAGTTCGGTTCCGAAAGCTTCCCGAATGCCTCATTTACCATCGGGTTCGCCGGTGCGTCGCCCGCTCGCCAGATCTTTGCAGCGCTCTGTGCCGTCAGCAGGTTCCCGGCCGTGAGCGGCGTTCCGGCCTCCAGCGGCTCGTCCTCCGGGCGAAGCCATTCATACCGCAGAAGGCTTCCCGCCGCGTCATACACCCCGTAGCGGACGGCCCCGTTTGCGAGATCGTTTGTGCCGATTCTATCCCGCATGGCTATTCCTCCAGCGCCTTGATGTAGGCATTGCTTCTGGTGTCCGTCCCGATGGTAGGGATTTCTTTTCCCGCCGCGCTATAATCGCAGTACGCCAGCCCATTCGACGATATGTATGCCGCCTCCCCGTCCGGCGATAGTGCAATACTGTCGACGCTGCTCCCCAGTACATCTCCATATACCGGGCCGGATGCTGGAGCGCTGATTGCAATGATCTTTTCCGCTCGATCAGCACTTTCAGATTCGCTTGCGGTTTCCGAAAGCACCAAAAGCCCGTTTTCGTATTTGCCGTTCGTATAGTTGTCGAGCAAGTAGCTATCGGTTTTGTAGGAAACCACCTTCCCGTTTTCCCACGTTGCACCGTAGTCCGCAGAATACCTGTATACCATATATCCGCTATACATCGTGGTCCCCGCGCCAGAGAAAGCAGCGTTCACCAGTGCAAAAAAAGCAATTATATTTGCGCCACAGTGGTAAGCCGACATTAGGGCGTGATAGGTGTACGTCGACGGCTGGTTGAAGGACGGAGTTATTTCTTCGATGTTTACGCTGCTGACTGCCTCCGACGTCGTATTGATCAGGGTTTTTGCCTTTGAAGTCTTCAGTGTGCCGCTGGTGCTACAGTTCAGTTTGTAAAAGCAGTCCTTTTCTTCGGCGTAAAAAACAATTCCGCTGCTAAAATCTGGGATGCTTACTATTTCCTTTGTTGTTTGGTTTACGTAGCTGGCACTTACTTGTCTTCCCGTGTAATTGTTATAGGCTCCGTATTCGCCTCTTACTACGTAGATATACAGAACGTTTGGCGTAATAAACATCTTCAGTCCAGAGCTTCCAGGCAGGCTGCCGCTTGCATATAGCGCAAACGGCGTATCAAGGCTACGCGTTGTGTACACTCCGTTTAACTCTGTGGAGTCTCCGGAAAAAACAGCGTAATAAGTGCCGTTTGCATACTGCACATCCGATATCAGCAAGAGTCCGGTCGGCATATCTGCCTGCTGCGTCCACGTCTCCAAATCGGGCGACGTCCAGAACTTTCTGCCGTACAGGCCGACCCATTCCCCATTCAGATACCACACAGCTACAGGTTGAATATTCGATGTCTTCAACGCCCACGGAAGCGGCGCGGCAGAGCTTCTGAGCACAGAAAACAATTTTGGATACTGTTCCTGCGATACAGTGCGCCCGTCGCACGGGAGCCATGCGTCGGAGAGGTCTGTGCGGGCGGTGATAGCGATGTCGCCGACTTTGGACGTACCCTCCGAAAGCTTGCCAAGCGCGTCGTTGACAGTCGGGTCTTCCGGGCGGGTGGCGGCGTTTGGCCAGAGCTTGGCGGCGGTCGCGTCGGACAGGAGATTTGCCTTGTTGAGGGGCGTTCCCTTGATGGTAGGCGCATCCTCGCGCTTGAGGTATTCGTAGTGATCGAGCGTGCCGTCGGCGTTATAGACGCCGTAGCGGATCGCACCGTTGTCTAAAACCTGTGTTGGCTGCCTATCTTTCATGTGAGTAATCCTCCTGCGGCGCACTCCGCCGCGCCGGTGTGGCGAAAAGATTTTGCAACGTTGACGATTAAGTCTTCGCAGAGTTTCAGGATTCGCTCGATGTTGTTTGCATCGGTGTAGGTCAGGCGGCCCAGCTGCGGCGCGTCCGGCGTCCCGGCAGGATACGCAAGCGCGTCGCGGATTGCCTGTATCTGCTGCCGGTATGTCTCCGCCTGTGAGGCTGCTGGAATGTCCGTGACGGCCCAATCGGTTTTTGCCGTCCACGTAATGCCCTTCCCGCAGATCGAGGCGAGTCGCCCCGCCAGATAGTTCAAGGCTGTTCCCACGCGGTTCAGATCGGAAGCGTTGTACGCGCCCTTCATCCCGGCCAGCCATTCCGCCTGCTCGGCTGCCGTCATGGCCGCGAACCCCTTCGCCGCCAGCTCCCGCACCCGCTCCACATCCGCCTGCGTCCGGTCGGTGACGAGCGTAACGATGATAGTCTTGGTGTCCATGGTGTCTCCCTTCTGTGTTTATCAGATCGGCACGAAGGCCGCGTCTGTCCAGTCGGCCTCTTTCCCTGCCTCGCCCCTTTTTCCGTCAGATGCCGGCAATGCAAGCTCACGTCGCCGTTTTTGCGGTAGGCGTATTCGCAATAATGAGGCTCCATGTTTCCTCCCATATTCTCAAATTTACGCCTGTTCCTGCCAACCAGCCGGATATTCCGCTGGTGAAAATACATTCCCGTCAATCAAGCTGATATAATGCTTGCCTTCAAACGTCACCTTGTCACCCTTATTGTAGGCATCATGCGCACCCGTAGGTTGCACAAATTCCGGCCATTCATCTAGTGAAACGATCACAAACAGTGCCGGTGTAATATCCGGTGTCCAGTCTGCCTGTGAGGTATGCGCCTGCACCACGCGATATAATACGCCATTGTATTGCAGCCGATCATCGACCGCGTAAGAATGGCCTGTCACCCACTGTGGGAATAACTCTACTGCTTGCAGCGCATCCTCATCAGGTAAGCTAATCGACGCTTTTTCGATATACGGACGCAATGCTCTGGCTCTTTCTATGTAACTCATCACTCTGTCTCCCCAAGTAAAATTTTCGCTGCTGTTTCTGCATCTGTGAGTGGTAGTGCCGCGCCCATTTCCTCATAGCTGCCCTCCGGCTCTGTGCCTTTCAGCGTGTAACCAGCGAGATGGAACACCATGTCAGAAAGCACCTGATGCTCAGTTCCTTCTTTATCCGTAATAATCACAGCCATCTTCGCGCAAAATCCTTCTGCCTGATCTTCCTTGCACGGGACATAACAACCGTTGCCGTGCAGTCGGATGGGCACAATACTGTCCGCATAACCTGCAAATGCGCCGTCTTGTTTTACTGCATACATGGTATCCCTCCAAATTTCTCTTGATAAATTTTCTCTAATCGCTCTGTGCTTGCGGTACGCAGTCGATTTTTCCAATAGCCGTTTTCCTGCCCCGGCCATTTGTCATCCGTAAAGTCTTCACCGCATCCGTTTTTTTCATACCAGCGGTAGAGGCGTTCAAGCATTTCTTGCCGCAACGCGCCCTCTGGTGTGTCGGGCCTGAAATGCGCCCATCCGTTTTCACTGGAAACAGCGCAGATGCAGCGCCCGTCCGCAGCGTAAAGGAATCCACAGTTTTCAGTTACTTTTGTTCCATATCGGATGTTGAAATACCCACCAATGCCATTTCCTTTGTACCGTTTATACGTGGTATAGTCCATACATACCTCCTGCCGCCGAATTATACGCAAAATCCGGGGGCAAAGCCCATCGAGTAGTGCGCACCGTTGCTGGCAACTTCCCCATCAGAATACACATCTACAAAGCTTGTTGTATTGCTGGCGCGTGGAGAGCGCAGCCACCAATGGACTGCTTTGTTCGACTCTCTTTGATCGTATTTTACCTTGCTGTTTCCGGCGCTATAATACGAATACTGCGCCTGTTTGCTTTTTTCGTTCGTATTTCCGTATGTAATGCTTCCGAATACTTCGTATTCAGACAGCAAAAAGAAATAGTCCGTTGTCGCCGTCACTGCGTTTGCCTCGCTGCTGTTGCCCTTGTTGTTTGTATACTTTATCACGGATTTCAGCACTGCACGGAGCGCTGCCGGAATTACCGCAATGATCGTGCCGGAATAGCTTGACAGACTTGTACCGCATAGCTCCGTTCGTGCCTTTGACATATTCCATCCGCCAGAATTCGTGTTGCTGGTATTCATGCGGAATCCGCCTCCGGTATTGTTGTAATAGCTGTCGCATAGCGCAACGTCCGTACCGCCGGACAGCGACGTTTTGCTCAACTGGAAATGAATACAGTTTGTTCCCTCTACGCTGGAATTGTGATTGAATCCGATGATGAACGCATACATCGTGACGTTGGATAATGTCAATGCTCCGACTGTGCCGTTCAGCGTGATTGCTTTGCGGTCTCCTATGCTCCAATAGGACGCTCCATCTCCTGCATCAGATATTCGTTTAATAGTGCTCCACTCATTATCATTTAGCGTTGGACTCGCAAAAAATATCTCCACCGCATAGCTATCCGTGATGGATACGGATTTTGTGTCGGACGTTTTCCCGTCCAGCGTAGCAGATACGCTCCATGTTCCGATCTCCGGAACGATAAGTGTACAGACTCCGGTGCTGTCAGATGTTCCGCTGATCGTTTTGGAGCCGTTTGTCGCTGTGACCGTCGCACCGGCAGATACTGTTACGATCAGTTGCGGAACTATGCCGGTCTGAATGGCCTGAATGGCTGTCACAAATCCGTCCGGATATACAAGCGAATCCGATGTGCTGCCTTTCTCCCGGATAGCTGATGCAACTTTTGTCAGGTCGGTTGTGTTTGTCAAATATTCAGCCATCAGAAGCTACCTCCATTCGCGTTTGCGATCTCTACAGCCGCCCATGCACCGGACACAACCCGCAGAAATTTTCCATTATCAGCGGTGGTGACAGTCGGCACTTCGCGAACCTTGACAGCTCCTGTTTTCCCGTTCACGCTCGTCACGGGCGCTTCCGTTAGATAATCCGTGCCAGCCGCGGCCACCTCCCACGCCGTCGGCTTCCCTCTGGCGTCCACCGCCTTGACCTTGATCAGGTCCCCGACGGCCGCACCGGAGGCGAGGATGACGTCCTGCTTGCCGCTCCATTCGGCTTTGTTTTCGCGCACGTCGCCGATGGCCTCGTCGATCTGCGCGCCGGTATACTGGCTGTTGTACGCCATGCGATCACTCCTTCATGCACAGGAAATCCTCTCCGTCAGCCGTTTTCATGGTCTGCGACTGTCCGGACGGGATAAATCCATAATTGTCATTCCAGCTGCCGTCCGCGCCCTGCGCGAACAGCGAAATTCTGTATTCTCCGTCTCCGGAAAGCAGGAAATCGTCGTATACCTCAAAGGTGCGCTGCGTGCCCGCCGGGGTCTGTGAGAAGGACGCGATCAAAGCGCCCTTCCCGCGGCCCCAATCCTCGCCGGACTTCGTCGCGCGGCACTCAAAAGCCGTATAGGCGATGTCCGACGAGAATGTGACGGTGATCGAGTCGAATCCCGAGACTGCCGATATCTTGTTGCCCGTGATGGAGAATGTCAGCTCTGGCGCGGCCATTACGCGGCGCTCCACGTCCCGGCGGCGTTTTTGACGAAGACCTTCACGATCTTCACGCCGTCGCCGGAGGACGCTGCTTCGAGATCCGCGCCCTTGATGGTGACGTTGATGGCGGTGTTCTTCTTGTAGCCGCCCTCTGTGCCGCTGACGTTGGTGGAGCCGCCCGTCGCCGGGATCTGCGTGCCCGCCGTGTGCAGGCTGCTCGTCGCCGGGACGACGCGGACGGTGTATTCCTCGAAGTCCACGTCGCAGACGAAGGAGAACGCCGCTGCGTCGTAGCCCGTGACCTTGGAAATGCGGCTCTTGTCGGGGCCGGTGATGGTCACGGCGGGGATCGAGGTGTTGAGCGTGATGGAGTCGCTGGCCGCAGTCGATTCGTTGCCGACGTCGTCGCGCACCTTTACATAGATCGTCTTCAGGCCGTCGCCGTCCGGGAGCGTAATGGATTTTGTTGCGGCGAACGTCTCCCACGACGCATCTGCTTCCTTTGCCGCCGCCTTTGTGCCCCAGATCTTCATCTGGTAGCCGGTCGTCGCGGCGTCGGTGACTGAGATCTTCGCGGTGACGGTCGCGCTGGTCGCGTACTGCGCGCCGTCGTTCAGGATCAGCGATAGGCCGGCAGGTGCCAGCGTATCAAGTGTCAGATTGAAAAAACTTGCCATCTGGATTTATCCCCTTTCTTCGCTTGTGAGTTCGATGTACAAAAAGCCGCCAGGCCTTTCGTAGATGGTTTCTGTGCCCAAGCGGGCGGATTTGATGCCCATGGAGCCGATGAACAGCTCCAGAATGCGTTTGATTCCAACTGCCAGCATGTTATCCCTCCAACAGATACAGTGTCCGCGCGTCCTTTTTGTCCAGCGCGTCATAGTCCGATTTTTTCAGCACGCGGATCTCATCGATCTGCGCCGATGCAATGCCTCCGCCGCCAGAGCCGCCGCCAGCACGCACGGAAACGTTAAAGGAAACGTCGATCGGATCGCGGTTCTTGAGTTCAAATTCAATGCCGCCCATCACAACACCGCCTTTGAAAGCGCGTGCGCAACGTCGATCTGCTTGATCTCCGAGCCAATCACGTCACCGCTCTTGAATTTCACGCGCACCTGCATCTGGCAGAGCTTCGGGAGCCGAAAGGTCTCCTGCTGGGTGAGGGGAAACAGAAAATTTCCGTCCTCGTATCCGATCTCTCCCGGATAGCTCTTTTGCAGGTAAAGCAGAGAAATTTCCACCTTTTCAACGCTTGCAACGTCCAGCGGCTGCCCTTTATTCTTGATGGTAACACTAAGGTTATACGAATCTCCCTGTACCAAATGTCGCACCTCCGTTCTATGTGCCGATAATCTTGCATTCTGCCGCTGCGATTCCGCTGAGGCGAATACTCATGCTGGTGATCGTGCCGGTGATCTTCGTGCCCCACGGCGTTGTGGTGCGCACGTAATCGCCGGGAGCCTCTTTGTCCATGACGATGCGGACACTGTGTGTCTGGCGGCGCATATAGTAATCATAAATGTGCTGCGCAATGGTGGCTACGTTTTCGCTGTTTACCAACGTCGCATCGCGCACCTCAATGACGTTCGGCTTGGTCTGCGTGGTGGCGTTCGGATTCGTCTTGGACGTTACCGACGTCGTATGATAGTAGGTCGTTCCGCCAACCTCTACGCTTTCCCCACTGCCTGACGTCGAATAGCTATGTGCCGTCACGCGCACCTCCGTGACCACTGCCGCCGTTTCTACGCTGCCGCCGGTGTATGTCCGCTCAAGCGGAATATCGGCGGGCGAAGACGCTGTGAGCCTCCTGACGCGCACGCCGCGCGACGCGCTTGTATCGATGGTCGCGCGCAGGGCAAAGACGATCTGCTGAAGCGCCTCGCGCTTGGTACAGTCTGGGATATAGCCAGTTACTGTCTCGTTCTCCAGCGCCGCGTCAAAATCCAGCGTGAAATGCGTGCCGAGGATCGAGCTTATCAGCTCTTTTGCGTTTTTCTCGCTATAGATTGCCGCCGCAAAAGGCTCATCGTCCAGAACGCCGAGCGCATCCTGGCAGGAGACATCATAGAGCCGGGCGCTCGACTGGGACGAGCTCTTGATGTAGAACACGCCGATCAGCTTTGCGCCGTCGTATGCGCTGACGGGCTGCTTCTCTTGGAAGATGAAATCGATATCGTCCGAATTGTCGAGCGTGAAATCCAGCGTGTTAATCTCTACGTCGTCGGAAATCACGCTAACGCCCTCGGTGACGGTGACGCTGCGCAGGTCTTCCCGCTCAAACTCCCGGACGATGCCGAAGAAGATCTGTCTGAGTTTCGCGTACCGGTACGGCAGGCTCGTCTTTTTCAGCTCGATCACAAGCTTGTTGTATCCAGTGACGGGCTTTGCGCAGAAATACTTCTGGCCGTCCGGCGTGAAGTCCTGCGACGCGACGGTTGTCTCTCCGTTGTACCACGTCATGGTCAGGGCGCTGCAATAGTCGCCGGTGCCACCGTCAAAATAGAGGTAAATGCCGGAGCTTGCGAACGTGCCGTCCAGCGTGATGGTCAGCGTCGGGTTTGCGTCGAAGGTGCAGTCTGCTTTGCTCGGCTTGGCAGACCAGAAAGCCGCCCGCTCGGTCGTGAGGATTGGGCGGGAGCCGTCCAGCATCCACTGGTTCAGCTCGTTTGTTGCGACGATCACCGACTCTGTGCCATACGGCAGTTCCGGAAGGTCGGAGAAGGGCTGCGCAGCGGTGCTTGCAACGCTTGCCGCCGCTGCTGCGCCTACCGCTACGTCCTCATAGATCACGCGTACACTCATACCGGCGTCCTCTTGGGCTTCATGGCGACAAAATTGATCGTCAGATTGCCCCAATCATTGCGCCCGTCGTAGCTCCCGGCGAGCTCATCGTCGCCGTTTGCTACATAGGCGTCAAAGGTCATAGTCCCCTGCGCATATGGGACGGTCAGCACGTGGCTGTCGACCGGGGCAGAAATGCTCTCATAAAAATCATCGTATTCCTCCGGGTCTGACGATACAGGATCAATTTCAAGGCTGTAGTTGTAATACGTGCCGATAATATCACGGGTCATCGCGCCGGTCATAACGCGCCCGGCATTGTCGCCGTCTAGGACGGAGAACGACCGCTTGCAGCTTACGACGTGCAGATTGTAATACGCCTTGCCATCAAGGCTCAGTGCGCTTCTCATGTCTTCACCCCCGCCAGCTTCACGCCGACGCGCTGCGTCTCTTCGTTGTTCAGCTGATAGATCGTGCGGCCAAGCTCACGCCGGTCAAGCTGGAAGATAACCGTCATTTGTCTGCTTCCCGCTACGCCGGTCTCGGTCATGGCCTGTTTGAATGCCTGCACCATCGTGGAAAGCGGCGTCTCGATGTTCGTCCCGCTCTTCTGGTCGCCGAGGACGGCCATGAATTCCCGGTTCGGCGGGATGACCGCGCCGGAGGCGAGACGAGGGAGCTGGACGCGCGACACTGGCGGAATGTTGATTCCAATGGTTTTCCCGCCAATCAGCGGTACACCATCCGGAATCTCGAAATGAATTTTATTCAGCGCCGAAAGCAGTAGGTTGATGCCGTCGATGATGAAGTTAATTCCGCCCTCTATTGTGCCGATTACGAGATTCCAGACGCCTTTCAGAATGTCAAGGACGCCGTTCCACGCTTTCTTCCAATCTCCGGTGAACACGCCGGTCAGGAAGGTGATCAGGCCTTTCAGGATTTTTTTCCACGCCTCGTACTGATCGGAAAACTTTTTCCCAATTGTCTCAAATATTGCGGCGAGTGCCGGATTTTTTTGCTTTAACCAATCGACAAACGCGCTCCATGCGTCCCTGATGGAATTTACGACGGCGTTCCACGTCTGCTTCAGCCCGCTCCATATCTGCTTTGCACCCTCTAACGCAAGATTCATGTCGCCGGTAAAGATGCCCTTGAAAAACTTTCCGAATCCGGACACAACATCTTTCAGTCCGTTGATCAGCTCCTCGCCGTGCCCTGTAAAAGAGACAAGTGCAACAAGGATCGATGCAATTGCGGCGATCAGCAGCGGAATCCAGCTGCCCGTCAGGATGCTGATCCCGATACCGGCGGCAAGCAGTCCGGCGATGATGGTCAGTGTGTTTTCCAGCGTAAAGCCGTTTTCGATCACATCTTTGATCCCGACGACTAACATTGCAAGGCCACCTACCACGAGAGCGATTGCCGCAGCGGTCGGTCCAAACGCAAGGGCGAGTCCACCCGCAAGCGCCGCAAGACCGCCGAGCATACCGAGGAAGTTTGTCATGTCGATTCCGTTGTTCCATGCGTCCAGCCAGAAATAGACGAGCGCGAACGCGCCAGCCGCAGCGAGCGCGATGCCGCCGATCTTGCTGAGGTCGTCGGTAAACATACTGGCGATCTTCCACGCAAGGAGCCCTGCAGCGATTGCCCCGACAATGCCAAGAATGTCGTTCAGTTTGTCTTCGGCAAGATCCAGATTGGAGAAATCCGGCGTGATCCCGCTTGAAGCGCCTGCTCCGCTCGTCCCGCCGCCGGGCGCCTGATTGCTGGTGATCTGATTGATCTCATCAAAGCTTGCCATGCTCTTGCTCGCGTCTTCTGCGGCAGAACCTACGCCCTCCAGCGCCTCTTTCTCGGCGTTCAGTCCCTTCGCGGCAGATACCTGCGCGCTCCAGCTTTTCCCGGACAGCATACCGAAAAACTTTGCGATTGCCGTCACGACTTGTGCCAGAATGTTGACCAGCTTCACAAAAACCGGAATCACGACTTCTAGGATCGGCTGCGCAAGCGTCAGAAGAGCTGCTTTCAGCTGCGCGATAGATGCACGGGCCGCCTCATTCTGCATGATCGTCTCCCCGAGCCAGCTGCGCAGCTGGGAAAGGCCGCGGGACAGGACGGTAAAGATCAGCGCGCTCCTTAGTACCCCGCTTAATCTTCTTCCGAATTTGTTCATGCTCTTTTCGACGCTTGCCGATACTTCCGCCATTTTAGCCGAGGCTCCGCTTGCATTTGTGATCTGCTGCACCAGCTCTCCGGCTTTGGTCTTTGCAGCGTCAAGCGCAGCGGTCTGGTTTATCACCTTGTCGGTGATCTTTGCATATTGACTCCCGAGCTTTTCCGCCGTTTTGTTTTGCTGCACCAGCAGCTGTTCCTGCTCTTTGATCTGCGCAGCAACCTCCGCCTGCCGAGAATAAGCGTCTATGTACTCCGCTGGATTAGCCGAAGCGCTTCCGGACGTGATGCCCTTAAGGCGGTCAGCCTCCGAGCGGAGCGATTTCAGCGCGTCTTCCGTCTGCTTTGCGGACTGAAGCGCAGCGTCCAGCTCCTTTTTAAGCCCGCTCTGCGTTCCGGTGTCCTCGTTCAGCTTTGCTTCCATCTTGTCGATTTTCGCAGACAGCGTATCCAGCTCTTTCTGTGCCTTTTTCGCGTCCGCGTCGACGGTGACCACAATTTTCCCATCTGCCATATTTTCGCCACCTTTTCGGTTGATTTTTGTCATTATTTGTGTTATCTTCCAAGTAAGGAGGGAAGAAATATGAGTGATTGCATTATCCAAATTAGCCGGGACAATTCTTTTTACGGTTCTGGCCTGACCGTCGGCGTTGCATTGGATGGCTGTGATGTCGGCACGCTGAAAAACGGTGAAGAACTTCGAGCTGTGGCCGCTCCGGGCCAGCACGAACTTTCTTTTTACCGGTATCGCCGTCTGGATAAAACCATATCCTTTGTTATTGCCGAAGGGCAGCAGAATGCTTTTTTTACCATCAAAATCAACTCCTCGAACCGCGTTGACGTTGTTGGCGGGCTAAAAACCAAAAAGCAGGCGAAACGCCCCAGCGGCTGCCTGACGGCTTTAATCGTATTCCTCTGTCTTTTCGTCTTTATTGGCGCGGCCTTTGCTTCCTGCGGATCGTCCTCCAAGCCGGAAAAGGTCGGAACCTCAGTTTCTTCTTCGCAGCAGCCGCCGCAGCAATCCGATTCCGGGCCTGAAACATTTGGCGTTGGGGATCAGGTCGTTCTAGACGGCGTGGCGGTCACGTTGCTCAGTGTTACCGAGAATTCCGGCCAAAATTACGTCTCGCCGGATGATGGAAAGGTCTTTGTTCTGTGCGAATTCGAGATCGAAAACAATTCATCCCGCGATATTGCGTCCAGCACCATGCTTTCATTCGAAAGCTACATTGATGGCTATACAACCAGCCTCAGCCTCACCGCCATGATGAGTTCCGACGAGCCGCAGCTTGACGGCACGATTGCCGCCGGGAAGAAAATGAAAGGTGTCGTCGGATATGAAGCGCCGCAGGATTGGAGTGAGATCGAGATTCGATTCTCTCCAAGCTTCTGGGGTAGCGAAATCGTTTTCGAGTATAAAAAATAAGTTTTTCCTGCTGCCGCCCCTTAACCGGGGCGGCTGTTTTTTGTCCCGACTCCCCATAAGGCAAGCAGGTCGGCTTCGGCCTCCGAGTATGTTGTCTTCAGATCGACGATATCCCGGTTGCGCCGGTAGAAATCCCTCTCCTGTTTGTCGAGACTCTTCCCTCTGGCCTTTTTATCGCGGATAGAAACCACCTGTGCATACAGGCAATCTCCGATTTCTTGATAGTACGATAGAAACGAATACCAATGCAGGTATTCCAGCGCCCTGACCTCGCAGCCCGCGATTCGGTTGATAGGCGCAATATAGAGATCAAAGTCCTGCGCCCATGACATGATCTCTGGCTGCTTTCTCTTCTCTCGATTCTCCTGCCCGTGGTCGATGAAGCGGAAGCACTGGTTCAGGGCTTCCTGATAGTCGCTGACGGGCATTTCGTCGAAGCCGGGATAGAAGATGGTCAGCGCCGCTTCCGCCTTGTCCTGCTCGTCCAGCCCTCTGTCTGTCAGGGCCACGAGGATATCAAGAACCGCGCGGTAATCAGATTGGATCGGATACGTTGTGCCGTTCACGTCGACCGTGGTCGGCAGCGCCCAGATCACTTTTTCCATTTTGCCGTATATTTCGCAATTCTCGGGTTGGTTTTTCGCTGTTCTTCCGCGAAGCTCGTGTCGATCTGATCGATCACGGCCAGCATGAGGTTGCACCATACTGGCAGGCCGTCTGCCAGCGCGTAGACGTTCATGGTGCCAAAAAGCGCCGTGCATACAGGCTTTGCAAACAGGCTGTCGATCATGTTCCGCATTTCCGCGTCGCGGTGGCGGGCGATTGCGAAGATCTCTTTCTTGTCAGCGCAGCGGTCAATTTCTGCCTTATACGCCTCCTGCTTCCCGTCCAGTTCGTCAAACGTGTTGAAGATCTGTTCAACAAACGCGCTATCCGTCGGGTTGAAGGAAACTTCCGCCGCGTCGTTCAGCTTGAACGATACGATACCGGTTTCAAATTTGATTTCAGGCATTTATGCAGCCTCCTTAATCCGAATCCGGCGTGAACGTGATGGTTCCATCCGAACCGCGCGCTGCGGTTCCTGTTGTCCTGTTTCCGCCGTATGTCACTTCAATGTCCGAAGCAAGAACGCCGCCGCCCTCGCCTCCGTCTGTCGTGACGAGCACCGCGCAGGCGTCATACTGCTCTGCAAACGACTTCCCTGCGGAGTCCTGCAGGTATATGTGGATGATCAGGCATTTCTGATTTACCAGAGCGGCATGGTCCTTCTCCACGACTGCAAGATTGAGCAGATGGTTCATCACGTCGTCACCGCCTACAATCTCACTGCCGGAAAAGCTCTGTGTCATTTCTGGTGTCTGTGCGTTCGTGTACACATGCCCCAGAATGTCCTTCTTCGTTTCCTGCCCCCAATCGTAGTTGATGGAGCTCTCCGTCACCTTGACGCCCATCGCCGACCACTTCGATGTGGTGCTGTCGCTGGTGTCCAGAGCGGTAATCAGCATTTCACGGACTGCGCTCTCGCCGTTTTTTGCCGCGATTGTGTATTTATTTGCCATAGTTAAATCACCTCATATGTCAGTTTCATTAGAATTTGATGATCCTCTGTGCCGTCCTCATACCGGGCGAACAGGGCCGAGCGGCTGACAGCTTCCATGCGCCGGACGCGCATCCCGTCGCCCAAATCCGGCGGGTTCTGCATGGCCCAATCCCCGAAGCGGTTCAGCATGGCGTCGCATTTCAGGCGCTTGTCGTTGCTGTTTCCGGGCTTGATGCGGGCGATGATCTTGAATTGATATTCCGCCTCGTGCCCTCCGAGGATGAATTTTCGTGTGATGTACGCGCCCTGAATGGTGGACAGGGCCATACTCGCCGAGTCGGCGGCGAGGAATTCATAATTAATCGTTGCGGCCGGCATGTCGTCGTCCGAGAAGGAATTTGCCCAGATCATCATCTTTCGGGAGATATCCTGTTCTTCCTCCGCAGATACCAGCCTTTTTTGCTTTTCAGCGTCCATTCTTCACCGCCTTGTCCGCTACACGAAGCCATTTATCAAGATTTTCAGCCTTTGACGCCTCGAACCAATGCGATTGCGCCTGATTGTGTCCTGACGTGTTGAACACAAGATTTTTGTCGGTCAGTACCTTTGTCCCGCCTTTCGGCGCGTAGGTGCTTCCGGTCTCCGGGTCTACCATGACTTTCCCGTAGTACAGGAACCTTGCGTATGGGCCGGGATAGATGATCGCATTCCCTTCCACCTGTGTTCTGCGGTCGAGGGAACCGGTCAAGAATGGCACATACGGGGCTGTGTCCTTTCTTGCCTGAAGTGCGACAATATGCTCCGCTTTGGTACACGCCTGCGCGATTGCCTCATGCAATTCATCAAAGCCGTCTGCCTTTACGCTGAATTTCAGCATATTAGGCCCCTCCGACTTCGAAGTGTCTCATGTCCTGGCTTCCGAAGTCCTTCATATCGACCTTTGTGACCTTGTAAACGTCGTCATAGAGCATTTCAAGCGCCTGCTCGGTCTTGTTCGGCTCCACGACTTCACCCTTGATAAAAAATGTCGTTCCGCCGTTGCCGTCCGTGGAGAGCGTCCAGATTCCGCTTTTATCGGCTGCCCGCCAGAATTCCTGCGGGCCGACGTATCGCTTTTCTGTGCCTGCCACGCCGTCTACGGCGAGCGTAGAGAACGGGATGTAAAGATTCACCGCATCCGCGCCCTCAAGCCCGCTCTGGCGGACGTTGGCCGCCTTGGAGGCTTCCAGCAGAACGCCGCGCAGGACGGTGATGTATGTTTTCTCCACGTCCTTGAATGTCGCCGGGTCTGTCTCCTGCGAGACGTTGTAGATGGTTACAGTGTGGGGGAACATGGACACGGCCCATACCCCCTTGCTTTGAGTAATCCGGTCGGCCCGAGGTACGCCAGCACGATCTCCCGGCGGCGTGTCTCTGTCCGCTGCATATCTGCCTGGGACAGATTTCGTGAACCAAAGCTTCGCGACCAGCCGCCTACCGTCTCGCTTGATACGGGCCGGTCGGCCGTGTAGATGAGGCTGTCCAGCTTCCCAGCGTCCTGCTCCAGCTCGGCCAGCGCACAGACGCAGTTCTGGACTGCTTCGAGCTTATCCCCGGCGGCGGAGCGCGCGCGGCTCATGGTGATGTAATCGACATAAGCCGACGCTTTGCGGGCGAGGCCGCAGAACCGCTCTTCATCCAGCGCCGTCCCGCGGTACACAGTCGCGTAATACTCATAATCGGCGTAGATCATGCTGCGCCCTCCTTCCGGTCAGCCTCCGCACCCGTCACGCAGGCGCGGAGGCTCGATTTTACTTGCTGACGTCTGCGCCGATGAACAGGCCGTAAGGATCGGGCACGACCGGGATAAACAGGCCGCTTGCCTTTGTCCAGGTGGTCTTCGGGTCTGGCGTTTCCCACTGGGTAATGGTGATATACTGCTGTGCACTCTTGTCGGTGTACGGACCATAGCCCTTTTCTTCCGGCGTCACGCCCCACAGGCCAACGCCGAAGGAATTGGCCGTACCATTGGACAGGAATGCAGCCTTGTCCTCCGGGAAGAAGCGATACGTCTTTTCCGCGCCGTTTGCGGACTGCGCCTTATAGCGCTGGTCGTTGGTCGTGATCTGGCCGAATCCGAACAGCTCGGTAAAGAGGCTGCGCAGCTTCTCGGTGGTGACGTATGTACCAGCGCCGACCGTGCCGTACACGAGGGTCTGAATGCCCTTGTTGGACGCGAGCTTGCGCAGGATCTTCGTACCGACGACCATTTCGCTCAGCGCGTGGCCGGATGCCGCCGCCTGATCTGCGATGGCCTGAAGCTGGCCGATGATATCAGCGTCTGCGCCGAAGTCGATCTTGAAGCCGATGTTTGCGGACGGAACGCCGTAATCGACGGTCATGTTGAGGTTGTTTTCCTTGATAGTCATCTTGCCGGTCGCGATGACTTCCATCTTCGCAACTTCGGTTCTGACCTTGACCGCATCGGCCATCAGGCGCATATCGTCGAAGACATAGCTCACGATTGCGTTGTCGGCATATACGCCGTTTTCGTTGAGCAGCTGCACCCGCTCGGACTGGTTGATCTTGCGCTTGATAAACAGCTTCTCAACCTCTGTCTTTTCGAGCGCGGGGCGCGTGGCGATCTCGGCCTCGGTGTCAAAGGCGTGGACGGTCGCCATCGTGGGGATCTGTGCGCCGTTTGCGAGGCGCAGGTACTCGGCCTTGAGGCTTTCGGTCTTCTGGTCCGGGAACAGCCGGTCGCCGAGGTACGCCGGGCGTGCGACGGAAATGTTCTGCGAGAAATCCAGACGGTCAGCGTCGGAAATCAGTTCAAGAATGTCAGGCATGGTGTTTTTCCTCCTTCTTTAGGCCGTAGTCCACACGGGGTACAGGGTCACATTGCCGGTCATTTCGACCTTGGAAACAGCTTCGCCGCCCTTAGACGTGCTCCAGCCGGTCTGGGTGTTGCCGCTCTTGGTCAGCGGATATTCGGTCGAGACGTCGGCATAGGAGCCCTCTGTGTAGACGTTCTCGTCGACGGGCGGCGTGCCGCTGCCGTCGTTTTTGTCGTAGGTCACGGTATAGCCGCGCGTGATCTCCGGCGCGTCAACAAATGTGAAGCCCTTGCCGGACAGCGCGGTCTTTGCTGCGGAGGCCAGCGACAGGCGGTCTGCCAGCACACGGCCCGCGACCATCACGGAGCCGGGCATATTGCCGTCCGTCACATCGATATCCTCAAACACGATGCCGACGGCGTTCGAGTTGTCGGACGGGAACGGCGTACCGGCCTTTACGATCTTGTACTTGCCGTCCTGCACGCCCATCGACGCGGGGATTTCACGGGTTTTCAGGACGAGGCCGACTTCGCTTTCGAGGAAATTCGGCCTGACTTCTGTTTTTGTGTTTACAACGATAGACATTTTTCAAATCACTCCTTGTTTGGTGTCTGCGCAAACTGCGCGTTGAATTGCTGCGCGTACATTGCGCCCTTGCTCTTTGCCGCCGGTGCGCCGCCCTGTCCGACGGGCTTGACGAATGTGGGCGTGGGCTTATCTGCCTGAAACGCAGTCGGATCTGCTTCGAGCTGAGCCTTGTGCCACTCGTCGAAGCCGGTCAGCTCGCCGTCTTTCAGTTCAAGGTGTTTCTCCTTGAGGTCTGCAAGGTAGGCTTTCTCGGCGGCTTTGGAAGAGAACTTGACGCCCTTGGCCGTAATCGCGCGGTTCATGGCGTCGGCGTAGTCCCGGCTTGCCCGCTGCGCCTTGTAATCTTCGGTTTCCTTGGTGTACCGGCCCTGAAGGTCTTCGAGTTGCTTGCGAACGCTCTCAGCGTCCCCGCTGGACTTCCTCAGGTCTTCGATGTCCTTGTTGCGGTCGGCCAGTTGCTTTTCCACGGCCTCTTTGTCCGCCTTTGCGTCCTCTGCGGCCTTTTTGTGCTTCTCAATGTCCTTGCCGTTCATGGCAAAAACCTTGTCTGCCTGCTCCTCTGTCAGGCCAATGCTCAGCAATTCTTCTTTTTTCATGGTTTCTCCTTACGGGATAGGCTTTTTAGGTCGTCGCCATGACCTCCCGCCTGCACTTTTAGGCTTGCAGATAGCCAATTTTTTGTATAAATCCCGCTCATGCGGTTTTTACCGAAACAAAAAGAGCCAACCACTAAGAAAATCTCAGTAGTTGGCTCATCGTGCCATTCCGCGCACTCAATTGTGCTGCGGTATCTGTATTACTTTTTCAGCTCTTCCGCCTTGATGATCTGCGCCTTGACTGTTCCGTCCTTCATGCGCTTCAGCTGAACGCGGAACCCGGCGGCAAGCGCCCGCTCAATGGCGGCTTTCAGTTTTTCGTCAATCATATAACACCTTCATTCTCTCCGGCTGCTCTGGCAGCCCTGCGGCCTTGCTAAAATCATGGTATTTCGTGTTCAGGCGGCGCAGCTTGGCTGTGGCAGCAGTCTCTTCGTCCTTAAGCCCGGAGGCTTTATAGGCGTTTTTCAAACGCTTCTGTTTGCGAATCGATCGTTCGAGCCGTCTTTGCATCTGGGTCGCTTCGTATGCGGTATATTTCTTCCCGTCAAACTCGCAGCCGAGACCATCATCAATGTGTTCCAGCTGCTCCTCGGTATAGGTAGGCTCCATAATTCCTGGGAGAAATGCGTGGAAATTGTGTCGCTATCGGCAGTTTGCCCCGCCTAAACCAGTAACCGCCCCATATCCGGTTGACTGTTCAAAGTCAGGATAGACCGTCATTATATCGCCTCCTTCTTTTTCTCCGGTTCGAGTGAAATACATTTACACTTTACTTTCATGCTTATTTGTGCTATAATTGCTTCGAGGTGATAATATGCCAAACAGATTAAAATACCACGCCGGTCAGCGCATCGGTTCTTGGACGATATTGCACAGGGACGGTGCCGTTCTTCCCACTCGCTGGATTTGTAAATGTGACTGTGGAGCAATCCGCAGCGTAGCAACTGCAACCCTAACGAAAGGTTCCACGTCCTGTGGAACTTGCAAAATAACTATGTCTCCGTTGTTTTTGCGGTCGCACTCAAATCGGCTCTACCATACATGGTCTGAAATGCGTCGTCGTTGTTTCGGGGCTTGTTCAAATAGTCGTTACTACAAAGGCAAAGGTATTTCATACTGCTCCGATTGGGACGATTTTGATAATTTCGCAAAGTGGGCCATTGAAAATGGTTATCAGCACGGCCTTGAACTTGATAGAGTAGACAGTGACAAGGATTACTCTCCAGACAACTGCCGCTTTGTATCCCACAAAAAGAATTCACGTAACAGAAAAGCTAGAAGCAACAACACAACCGGGGTCCCCGGAGTTCAGATAAGAAGATACGAAGATGGGAAAACCGTTTACAGGGTCACAATCGCAAGCGACAGTGGAAGAATCAATGTAGGGACTTTTCAAGATCTCGAAGCCGCTACCGCCGCGAGGCGACGCGCCGAGCTTCAATATTGGGGATTCAACATCGGGGAATAGTCCCCGATGTTATTTTTTCCACTCGAATACTTTCCCTTGCCATTTTTTGTGTGCTTCCCATCCATTCGGCCCGTCTATGTCTCTCGCTCCTGAATGGGCAGACACTTCTACATAGTTGGTTTCGAGATATTCCATCGATTGTATCGCGTATTTCTGGTTTATCGCATTTATTCCCGTCATAACGGCCCGTCTGGCCGCTACGTCTATCTGGTCTACATGGCCGCTCGAATAGTCGACCGTCTTGATCCCGCTCTCTGCCAGCTGCTTGACGGCGTTGGCAATCGCCTGATTATAGCTGATCGCCCCGCTCTGAATTTGCAGCGTTGACGAATTTAAGGCCCACTGATATGCTTGCGCAGGCGGAAGCATCTTTTTCCCATTGTCGACCAGGAAGCCCATGGATTGCGTCAGATTGCGGAATTCGCCAAGCGTCTGTCTGCGGATCGCGTCGATATCGGATGCGTCTACCAGCCGGTCAGGCTTTGTCGCGTCGGCCAGCGTAATGAGGTCGTTGTAATATCGCTGGTTTCGCTCCACAACGTCGTCCAGCAGTTTGTTCAGCTTTTCCTCGCTGATATCCGCCGTCTTCTGGATCGCCTTTCTGATCTTCTTGAGATCAATGCCGTGCGACCGCAGCGCCCGGATATCCTGCACCGTGACCTCGTTCAGCTGATCCGCAATTTTAAGCCGGGAACAAACCTCATCCAGCAGCGTATCTTCCAGCGCACGGAACAGCTCCGCGAGTTCTTCCGGGAAGGCGTCGAGCAGCTCCGGACTGAACGGATACTTGACCTTTCTCATTCGACCTCAGCCGGGGCGTTTGCATCTGTCATGTCCTGCGCCCTCGGCAGCGCCGCCTTTGCGGTCGCCTCGTCCTCGCCGTACCATTTTGCGCGGTATTCCCAGTCGTTGAGGATACCGTCAGCGAGGTCGAGCCGGTCGTTGGCCCGCTCCTGCTCTTTCTTCTCGGCATCGTCCAGGATGGAATCGCCCCAGCTGTAATCAGTGCTGTACGTCCCGGCAGGCGCAAGGTTGTAGAGCGTCGCGTATGTATCGAGCGCGTAGAGCAGACTGTCAAACGTATGTTCAAGCGCCGTTTGAATGCTGTCGATCAGCACATATTTGCGCTGCTTGCTGTTTCGGATCTCCGTCGCCGTCTTCTCGATGGTCTGCGGATCGGAAATATCTCCATAAGCCAATCCGACGTTGAACTCGATACGGCGAAGCGTATTCTGGAAACCTCGGTAGATTGCTTCGTCGCGGATCTGCGGCTCGATGTACTGAAAGAATTCGCCGCTAGGGGAGAACGGTCCCAGTTCAAACATACGCTTGTTGAACATATCCGCAGTCGAGCTCGTGCCATCCATCAGGACTTTGCGCTCGCTGGAGCGATATTCCCAGCGCAGGCGCTCCCACTGCTCATCGGCCTGCTTGATCAGCTGCACAGTCGCTGCGTCTCCGTAGACGGACATTCCGCAGGGGCTGTTTGCGTCCGTTGTGTTGGCCGCAGGCGGGCGGAAGTACGCGAAGAGCGGCCCGCTCATATTCTGGATCGTGATTTCCGGCTGAATGTCCGCCCATTCCGGGACGGCATTCAGGGGTGCTTCCGCGCTGACCGTGCCGGAGGCGTCGCTGTAATATGCTTTATTGCGGATCGTATAGGTCGTGCCGTCCAGCTCGTGCGATTCGAGGCGGATAAAATACTTCCCGCCCACTTTCGCGGGCTTGTCCCGGAATACGCCTCCGATGCAGCGCCCGGCAGGATCAAATTTCGTCGGCTGGAACGCCGCCGCGCCGGTCACGTCGACCAGCAGCTGCTCGCCGTAGATATACGGCTTAAATGCCACGCCGCCGAGCGCAAGCCCCAGTTCTAAGGCGCTGTGAAAATTCTCTTCCGCCCGCTCAAAGCAGTCTTTCAGATAATCCGCACGGGCGCTGCCGGTGATGTTAGCCGTCAGCTCGGCCAGCGTCGGTCGCGCGATCTCCCGGCAGATCGCCGCCGGAAGCCCGACAGCAATGACATCGCACGTCTGCCAGGGTGGATTTCCAATAAACATCGCGTACCAGAGGCTTATATTCTGCTCCATCTTCGGGCTGACTGCCGGAGATACGCCGAATTCCCGCTCGGCCACCGCCTGCGGGAAAAGCATATTCCGGAACCATCCCCGAATGTTTGTCAAAAAGCTCATTTCTTGATTTCTCTCCTCAAAACGGTCATGCAGAAATATCGAATCGCGTCCATGCAATGGTCGTTTTCTTTTATCACGCGGTCTTCGCCTGCGTCTTTGTCCCAGCTATAAAGGCCAAATTCCCGAAATGCGTTTTTGCAACTCTCATGGAATTTGATTATGCCGCTTTTGATGCAGGCCCCCGTGAAGCGAATGCCGTCCAGCACGGCGTTGTTTGCTTTCCATACAGAAATCTTTCCGTGCCGCCGGATGCACTCGGCAAAGGACGCTGCCGATGGGTCGAGCACGACACGCTCAATGCGGTATCCGTCCGCGAATGCCTCTAAGTCTTGATAATATTCTTCGTCAGTCTTCTGCCGCCCGCTCTCGCGCCCGCTGTGGTAATATTCTTTCTCCATGATGGCCTTGCCGCCATATTCCCGCCACAATGCAAAGACGGTAGGGTTCTGTGTGCCGTAGTCCGATGAGATCCAGTACCGCCCCGGCCCGCCCCGCTCACTCGTGATGTTTCTGGCCCGATCAAACATCGGGTACACAAGCCCTTCCGCAATGCAGCGCTCACCGAGGATATCCCGTCGATACCAGATGCTTTTTATATCATACTGGCTTTCGATTTCCGCAAGCCTTTTGGCTGTAATCGTTGCATTGTCCCGGATAGTAAAGTGCCGGTAATTATACCGCGCTCCAAACTGCTCCGGAAATTTGTCTATGTAGTTCTGATAAATCCAGTGCCCGGGAGATGAAGGGTTCAAGTCCCAAAATACGCGCCGCAATTTCGCGGCAAGCTGTCGGTTGAACGCCTCCTTGATCGTATCCTCATGGTGGAGGTTGATCTCGGTTGCAATCCACATCCCGTAAGAGTTACCACGTATTTTTTTGAAACTGTCCGCCTTCGCGCCACCTGCGAAAATAACAACGTAATCTCGCCCACAGGATTTAATTACAAGTGCTTCATTTCCCTTATACTTCGTCCATCGGCAACGTCCACGGAAAAGATACTCGAGCCCGAACCCATTTGCATCTCCAATGTTGAGTTTTGCGTTCGCCGCTGTGGAGCCGGTCGCCAAATGGATTCTATCAGGCGTACCTTTGTTTATCATCGTTGCAAAAGCGGCTATATTGTCGATGGTTTTTCCCGCTCGAACCGCGCCTTCTGCAACAGAAATAGTGCAGAGCGTTGCATTTCTGATATATTCCTTATGCTTATCCCCGAACGCTGGGTGGATTGTCGAACTTTTCATTCGATACCCGCTTCTTTCAGATAAGCGTCCGTATCCTCCACGTCAATCGATTCTTCTGGCTCATCGCGCTGACCTAAGTATTGCTTCCCAAGCCAGATAGCCATAGACGCGTTCTTTTCGGCCAGCTTCCACTGCGCTCTCCGCAGGCTCGACTTTCCTACCTGACTCTTGCTTTTATATGTATCCGCAAAAGTCATTTTGTACGTCCGTTTGCACCATCGATTCAGGGTGTCCTCGCTGCACTCAAGTACTCCGCAGATTTCTGCTTCCGTGCACTGGATACCACATAAATTCTCAAACAGTTTTTGATTGATCTCTTTCCGAGGGCGTCCTGTTCTTGCCATAAACGCCCTCCTTTCGTCTTTGGCGCTTAATAAACTTCTCCATGTCCCGCTTTAAGTACGAGCTATTCGTCTTGGCGATAATGGCCCGCGCCTCTTCAATCGTCATGCAGAAGCACCGCCTTTTCTCCCGTAAACTGCTCCCATCGTTTAATAATTACATCGCAGTAGCGCGGGTCAAGCTCCATCATGCAACATCTCCGGTTTAACTGCTCACAAGCAATCAATGTGCTTCCGCTCCCTCCAAACAAATCGAGGACAGTTCCGCCCCGTTCGGTCGTGTTGCGTATTGCAAATTCAGATAGCTTCACCGGCTTCTGTGTCGGGTGCGCGTACTCATTGGCCGAATCTTTTGGTATATTCCAAACAGACCCGATCCGCTTTCCTTTAATTTCTCGCCCATTGTTAGAGCATAAAATCACTTCATAATCTGTTGAGAATGTGTGCTTGAGGTCGCCAATCCCGCCGCCGCCTTTGTCCCAAATTATCATATTAGTCAGGTCGTGATATTGTTTGAACAGCGGCAGCCACTTGTCCAGCACTTTCCATGTCGTGCAAATAAAAACGAATCCATTGCACACAAGCCTAATATTGGGGAAGAAGTCGAGAATTTTATCATCATTCTCCAATACATCAAACTTCTTCGATTTTTCGCGCATATTACTCTGATAGCTATAGCCGTATGGCGGATCAGTGAACACCATATCTGCCATTTGCCCCCCCATAAGGGCTTCCACGGCATCAATACTAGTACTGTCCCCGCACATTAAGCGGTGTTCTCCCAGTTTCCATATATCCCCAGGCTTTGCAACCGGATCGTTTTCTTCATCTACTGCGGGAGCCATATCTTCAATAACTTCTTCCTGTTGATCTTCCGGCAAGCCCCAATCAAAGTCAAACGCCGACAGGTCAAGACCAGGCAGTTCGTCAGCCAGCAGGTCTAAGTCCCAATCGCTCTCGTTGCTCTTGTTATCCACCAGCCGCAGGGCGTTCACCTGCTCTGGTGTCAGATCGTCCACGCACACGCACGGCACTTCTTCCATGCCCAACTTCTTCGCCGCCATAGCGCGACAGTGGCCGATTACAATCACACCGTCACGGTCAATCACAATCGGCTGCACAAAGCCGTACTGCTTGATGCTCTCCGCGACGTTGTTGATCTGACGCTTGTCATGCTTTTTCGCATTTTTCCCGTATGCAGTAATGCTGGAAAGCTTTCTGTTTTTTACCTCCATGTTGTCCTCCCCATCATGCCCGATCACCGGCCAGCCACCTCATTCTTTCGTTCTCGTGTCTCCGTGTGTGAATAAATATATTTATTCACACCGGAGAACACGAGAACAGGAGGAGGAGGTTTCCGCAGAACGCTGCGGTGCCGATGAAAAGTGGCGTAGAGTTGATCTCTACGCCCTTATAGTAAATGTTAAATTTGGCTCTGGGACGCAGACTTTTTCATGAAAGACCTCTTTTTTGCCCCACAAGGCGAATAAATTGCCTGTGCCACTCCTGCGCGGTGCGTTCGGATACATAAACCGCCATCGCAGCGCCCTGCAGGGTATGCGTCCGCTTCCAAAGAACTAAGTCTATGAGCCGGAGTCGCTCCGCGCCGTCAACGAGCTGTTCCGTCTCCGCGATTGCATCCGCAACGGCAGCGCGCTCGGCCTTCGTCATCAGCCCGCCGCCCTTATAGCTGCGGATCATCCATTTTGCATAGGCCCACCAACCGTATCGCGGCGTGCTCATCAGTAATGTTGCCTCCCTTCCCGCCTTGCGCGGTTTGCATCCCGCAGCGTCCGCATGCAGCCCCGCGTGGACGCGCACCGCTTCATGTCTTTTAATCGCTCCTGCTTGTATCTGTCCGCCTCCCGGCGGAACGCTATGTAAGCCTCGCACGTTGCGTGCTTCTCACCGCAGCCCTTTTCCGGGCAGCTCTTGCACGGAGCCTGCACCGGTGTAAGCCCTAGATTTCCCTGCATTCGTCCACCCTCACGCATACGCGCTTGCCGCCCACCTCGACGACATAGCCCGTCCGGTTTGTCCTGTATTTGTATTTCTCGGCAGGATACACCCGCCCGCAGACAGGCCGCATTTCCGGGTATACCGGGATCAAGCGTGTAATCAGGATCCGCACGCGCTCCGCCCGACCCATCACAGCTTCCCTATGTGCCGTCCATGCGCACGCTTCGCTGCAAAAATTGTATTTTGCCTTGTACTTCGATGGAGCCCTCATAAACGTTT
>ENA-OQNN01000584-OQNN01000584.1-human-gut-metagenome-genome-assembly--contig:-NODE-584-length-34871-cov-6.645867_pt1 | contig 34871 bp, 26 predicted proteins | sample MGYA00242624_ERZ504870 | MGnify/ENA primary metagenome ERZ504870 (study PRJEB26092, sample SAMD00036379) | human gut metagenome | host: Homo sapiens | study: EMG produced TPA metagenomics assembly of... | reverse complement strand
CCCAGATTGGTGATCTCGTCGATCTTGAGCTGGGTGTAGAGCTTGCCGCCCTCCTGCAGAATTTCGCGGGTCTCGTCGGTGGTGATGGCATCCACGCCGCAGCCGAAGGACACCAGCTGCACCAGATCCATATCTTTCTGGGTGGTGCAGTACTTGGCGGCGGCATACAGGCGGCTGTGGTAGGTCCACTGGTTCAGCACACTGGTGGGGAACTTTTCCACCCGGTTGGAGATGCTGTCCTCGGTGACAACAGCCGCGCCGTGGCGGGTGATGAGGTGGTCGATGCCATGGTTGATCTCAGGGTCAACGTGGTAGGGGCGGCCAGCCAGCACGATGATGCGCTTGCCCTGACGGCGTGCCTCATCAATGATCTCGCTGCCCTTGACCTGGATCTGGGCCATGTGGGCCTCGTGCTCGGCGTAGGCAGCATCGGCAGCGGCCTGCACTTCCTTCTCGGAAATGCCGCCGAAGTATCTGGGCAGGACTTCCTTTGCCATCTTGCGGACAAAGTCCTTGGGGCGGTGGATGCCCACATAGTCATAGATAAACTTCTGGCCCTCCAGCTCGGGGCAGTTGCCTGCCAGAACTTCAGGGTAATAGGCCACCACAGGGCAGTTATAGTGGTTGTCGCCCAGTCCTTCGTCAAAGTTGTAAGTCAGGCAGGGGTAGAAGATGGCATCCAGGTGCATCTGGCTCAGGGCCTTGATGTGGCCGTGGCTCAGCTTGGCCGGGAAGCAGGCGGTATCGCTGGGGATGGTGGCCTGACCGGCCAGATACAGCCCCCGGCTGGACACCGGGCTGGTGTGCACGGCAAAGCCCAGCCTGGTCCAGAAGGTGTACCAGAAGGGCAGCAGCTCGTACATATTCAGGCAGAGCGGAATGCCAATGGAGCCGCGCTTGCCGGGCACGGGCTTGTAACCGGCCAGCAGCTGCTGCTTGTAGGCGTACAGATTCAGGCTGTCGTCCTCGCTCTTGCCGGTCACGGGCTTATCGCAGCGGTTGCCGGAGATGAACTTGCGGCCATCGGCAAAAGTGTTGATGGTGAGCTGGCAGTGGTTGCCGCAGCCGCCGCACTTGACGCTGACCACCTTCTGGTCGAAGGCTTCCAACTCGGCCAGATTCATCATCCTGGAAGTTTCCTGATGGTTCTTATGGCTCTGGCGCAGGCCGAACAGGGCCGCGCCGTAGGCACCCATCAGGCCCGCAATGTCGGGGCGGATGACCTCCACGCCCATCTCTTTTTCAAAGGCGCGGAGAACTGCTTCATTGTAGAAAGTACCGCCCTGCACCACGATCCTGCGGCCCAGCTCCTCAGGGCTGGATGCGCGGATGACCTTGTACAGCGCGTTCTTGACCACACTGATGGACAGACCGGCGGAAATGTTCTCGATGGAAGCGCCGTCCTTCTGGGCCTGCTTGACCGAGCTGTTCATAAACACGGTGCAGCGGCTGCCCAGATCCACGGGGCGGTCTGCGAACAGGCCGAGAGCGGCGAATTTCTTGACATCATAGCCCAATGCCTGCGCAAAGGTCTGCAAAAAGCTGCCGCAGCCGGAGGAGCAGGCCTCGTTCAGGAAAATGTTGCTGATGGCACCATCCTCGATCTTGAAGCACTTCATGTCCTGACCGCCGATATCGATGATGAAATCCACATCGGGCATAAAGTATTTGGCGGCGGTGAAATGAGCCACCGTTTCCACCAGACCATAATCACAGCGGAAGGCGTTCTTGACCAGCTCCTCACCGTAGCCGGTGGTGGTCACGCTGGCCACCTGCAGGCCGGGGTGTTCCCGGTAGATCTTGATCAGCTGTTCCCGGATCAGGGGCAGCGGGTTGCCAAGGTTGGGCTGGTAATTGGTGTACAGGATCTGGCTCTTCTCGTCCACCACCACCAGCTTGACGGTGGTGGAGCCGGAGTCGATGCCGATATGCACCGGGCCGCACTGGGCGCTGAAAGGCACATGGGGCACGCTGTGGGACATGTGCCGGGCATGGAATTCCTCGTACTCCTGCTTGTTGGCAAAGAGCGGAGGCTCACTGGCATAAGTAGCGGTGGCGGCGTACTGGTCCAGCGCGTCGGCCACTGCGGAGAGTTCGAACTCCTTATCCGCATAGAGGGCGGCACCCAGTGCCACATAGAGCAGGCTGTTCTCGGGGCAGGTTCCGGTGACCCCCAGCGCCTCATCAAAGCTCTTGCGCAGCACGCTGCTGAAGGTCAGCGGCCCGCCCAGATACAGGATATTGCCCTTGATGGGGCGGCCCTGTGCCAGACCGGCAATGGTCTGGTTGACCACCGCCTTGTAGATGCTGGCGGCGATATCCTCCGTGCGCGCGCCCTGATTGATGAGGGGCTGCACGTCGCTTTTGGCAAACACGCCGCAGCGGGACGCGATGGTATAGGTGCGCTCGGCCTTTTCCGCGGCCTTGTTCATCTCGTCGGCACTCATCTTCAGCAGGGTGGCCATCTGGTCAATAAAGGCACCGGTGCCGCCGGCACAGCTGCCGTTCATGCGGACCTCGGTGCCGTTGGTCAGGAACAGGATCTTTGCATCCTCGCCGCCCAGCTCGATCACGCAGTCGGTGGCGGGCACAAACCGCTTGACTGCCACACGGGTGGAGAACACCTCCTGCACAAAGGGCACGCCGCAGCTGTCGGCCAGACCCATGCCGGCAGAACCGGAGATGCTCAGCAGCGCCTTGTTTCCGTGCAGGTGCTCTGCATCGATACGGCGCAGCAACTCCTGCGCCTTTTCCAGAATATGGCTGTAATGACGCTCGTATGTTGAATAAATCAGCGCATCATGTTCGTCCAGCACCGCGCACTTGATGGTGGTGCTTCCGATGTCAAGACCTACTCTCACTTGCTTTTCCTCCTGAGGAACAATATAAAAATACAGTTGTATTATACTCAAAAATCGGGATACAATCAATCCAGTCACCATATTTTACACGCAAAAAATAGTATTTTCCGCTCAAAAAGTTAAACATTTTGTTAAATTCACGAATACAGCTCCCCTGTTTTTCTACATTCCGGTTAAGATTCTTTACTCAGAGTGATTTTTACACAAAAACGCCCTGCCCCGGAAAAGCCCGGAGCAGGGCGCTGAACATCGTATCATTCCATTTTATCGGACAACAGAGCAAGCTCCCGCAGGATCTGCCAGCGCAGGCCATCAGCTGTGGTGAGTGCCGGATGGATGGTGTGCAGTTCCACACTGCCCTCAATGGGAAACATCGTTCCGGCCAGCGGGATGCGCACCTCTGCCCGGGTGCCGCTTCCGGCATCGCGCGGCGTGAGGGAAAGCACCCACCCCATGTGGGCGCAGTAGCGGCGGCAGAGCAGCAGCCCTGCCTGCACACCGCCCAGGAAGCGGCGGCGGTTCTCCATCCAGTTTTCACCGGTGGGCAGGCCGCAGCCGTCGTCCTCCACGATCAGGTACAGATCCTCGTCGTCCCGGGTGAGCCGGATCTTGATCTGCCCGCCGGGGCTTACGGCCCGCAGGGCGTTGGAAAGCAGATGAAACAGCAGCTGCTCGGCCTCCTGGGCATCCGCCTTGACATAGCAGCGCCGGAACGGGCTGTGATCCACGGTCAGCCGGATGCCCAGCTGCTTCTCGATCTCCGGGGCTATCTGGGCGGCCTCCATCAGGATCCAGCACAGGTCTACCGGCTTCATGGACGGCTTGTCGTTCATCTCCACTTCCAGCAGGCCCATCATCTCCCGCAGGGTGCGCTCCAGGCGGATGCTCTCCTGCCCCATATCCTCCAGCGCCTGCCGGGTCCTTTCGTCTCCGGTCCGGGCCAGATGCATCTGCAGGTATTCCCGGTTCTGGTCCATGATGCGCAGGGAGTGCAGCAGCACGCTCTCAAATTGTTTGCGGGGGAAATCCCCCATCCCACTCTCTTTTGCCATTCCGTTCTCTCTCTTTTTTCTCATCGTCCGGCCTTCCGTCCCTGCGTTCCGCTGTCGATCAATTTCTGGCGGCCCGCATAGATCAGCTTGCCCAGGGTAACGCTATGCCCCATCAGGCCGTAATCCTGCTTGAATTTCTGCCAGGCTTCGGTGTTGTATTTTTCCACCCCGTCGATCAGGCGGCGCATCCCGCAGTCCACAGCGGCCACTGTGGTGTGGTGTTCCTCGGCCACAGTCTGCAGGATCTCCTTGCGCACGGCCAGCTTCCGCTCCGTGCCGCATACGACCTGCAGCGCAGTGGTCAGATATTCACAGTTTACATCCGGCTGCTGGATGCCCCACTCCGCATAAAGCTGCTTGCAGAACGGCAGCACCCAGAAGATGCCGATGTCCGTGGAGCTGCGCAGATCCAGCAGCAGATCCAGCAGGCTGCTGCGCTCCGGCAGGTACTGCCTGCCGTCCGGCCGCAGGAACGATGCCGTGGCATCGCTGTACCAGTCATCCCCCTGCAACAGCAGCAGCGGGCGGTTATGCAGGCTGTTGAGCCGCTTGAGGAACTCATACCCATCCATATCCTCCAGCTGGCTCGAAAGCACCACGATATCCACACTGCGCTGCTGGCGCAGCTCCCGCAGCAGCTCCTCGCCGCTGTGGAAGCAGACACAGCAGATCGCAGGATTCTGCTCCTCCAGATAATTCTTCCGGACGCGGATCTCCCGCTCGTCGTAGCTCAAAAGCGCGACATGCAGCTTTGAAACGAGTCGTTCCGTCAATCCAACCTTCCCCTTTGCCTTAAAATTGCCGCACTTTTCTTCCGTGCGTACTGTACGATACTATTTTATAAGGCCCTGCGGAAAGATTCAATCCCCGAAAAAACGTCACTATGCGTCGAACCGTGCAGGAATGGCAGCTTTTTGCGTCTTGATTTCTGGCAATTTACGTCATAAAGTGTCGATTTTTGTTTCTTTCACCTTCTCCAGCATAACACCATCTTTCCAGAAAAGCAATGGTTTGTTCACATTCATCTGATACCATATCTACGTTATTTTGTTTTTTGTCCGGCATTTCCCACACGCCGCCGGGCACGCACAAGAAAGGCCTGCCTATGCTTCAACTGAAAAAGATCCGCAAGGAATACAAGACCGGTGACCTTGTACAGACCGCACTGAATGATGTCAGCCTGAACCTGCGCGACAGCGAATTTGTTGCCATCCTGGGCCCCTCCGGCTCCGGTAAGACCACCCTGCTGAACATCATCGGCGGCCTGGACCGGTACGACAGCGGTGACCTTGTCATCAACGGGATCTCCACCAAAAAGTACACCGACCGCGATTGGGACTCCTACCGCAACCACACCATCGGCTTTGTGTTCCAGAGCTACAACCTGATCCCCCATCAGACCGTTCTGGCCAACGTGGAGCTGGCCCTGACCATTTCCGGCATCTCGGGCGCAGAGCGCAAACGCCGCGCCACCGAGGCACTGCAGAAGGTAGGACTGGGCAATCAGCTGCACAAGCACCCCAGCGAGATGTCCGGCGGCCAGATGCAGCGCGTTGCCATTGCCCGTGCGCTGGTCAACAACCCGGATATCCTGCTGGCGGACGAACCCACCGGCGCGCTGGACAGCGAGACCAGCATCCAGGTCATGGAGCTGCTCAAGGAGGTGGCAAAGGACCGGCTGGTGGTCATGGTCACCCACAACCCGGAGCTGGCCCAGCAGTACGCCACCCGCATCGTGAACCTGAAGGATGGTGTCATCCGCTCCGACACCGCCCCCTACGAGCCCGACACCGCTCAGCTTGCCCCTGCCGTTCACAAGAACATGGGCCACTCCTCCATGTCGTGGTGGACCTCGCTGACCCTGAGCTTCAACAACCTCTGGACCAAAAAGACCCGCACCCTGCTCACGGCCTTTGCAGGCTCTATCGGCATCATCGGCATTGCGCTGATCATTTCCCTGTCCACCGGTGTCAACCAGTATATCGCCGACATGGAGCGGGACACCCTTTCCGAGTACCCGGTGCAGATCCTGCGCAGCGGCATGGACCTGACCAGCCTGCTGTCCGCCGATCTGCCCGGCCAGACCGCCGCCCCTGACCTCGGCGAGGGGATGGTGCCGGTGCGCCAGCTCGTGACCCAGATGGTTTCCGGCATCACCTCCAACGACCTGAAAAGCCTGAAAACCTACCTCGAGAGCGATGCCTGCAGCATCGGGGAGAGCGTTTCCTCGGTGGAGTATTCCTATAATGTCCAGCCTCAGATTTACCGCCAGGACCCGGACGGCAGCATCCGGCAGGTGAACCCGGATTCCTCCCTTTCCGCTCTGGGCATCAGCTCCACCAGCTCGACCAACAACATGATGTCCAGCATGATGAACACCAGCGTGTTCTACCAGCTGCCCGCCAGCGATGCCCTGTATCATTCCCAGTACGAGGTCAAGGCAGGCCGCTGGCCCGAAAACTACAACGAGTGCGTTGCCGTGCTGGGTGCGGATGGTTCCATCACTGATTATGCCCTCTACGCGCTGGGCCTGCGGGACAACGCCGAGCTGGACAAGATGATCCAGCAGTTCGCCCAGAACCAGAATGTGGATGTGCCCGAAGAGTTCAAGACCTACCGGTACAGCGATTTTCTGGGCCGCACCTTCAAGCTGGTCAACGCGGCCGACCGCTACCAGTACGACGATGCCCACAGCACCTGGGTGGATAAATCGGATGACAAGGCCTTCCTGCAGGAGCTTGTGGCCAACAGCGAGACCATGACCATCGTGGGCGTGGTGCAGCCCAGGGAGAACGCCTCCGCCGCCATGCTGTCCTCCGGCATCGCCTATCCCGCCTCCCTGACCCGGCACGTCATGGACACCGCCGCCCAGAGCAGGCTGGTGCAGGACCAGCTCGCCGACCCGCAGACCAATGTGCTGAACGGTGAGCCCTTCGGCACCGAGCAGACCGCTGCCGTAGACATGGCTTCCCTCTTCTCCATTGACACCGACCAGCTCGAGAGTGCCTTCCAGTTCGACCCCGGCAAGCTGGATCTTGACCTGAGCGGCGCGTTCGACCTGAGTGACGGTTCCGTAGATTTTTCCTCCCTCATTGACCCGGACAGCTTCCAATTTGATCTGGCCGAAACGCCCGGCATCGACATGAGCGCCCTGACGGACGTGTTCGCCAAGATGGACATTTCCATCCCCGCCGACAAAATGCAGCAGCTGGCCCAGAAGGTGATGACCGGCTACAAGGATTACATCATCGGCAACGGCATTCTGGGGCTGGACAAGATCGGTTTTGACCAGTATCTTGCCAGTGACCAGTTCCAGCAGCTGATGAAGGATTCCATGGGCAGCCTCATCGATACCGCTGCCCTGCAGGAGCAGTTTACTGCCGCCATGCAGCAGGTCATGGGCAGCGTGATGGCAAACTTCTCGGAACAGATCGCCGCCGAATTACAGACCCAGCTGGGCACTGCCATGGAGCAGGCCATGGGCCAGATCAGCACGAATCTGCAGAGCCAGATGACCGAGCGCTTCTCCTCTCTGGGCAGCCAGATGGAAAGCGCGCTGAAGATCGACGCAGATGCGTTCCGGAATGCCATCCGGTTCAACATGACCGAGGACGATCTGGCGGAGCTGATGAAGTCGAAAATGATGTCCACCAGCGCCACCTATGAAAGCAACCTGCAGGCCTTTGGTTATGCCAGCGAGGACGCCCCCAGCCAGATCAACATCTATCCGCTGGACTTCGAGCAAAAGGCGAAGGTCCTCAATGTGCTGGACAGCTACAATGCCGCCATGCGTGAGCAGGGCGCGGAAGACAAGGTGATCCAGTACACCGATGTGGTGGGCACCCTGATGACCTCCGTGACCAGGATCATCAACATGATCTCCAACATGCTGGTGGCCTTTGTCTCCATCTCGCTGGTGGTCTCCTCCATTATGATCGGCATCATCACCTATATCAGCGTGCTGGAGCGCCGCAAGGAGATCGGCATCCTGCGTGCCATCGGTGCTTCCAAGCGGAACATCTCCGAGGTGTTCAACGCCGAGACCTTCATCATCGGCCTGTGCTCGGGCCTCATGGGCATCGGCCTCAGCAGACTGCTGCTCATTCCGGGCAACATGCTCATCCAGAAAATCGCCGTCGGCACCAGCGTGGTGGCCGTCCTACCCTGGAAGGCCGCTGTGGTGCTGGTTGCGCTGGCAACTGTGCTGACCATTCTGGGCGGCTTTATCCCCGCCAAAACCGCTTCCCGCTCTGACCCTGTCAAGGCTCTGAGAGCAGAATAAGATCACTTTTCCAAAGAGGCTGTTGCACAAGCCCCAGCAAAAAAAAAAAAAAAGACCAGAGTTGTTTCGCCAAACGGCGTTACAACTCTGGTCTTTTGCTTTCTTTCATGTGAACAGTGCGGCGGCTTCTTTACCACTCTTCTTCGTCAGCGCCCACCCTTGTGCGGTGGAACATGCTCTCCACAATGGCGCAGTATTTATCCGCCAGACAGACGATGACCGCCTCCCGGCAGGTCGGGATATGGCGGAAGGTCAGGGGCCACATGTGGCTGGCAATGATGTTCTGCTCCTTTTTGGTAATGCCAAACACCCGCTGTGCGTTCACACAGGCAGACCCCGGGTGGGAAAAGCCGTGCATCTCAAACAGATGCCGCAGGCCGTGGAAAGAGCCCTGCTTGTGCCAGTCATAGAGATAGAAATCGTGGAGGAAGGCCCCCACGGCCAGCGTAGTCTCATCGGCTTCCAGATGGAAGCGGTGGTTGATCCAGCAGCTGACCACGACCACATTCTTGCAGTGCTGGTAGGTGGTCACATCACCGTGCTGGATAAACTCACGCATTTCCTGCACCTTGGGGTGATGGTCGTACTGTTCCAGAATAGCGGACAGGCGCTCCCGTTCCGTTTGTGAAAGCTGCATGGAAAATTCCCTTTCTTTTTGTCAGAAACGCTCAGCTCAGCTCCGCAGCTGAACCGGGTTGGAGCTGCCGAAGTTCTCAGCGGCCGAAGGATTTTCGCGGGTCAGGCTCAGGTCCACCAGATACTGCCTGCCGTCGCCCAGTGCTTCCAGCTCGGCCAGCTTGGCCTCGGCAGAAGCCTTGTCCGGGTACCACTGGATGAGGAAGAAGTTTTCCTCCTCCACACCGTAATACAGCCACTGACCGTCTGCCCGCAGCAGGTCGTCCAGATGATCCACCTCATCGCCATCGGTCAGGCCCAGGCCCTCCTCGGCGTAGACATTTTCGGGTTCCACCTGCAGCACTTCGATGACCTGAATGGCGCTCTGTAAGTATTCATCCTGCGAAATGCTCTTGTCCGAGCGTTCCCAGCCCGTCAGGAATGCCTGCATCAGCAGGTTCTTCACGGAGATCTCCGGCTTCATTGCCATAACATATTCCTCTTTCCTCGTTTGTTTCCGCTGACCAGTATACGCTAAAAATTGTGAAAGGTCAACTATTTCTTTATGAATTTTTGTAGCAACGCACAAAAGGCATTTTGTTCCAGTTCATTTCTGAACTTTTTATGAAACCCCTTGATTTTTGACCCGCATCGGTGTATATTAGCGCTCGAAAGATATGAGTGCTAAGAAGATGCAGCATCGGCTGCTTCTTTTGCATTGCCGCTCCTTTTGCGAGGGGCCGGATCTGAATACTGTACAAAAGAGGTTTTGTATTATGGCGAAGAAAGAATTTCAGGCTGAAAGCAAAAAACTGATGGACATGATGATCAACTCCATCTACACCAACAAGGAGATCTTCCTGCGTGAGCTCATCTCCAACGCTTCGGATGCCATCGACAAACTTTATTATAAGAGCCTGACCGATCCTTCCGTGGGCATGAACAAGGGCGATTTCCGCATCCTGCTCACCCGCGATAAGGACAATCGTCTGCTGACTGTCTCCGATAACGGCATCGGCATGACCAAAGAAGAGCTGGAGCAGAACCTGGGCACCATCGCCCACTCCGGTTCTCTGGACTTCAAGAAGGACAACAAGGACGAGAACATCGACATCATCGGTCAGTTCGGCGTAGGCTTCTACTCCGCCTTCATGGTCGCCGACAAGGTCACCGTCATCTCCAAGGCATACGGTGCGGACGAAGCCTGGCAGTGGGAGTCCAGCGGTGCTGACGGCTACGAGCTGACCCCCGCCGAGAAGGACACCGCCGGTACTGACATCATCCTGCACATCAAGGACAGCACCGATACCGACAATTACGAAAACTTCCTCGATGAATACGGCATTGTGGCCATCGTCAAAAAGTACAGCGACTATGTGCGCTATCCCATCCAGATGGAGCGGGAAAAGAGCCGCCAGAAGCCCGAACCCGATCCCAAGCCCGAGGACTACAAGCCGGAGTGGGAGACCTACACCGAGCTTGAGACCCTGAACAGCATGGTGCCCATCTGGAAGAAGCAGAAGAGCGAGGTCACCGACGAGGAATACGCCAGCTTCTACAAGGATAAGTTCAACGATTACTCTGACCCCGCCCGCGTCATCGTGAGCCGCACCGAGGGCACCGCCAACTACAACGCCCTGCTGTTCGTGCCCAGCCACCGCCCCTATGATTTCTACACCAAGGAGTATGAGAAGGGTCTGGCCCTGTACGCATCCGGCGTGCTCATTATGGAAAAGTGCGCAGACCTGCTGCCCGATTACTTCAGCTTCGTCAAGGGCATTGTGGACAGCCAGGATCTGAGCCTGAACATCAGCCGTGAGATGCTGCAGAAGGACAACCAGCTGAAGCTGATCCACAACGCACTGGAAAAGAAGATCAAGAACGAGCTGCACTCCATGCTGGTCAACGACCGCGAAAAGTACGAGGCATTCTGGAAGGAGTTCGGCCGCCAGATCAAGTTCGGCGCTTACTCTGATTACGGGATGCACGCTGAGCTGCTGCGCGACCTGCTGCTGTTCTGGTCTGCCAAGGAGCAGAAGATGGTCACCCTGCAGGAGTATGTGGACAAGATGCCTGCCGAGCAGAAGTTCATCTACTTTGCTGCCGGTGATTCCACCGATCGTCTGGCAAAGCTCCCCGCCGCCGAGCTGGTTCTGGACAAGGGCTATGATGTCCTGCTGCTGACCGAGGACGTGGATGAGTTCTGCCTGCAGATCATGCGCAGCTACCCCCGCAAGGATGCCGAGGGCAAGGACGGCACCGTGGAGTTCAAGAACGTCAACAGCGGCGATCTGGGCCTTGAGACCGAGGACGAGAAAAAGGCCGCTGAGGATGCCACCGCCGAGAACAAGCCCCTGTTCGATGCCATGAAGGACGCTCTGGACGGCAAGGTCAAGGAGGTCAAGGTCTCCACCCGCCTGAAGGATCACCCTGTCTGCCTGAGCGCCGACGGCCCCCTGTCCATCGAGATGGAGAAGGTGCTCTCCAAGCAGCCCGGCAGCGAGGGCGTGAAGAGCGACAAGGTGCTGGAACTGAACATCAACCACCCCGTGTTCGCCGTGCTGAAGGCCGCACAGGAGGCCGGTGATACCGACAAGGTCAAGAAATACAGCAGCCTGCTCTATGCACAGGCACAGCTGATCGAGGGCCTGCCCGTGGATGATCCCGCCGCTTACGCCGAGGCCGTTTGCAGCCTGATGAAGTAATTCCCTTTCCCACAAATAAATTACCCCCTTAACAAAAGGGCCGTGCTCCGCTATAATAAAGTGGAACACGGCTTTTTTATTTTAGGAGGATTCTGCCCCATGGAGCCCAGACGCAGCAAACATTTTCTTGCCCACATCCCAACCATCGCGTTACTGGTGTTGTTCGCCATGTCGCCGTGGCTGGGCATCCTGTTCTTCATCCTGCGTGCCATCGACCGGGATGCCGAGAAAAAGGAGCAGGAGAACGCGGAATATTCCAGCGATTTCCGTCCCCAGGACACCGGTGCCGGTCAGCCGGCCCGGGACACTGAGCCGGTCTATGGCCACGATGTACCCACTGCCGAGCAGCAGAACGCCAAAAAGCGGCACAAGACCCTGACCAGCCTCTGCACGGTGTTCGGCGGCATCTTTCTGGTGGTGGGCCTTGCAGGCCTTGCCGATATCATTGACATGTGGGGCTACTGGTTCGACTGGGGCGAGTTTCTGACCGCGCTGGCCCAGACCATTGGCGGCGGCGCTGCGCTGGCCATGGGCCTGCGGATGAAGCAGGCCCGCAAGCTGGAGCGCCAGCTGGACAAGATCGTTGGGACCCGGGATAATATCCCGCTGGACGAACTCTTTGCAGCTGCGGGCATTGATGCCGACAGGGGCCGCGCCGCCGTGGAGCGCGCCATCGACCACGGCTATTTCGGGGCCGATGCCTATATCGACAACCGCACCGGCACGCTGGTGGTGCGGGGCGCTGCGCCCCAGCCGCCCAGACCCGCCGAACCCGCACCCGCACCGGCTCCCGAGGATCAGTATGCCGCCCTGCAGCGCCAGCTCCGGCAGGCCAACGATGCCATCCCCGACCCGGTGATGACGGCCAAGATCTCCCGGCTGGAGGATGTCAGCGCCCGCATCTTCGCACTGGCAAAAAAGGACCCGGACAAAAAAGCCCAGCTGCAGAAATTTATGGATTACTACCTGCCCACCGCGCTGAAGCTGCTGAATACCTACGCCCAGCTCTCGGCACAGGATGTGCAGGGCACCAACATCACTGAGGCAAAGCAGAGCATTGAGCGGAGCATGGATCTGCTCATCACCGCCTTTGAAAACCAGCTGGACAAGCTGTTTGCCTCCGATGCGCTGGATGTTTCCACCGACATTGCCGCGCTGGAAGGGATGCTGAACCTCGACGGGCTCACCGGCGGCGATTTCGCGCCCCGGAGCTGACCGCCGGAACTGCGTTGACCTTTCATCCAGATGCAACAATAATACATGGTCTTTTCTCGACAGAACCGATATTATAGAATCAGAAGAACGGGCCCTGGCCCTTTGAAGAATCATTCACCTATACAAGGAGGAACGCGCCATGATGAAGCCTATTTCTGTCTGGAAGCAGGAGCTGGCGGGCGGCACCCATACCGCCCGGCTGGCCTCCCTCTACTGCTGTTCGCCGGAGCAGACCGCTGCCCACGCCGCACGCTATGCGGCAGTGCTGGACGGGCTGGAAGCTGCCTTTGGTGCCCACACCGAGGCCGGACTGTACAGCGCCCCGGGCCGCACCGAGATCGGCGGCAACCACACCGACCACCAGCATGGCCGGGTGCTGGCCGGCAGCGTGAACATTGACATGATTGCTGCCGCTGCCCCCAACGGCCTGAACCAGCTGCGTGTGCAGAGCGAGGGCTATGACCTCTGTGTCATCGACCTTGGCGACCTTGCTGCCCGCAAGGAGGAAGAGAACACCACCATGGCCCTGCTGCGGGGCGAGTGCGAGGCCTTCAAGGAGCGTGGCGCTGCCCTCTCCGGCCTGGACGTGTACATCTCCTCCAATGTGCCCAAGGGCAGCGGCGTTTCGTCCTCTGCCGCCTTTGAGGTGCTGATCGGTGTCATCCTGAACGACCGCTTCATGGCCGAAAAGGTCTCCCCCATTGCCATTGCACAGATCGGCCAGTGGGCAGAGAACGTCTACTTTGGCAAACCCTGCGGCCTGATGGATCAGATGGCCTCCAGCGTGGGCAACATTATCACCATCGACTTTGCCGATCCTGCCCACCCCGATGTGGAGCCGGTGCAGGTGGATTTCTCTCAGGCAGGCCTTGCCCTCTGCATCCTGGATTCCGGCGCAGACCACGCTGACCTGACCGATGAGTACGCCGCCATTCCCAACGAGTGCCGCGCCGTGGCCGCTGTCTGCGGCGGCGAAGTCCTGCGGGATGTGCCCTTTGAGACCTTTATTGCAAATCTGCCCGCATGCCGCAAACAGTGCGGCGACCGTGCCGTGCTCCGGGCTTTCCACATCTACGCTGACAACCAGCGCGTTGCCCGGCAGGTAAACGCCCTGCGCGCCGGTGATTTTGAGACCTTCCTGCAGCTGGTCAACGAATCCGGCACCAGCAGCTGGGAATACCTGCAGAACGTCATCCCTGCCGGGTACAAGGAGCATCAGGAAGTGGCTGTGACCATTGCCGCCGCAAAGCATTTCCTGAACGGCGCGGGCGCTGTCCGCGTTCACGGCGGCGGCTTTGCCGGCACCGTGCAGGCCTTTGTACCGCTGGAGAAGCTGGATGCCTTCAAGGCTGAGATGGAGGCCATTCTGGGCGCAGGCAAGTGCCACATCCTCTCCATCCGTCCGGAAGGAGGTGCCGTGCTGTGATCTCTACTGCCATTCAACAGCTCGTCAACTATGGGCTGGACACCGGGCTCATCCTGCCCGATGACGAAATCTACATCCGCAATCAGCTGCTGATGACCATGCAGCTGGACAGCTTTACCGAGCCCGAGGGGGATATCTGCTACACCGACCTCGAGAGCATCCTGAAAACGCTGGTGGACGATGCCGTGGCCCGGGGCGTGTGCGAGGACAATTCCACCGCCCGCGACCTGTTTGACACCAAGCTGATGGGTGTGCTGACCCCGCGCCCCTCCATTGTCCGCGCCAACTTTGAGGAGCGGTACGAAAGCGAGGGCCCCCAGGCCGCCACCGACTGGTTCTATGAATTCAGCCAGGACACCGATTACATCCGCCGCTACCGCATCAAGCGGGACGTGAAGTGGGTCACCAAGACCCCCTACGGCGATCTGGACATCACCATCAACCTCTCGAAGCCCGAAAAAGACCCCAAGGCCATTGCCGCCGCCAAGCTGGCCCCCCAGAGCGCCTACCCCAAGTGCCAGCTCTGCGTGGAGAACGAGGGCTATGCAGGCCGGATGAACCATCCCGCCCGCGAAAACCACCGCATCATCCCGCTGACCATCAACGGCAGCGCGTGGAATCTGCAGTACAGCCCCTATGTCTACTACAACGAGCACTGCATCGTGTTCAACAGCCAGCACACCCCCATGAAGATCGAGCGGGCCACCTTCCGCAAGCTGCTGGATTTCGTGGGCCTGTTCCCCCACTATTTCGTGGGCAGCAATGCAGACCTGCCCATTGTGGGCGGCAGCATCCTGAGCCACGACCACTTCCAGGGCGGTCACTATGAGTTCGCCATGGCCAAGGCCCCCATCGAGAAGAGCTGGGTGTTCCCCGGCTTTGAGGATGTGGAAGCCGGCATCGTCCACTGGCCCATGAGCTGCATCCGCCTGACCTGTGCGGATGACGAGCGTCTGGTGGAGCTGGCAGACAAGATCCTGACCGCATGGCGCGGCTATACCGACGAGGCAAGCTTCATCTTTGCCGAGACGGACGGCGAACCCCACAACACCATCACCCCCATTGCCCGGGTGCGGGATGGCAGATATCAGCTGGATCTGGTCCTGCGCAACAACATCACCACCCCGGAGCACCCGCTGGGGGTCTACCATCCCCACGCAAAACTCCACCACATCAAAAAGGAGAACATCGGCCTGATCGAGGTCATGGGTCTGGCAGTCCTTCCCAGCCGCCTGAAGCAGGAGCTGTTCGATCTGGCAGATATGCTGGTGGCCCGGGTGCCTGCCGAGCAGTACCCCGAAGCCCTGCAGAAGCACGCCGCATGGGCACAGGAGATCCTGGCCCGCCATCCTGAGCTGAACAGCGACAGCGTCCACCTGATCCTGCAGGATGAGGTAGGCCAGGTGTTTGCGCAGGTGCTGGCAGATGCCGGTGTGTACAAGCTGGATGAAGCCGGCCGCGCCGGTTTCGTACGGTTCCTCGAAAGTGTAAAGTAATGGATTAAACCTCTCAGTCACGCTTCGCGTGCCAGCTCCCCTAGTAGGGGAGCCCTTGGCAGAATGGTTTAAGTTTAAGTTTATAAGGCAACGAAAGGCCCGTCAGTAGAGATGCTGACGGGCCTTGGAGGTATTTATGACTTACACATTGGAAGTCTGCGTAGACAGCACCGCCAGCGCACTGGCGGCAAAGCGGGGCGGGGCCGACCGGCTGGAGCTGTGCGCCGACCTGATCATCGGCGGCACCACACCCAGCCTTGCGCTGGTGCGGCAGGTCAAGGCCGAGACCGGCCTGCCGGTGCGTGCCCTGCTGCGGCCCCGATTCGGTGATTTCTGCTACGACCGCTATGAGCTTGCCCAGATGGCCGAGACCGCCGCTGAGCTGGTTCAGGCGGGTGCGGACGGCATTGTGACCGGTGTGCTGACCCCGGAGGGGGAGCTGGACGTGGACGCACTGCGTCCCATCTACGCGGCCGCCCGGGCCGCTGCAAAGGCCGCTGGCCGTCCGGTCGTCTGCACCCTGCACCGTGCCTTTGATGTCTGCAAAGACCCCTTTGCGGCGCTGGAAGCGGCCAAAGCGCTGAACCTTGGCACTATCCTGACCAGCGGGCAGGCCGCCAGCGCCCCGGCGGGCGCTTCCCTGCTCCGTCGGCTGGTGGAGGCCGCCGGGCCTGACCTTGAGATTCTGGTAGGGGCGGGCGTGATCCCGGCCAATCTTCCTGCTTTGGCGGCTGAGATAGGCGCGCACGCCTTCCACATGTCCGGCAAGCAGGTGCTGGACAGCCGGATGACCTTCCGGCGGGAAGGTGTTCCCATGGGCCTGCCCGGCTTCTCCGAGTTTGAGGTCTGGCAGACCAGCGAGGAGACCATCCGTGCCGCGCGGCGGGTCCTGAACGAATTATAATCCATAAAACGACCCCGGAAAGCTGCAGTCAAGCTTTCCGGGGTCGTTTGTTGATCATCGCTTTTTTCTGGCAGCCGGCCTCCTGCGTTTCCGGGGCAGCATGGCATACACATACCCAAAGGCTGTGCCGCACACACCGCCCACGATGTGCATGAAGTTCGCTACATTATCGTGCGCAAAGATGATATCATACACCTGCTGGCCCAGATACAGTGCCGCCACCAGCAGCATGGTCACCGGGATGCCGCCGGAGAAGCCCGACAGCGATGCCAGCATGATGAGCATGAACACGATGCCCGAAGCCCCCAGCAGAGCGGTATGGGGGAAGAGCACACACTGCAGAACACCCGAGATGAGGGCCGTAAGCAGGATGCCCTTGAGCAGGGGGCCGCTTCCATATTTTTCTTCCATCGGCGGGCCGATGACCAGCAGCAGGAGCATATTGTTCAGGAAATGATCCCAGCTGGCATGGCCCAGCACATGGCCGAAGAGCCGGATGTAAAACAGTGGGTCTTTCAGAGAACCGCGATAGACGCAGAACAGGTGCTTTGTGGTCCAGCCGCCTGTCCACTGCCCCAGGAACAAAGCCCCCAGGGAGAGCAGAAAAAAGGTCAGGATCACCGGCGAATTGTATTGCAGCTGCAATGTTAGCTTAGGGCGTTTCGTAAGCGTTTCATCCTTTCAGCGCCCGCTCTGGCACGGACGGAATTTAAGGATATTATAGCATTTATGCCAGATACGGGTCAAGCAGGGCATCCACCGTTTTGTTCCGCTTGGGAGCGGGCTTGTGCACAGCGCGGCCGCGGCAGACCACCAGCTCCAGCTGGCGCAGGGCAGTCAGGTCGTCCAGCGGGTTCTTCCGGGTCACGATGAAGTCTGCGCTCTTCCCCGCTTCAATGGAGCCGGTCACATCCCCCACACCGGCCAGCCGGGCATTGCGCAGGGTGGCCGTGTAGAGAGCAAACTGGTTGCTCACGCCGCAGTATTTGTGGAAGTAGCACAGCTCCCGCCAGAAATCATACTGTGTGACGTAGGGGCAGCCCACGTCATTGCCCAGACCCACCGGAATGCCGTTGGCAAGGGCCGTTCTGGCACTTTCCACCACGCCGTCAAAGACGATCCTGCCATTATACTGGTCCTTCTCGGAAGCGCCGGAAATGGCCGGATCAAACAGTGCATAGGGCAGCGCCGGGGAGATGGTGGTGCAGACGAACGCCCCCCGCTCCTTGTAGAGCCGGATGGTCTCCTCATCCATCTTTGCGCCATGCTCGATGGAGTCCACGCCGTTTTCCAGCGCCACCTTCACGCCCTCGGGCGATTCGGTGTGGGCAGCCACGGGATAACCCAGCCTGTGGGCTTCATCGCAGACGGCCCGAACCATCTCAGGCTTCATCTTCAGCTCGCCGGGGGTGCCCTTTTGGGTGGCATCCAGCACGCCGCCCGTGATCATCAGCTTGACCAGGTCCACCCCCTGTTCACCGGCCCTGCGGAGCTGGGCCAGCGCTTCGGCATTGTTGTGGGCCGCCACCGCCACCGAGCCTGCCATGTGCCCGCCGGGCACCGAAATGCCCTCGTTGGCGGCAAGGATGCGGGGAGCCAGGATCTTCCCCTTTGCCGCGTCGTCCCGGCAGCGGGTATCGAAATCTGCCAGACCGCCCACGGTGCGGATGGTGGTCACGCCGCCCAGCAGTTCCAGCTTGGCGTAGCTGCACACCAGCCGGTAGGCCACCGCCCGGGTCAGGCCATTGCTCAGGATCCTGCGCACCAGTGCGGCGTTATCCCGGGGCTTTGCGCTGGGCTTGCCATTGCCCGCCAGATGGACATGCAGGTTGATGAGGCCCGGCATCAGGTAACCGCCCTTAAGGTCTACCTTCTCATACCCCTCACAGGGAGCGTTTTCCTCCACGATGGCGGTGATCTTCTCCCCGTCCACCAGCACCATCTTGTGCGCCACCGGCTCCATCTGTTCGGTGCCGTCCAGCAGGATGCAGTTGAAATAGGCTCGTTTCATCCGTATTCTTCCCTTTCCATTCCGGCGCAGGCCGTTTTCTTTCAGTATATCACGTTTGCGGAAGCGATAAAAGACATCTGTCGTTTTTTCTTCCGTCTCCTGCATTGACATTTCCCGCCCCAGTGGGTACACTTATAAGGTATTCTTTTCTGAAAGGGGGCCCCGCCGTGGCAACGGAAGCCAAACTGCGTCAGCTGGCAGACCGCGGCTGTCCGGTCTACTATTTCTATTCCAGCGAGCGGTATCTTGTCCGGCAGGCAGTGTCTGCCGCCGTCCGGATACTGAGCGCTGACACGGATGAAGAGACCACCGTGCTGGACGGTGCCGCGCCCGAGATCGAGCAGCTCATCATGGCGGCGGGCACCATCTCCTTCTTTGGCACCCGCCGCGTGGTGGTGCTGCCCGAGCTTGACCCCGCCGCCTACGGCGACAAGGATCTGGAGGAGCTGTGCAGCACCCTTTCCAGCCTGGAAAATGCCGTGGTAGTGCTGGGCAGCGTGTTCGAGCTGGAGCGCAGCAAGCTCAAGACCGGCAAGCGGGCACAAAAGCTGATCGCTGAATGCAAGAAGCTGGGCTTTGCCGAAGAGCTCTCCAAACCCAAGCCCTATGAGCTGAAGATGATGCTCATTGAGCGGGCCAGGGCACAGGACACCACCCTGCCCGAGGGCGCTGCCGCAGCCCTGCTGGAGCGCTGCGGCGAGGATCCCTTCCTGCTGGAAAACGAGGTAGACAAGCTCTGTGCCCTTTCCGGCTACCAGACCGTTACCGCCGCCATGGTGGCCGAGATGGGCACCGTGAGCCTGGAAGCGGATGTGTTTGAGATGATCCGGATGATCACCGCCAAGAACGCCACCGGTGCCTGCAAAAAGCTGCAGACCCTGCTGCGCTTACAGCAGGAGCCCATTGCCATCACCGGCGCAATGATCGGCAGCTATGTGGATCTGTACCGGGTCAAGCTGGGGGCTTCCAAACGGAAGAGCTACGCCGCCGTTTTCAAGGATTTTGGCTACAAGGGCAGCGACTACCGGCTCAAGCGCTCAGCCGAAACGGCATCGCATTACACACTGGGCCAGCTGGAGACCTGCCTGCAGGTGCTGCTGGACCTCGATAAAAGTTTGAAGAGCCAGCCCGTGGATGTGCAGACCCTGCTGGAAGCAGCGCTCTGCCGCCTTGCGCTGGCAGGGAGCGGACGATGAGCGAACGAGAACTGCTGCACACCGACCGGGTGCTGGTGGTGGAGGGCAAATACGATGCCGCCCGCCTTTCCCACCTGACCGATGCCATGATCCTGCTGACAGACGGCTTTGGCATCTACAAAGACAAAAAACGCCAGCAGCTGCTGAAAGCCCTGGCGAAAAAAAACGGCCTGATCCTCTTCACCGATTCTGATGCCGCCGGGTTCCGCATCCGCACCTACATCACCAATCTGGTGGGGGCAGAAAACGTGGTGCAGGCCTATGTACCCGCCATCCATGGCAAGGAAAAGCGGAAGCCACAGCCTGGCAAGGAAGGCTTGCTGGGCGTGGAAGGCGTGGACGATGCCATCGTCCTGCAATGCCTGCGGGATGCACTGGGCGCAGAAGCCGGGGCCGCGCCTGCCCGCCCGGAGGGTCGGCAGATCACCTACACCGACCTGTACAACTGGGGGCTTTCCGGCACCCCGGGCAGTGCCGAGCGGAAATACCAGCTGCTCAACGCGCTGGGCCTGCCGCCCCGGCTCTCCAAAAAGGAGCTGGTGGAGGCACTGAACCGGCTGTACAGCTTTGAGCAGCTGGATACTCTGCAGGCCGAAATACTCGAAGCACACTGACAGACAAAAAAAGGAGACCGCCCCGCGCGGTCTCCTTTTTGCGTTACAGGGCAACATCCAGCGCCATCATCAGGGCAAACCCTGCCACCACGCTGATGACTCCCGCCGGTTCGTCTGCCTCCACGGCTTCCGGAATCATCTCCTGTGCCGTCACACAGACCATGCACCCGGCGGCAAGGCTCATCAGCCAGGGCAGGGCTGCACTGACCCACCCGGCCAGTGCAAGAGCCAGCAGGCCCCCCAGCGGCTCCACAAGCCCGGAGGCAGCCCCCGCCGCAAAGGCGCGGCACTTGGACTTCCCCTCCTGCGCCAGCGGCAGGCTGACCGCAGCCCCCTCTGGAATGTTCTGCAGCCCAATGCCCAGCGCAAGGGCCAGCGCCCCGCTGATGGCATCCGGTTCTCCCCGCAGGGCCAGCGCAGCAGCAAGGCCCACCACCATGCCCTCGGGCAGGTTGTGCAGGGTGACTGCCAGCACCATCCGCCCACTGCGGCCCGGCCCGGCGTTCAGCAGACGGCCCGCCAGCGTTTCCAGCCGCAAAAGCCCCACCGCACCCAGCAGCAGGCCCACGGCAGGCGGGACCCATGCAGGCAGCGGCCCCTGCTCTGCCCGCTCAATGGCCGGCAAAAGCAGGCTCCATACGCTGGCCGCCAGCATGATGCCCGCCGCCATGCCGCAGAGCATCCGCCGGGTGGCAGGCTCCCCTGTCTTCCGCAGCAGGAACACACCAGCCGCACCGGCCGTGGTGCAGAGCATCGGCAGCAGCAGCACTGCCGCCGTCAGGAAAATCTGTTCCAAATCGCACTCCCCCTTTTCCCGGTCTATGCCAGGGCGGCAGGAGGTGTGCAGGGGAAAACTTTTACAGTTCTAATTTTTTATGGATGTGCCGGGGTCTGCCTGATATTCAGAACACAACAGCGTCTTCTGCACTTTCCAGCGAATAACTCGTAACGGGAGCAGTCGGCACAGACTGTTCCTGCACCGGGAGCACCTTTACCTTGCATATCACTGCATTGCCAAGAACATACTTCACCTTTGCAATCACGGTATCTTCGATCTTGTCATAGATCCGTCCTGCACTAAAGCATTCTCCCTGCACAGTATGCGTGCTGTTCGCCACATAACCAACTTTTCCAAGACCCGGCAGCTCTGCTCGGATCGCCTCATGGTCAAACAGATTTTCCGGTTCTTTCACCAGCCGCACTTTTTGCCCCACAGCAAATGGTGCAATGCCAAAGTAATGGTTCAAGCCTGTCAATGTGATATAGTACTTCATCCTTTGGCCCCCCTTACCACTCTTCCATATCATCTTCCGCCAGATCATCCGCTGCGGAGAGATCCTCCTCCGGATGATCTGCTTCAAAGATACGGTCAAATGCAGTTTTGTACTGGGCATAGCCCTCGTCGCCGGTGCCAAAGTATCCAAAATCGAAGTCTTTCATCTGCTGATCCTCCATAAAATATGTGTTCAGGACGTTTCCGGTCGCCTCTGTTTCCTCGTCCTGATTCTATTATCCACATTTTATGTCCGATAAGCAGGATCTTCAAAACGATTTCTGCAAAATTTCCTTGATCTGCTCCAGATCCTCTACAAAACAGATCCCCTGCTGGCGTTCCGGGGAGGAGAGCCCCTTTTCGATCATCCGGGCAAGCAGGGCTTTCAGGCCATCGTAGTAGCCGTGCAGGTTATAGAGGATGCAGGGCGCATCCAGATGCCTGAGCGACACCTTGGACATCACCTCGGCGATCTCCTCCAGTGTGCCGGTGCCGCCGGGAAACGCAATAAACGCATCCCCCAGCGCGATCATCTTTGTTTTGCGCTCAGTCATATCCTTTGTCACGATCAGCTCCGTCAGCCCCTCGTGCTGCAGCTCTCCCTGCACGAAAAACTCCGGCTCCACGCCGGTCACTTTGCCCCCGGCGTTCAGGGTGCTTTCGGCGATCTCTCCCATCAGGCCGCAGCGGGAGCCGCCGTACACCAGCGCGTTCCCGCTCTCCCCGATCCACCTTCCCAGCTCCTGCACCGCCTGCTTCAGGGCCGGATCCTTGCCCTCGTTTGCGCCCAGATATACCGTAATGTTCATTGTATTCTCCCTCAGTTTTGTTTTTGCCCTATTTTATCACGCTTTTCTCCGGCAGAAAAGAGGGCAGGCCGGTTTTCCTTGCAAATGCCGCCGGACTGTGCTATGCTGAGAGGAAAAAGGGGGATTTTTTCTTATGAAAACAGCATTGACCATTGCCGGCAGCGATTCCAGCGGCGGCGCCGGCATTCAGGCCGACATCAAGACCATGACCGCCAACGGCGTGTTTGCTCTGAGCGCCATCACTGCTCTAACGGCCCAGAACACCACCGGCGTGACCGGCATCTTTGAGACCACACCCGAATTTCTGGCCCAGCAGCTGGATGCGGTGTTCACCGATATCTACCCGGATGCCGTCAAGATCGGCATGGTGTCGTCGTCTGCGCTCATTGAGACCATTGCCGAAAAGCTGCGCCAGTACGATGCAAAACACATCGTGGTCGATCCCGTGATGGTGGCCACCTCCGGCTCCAAGCTGCTGCAGGACAGCGCCATCCAGATCCTGACCGGGCAGCTTCTGCCCATGGCCGAGGTGGTCACGCCCAACATTCCGGAGGCTGAGATCCTGTCCGGCATGACCATCACCGATGCCGCCGGGATGGAGGCCGCTGCAAAGTGCATCAGCGAAAAATACGGCTGTGCCGTGCTCTGCAAGGGCGGCCACAAGGTGAACGATGCCGACGATCTGCTCTGGCGCAACGGCAGCGGCAAATGGTTCCACGGCGAGCGCATCGCCAACCCCAATACCCACGGCACCGGCTGCACCCTGTCCAGCGCCATTGCCTCCAATCTGGCAAAGGGCTATCCCCTGGATGCCGCCGTAGAGCGGGCCAAGGCATATATTTCAGGCTGCCTGTCCGCCATGCTCGATCTGGGCAAAGGCTCCGGCCCCATGGACCACATGTTCGCCCTGCGCGGCGAATTCGTGGAGCACTGAGCCACAAAAAAAGGGCGATGATCTCTCATACGCCCCAGAACAGGATTCCCAGTCCCGCCGCCAGCAGGATCATTCCGATGGGCGACGGGGCTTTTTGCGTCCGCTTCTTCCAGACAAAATGCACCGCCCATAAAACAGCAAACACAAGGATCGATCTCACATCCGGCGCAAATCCATCTGCCAGCGTCTTGATGCCGCCCAGTGTGGAGAGCATCATATTCAGTGCAGTTGCCAGGATCATGGCCACCACGCAGGGCCGCACGCCGGAGAGAAAGGCTTCCACGCCTGCATACTTCATCAGATTTTTCAGCACCGCCGCGATCAGCAGGATGATGAAGAACGAGGGCAGCACCACCCCCAGCGTAGCGATCAGCGCCCCCGGAAAGCCGCCCTGTGATGACCCGATAAAGGTTGCCATATTGATTGCCAGCGGGCCCGGGGTGGACTCGGAAACGGCGACAAAACTCAGGAATTCTGCTTCGGTCAGCCAGCCATAACGCAGCACGGTCTCCCGCACCAGCGAGATCATCCCGTAGCCGCCGCCAAAGGAGAGCGTTCCGATCATCAGAAAATTGAGGAACAGCTGGAGGTAGATCATGCCTTCTCCTCCTTCCGCAGCTTTTTTAACAGGTAGAGCAGCACCCCTGCCGCCCCGCAGAGCAGGATGTAGTAGAGGGACGAGAAGGACACCGCCGCCAACGAGCAGCCCACCATGGCCGCCACAACACCGGCAACGATGATCCTGTTGAAGGCCGTGCCGGACAGGCTTTTCAGCATCTTCATCCCCGCCGAAAGGATCAGATAGATGACGCAGACCTGAATGCCCCGGAACGCGCTTGCCACTGCCGACAGCTGCAAGAACCGGTCAAACACCAGTGAGATCAGGTAGATGACCACAAACGAGGGCAGGCAGACCGCCAGCGTGGATGCCGCGGCCCCCTCTGCCCCTTCGATCTTATACCCCACATAGGTGGCGCTGTTCACCGCCACAGGGCCCGGTGTGGACTCCGCAATGGCGACCATATCGAGAAATTCCTCCCGGCTCAGCCACTGCTTGTCTTCCACAAACTCCCGTTCCAGCAGGGCCACCATTGCGTAGCCGCCGCCAAACGTGAACGCACCGATCTTCAAAAAAGTCCAGAACAGATCTCTTGTTTTTTTCATACACTTCACCTCGCTGCCTGCCTATTATAGCATAAAGTCTCCCATCAGGGAACCCATTCACAAGACCTTCGATCATCCTATCTCTTCCGGCACAAATGAGTCTTTCTCACAAACAAGGTAGATGTCCTTCTTCATTTTCTTCTCAAAGTATTGCTTCAATCTCATATTGGAATCCCACTTGTCTTGCGGATAAAAGCCATACCGTTTCTTTACATCGTTCATTCTATCTTCTATATCCAGAACCCCTTCCGCTCCTGCCAGACTATCACACAATTGAATCAGCCGGTCATAATCGTCGTATACTGTCCTGGCCAATTCAGCCTTAATCATTTTCATCTCTTCCTCTGAAACATCCAGCTTTCCAATGTATTCATTTATCGTGTGATTGTTAAAAGAATGCGTCAAACAGATTTTTGCCGCCTCATCATATCCAAGCGACATCATAAATCTGTACCCATCGGAAACATGTCCAAGATGTCTTACGCCAAATTTTCTTCCTATATCATGCAGTAGGCCTAAAACATAGGCCTTCTCCGCATCCATATCTCCACATGCCGCTGCTATTTTTTCTGCACAATGTGCTGCTGTTAAACTATGTTTTCCCCAAGGCCCCGGATTATTTGATAGACCATCCCGAAGCAACGCCATTGCTTCATCTCTTGTCGGCAGCATAACCTATCCCTTCTTCCCTTTATTTATGCATTGATATAACAAATGCCGAAAGCCCACATGAATACAGGCTTTCGGCATTGAGATTCATTACTCGAGCTCGGTAGGTTCGGATTCTTACTAAACAAATTTGTTTAGTAAGGCTATTCTTGAATATTCACTTTTTCATGAGATTGCTGTGCTAGATGTGGCTTGCTGATTTTTTAGTATCAGGATAGTATCACATTTATCATTTTTTGTCAACTTCAGCATATGGTTCATTCAATACTTTTTTAATAATTTCAAAAAGCGGTATAAAGTTGGAAAAATCCATATTATCAAATGGTTTTTCCTTATTCAATATTCGTTTAGCAAATTCCATTTTAGAAAGCGCATAATTCTTTTTTTCTCCTCCATCCCACGGCTTAATTACTTTCTTTTTGTCGGATCCATCAATAATATTTATTTTGCCTGGACCACAACTATTTCTGTTCTCACAAAAATATTTTTCTTCACCTACCGAGAACCCTGCATCGTCAAACTCATTGCCTATAAAAAGTCTTCTAGATTCACCATCATCACAATGGCATTCTCTTGTTATTTCTTCATCACTATAAAGATGTTCTATGCAGATGTCTGGTGTCTTTTGCCTTATTTTCGGAATCGGAAGGCACAGAGAATAGACATTATTAGACCAGTTTTTATATTCATCGCCGCTTTGTAAACTCTTCTTGACATCCGGAACATCACAGTCTGCAATGAAAATCATCTTTTGGGGTTGCCTTAACATACTATACTGCTCACACATCGTTTTTAGCTGTGATCCTCCCATTTTAAGTTTAATATCGCCCTCCGTCTTTCCATTTTCGGGCTCATATTCCAAAAATTCAAAATCCAGCTCTGATAGCCACTCTTTGCATCTAGAATCATGTATTAGTTCATTATATGCCGCTTTCATATGTTTCCAGTCTGTTGAGCCCTCAGTTATAATTAGCGGCTTTTCGTGCTTTGCGTCAATCATCTTTTTCAGAGTCTCTTGAAATTTTTCAGTTTCTGTATAGTAATGGTACGCATTTTCAAATTCTGAAAATTCTTCAGTAGATACTTTTTTCCCTGATGGCATTTCTATTATATCAAATCCATCGTCCGTGAATTTCTCTTTCATGCCAAGCAAGAATAATGGTGAATGAGATGTTATAATAAATTGAATTCTGGGGAACAATGCAATTAGTTCTGGCAAAACTTCTCTTTGCAGCTTCGAATGCAAATGAAGTTCAATCTCGTCTATAATTACAATTCCTTCTATGTCGTTCAACTTATGGCTTAAGTTTATATCATCTGTGTCTGCATATCTAATAATTGTAGAAAACATATTAAACAACGCCATCTGTCCCGTCGAAAGTGCTCCCAACGAAGGAACTAAAAGCGTTCTATCGTTTTCTCTTAAAATTGAAAGTCTATGTTTTCCCTCTGATCTATTTCCCATTCTAAAAACGATTTTTTCGCCTAAAATTGCAGACATAACTTCTTCAGCATTCTTTCGAGATATCGAAAGCAAATTTATATCGTTTGTCGATGGAAAGACAATTGTATATCCATTAGTTTTGTTTCTTTCTAGGTCGGCTCGTGAATCCGCAATTACATCAAAAAGCCATTGCAATGTCATCTCAGGAAGATTCATTGCCGTTATTGGATTGTTGAGTTTTCTTGCATATCTTGACCGAACACTATATGTGTCCATTTCTTTTTTGGGATAGTAAAGTTTTCCCATCCACGAAGGTTTCGCATAGCGCTCTGGACCGAAAAAACAAACAATATTTTTTTCGAACGCATCGTTTATTTTTTTGTTATCTCCAACAACATTTTTATAATTCACTTCACTATTCCAATTCAGATTTATGTCAATTTCGCTCACTTTTCTGAATTCTTCGAATGCATATTCACCAGATTTAAACACATATTCTATCCTGCTGTCTCCTTGGCTCATACAAATATGCGAAACCATATAATTCTTTCCAATTTGAATTTGCTCCGGTGATATTTCCTTATAGTACTGATGTCCTCCCTCGCTATTTTCCGTTGCGTTGTCATATACCTTATCCGCAATTTCGTAGAAAGAATCAACAATATTAGACAGAAAAATAGACTTCCCGCTTCCATTCTTTCCCACCAGCACTAATGGCACCGGCGTTCCATTTTTACTTTTTCTTGTGTTTAAAACCATCTCGTTAATAGGACCCACATTTTTGTACTCCAATTTATCAATATACATATCTTTTCCCCTACCTCCTTTTTATCAAACGGATAAATTTCCGCCAATCCCAAAGAACTTATCAAAGAAGCTCTTCAGCTTATCAATCACACCCTGTTTTTTCTGTGCACGGCCACCGCCGCCAAAGCGGGAAACAGGCGGCATCAGCTTGTCAATATCGGTGCCCACAGTTTTGATTTCACCATCACGGAACGCATTGGCCAGATACTTGCGTGTCTCCGGCTCCTTCAGCTTTTCCTCTTGGATGATCTTTGCAAGCTCTTTCTCCCGCTGTTCGGACACATAAGTGTTCCACTCTGCCATCACGTCATCCACATCGTTGACCCCTGCAATAAAGGTTTCAATCAGTTGCTTTTTGCTTCGCAGTTCCGGGCTGGCATCAATCGCCTTGCGAATCGTGATGAGCACCTCTTTATCGTCGCAATGAGTGTCATGGTACTTTTTGACCAGCATCAGAATGTAGTCAATGTTGATCTCGACCTGCCGAATCAGCTCCACTTCGAACACCACATCATCCGTGATATCCTCTTTGGTTTCATCGTGCTTCTTGTTACGCCATTCATCCCGCAAATCCTGATAGCGGCCCAAATAGTCCTGTAAATCCCGTTCCGAGATCATCTCGTTGCCTTTGAAATCATCAAAGGAGGACAGCAGGTTCCGCATCCGCAGCAGTGCACCAAACAGCACGATAAAGTCCTTCTGGTTCTGCTCTCCGACGATCTGCGGCTCTGTCAGCGGGAACTTCTGCGTCAAGTCATCGATCATGTCCGTATAGCCCTGATGGTATTTTCCCTGCTCGTCCATATAACCGTGGTAATAGTCCGCATATTTGCGCAGCAGAACGATGCCGCCCGCATTTTTATCTCCAAACAGCGAAATTGCCGCATCCACCCGCTTTTGCAGGTTGCGGAAGCAGACGATATTGCCAAAGGTCTTGATGCTGTTCAGGATACGGTTCGTCCGGCTGAACGCCTGAATCAGACCATGCATCTTCAGGTTTTTGTCCACCCAAAGGGTGTTCAGCGTAGTAGCATCGAAGCCCGTCAGGAACATATTGACCACGATCAGCAGGTCAAGCTCTTTATTTTTCATGCGGAGCGATATATCTTTGTAGTAGTTCTGGAACCGTTCGCCATCGGTCGAGTAGTTCGTATGGAACATCTCGTTGTAATCCTGAATGGCTGCGTCCAGAAAATCCCGGCTGCTCTGGTCGAGGTTGGAGGTATCTTCCGGGTTTTCCTCGTCCAGAATGCCATCCGTTTCCGCTTCATTGGCTCCATAGCTGTAAATGGTAGCAATGCGCAGCCGCTTGGTTGGGTCTGCCGCCATCTGCTTTTTGAACTCCTGATAATACAGCTTTGCCATCGGCACAGATGCCACACAGAAAATCGAATTAAAACCGCTGACGCGCTGTTTTTGCTTGATTTCCTCCACTGCACCACGCTGGGCAGAGGCCACCTCTGCCACGTTCGTCAGCAGATTAAACTCATACGATTTGTCTCCCCGATAGGTTTTCTGGTCAAAGTGGTCAAGGATGTACTTGGTCACCAGAGAAATGCGCTTGGGTGACATGAACGCCTTTTCCCGGTCGATATCCCAAACCTGTTTATCGTCCATGTCTGGCTCTGTGTCCATCGTCTTGATGTAGTCCACCCGGAACGGCAGCACATTCTTGTCGTTGATGGCATCCACGATAGTGTAGGTGTGCAGTTGGTCGCCGAACGTCTGCGCCGTGGTGAAATAGCGTGGATCAGTGGAGCTTCCTGCGTTGACTGCAAAAATCGGCGTTCCTGTAAAGCCGAACAGGTGGTACTTTTTGAAATTGTGAACAATGGCCTTGTGCATATCACCGAACTGGCTGCGGTGGCACTCGTCAAAGATAATCACAACGTGCTTCTGGTAGACCTCATGCCCCGGATTTTTCTTGATGAAGGTCGCCAGCTTCTGGATCGTGGTAATGATGATATGTGCTTCCGGGTTTTCCAACTGGCGTTTCAAAATCGTGGTGCTGGTGTTGGAGTTTGCCGCGCCCTTCTCGAAGCGGTCATATTCCTTCATGGTCTGATAGTCCAAGTCCTTGCGGTCTACCACAAACAGTACCTTGTCGATGTAGGGCAGCTTCGATGCCAGCCGTGCCGTTTTGAAGGAAGTCAGCGTCTTGCCAGAGCCAGTGGTGTGCCAGATGTAGCCGCCGCCCTCGATGGTGCCATACTTTTTGTAGTTGTTGGCGATCTCGATGCGGTTCAATATCCTCTCGGTTGCCGTGATCTGATATGGGCGCATCACCATCAGCATCTTTTCTGAGGTAAAGATGCAGTACCGGGTCAGCACGCTCAGGATCGTGTGCTTTGCAAAGAATGTCCGGGTAAAGTCGATCAGATCCGTCAGCACGCGGTTGTTTGCATCGGCCCAGTAGGAGGTAAATTCAAAGCTGTTGCTGGTCTTTTCCTTCTTGGTCTTGCCATGTTTGGCATCTTTGATGGCATTGTAGCGGGTGCTGTTGGAGTAGTACTTGGTATTTGTGCCGTTGGAGATCACAAAAATCTGCACATACTCATATAAGCCGCAGCCCGCCCAGAACGAATCCCGCTGGTAGCGGTTGATTTGGTTGAACGCCTCCCGGATGGCCACCCCGCGCCGCTTCAGTTCCACATGAACCAGCGGAAAGCCGTTGACCAGAATCGTCACATCATAGCGGTTATCATGCCGCGCACCGTCCGCCTGCTTCACCTCGTACTGGTTGATGACCTGCAGACGGTTGTTGTGGATGTTCTTTTTGTCGATCAGCGTGATATTTTTGGAACTGCCATCATCCCGGTGCAGCACCTGCTTACTTTCTTCCCAATCCTGAATCTTCCGGGTCTTTTCGGGAATGTGCTCGTTGGGGTTGGCAATTACATCACTGAAAAACTGCCGCCACTCCGTATCGGAAAAGTGGTAGTGGTTCAGCTCTTCCAACTGGCTGCGGAGGTTAGCAATCAGTTCATCCTCGGTATGCAGCGGCAGATAGGTATAGCCCTGCTCGCACAACAGCCGGATAAACTCTTTTTCCAGTTCCGCCTCACTTTGGTAGCTGTCAGAGCGCACCTTGGAAGGCTCATAGGCAGCAACAACAGTATCTTCATTGGTAGCCGCAACGATATTGAAAAAGGACATTTCAAATTCCTCCTGCCAATGGTTTTCCTGAATATCGTTCTAAATTGCAAAATAATGTGCTTCTCTGAGTCGGTATTATATCAACATACTCAAGTTTTTCGCCCGTCCAGCGCGTAATCATAAAATTTCTTGCCTGATATATAAACGCAATATAGGTATCGTATTCCGCGCAATTCTCCGTTCGATATTGAAAGAGTTCCTTAAAATCCGAATAAATACTATTTAGTGCTAGATTTTTTCCAGATTCAAAGTCATCATTTAAGTCGAAATTGATATTATACGGAAAGAACATCATCAAATTTTTCTTCGTTTCAAATTTCTTTATAATCTGCACGACCTCTTTTTCCAATTCTTTGGCATACTTTTCCTTTTTGCGAATTTCAACTATCTCATTAAAGTTCAAGCTTCTAAACATCGTATATGGAATAATGCAAGTGATCTCTTTATAGTTCTCATCGTTTTTTGATACCAGCGGCGGACCATAAAGCACCACCCCTGGTGCAACCAGTGTAATTGATTGCGAAAAAATTCTTGCCGCCTGTAGTCTTGATTGAGATGTAAAGAGTTTAAAATCAAATGAATACCCATCCGAAATACAGTCCCATTCTCCATTTGACTCCGAAACAGGTTTGCTATACGGTTTTCCATTCGACTTTTGCAAGAAGTAGTCTGAATGATTTACAAAATCTCGCAGGTAATCTTCATACGAGTATGGCTCCATCGTTCCATCAATAAAATTGTCAATGACCATACATGGTCGAAGAATTTCTGCCCTCATTTCAGTATACTTCAATCAGTTCAACTCCTTAAAGCTTAATAGTTTATCCCTATAAAACTCATACTGCTTTTGTCTTGCTTCAATCTCCGCTGGCAAGCCGCTCGTCAAATCATTGCAGATTGTATCAAAACGGTCAAGAATCTCCACAATATATTTTTGCCGCTCCTGACTCGGAAGCGGAATCTCAATTCGGTTCAAATTCTTCTGGTTCAATTTAGGCTGTGCTCCACCTGAAATATAAGAAGATAAGTCGATCGAATTTAAATAAAATTCAATAAATCTTCTAGTTTCATAACAATCAAACTTCAGAACATGCGCATGATTATTGACCCAGTTCTTCCCAGAAATTGAAAACGCAATTGGCGTACTTCTTGCCAGAAGATTTGCCCCGTCCTCCGACACAAGCAAGTAATCACCGTCAAAGATATAATCCTTTACATAGTCCACGATACCAGAAGCCCCATAATACGGGTATTCTCCCGCTTCACGTTTTCCGCTTGTCACAGGTTTACGCATACTGTCGCAGTTTTCGGCAATATCTTCAAGCGTAACAACCGCATAGCCAAACACATACTGCAAGAGCTTAATCAGTGCTCTGCTCTGCTCTGCTCTGCTCTGCTCTGCTCTGCTCTGCTCTGCTCTGCTCTGCTCTGCTCTGCTCTGCTCTGCTCTGCTCTGCTCTGCTCTGCTCAAAATTGTGTTGCCGGTTTCTGCAAATGTCAAGAGCTTATCCCGGTAATACTCGTACTGCTTTTGGCGGGCTTCGATCTCGGCGGGCAGACCGATGTTCAGGTCAGAGCAAATCGAATCGAAATTATCAAGGACAGATACCACACGCTTTTGAACATCCATTGGAACAATGGGCATATCCAAATCCTTCACAATATCAGCATTGAGATTTTGTATTGCTCCCCCGAACGATGCCTTTTGTTTCATAACAGATTGGTATTTACTTGAGCTAAGTAAATGATATAAAAAATCCGGAAGATAGACATTTGAAAATTCACTGATGGAAAGCCATCCGTCATGAATACATCCCGGTTTTTTTACAATATACGGACGGCCAAAGCTCATTGAATTTGATAATATAAAATCTCCTTCCTTCACATATCGAGATTTTCTTGCGCCTTCAGCAGTTATCTTTTCTTCGGTGTCCGTAATATATTTAGTCCCCGGCTTTACATCTCCTATTTTAATCCAATTTACTCCTTCATCACTATCTGTGATATATGCTTTTATCGGTCTTGGTGAAGCTCCTCGTTGAATTTTTGCTATACTCCCAAATTTCCGTATTGCTATATTAGTTTTAAAATTCAGCAATTTATCTCTATAAAATTCATACTGCATTTTTCTAGCTGTAAGCTCTGCTGTAAGCTCTGCTGTAAGCTCTGCTGTAAGCTCTGTGAAATTGTCCAGAATCCGTACAATTTCACGCTGAATTTCAAGGGGAGGAAGGGGAATCACTAAGTTTTCAATCGCACTTCTCGACAGTCGTGGTATGCTCGCCTTTCTTACTTTTGAAATAAGTTGGTTTTGATTGTTGAGGAGCAAATGGTAAATATATCGATTCAAAACATTCTCAGGGCATACAACAGCGAAACAATCATCAGCAGCCCAAAACGTCTTATTGCTAAATCCAATTTCTCCAGCTGCACCAGCTACAATAATAAAAGTTGTATTCGCATTATAATTGTAATCCGTATGATACCCCAACGGCGTTAAACTATTTTGATATACAGGGTATTTCCCACTTATCGAAAGCTGGCTTCTTACCACACGTTTTCCACGCTCAATCGATACAGCATCTACTAATTTCTTATACTCCACACCATCCGGGCAAAGCTCCCGAATCAGCTCATCCAGCTTACTCATTCTTCAACTTCATCTCCCCAACGCATCATGTATTCATCGGCACGTTTTTTAAGGAATGTCGGACTACCATCTATTACTATCGGATAAAACCACTTTTCCCCTTTTATGCACGATTTTCTCCATCGTTTCACGTTATCTCTTAAAAGGGTCATTGTAAAAAGCGTTCCACCTGTCAATGCATAGTCCTGTCTTGTTTCCTCGCATTCTAATGCACATTTACTTGAAAGCAAGAAGCGTTCTATTTTATCATCTCGTGGTGTTTCTGTTACTGATAGCTCCACAGAGAACTTTTCTTCATCTTCTTCTTGACAAACAACGCGTGCCATCGATTCTTTATGATTCAATTCAAAAGGTTCTAAATCCATATCATCGCCAACATAACTGAATATTTTTTGTCCTTGTCTTCGCAGGTTTGCTCTAAAGTTTTTAGTTGGCACATAAACAACTTCATGGATTCCCTTTTCCAATGTTTCTGACAAATAGAATACAATAAAATTCAGCTTTCGGGCATCGCAGTTTTCTTCTATCCATTGAACCATCTCCTCAAAGAATGGCATCAGCCCGTTTTTTGCTTTCTCTGTCTTGCCATCATGTGATAAATACAAATGCCCAAAATCGCTATGAACTTCCACCAAGAACCCCATTTGAATTTTATATTTCCCGTTACTCTTTTTATTGAGTTCCTGCCGATAGTTGTCCACATTACTTAAATGTTTCTCCATCGAGTAGATGAACGATTGCATGAAGTTTCTATATGTTGCCTTTTGAATATTGTTTACCATGCCCTCTAATAATTGCGCCATCCCATCAAAAAGTCCGTCTGGAATTTCTGGCGATGTCATAACACTTTCATGGTATCTATCATAAAACGCATTAACATTTTTTTGCTCTACTATACCAATAGAAGCTACCTGTTTAATATCATTCCCTTTTTTGCACTGCTTCTGTGTCACTAAATGGTCAACTCGAAAATGCTCAATTCCAAAAAGCGTTCTATTACCATTTTGCTCTTGCGGAGTCAATATTATAAAATCAGGTCGTTCACCATCAAATATCGATTCTTTGTCGTTTAACCCTGCTTCTACAGCCTTAAAAAACTCTTTTGTCCTTCCTCGCTTCCGAAGCCCCAACGTCACTGCTTGTTGTAAACAATCCAGCTCTTTATTTTTCTTTTCCATTGTAGCTTCCCTCCTATGGACATCTTACAAATTTTCTTCCAAATACCTGTCAAAATCGCTCTGATACAGCCTATCTTGCACCACACGGTACTTTTCAAACTCCGTTTCGGCGTGCATCTTCGCAAGCTGTGCCGAGATTTTGCCTGCGTCCTTCAGCACTTCCAGATCATCTGCCTGCAAATAGATGTCCAGCCGCTTGGCCCAGTCCTCCATGGTCATGGGGATATGACGGCGGGCACGGTTTTCGGCAAGGTCGAGGTAAGCCGAAACAATCAGTTCCATAGACTTCATTTCATCTTCGGTCAGGTAGTTTTTCGCCACCGAAACATCGCTCTTTTTAATTTTGCCGTTGGGAGCATCCTTCCATGTGTAAAGCCCCATGTGCGGCTTTTCGGCATCGGCACGCTCAT
>ENA-OQNN01000576-OQNN01000576.1-human-gut-metagenome-genome-assembly--contig:-NODE-576-length-35555-cov-3.903156_pt1 | contig 35555 bp, 38 predicted proteins | sample MGYA00242624_ERZ504870 | MGnify/ENA primary metagenome ERZ504870 (study PRJEB26092, sample SAMD00036379) | human gut metagenome | host: Homo sapiens | study: EMG produced TPA metagenomics assembly of... | reverse complement strand
TGGGTGCTACATAGAAAAACACCGAAGTGGATACCAAGTGAAATAGAAAGAATGTAACATAAAACACAGTTTTGTATGCCGTTAAACCTAGTAAAATCAACGCATGAGGGGGACTGGCTACATTTTAATTCCCGATCTGGTGGGAAAATCCCAGACGCTGGAAACGCAGGAAAAATCCGGAAACAGGAAAATGGGAAGAAATAGAAACAAAAGCCATGACGGGAGAAACGCTGTATAAGATCTTGTGTACACAGGAACGAAAGTATGGATGCCGGTTTCTGTTCTGTGAGAAAAAGAATACCGGGGCAGAGATCATCCGGATTCTGTCTGAAGGTGGAGAAAGTGACAAGCGAAGAAATTAAAGAAACTTACAGAATGAGAGATATACTGGGCAGGTATGAACTTCCGGAGCCAAACAGGGCTGGATTCATCCAGTGCCCATTTCACCGGGGAGACCGGGAGACATCCATGAAAATCTATGATAAAGATTTCCATTGTTTTGGCTGTGGAGCAACAGGGGACATCTTCAGTTTTGTGGAAAGAATGGAAAATGTTGGATTTAAAGAAGCGTTCCGGATCCTGGGAGGAAACTATGAAAAACCAACCTTCCGTTCCAATATGGTATTATATCGGGCTAAGAAGCGTGCAGCGATGCAGCAGAAAAAACGCCAGAGCCTGAAAGAGGAACTGCAGAAATGTAATCAACTGATCACGGCATACCGGATCGGCGTGCGGCTAAATAAACCTCTGACAGATGCCTGGTGTGAAAATTATAATAAGCTGCAGTATCAATTGTATGTGCGAGAGGAAATAACGGAAGAAGGTGAGCAGTATGGTGCCGTTGGGGCAGCTTACGACAAAAAGCATCCTGGAGGATAAAATCTTCGAAGAGATCTTTGAACAGGAGGACGAGATATATAAAGCAAGGCTGATTTTATCCCTGCAGGATCGTGCAGCGGAGCTTGGTGTAAAAGCAAAGTTTGAAGAAATCCTGAAAGCATATAAGCGTGTAGATCGGGAAATAAAACGCAACCGGATGAAGCAGCCGGCACTTCTGGATAACTGGACAAATTTTGAAGGACCGTATGACAATCAGCGGTGCCGACAATGGATCGCCTCGGAAGACGGGGTTTACCTGAAGAATCCAACCACAGATTTTACCGATATTCTTGCCTGTTATCACCCGATTCTTCCAATCGAACGTCTGAAGAATCTGGAAACAGGAGAGGAGCAGTTGAAGATTGCATATAAGAGAAACGGGATTTGGAGTGAGATTATCGTTCCAAAGACAATGGTTACTTCTGCCAGTAAAATCGTATCGTTATCAGGAAGAGGAATCGCTGTCACCAGTGAAAATGCCAAGTTCCTGGTGCGGTATCTGGCTGATGTGGAAAATGCGAACGAGGATGCTATTAAAGTACAGTATTCATCCAGTAAGCTGGGATGGATCGGAAATGGCTTTATGCCATACGATACGGACATTGTATTTGATGGGGACAGTCGATTTCGACAGTTGTTCGAAAGCGTAGAAGAACATGGGTCCAGACAGACCTGGTATGAACATATGAGGCAGCTCCGGAAGTCTGGCAGGATGGAGATAAAATTTCTGCTGGCAGCTTCCTTTGCAAGCGTGTTGGTAAAAGTGCTGGGCGGGCTACCATTCTTTGTTGATCTGTGGGGCGAGACGGAAGGTGGAAAAACGGTGACGCTGATGATTGCAGCATCTGTCTGGGCAAATCCGGATGAGAGCAGGTTTATCGGAGACTTTAAGACTACGGATGTTGCGCTGGAAGCAAAAGCGGATGTTCTCAACAACCTGCCAATGATATTGGACGATACAAGTAAAACCAGCAGCCGAATCCGGGATAATTTTGAGGGTGTAGTCTATGACCTGTGCTCCGGAAAAGGAAAGAGTCGATCAAATAAAGATCTAGGAATCAACAGAGAAAACCGGTGGAAGAACTGTATTCTGACCAATGGAGAGCGTCCGTTAAATTCCTATGTGTCGCAGGGTGGTGCGATGAACCGAATTTTGGAGGTGGAGTGTGGAGAAAACGTATATGCGGATCCTGGCCGGAGTGCGGACATTGTAAAGAAGAACTATGGATTTGCCGGAAAGGATTTTATTGAACTAATAGAAACCATGGGAATTGATACAATCCGGGGAATCCAGGAGGATATCCTTCAGGAGCTGCAGGATGATGAAAAGATGCAGAAACAGAGCCTGTCATTATCAATTGTCCTGACGGCGGACAAACTGGTGACAGATTATCTGTTTAAGGACGGGCAGAAGATTTCCCTGAATGATGCAAAAGAGACCCTTATAGACAGGAACGAACTCTCAGATAATGAACGCTGTTACCGGTATCTGGTCGATAAGGTAGCGATGAACCCGCAGCGTTTCGATCTGGACTCTAATGTAGAAAAATGGGGAAGTATCGACAAGGAGTATGCGGTGTTTATCAATCAGGCGTTTGATGAGCTGTGCAGGGCCGGAGGATTCGCCAAAAAATCGTTCCTTTCCTGGGCAGATCGGAAAGGCTTGCTGCTTACGCAGGCCGGAAAGACCAGTCGGACAAAGCGGATCGATGGAAATGTAAAGCGTTGTATCTTCCTGAAAATAGAAGAAGATGAACCGAAAGAAGGATTTATTCCGACGGATAAAATGGATCATTTGCCTTTTAAGTAACACTGTAACACCTGTAACATCCACTTTTTCAGTGTATAAAAGAAGAAAAAAAATAAGAAATATGCCTATATTTTTCTCATATATAGGTAAAAATCGAGTGTTACAGTGTTACAAAAACGAAAAACATTAAAAAATGCCGTATTTATAGTGGTTTGTGGCGTAACACAATTTGTAACTGTCAGAGGTTACTTTTTATAAAAATGTGTTACGAATAAGGTTTTGGAGTGATACATAGATGAAAAATGAGGAACTAAGAAAGTATTATGAAATATTCACGGCAGCGTGGAAGTTGTTTCGGGCCTATCACGCTGCAGAAAGTGATGAAGATACATTGCGATTAATGACAGCCGGGGAACTGATCTACCAGAAATATCCGTGCGACCTGATGCGGGAGCTGATCTGGTGTGTGTTCCATGAGATTGACCGGCTGCATGGAGAAGAGGGATGAAAACGTGAAAAGACAGAAAGAGAAGAAGCCGGAAACACATATTTGTTATCTCTGCGGAAAGTTGATAGAGCCTGAGGAGAAATATGTGTATATCAGAACCAGAAGAAGAACGGAAATGTATATCCACAGAGCCTGTATTCATACAGGAAGGATAGATAGACAGGAGAAAGAGAAATGATAGAGATTATCGGAGAACCAAGAGATGCAACAGAGGAAGAAATCAAGGAATATACCAGGAAACAGGATAGTCCGGAATGGCAACAGCGTATGTTGGACAACTTTCTGAGAAGACCGAAGTGTCATCCGGATTGCTTCGGAGCAGCCAGCAATGATTGTGGGAGGTGTTCTGGATGAGTAGAGCAGAGAGACGCCGGGAGATGCGTGGACAGGAAAAGAAAGAAGTCACCCGAGTAATGACAATCGCCCAGATCCAGCAGATGAAAAAGGACATGGCAGATCTGATCGCAGATGAGCTGCTGATGAAGGTAGTTGGAATTGCAACGCTGATCATCCATGATAAGTTTGGAATGCTCATGAAGAAGAAAGTTGATGGAAAAAGCCGGGAAGAACGTTTTATTGATGAATGGGAAAAGCAGTATAAACTTTTCGAGGCTGGAAGAATGACTCTGGAGGATATCCAGGAAGTACTGCGTGATGAGTGCGGGATCACGATGAAGAGAGAAGATGCTCAGCACAGAGAATGGATGTAGGAGGCGTTTTTCGGTGGAAAAGATAATTTGTATACCGACAAAATCAGATAAACTTCGGATATCTGTCAGGATCACAGGAGAGATGGTTAAAGATTTTTGCGATTGCGCAAGGAAGGCATATACCATGTCGGGGAAAGACTGCGATACATGCAGCTGGGGAGATCTTACTATTGGAGATGTTGGAATGTGTGAGATGGATGAAGTTAGAAAAGCAGTAGGTAAATGGGAGGTGCCAGATGAATAGTGAAGGATACAAGGATCCAACAGCAGAAAAGGCGATACATAATACTGAACATATCCCGAAGCATATCAGAGAGCCACTTGATCTGGTAAGAAGGTTTCTGGATGTTACCGGGTTGGAACTGATTAATATCGCGGTCAGAGACAGAAAGAGCAAAAAGTATTCATGGTCGTCATGGGGAGGTGATACCGTTGGAGAAGGAAATTCTGATGGAGTACGCAGATATGAAAGTAGAAGCCAAGGATCTGCGAAGAAGGATAGAAAAGGATCGTAGTCAACTGTGGAAACTGGAAAACAGTATCGTGACTGATTCAGTGTCGAGAGGAAAGAAGGGGAAAAAATCCCTGGGAAGTGTAAAAATTACGGGAAAACCGGATGGTCTGATTGAACGGAAACGACAGCAATTGAAAAGAAAGATTGCACTACAGGAACAACTGGAAGTGGAATTGTTGGAAAAGCAGACACAGGCAGAAGAGTTTATTCAGACAATCGAAAAAAGTGAACTTCGGACGATGCTGCGGTTTTATTTCATTGATGATCTGACCTATGCACAGACTGCAGAAAGGATGAATGCATTGTATCCAAAACGCAGGATACGATACACAGATGAGAATGTTAAGAAAAGAATTCAAAGATTTTTTCAAAATGTACCCCAATGTCCCATTCAAAAGTGCTAGTATGGTAAATGGGTTAAGACGGTAGTTAATCATTCCTCTGTGTTTGGAAACTTCAACCTTTCTATGTGAACAGGCGGTTGTAAAACCGCCACCCACTTCGGAATATCTCCCCGATCGGGAGGGAGCAAGAGCCGTAAAAGCGAGCCGCAGGTTCGAATCCTGGTATTCTGATCGCCGATGATGGCGTACAACAGTCTGCCTACCTGGACAGGCAAAAGTAGTTCAGGAGCCCGCCAGAGCTGATCTGGCAGCAGGTCACACCAGACTGAGACCTGCAGATGCGTATGCGCCTGGCAGAGATGCCGGGCGTTTTAAAATTTTATTGCAGAAATTTGAAAAATACAGTAAGCTACATAATGAATAAATTTAACATTAGGAGGTAGCTACATGGAATGTTTTATGTGGGGAATATGTAATAGTTTAGTGATAATGGGGTTGTTGTTTGGAACGATGACAGGTATGAGCATAAAAACAGAAGAAATCAAGGAAAAAATGCACAGTTATAGATTTCATATCTTTAAAGCCAAAAAAGATACAAAAGGGAACGTTAAATATCCAAAAGATGAAAAGCGATTCATCTATGACAATGTAAAGATAGTTATCAAAGAAAAAATAAATTTAAATATTAGCTTTGGAATGTCCATGGTGGGAACTGTGTTGCTGATGTTATTTAATTTCAAGAAACCAGGGAAAATAGAAACCAGGGCTTTTATACTGTTTATGTGTTGCATTTTTGCTTTTTGCATCGGAATTTTATTGAAATTTTTATTATTCAAATATGAAAATAAAAAAGTGAAAAACGATATAAGAAAGGATCCAGAAAAATACATACCAGAAGACAGCATAATTAATATGGCTTCAAATGAAGAAAATGATTAAAAGGCACCCTCCGGGGTGCTTTTCTAATGCAAAAAACAGGGAGGTGAGTCTGGGTGACTGAAAAACAGAAAAGATTTTGTGATGAGTATTTGATAGACTGTAATGCCACTCGGGCTTACAGAGAAGCATATCCTAATTGCAAGAAAAACAGTTCTGCAGATGCGGCGGCAAGAAAATTACTCGGAAATACTCGGATTCGAGAATATATCGATAAAAGGCTGGCGGAGAAAGATGAGGCATTGATTGCGAAGCAGGATGAAGTACTGCAGACACTGACCAGAGTTTTGAGGCGGCAGGAAATGGATACGGTAGTCGTAACTTGCAAAGAGCGGACCAGTAAGTATGACGAAAAAGGCAAGAAGGTGACTATCGAGAAAGAAGTTCCACAGTTGGTGCAGGTGCCGACAAAGGTGAGTGATTTAAACAAGGCGGCGGAGCTTCTTGGTAAGAGATACGCGCTGTTCACCGATAAAGTTGAAACAGATGTAGATATGGATCTCAACATCACAATTGATTACGGCAAGGATGATACCGGATGAACATAAAAGTACAGGCGAACGCCTGCTTTAAAGAAGTTGATCAGAGTCAGAAGCGGTATATTGTGATGAAAGGCTCCGCTGGATCCGGAAAGAGTATGGACACGGCGCAGCATTATATCCTGCGGCTGATGAATGATCCGGGACGGAATCTTTTGTGTGTTCGGAAAGCGGATGTAACCAACAGGGACAGCACCTTCGCAGAATTGCAGAGTGCGATTTTCCGTATGTTCGGAGAAGATCATAAGAAATACTGGTACATCAATAGTTCCAATATGCTTTTGGAGTGCAAAGCTAATCATAATCAGATTATTTTCCGTGGAATGAATGATGAAAAACAACGGGAAAAGCTGAAATCCATCACGTTCAAGAGGGGAAAGCTGACGGATGTCTGGGTCGAAGAAGCGACAGAGATCACACAGGCGGATTTTGAGATTATCGATGACCGTCTCCGAGGAGAACTTCCGCCAGAGCAGTTCTATCAGATCCGTCTGACTTTTAACCCGGTATCAGTGTATCACTGGATCAAGAAAGTGTTTTTTGACCGGTCAGATCCGGATGTTCTGACACATCAGTCTACATACGAAAACAACCGGTTTATCGATGATGCGTACCGCAGGCGTATGCTCCGCCGCAAAGAAGTGGATCCGGAAGGATACCGGGTGTATGGTCTGGGGGAATGGGGTGAGGTTGCAGGACTGATCCTGAAAAATTATGTGATTGAAGAATTTGACCGCTCACCGGAACGGTTTGATTATATGGTCAACGCCCAGGACTTCGGTTTTAACCATGCCAACTGCATTGGCGAGGTTGGATTTAAAGACGGAGATCTGTATCTGTGCCAGGAACTGTATGTGTATGAAATGGACACAGAGGAGATCATCAAACTGGCAGCAGGACAGTTTCGAAAGAATCTCAATATGTGGTGTGATTCTGCAGAGCCGGACCGTATCAAGATGTGGAGCAAGGCAGGATACAGAGCCAAACCGGTCAGCAAGGAGTCGAACAGTGTCCATGCACAGATCGATTACCTGAAGCAGCACAGGATCCATATTTACCCTACCTGTGTAAATACAATAAAGGAAATACAACAATGGAAGTGGAAGAAGGATGAGAAAACGAACACTTATCTGGAAGATCCAGTTCCATTTTTTGATGATGCGATGGCGATGTTGCGTTATTCCATCGAGGAAGAACGAAAACAGCGTCCGAAACTGAACCGTAAAGTGAAAGGAGGAATATAAGTTGGTGTTATATAGATTACCGGCAGAGAAAGAACTGACGGACAGAAAACTGGCAGAATTTATCGAGAGGCATGCAACAGAATGTGCTTTCCGGTATGAAGAGCTGGGGCGGGCATATGAAACGGATTTTCCAATCTTTCACGAACCAAAGAAACCGAAATACAAACCAGATAACCGGATTGCAGTGAATTTTGCCAAATACATCGTAGATACGATGAACGGATTCTTCATCGGCAATCCCATCAAACTTAACGTAGACGATAGGAATGAGACGATAAAAAGATACGTGGAACTGCTGGACCAGTACAATGATCAGGATGATAACAATGCAGAACTGTCAAAGATCTGCAGCATCTACGGTCATGGATATGAAATGTATTATGTAGACGAACTTGGAAATATCGGGATCACCTATCTGGATCCGAGGGAAGCTTTTATGATCTATGATGATTCGGTGCTGGAGAGGGAACGGTATTTTGTTCGATTGTATGTGGATTCAGAGGACGTACTGCATGGGAGTGTTTCTGATCATACCAGTGTTCGGTGGTTTACGCAGAAAGGAAAGATTGCATGGGAAGAGGGAAATAAGATCCATGGATTTGACGGTGTTCCTGCTTCTGAGTATGTGGAAAATAAGGAGCGGATGGGAATCTTCGAGCCGGTCCTTACGATGATCAACGCATACAATAAAGCAATTAGTGAGAAAGCCAATGATGTGGATTATTTTGCCGATGCCTATCTGAAGGTTCTTGGAGCTTTGTTGGATGAAGAGGGAATTAAAAACATCCGGGATGACCGTGTGATCAATTTTGACGGAGATGCCAGTCAGGTCATTGTGGAATTTCTTCAGAAGCCGGATGGGGACACCACCCAGGAGCATCTGATCGACCGCCTGGAACGGCTGATTTTTGTGATCAGTATGGTGGCAAATATTTCAGATGAGAACTTCGGGACAAGTTCCGGAATTGCCATGAAGTATAAACTGCAGGCGATGAGCAATCTTGAGAAAACAAAAGAGAGAAAATTCACTTCCGGCATGAACCGGCGATATCGTCTGATCTTCTCCAATCCGGTTTCCGGAATGAAAAAGGATGACTGGGTGAAAGTACATCCGAAATTCACGCCGAATTTCCCGGCGAATCTGCTGGAAGAGACCCAGATCGCACAGGGATTGGACGGAATTGTGAGCCAGGACACACAGCTTGGCGTGCTGTCTATTGTAGAAAATGTGCAGCAGGAAAAGGATAAGATAGAAGCGGAGCAGCAGAAGAATCAGGTAGATCCGATTATGCAGCGGATGTTTGGAGGTACAGGCAATGAACAGTCAGGAGTACTGGAAGAAGCGGGAAACGGAAGCGAAAAAGCATAATATTCAGGATGAGGAAGAATATAACCGGCAGATCCAGGAGATCTACGAAAATATGATGGACGAGATCAACAAGGAGATCAACGGATTCTATGCCCGATATGCCAAAAAAGAAAAGATCACCATGGCTGAAGCAAAAAGGCGGGCGGATCAGCTGGACATCAAAGCGTACGAACGTAAGGCGAAAAAGTATGTAGCGACAAAAGATTTTTCTGATCAGGCAAATGAGGAGATGCGGATCTATAATCTGACGATGAAGGTAAACCGTCTGGAACTTCTGAAGGCGAATATCGGCCTGGAAATGGTATCCGGGTTTGATGAGATGCAGAAATATTTCGACAAAAAGCTGTCCGAGCGGACAATCGAGGAATTCCGAAGGCAGGCGGGTATTCTTGGCGCGTCTGTCATGGAAAACGGGAAGATGGTACATGCGATTGTCAATGCATCGTTTCAGAACGCCACTTACTCAGAACGAATCTGGGGGTATCAGGGGATGCTGAAAGCTGAGATACAGAGTTTGCTTGTGTCCGGACTGATCGGCGGGAAGAATCCGAAAGTGTTGGCGAGACATCTGGAAAAACGTTTTGGTGTCAGCCGGTCGAATGCAGAAAGGCTGATGATCACGGAATTGGCAAGAGTGCAGACGGAAGCCCAGAAGCAGTCTTTTGCCCGAAACGGTTTTGAAGAATATGAGTATGTAGCCTGTAGCAAAACGGATGTGTGCTCCATATGCCAGGCGTTAGACGGGAAGCATTTCAAAATAGAGGATATGATGCCAGGAACCAATGCTCCACCGATGCATCCACGGTGCCATTGCTCTGTAGCTGCTTATGAAGACAGTGAAGATTATGAGAAATGGCTGGATTTTCTAGACCAGGGTGGTACTACAGAAGAATGGAAGCGTTTAAAGAAAAGTGAAAATCAGACAGGAGGAAAGTGGTACAAGCCATATGATAAGACTGATACCAGAGATGTAGCTGCATCAAAGGCGTACAGAAAGATAAGTAGAAGGAATGATGTAAAAACAATTGCACACAATTCTGGTTTTTCGGAGCAAGATATTAAACAAATTAAAAGACATATTTTCTACAATAAACATCAAACATATGAAGGATATAAGACATTGTATCCAGACTATGATATGGCAGTTGCATGGAACCGATTATATAAAGGTGAACAGCTGGAGAGGGATATTTTGCTTTTACATCATGAACTACTTGAAAGCACCCTTGAGAAGAAGTATAATTTATCTATAGCAGAAGCTCATCGAAGAGCAAAAGAAAGATATGATTGGGAGCAGAAATTACTCGAGGATTTAGAAGAGGGTATGGAAAAGGATGGTTTATTGTAATTACAAGAGTCATACGGATGACACAGTGACATATGCTTATGGAGAAACGATAGATGATATAACAGGTGAATTGATCTTTCATTTTGGGAAAGAAGAGGGAATCGAGATTGTACGAAAGCCAGAACGACATGGAGTAATCGGACGTCAGATTCATAGCCTTTACGGTATGCATCGCAAAGAGTTTAAACAGGGGATTTTTAAAGAAAAGATTGCATATGAAGCTTGAGATTGAAATGAGAAAAATGGATGCGATATACAAAAGGATATGTGAAAAGCTTGGTTGTGAACCCAAAGACATTGCAATACCGAACTTTGATACTGAAGATGATTCTTGGGAAAGTCCTTTTAAAGTATTAACGGTTGAAGAAATTGATTATCTGTATAAAAATGGATATTTAAATCAAAAATAGATACTACTGATCCGAAATGGGAGTGATTGTTTATGACGAATACTCTGAATATTCCGCCTCACGAAAGAATAAAGCTATTGAGAAAAGGCGAAAAAGCTTAAAGGAGGAGTGGAGAAGTGTTTAAAAAAACGATGGATTATATCAAAGATTTTTTGGACAATACACCGGATGATATTTATGATTTTTCATGTGATCTGGAAGGCCTGCTGATAGTACGCTACGATGAAATGCATACAGAGCAACCAAGAGCGACAGAAATATTAAATGATGAAACACCGGATATATGTGCTACTGGAGAGCCGGGGATGAAGCCGAAGGAAATCGAAGAATTTAAAAGGAAATTACGAATCGAATATGAAAAAGCATTGAAAGCAGTTAAATAATGCCATCAGCCAGAAACGGTTGGTGGTATTTTTATACCCATTTTTAGGAAAGAGAGGATTAAAAAATGAAAAGAGCAATGTTAAGTCAGCCAATGGCTGGAAAGACAGATGAAGAAATCGTAGCAACAAGAGAGAAAGCAATCGAAGTTCTTAAGGAAAAAGGATATGAGATTGTGAATACTCTTTTTACAGATGAATGGTACAGCAATGAATCCATGAAAGAACGTGGAGTAGTACAGATTCCATTATGTTTTCTCGCAAAGTCTCTTGAAAACATGTCTTTGTGCCATGCAGCATATTTCTGCAAAGGATGGGAAAATGCCAGAGATTGCAGAATCGAACACGATGCAGCAGTGGCATATGGCCTGGATATCATCTATGAATAAAAATTGCACCGGTGCAAGGAGGTGATACCACTGATTGAAGTAACTATGGAGAAAGACAGAATCACGATAACCGGTCATGCAGATCGGGCTCCGCATGGGAAAGATGTTGTGTGTGCCGGTGTAACGACACTTATGCAGACGTTGATCCAGTCCATAGCGGATTTGACGGAAGACAACATAGAATACAGCGTATCCCCCGGAAGGGTAGATATAAAATACGGGAATTTATCAGAGAAAGCAAAGACTCTGGTAGATTCCTTTTTCATTGGCATCTGTTTGATCGTCGATGAATTTCCGGAATATGTCCGGATCATGTAACTGATGTGTCCGAAATGACATAAAACTACAGATTCAGGATGCAACGGCCTGGGCACAAAGAATGGGACGGGGCGGAAAGGACAGAAAAATGAAACACATGAACAACCACTGGAGAGTTCCGATGAGCAATCTGCAGTTATTCGCAGGAGAAGGAGGAGACGGCGGCGGAGATGATGACGGCGGCGGATCAGGTCCTGAGGATAAGCCGGTATCTTTTGACGATTTCTTAAAAGAAGAGGGAAATCAGGCGGAGTTTGACCGCAGGGTTCAGAAAGCAGTCAATACAGCAGTGACCAATGCACAGGAAAAATGGAAGGCACTGACCGATGACAAGCTGACAGAGGCGGAAAAACTTGCCAAGATGACCAAAGAGGAGAAAGCAGAGTACAAAAACCGGAAGCTGGAGAAAGAGCTGGAGGACCTGAAGCGGCAGAATGCTGTCACGGAGATGGCAAAGACCGCCAGAAAGATGCTGGCAGATGAAGAAATCAACATTCCGGATGAACTTCTGGGGCATCTGGTATCCGAAAGCGCAGAAGATACCAAGGCAGCAGTGGAAGCATTTTCTAGGATGTACAAAACAGCCGTTCAGGCAGCAGTAAAAGATGCTCTGAAAGGAAATCCACCAAAGGGAGGAACTGGTGGAAAAACGATGACCAAAGAACAGATCATGGCGATCAGCAACCCGGTGGAAAGACAGCGGTTGATTGCTGAAAATATCGCCTTATTTCAGTAAAGGAGAACACCATGCATAAAAGAAAAGTAGCAAAATTAGGGCTGCAGGTATTTGCAGCACCGGACAATCTGACCGGTCAGGCACAGATCCAGGTAAAAGCCAGAGAGATCGACTTTGTAACGTCTTTCAGTAAAAATCTGCAGGCGTTACTGGATGTTCTGGGTATTGCCCGTATGATCAGAAAACCAAACGGATCAGCCTTAAAGACAAAAACAGTAGAAGGAGAACTGCAGTCTGGTGAAGTAGGAGAGGGAGAAGAGATCCCGATGTCCCAGTATCATGTGACGGAGCAGACGTTTGATACGATCAAGATCGAAAAGTACCGCAAAAGCGTATCTGTAGAAGCAATTGCAGAAAAAGGATATGATGCCGCAGTGAATGATACTGACAGTGAGTTTAAATCTGATTTGCAGACGGTAGTTACAGATCGGTTCTATAAACAGCTGCAGGCAGGATCCCTGGTCGGACATGAGTCCACCTGGCAGATGGCAGTGGCTATGGCGATCGGAAAAGTAAAAGACAAATTTAAAAAGATGAAAAGAACAGCAACCGGTGTAGCTGTATGGGTAAATACCCTGGATGTATACAGATATCTGGGAGCGGCAGCTATTACGATGCAGACTGCATTCGGCTTTGAATACATGAAGAATTTCCTTGGAGCAGATCTGGTATTTATCACTTCTGAGATTCCGGAAAATGTAGTAATGGCGACACCACTGAATAATATCATGGCGTACTATGTAGATCCGGGCGATTCTGAGTTTGCTAAGGCAGGTCTGTCTTATACGACGGATCCGACTACCGGTTTTATCGGATTCCACACACAGGGGAATTACGAAAGAGCGATTTCAGATACCTTTGCCCTGATGGGGCTTCGTCTGTTCTGCGAATATCTGGATGCAATCGCGTATATTTCTGTTGGCAGTGCTGACACCCAGACACTGGGAAGTCTGACTGTAACATCGGCAGCAGGGTCGGAAACCGGAAAAACAAAGCTGGAAGTAAAAGAACAGCTGATGTCCATGAAGAACAACTGGAAGTACAAAGATGCAGCAGCGGCAACCACCGTAAAATACGGAGATGATGTGAAAAATTGGAACAAATGGGACGGAGAAGCCGAGATCGCATCGACAACCGGTCATCATATCACCCTGGTGGAATGTGATATGAACTATAAGGCTGTTCGATCCGGAGATGCGACCGTTACTGTGAAGTAGGAGGCAGCGTATGTACAGAGTGATTAAGTATTTTACAGATTTACACGATAATGAATACGAGTATCATGTAGGCGATACTTTTCCAAGAAAAGGTATCAAGGTGACCAAAGAGCGGCTGACAGAGTTATCAACAAAAGAGAACCTGCAAGGAGAAGCTCTGATCGAACTGGTAGAAGAGCAGAACGAAGGAAAGAGCCAGAAGAAAGCAGATATGTCCATAAAGTAGGAGGGCGGTATGATTGAGGATCTGGAGCTGCTTCTGGGGCTGGAAGATGTTGATAGTAAGACCTATCGGCGGCTGGAACTGATTGTAAATGCGACCAGAAGCAGATTGAAATTTTTTCTTGGCGGACTGGATCCGCCGAAGGAGATGGACTACATCATTCTGGAGGTTTCCGTTATCCGGTATAACCGGATCGGATCCGAGGGGCTTTCTGCTCACAGCGTGGAGGGAGAAAACCTTTCCTGGTCGGATAATGATTTTTCAGGGTATATGGATGATATCCGAGCATATCTGGACGGTCTGGTGGAAGTGAAGAAAGGAAAGGTGAAGTTTTTATGAGATACGACACACCGATTTACTTTCAGCAGCTCATTCCGGGAGACTATGATCCGAAAACAGGAAATTATGGAGAAGATCAGGTGATGGAAACACAGAGACTGGCTGCGGTTATGGAATCAAATACAGAAACCATGCGTATCCTGTATGGCACGATTCGACAGGGAAGTGTAACGGTACACTTGCAGAACCGGTACGAACAGGCATATGACAGGATCCGGATAGGAGACAGAGTATACCAGGTAGATCTGAGAAAGAACCTTCGAGTGAAACAGGTTCTGGTTTTGACGGAGGTGGTTTGATGTCCAGCATAAAAATTACAGGCATTGATAAATTGCAGATGAAGTTAAAGAAAAACGTACAAATGAGCGATGTAAAGAAAGTTGTACGAAAAAATGGATCGGAACTGCAGAAAAAAGCACAGAAGAATGCACCGGTAGGAACTCCACAAAGTACAGGGATACCTGGATATGTGGGTGGAACATTAAAGCGTAGCATCGGATTGGACATTACAGACGGCGGCATGACTGCGGAAGTAGAGCCATTGGCAGAATATGCAGCATATGTCGAGTATGGAACACGTTACATGAATGCACAGCCTTATTTGAAACCGGCATTCAATGAGCAGAAAGAAAGATTCAAACAGGATATGAGAAAACTGGCGAGGTGAGAAGGTGGATCCACAACAGGAATTATTTACAGCAGTATTAGTAGAACTGAGAAAGCGATATCCGGATCAGGTGTATGACACGTTTCTTCCGCCGGAAGGGACGCCGTATCCGTTTGTCTATCTGGCAGATAACCAGCAGGTCGATGTGCAGAATAAAACAGCAATTTTCGGTAATGTGAGCCAGACGATCCATGTCTGGCATGATAACCCGAGGCAGAGAGGAACCGTATCCCAGATGATGTTGGATGTGAAAAGAATCTGTTATTCTCTGGAGCATACGGAACACTTTGCCTGGATGATTAAAAATGTGACACAAAGGATCCTGCCGGATAATACAACCGGACAGTCATTGATGCATGGGATTCTGGAAATAGAATTTTCTTTCAGTTAAGAAAAAAGGAGTGAAACGATGAATCGGTTATTATTAAGCGGATTGCAGCTTTTCAATGAGGCGGTACAGGGGAAAAAGATTGTGTATCTGTATCGGGTCAGAAGCGAGCAGGCAAAGAATGATGCGACAGCCCTGGCGTTTACCACAGAAAACGGCAGGACGAAATCAAAAGATGCAGATACAACAGCAACAAAAGATGGAACTATCCGTACACCTGGAACGGCAGAAGTGGAGATCACAGCCACCAGCATCCTTGCAAAGGGCGATGAGATGGTGGACAAGCTGGAGCAGGCACTGGATAATGACTCCCTTCTGGAGATCTGGGAAGTAAACCTGGCAGAAGAGGGAACTACGGAAAACGTTGGTAAATTCAAAGCCAAGTATTTCCAGGGATATCTGACAGAGTTGGAGGTTACGTCCAATGCGGAGGACAACGTGGAAGTATCTCTGACATTTGGAATCAACGGAAACGGACAGGATGGCTGGGCAACCGTTACTGCAAAGCAGCAGGAAATCGCCAGCTATGTATTTACGGATACACAGAAAACAGGAGCATAAGAAGGGAGAAAGGAATGGAACTTACAATCAAAGAACAGGTATATCAGTTTAATTTTGGCATGGGCTTTCTGAGAGAGATGAACAGAAAGGTGACTGTGCCGGTAGATGGCATCAAAGATGTAAAAAGACACATTGGCCTGAGATACACGGTATCCGGGATCATGGACGGGGATGTAGAAGCACTGGAAGAACTTTTAGTGGCTGCCAATAAAGATCAGGCACCGAGAGTAACGACAGCACTTCTGGATGAATACATCGATGATCCGGAGACGGATATCGATCAGCTGTTTGAGGATGTCCTGGGTTTCTTAAAGAATGCAAATGCTACGAAGAAATGCCTGCAGGAGATCGAGAAAGCGATCGAGGAGGAGAAAGCGAAACAGGAAGCAGAGAAGAAATAAGCTTTGAGGAACAATACCGGGAGACGGCGATCAACTGCTTCCGGTATTTTCATTTTACTTCTTTTGAGCAGGTGGACCGCATGACGATCGCACAATATGAAATCATGTTGGAAGCACTGGAATATCAGATGGTAGATGATGAATACCGGGCGCACAGACAGGCGTTTTTGAATTTTGCGGTCCAGGCGGAAAAGAAATCGGGAAAGAAGACTGTTCCGGTATACCGGAGATTCCGGCAGTTCTTTGATTATGAAAAGGAACTGAAGAAAATGCGGGAACGAAAGAAAAAGAAGCGGGATCCGAGATTTATCGGGATTTCAAAGCTGCTGAGGAAGGGAGGATGATCCGGTGGCAGAATCTTTTAGCGTAAAAGCGATCTTATCTGCCAAAGATTCAAACTTTTCTTCGACAATGAAAGCCTGTAGCGGCTATGCGGAAAACCTGAAAAGTACACTTACCAGTGGGATCGGGTTCGGTGCGATGGCGACAATCGGCTCCAAAGCGGTATCCGTAGTCGGAAACGGACTGAAAAGCCTGACCACAGGAGCCATCAGTGCCGGTACGAATTTCGAGAGTGCGATGTCTTCTGTGGCATCGATCTCCGGAGCGACCGGAAATGATCTGAAAGAACTGACATCGAAAGCAAAACAGATGGGTGCTACCACGCAGTTTTCCGCAACAGAAGCAGCGAATGCGATGGAATACATGGCGATGGCTGGATGGAAAACGAAAGATATGGTTTCCGGAATCGGCGGAATCATGAACCTGGCAGCGGCTTCGGGATCGGATCTTGCAAGAACTTCTGATATTGTGACGGATGCGCTGACCGCTTTCGGAAAATCCGCATCAGACAGTGGAACATTTGCAGATGTCATGGCTGCGGCATCCTCGAACGCCAACACCAATGTGGAAATGATGGGTGAAACCTTCAAATACGTTGGTGCGGCGGCAGGAGCAATGGGATATTCTATCCAGGATATCGCTCTGGCTACGGGTTTGATGGCAAACAGTGGTATCAAAGGAAGTGAAGCCGGTACAGCCCTTCGTTCAGTTATCACCAGGATGGCGAAACCGACTAAGGAATCCTCTGCAGCTATGAAAAAGCTGGGGTTAAGCATAACGGATTCCAAAGGTCGTATGAAGAGTTTCGGAACCATCATGAAAGATATGCGAAAAGGCATGAAGGGCATGACGGAAGACCAGAAAGCCTCTTATGCAGCAATGCTGGGTGGTCAGGAAGCAATGTCCGGGGTTCTGGCGATTGCAAATGCAAGTGAAAAAGATTTTAATAAACTGTCAAAAGCAATTGATAATTCCAAGAATGCAGCACAGAATATGGCGAAAGTCAAACTGGACAATCTGAAAGGTGATGTTACCATCCTGCAATCCAGCATGGAAGGACTTGGTATTACTATTTTTGACCAGGTTGGCGGCAATCTGAGAGGATTGGTTGGAACTGCGACGGATGTCGTTGGAAAAATTAATGAAAAATTATCCAATGGGAAAGGGATTGAGAATTTCATCTATAAGATGCAGCTGTTGCAGCGAAAAGCAACACCATACTGGAATATACTGAAAATCGATGCGATAGAAGCGGGTAAAGCGCTGGGAGATGCAATCGGCGCGATCATTACCGATATAAGCAAACTTACCGGTTCATTTGGCAGTACAGACAGCATCAGAAACTTCTCGGATGTGATCGGAACGGCAAAGGACGGTATTGTAACATTCTCTGGATTTTTGGAAGAACATTCAGATACGGTTGCGAAAGTGATTGTCTTGCTTCCGAAGTTATATCTTGCATACAAAGGATTTAAAATTGCAAGTGCGGTGGCTCCTGGAATGGTAACATTTTCGAAAGCGATTTTGGGACTTGCAGGGAAAGGCATAGGAAAGATTGCTGGTAAATTATTCGGTGTAGCTGCGGGAGAAAAGGCAGTTGGAGCAGCCGGAAAAGAAACCTCAGGAACAATTATTCAGTCGGCAGTGACATTCGTAGCGCTTGGGGCAGGTATTGCTCTGATTGCAGCTGGATTGGCAGTCATGGCGCTGGCAGCGGTGCAGGTGGCACAGGCAGGACCCGGTGCTGCGGCTGTATTACTCGGTATGGTCGTGGCACTTGGGGCATTACTGCTTGTAGCAAAATCCGTTGCTCCGGCAATGACAGCTGGTGCAGCCGGTCTTGTGGCATTTGGTGCAGCAGTGCTTCTTGCAGGAGCAGGAATTGCAGTGTTGTCCCTGGCGGCGATCAGTCTGGCAAATGCAGGACCGGTAGCAATCGGCGTTATGGTCGGTATGGTGGCAGCAGTTGCTTTACTGGCGGCCGGAGCGGCTGTTCTCGGACCGGCATTGACAGTTGGAGCGGTGGGATTTATCGCATTTGGAGCGGCAATTGTTCTGGTAGCAACTGGTGCACTGATCGCGAGTGCTGCACTGGCGATTGTGGCTGCGGTTCTTCCGACAGTCTCACAATATGGAGCGCAGGGAGCAGTTGCCATTGCACAGCTTGGCGCGGGACTCCTTGCGTTCGGTGCCGGAGCGGCAGTAGCCGGAGCAGGCGCAGTTGTACTCGGAGCAGGTCTGACTATCGTAGCGGCAGGACTTGCACTGGTTGGAGCAGCGGTACTTGTTGCAGCAGCTGGTGTATTGGTACTGGCAGCCGGAGCGGCGGTTCTGGGAGCATCCCTTGTAGTAGCCGGAGCAGGTCTGACATTGATGGGAGCAGCATTTCCACTGGTGGCAGCTGGTGCGATGTCCAGTGCGATCGGTTTGGCAGCTTTGCTGGGAGCCGGAACCGCAGCAAGTGCTGTGTTTGTGGTTCTGGCAGGAAGTTCGGGAGCTGCAGCGGTAACGGTTGGCGTATTTGCGGCATCAATGATTACCGGAGCAGCCGGAACTGCAGTTATGGTGGTTGCGTTGAAAGCTGTGAATTCCAGCATGAAGTCGATTGCGAAAAATGCAAAGAGTGCAGAGAAATCGCTGACCAGCATGCGATCCAGCGTGAACGTGGTCAATTCCGGTCTGGACGCACTGGGAAACAAAGCAAAGTCTGCAATTAACGCTTTGATCAGTCAGTTTTCCAGAGGCGAAAGTAAAGCAAAAACATCCGGAATCGCTGTTGGAAATAATTACAACAGTGGGGTTATGGCAGGTATGACTGCGGCAGTGAATACTGCCAATGTGATGTCAAATATGGCAGTTGTTGCTATGAGATCAGCGTCCGGAGGAGCTTACAGTAGCGGCGTATATATTGGTGCAGGCCTTGCGCGAGGCTTGAACAGTCAAGTTGGACCAGTCAGAGCGGCAGCGGCACAGTTAGCGGCAGCAGCTGAAGCAGCGATCCGGGCGAAAGCCAAGATTCATAGTCCATCCAAAGTATCTGATAAACTGGGTGGATACTATGGCGTTGGCTTTGGAAATGGTATTCTAGATAAAGTAAAGTATGTAAAAAAAGCAGTCATGCATCTGATTGATATACCGACTATGGTTGCGGCACCGGAAATAGGTGTGAACCTGCGGAGCGGATCAGAAGATCTTGAAGAATCTTATAATTACACCAGAAATGCCAGATATACTTTATACGTTCCGGTGGAAGTAGATGGAAGACAAATAGCCAAAGCTACGGCAACTTATACGAAAGAAGAGATTGAAAAACAGCAGAAGAGAGATTTACGTAAGAAAGGAAAGAGATAAGGAGGGCAGGAATGTATAAATTTGTGGATACGACAGAGAGCCAGGAAGAGCAAGAACTGCCTTCCGAGGCTCTTAATTTTAATGGTGTCTATTTTGAAAATGTAATTCCCGGATATCGGACTCTGTATGTATCAGGAAGGGAAATGATCGAGACAGAAATATCAAATACGGATATGGAAATCAGAGACGGTGCCAGATACCGAAGAAAACGATATGGCGCAAGAACGATTGTTGTAGGGTACCAGTTGATTGCACAATCTAATAAGGCATTCCGGGAAGCATACAATAAGCTGAACGCACTTTTAGATACAGAACAGGCAAAAATGATTTTCCTGGACGAGCCGGATAAATATTTTATCGGAACAAAAACAGGAATGGGAGAGGTACCAGCGGGACGAAACGCGATTACTGCGGAAATAGAGTTTTACTGTGCAGATCCTTTCAAATACTCCGTAAAAGAATATGAGGTGGACACGCAGGCAGATAATGCAAGTACCTTTATTGTAGATTACGCTGGAACTCATCGGGCATATCCTGTTCTTGAGGCAACGATTAAAAGTGACAATGGATTGGTTGGCTTTGTTAAGGAAAATAAAAGCCTCCTGCAATTTGGCAATCCGGACGAAACGGATCAGGAAAGCTATAAACAGGTAGAGCTCGTAACGAACTGTTCATCTTATGCGACCTGGTCCGGGGATGAAAAATGGAAAACCGATACAGGGGGTAATTTCCTATATAGGGACAGCAAAACGGCCGGAACCATGGCTGTGAATGATCTGGGGCTGAACAATGGAACAAAGGGATTGTTTTTAACAGCCAGTGGAAATACAGCAGGAGAAAATACAAAATGGTGGAATGGCGCAATGAAAGCCATTGCTATTGTAGATTCAAATGGTGAAAAAGGTTCTACGAAAACATATAGCTATGTAAACAGTTGGTTTGAGACTGGGGTAATGGGGCAGACAGGATGTCAGGCAATTGCTTTTTGTGATGAAAACGGCAAAATGATTTGCTGCCAGGAAATATATAAAAACGATATGAGCGGCAACACAGCACACATGGCGATGTGGGTAGGCGGGAACAATCCAAGAATTGTAAAAGATTACAGCTTTGAACCGGTCTATTGGGACAGCAACCCGTTTAATAGAAATCAGGGGCACAGCGATATGATGAAGTGGGATGATACGATACGGTTCCATTGGTGTGGAAGCTATCCGGAATACAAAGTTCCAGAATTAAAGAACACAAAGGTGCATAGTGTAAAGTTGTATATCGGACAATACGGGAACAGAAATATGAGCAACCAATATGTATGGCGTAATGTTTTCCGAGGAATTCCTGTTCGTATAAGTGATATTACAAAATGGCGAGATGCACCGAATAAGTTTACAACAAATGAAATATTCAGGGTAGATTGTGGAAGCGGTGATGTGACATTGCAGGGACTTGCCAGACCAGATTTGGGAGCATTGGGAAATGATTGGGAAGCCTTTTGCCTGACACCAGGTGTTAATCAGATTCAGTGTATTCATTCTTCGTGGGCAAAGCAGCCGACTTATAAAATGAAATATAGGGAGGTATTTTTATGATTCTCTATTTTGCGGATCGAAAAATGAATATTCTCGGTCAGGCGAGTACAAGCCTTCCGGAAGGGGTAATCATTTCAAATGATAGGAAAACCGAAGAAGTGGCTGAAGGCGTTGCAATCCTAGAATTTGATCTGGAATATGATCCGGAGTGGAGAAAGAAGGCGGAGGCATGGACGGAAGCTGGAAATTATATTCTCAGAAAAGATGGAGATGACAGAGAATTTTATACGATCATATCCAGAGAAAAAGATCCGGTGAACGGTTCTGTCAATGATATTTATGCAGAAGACGCAGGACTTGACCTGCTCAATGAAGTGGTTGGGGCGTACAAAGCGGACAAGGCGTATTCAGCGGAATTCTACATAAAGAAATTCAGCTATGACTCCGGTTTTGAAGTCGGAGTAAATGAAGTGAGTAATCTGACCAGAAAGCTTTCCTGGGATGGTGAAGCAACGGCAACAGAACGATTATTAAGCGTTGCTACTCAATTTGATAATGCAGAGATCAGTTTTTCTTTTGATGTAGACCGGATGTCAGTTGTACATAAATACATTAATATTTTTAAAAGACGCGGCGTAAACAGCGGTGTGCAACTTCAGATAGGGAGAGAAATCAAAAAAATACGAATCAAGGATACAATCGAAGACCTCGCAACGGCTTATGTGTGTACAGGTGGAATCCCGGATGGAAAAGATGATCCGATCACACTGGCAGGATATAAGTATGATGATGGGGATTTTTATGTGGAAGGTACTCATCTGAATTCGAGAAAAGCGCTTCAAAAATGGAGCAGATATCAGATAAAAACAGAAACGGGAGACAATGTAGGCCATATTGTAAAAACTTTCTCATACGATACGACATCACAGTCTGAACTGTGCAACCGTGCAGTTTCTAGTCTGAAAAAAATATGCGATGTGAACACAACGTATGAGGTTGAACTGAGTTATCTTCCGCAGGGAACGAAGATAGGGGATACGGTATATATTATTGATCACACTGGGGAACTCTATCTTTCTTCCAGATTGTTAAAAATTGAAACATCTGTATGTGACAACACGAAAACTGCTGAATTAGGCGAGTATAGTGTAAAAAGCAGCGGAGTTTCTGAAGAACTGAGAGAACTAGCAGATGCATTCGCAAAAGTAGCACAAAACCGTAAATTTTATACCTGGATTGCATATGCGGATGACGACATCGGAACAGGAGCTTCGCTTGACTCGTACGGGAAAGAGTATCTGGGAATTGCAAGCAATCGAGTAACCCGTGGCCCGGATCTTACGGATCCAACAGTATATACCTGGGTAAGAATCAGAGGAGAACAGGGTATACCAGGGACAAGTGGAAAGGATGGAAAAACATCATATTTCCACGTGAAATATTCAGATGTTGAGAAACCTGCATCGTACAGTGATATGACAGAAACTCCGTCGAAGTATATCGGAACCTATGTAGACTATGAGCTGGAAGACAGTAAGGATCCATCAAAATACACCTGGAGTAAATTTCAGGGCGAAGATGGCGCAGATGGAGTTGCTGGAAAAAATGGAGAGAACGGAGAGACAAGTTATGTACATTTCGCCTATGCAACGAGCGAGGATGGAAAAACAAATTTTTCAACGACAGATCCAACGGATAAAACATATATTGGACAATATGTAGATTTTAAAAAGGCGGATTCCGAACAACCGGAAAAATATCGTTGGAGCAAGTTTCAGGGTCCGAAGGGACCGGCCGGATCAGACGGCGAGCAGGGGTATGGAATTGTTGCAAGTGTAACGAGAGAAAATTTTACAGAAGATCAATGGAACAGTACTTATGGAATGACCGGGCATTTGGCTAGCTGGACAGGCACTTCCACACTTAGAAATGGTTGCAGGATCGGGGATATTTTTGTTGTTGTAGGAACTGCAGCTGATACCAAAAACGCTCATACAGCGTACTACAGGAGCGATACAGATGCAGGAGATTTGCAGGGCATATGTATAGGACACACGATAGCATTCCGAGGATCTGCAGGGATTGATGGAACAGATGGCAAAGGTATCGAAAGCATTAAAGAACATTACGCGGTATCAACCTCAAATACGATGACGCCAACGATCTGGTTTGATGATGTGCTTGTTACAAATTCTGTGAACAAATATTTGTGGAGTTATGAAACTATCACCTACACGGATGGTACCTCTGTTGATAGCAATAAAAGAGTTATCGGTACGTATGGGGATACTGGTAAAGATGGAGCAAAAGGTGAAGACGGATATTCTCCAACAGCAACAATATCTAAAAACGGTGATACGACAACTATTACGATCGTGGATAAAACTGGTACCCATACCCAGACAGTAAAAGATGGCATAAACGGAACACCCGGTAAAGATGGTATAAACGGAAAAACTACATATTTTCATGTGAAGTATTCGAACGATGGTGGTAAGACTTTCACATCAAACAGCGGTGAGACAGTTGGAAGTTATATCGGAACATGTACCAATTATACAGAAGCAGATCCTACCACAGTTGGTTCTTATGTATGGGCTAAGATTAAAGGCGAAAAAGGCGATACTGGAGCAAAAGGCGTTGGTGTAAGCAGCGTTGATGTTATGTATTATAAATCCACATCTGCTACATCGTTATCAGGAGGTTCTTGGGTTACTACCGATCCTGGTTGGGAAAACGGAAAATATATTTGGTCAAAAACTGTGATCACATATACGGATAAAACAACTGACGAAAGCACTCCAGTATGTATTACCGGAGCAAAAGGATCCACTGGAGGCACTGGAGCAAAAGGTGAAACAGGAGCTGCAGGTAAAGGTGTGACTTCAATAGTAGAACAATACTATCAGTCAACGAGTGCCACAGCATTATCTGGAGGAAGTTGGTCTGAAAAGTATCCAGGATGGACAAACGGTAAGTATATTTGGACAAGATCCGTAATTACGTATACCGATAAGACTACCACCACAACCACAGCCGTTTGTGTAACAGGTGCAAAAGGATCAGATGGTAATAACGGTAAAAGTATCGGGTCAGTCATTAATTATTACTTAGTCACATCGGCATCGAGTGGTGTATCAACTTCTACATCCGGATGGACTACAACAGTGCAGAACGTAACACTGGAGAAGAAATATCTCTGGAATTATGAAGTTGTTAAGTATTCAGACGGAACTGTAGCAAGCACCACATCTCCATGTATTATCGGAACTTACGGTGACACTGGTAAGACCGGAGCGACAGGAAAAAATGCACTTCAGGTTCTGAAACAATGGAATGGAACTTATACGACAATCGGTCAGGAGGTAAATTGCCCAACCGATCGATTTAACCGTATACCAGTTACCGGCGACATGTTTACAAATGTGGATGCATCTTCGAATCTCGGAACATGGAAGATTACTAAGGTAGCTGACGGACAGGCGTATTTCAAAATGGTTTCCTATGTTAGTGCTAAGGGGGCTACCGGTGCTACTGGAAATGGTATTAAAAGTATCAAAGAACATTATGCCGTATCAACTTCGAATACAGTAACCCCGACTTCCTGGCTCGACGATGTACCGGTAACAAATCCTGTAAATAAGTATCTGTGGAACTATGAAACTATCACATATACGAATGGTACATCTGTTGATAGCAAAAAGAGAGTTATCGGTGTGTATGGTGACACTGGTAAAGATGGTGCTAAAGGCGAAACTGGTAAAGACGGCAAAGGAATCAAATCCACAGCAGTCACTTACCAGGCATCTACAAGCGGTACAGTAATTCCAACTGGAACATGGCAGACGAGTATTCCGACAGTATCAGCTGGCCAGTATTTATGGACTCGAACAGTTATCACGTATACGGACGATTCTAAGTCCACCTCGTACAGTGTTGGTCGAATGGGGGCGAACGGCACAAATGGAACAAATGGATCAGCTGGTAGAGGAATTAAATCCACAGCTATTACTTATCAGGCTGGATCATCTGGAACGACAGCACCAACCGGAACATGGCAGACAACTGTACCGGCTACGAGTGCATCATCCCCATATTTGTGGACAAGGACGATCATTACCTACACGGATGATACGACGAGTACATCTTATGCGGTGGGAAGTACTTTAGAGGGCGTATCTGTTGGTGGTAGGAATTTGGCGAGAAAGACGTCGAATAAATATTGTGCTGCTTTTAATTCGTTCAATGGTGGTGATAACATTTGTCCTAATTTAGCGACGGTTTCTACCGCTGGTCTAACTGTCGGCGATAAGGTAACGGTTAGGCTTGTATATAAATATACTAACATAGTCGCGGTTACCGGTAAAACAGCGACAGCTTGGATTCAAGGAGCTGGCAATATTACTGAATGGAAGTCTGGAACATTTGTAAGTAATAAATCTATTGCTTTATCTGGTAGTGGCGAAAAAATAATAAAATATTCATTCGTGATTGGCTCAGAAATGATAAAAAATCAATGCTGGTACGTAAATATTCGACATGATGGAGTTCAAAGTGGATCGGTACAATGGAAAGAATTCAAAGTTGAAAAAGGCAATATTGCAACAGACTGGACTCCAGCACCTGAAGACAGTATCGCATCAGTGGATGTTGAATATTATCTTTCTACCTCAGCTACAGCTCTGTCTGGCGGATCATGGTCTACCACGGCACCTGCCTGGGTCAATGGTAAATACATGTGGAGCCGAACAGTAACGACTGATGGTGCTGGTAATAAAACATACTCCCCAAATCAAAATGGAGTCTGTATTGCCGGAGCTAAGGGTGAGACTGGGAATGATGGTAAGAATGCGCTCCAACCGAAACGAAACTGGTCTGGAACATTTACCACTATTGGCGAAACTGCGAATGTGAGTACTTCAAGCTTCAACAGAACTCCTGTAGTTGGAGATGTATTTACGAATATTGACGGCTCATCTAACACAGGCACTTGGGAAATCACAAAGATTGAAAATGGTAATGCATTTTTCAAACTTCTTTCCTATGTGAGTAGCAAAGGAGCAACTGGCGCTACAGGAGCTACCGGAGTTGCAGGTAAAGGTGTATCATCGATAGTTGAACAGTACTACAAATCCACATCAGCAACAGCTCTTTCCGGTGGATCATGGGGTACCACATATCCTGGATGGGAAAGCAGTAAGTATATTTGGACAAGATCGGTTATCACATACACGGATAAAACGACTACAACCACTACAGCTGTTTGTGTGACCGGGGCTAAAGGTGTTACTGGAAATGACGGTAAGACTTCTTACATTCATATGGCTTATGCGAATATAGCATATATATGCGAAGAGAATAGTTCCTTTACCCTTACAAGTACAACAGTATGTCGATATGGAAAAAAGGATAAATGGGTATATAAGACTCTCAAAGCTGGTACATATACTGCTAATACGGCACTGTTTGGTAGGGATCCGGCTAATAATGTAGTTAAAGAAGTTAATAAAATTACCGATTTCTCCATCACAGACAGTAGCGGAAGAGCCTATATGGGTCAATATACAGATTTTGAGCAAGCTGGAAGCAATGATATATCTAAATATGTTTGGACAAAGGTGCAAGGTGCCAAAGGTGAAACAGGTACTACAGGAGCTACAGGTCCACAAGGCCCAACAGGACCTCAAGGCCCAACAGGACCTCAAGGACCCAAAGGTGAGTCTGATATCAAATGCTATCCGCTTACCGGTGGAAATAATAAGTTCGTATGGTCAAAACTTGGGACTCTTACATCAGCTGGCGATAGTAGTAATTTTATCATCAATATCTATGCAGGAAACGGATATAATGGAGGTGCTAATCAAAATTCGCAAGCTGAAATCGTTATTAAAGACGGCTGGCAGTCATCCGCGTCAACTACATCAGCATTTGGTGTCAGTGTTACTCGACAAAATTGTGACAATTTGAAAGTTCAGGTTAGAGCCACAGCAAGCAATAAATGTGACGTGTGGATTTACCTCCCTTGGTCTTATGGCCATGGAACATATACTATTTCTGGGAAATATACTTCTTGGAGCTTATCAAATGCAACCCAGACAGCAGAGCCAACAACAGGTACACTACAAGATATTGCTTATCGAATGAATTCTGAGAATGCAGCCAAAACAGCCACAAACTTCATGGAATTCACTTCCGGGACTGGTCTGCAGATCGGTGATAAAACAAACGGCACATGGAAGGGTTTCCGATCCCGTATCACTAGCACTGCATTTGAAATCTTGAACGAAGCAGGATCAGCCGTAGCCAGTTACGGACGAAAACTGATTCAGCTTGGTAAAGATTCTGTGGATGCGGTCATTGAGTTATGCGGTGGAAAAGGAAGCATTAAACATGAAAATGTTGGAGTATATGGAGAAACCAAATCCACTCTGACAGTGAACGGTGTTAACCTAGGACTGCTGGCAGATGATTCAGTAATCATACGATCGGAACGGGTTGATGGCGATAATACCACTTATACGTCTCAGATTTACATGACCAAAGGACGTATCGACATAGCCACATTCACTGAATTAGAAGACGGCACGGTAACCAGTAGCAATGGGGTAGATATTGATGACAACATAGGCATTGATATCGGAGTTCCGGGCGCGACAGAAACAGCGTTATCAAAAGCAAGAATTAACGGCAGATCACTTCTTGATTTCTTGCATCCAGTTGGATCAATCTATATGTCCACAAGTGCAACAAACCCCACAAATCTTTTCGGAGGAACCTGGGTTGCTTGGGGTGCTGGTAGAGTTCCGGTTGGCTTTAATGGTGGTGATGGTAACTTTAACTCATCTGAAAAGACCGGTGGTTCGAAGACTATTAATATACAGCATAATCATGGACTTTCGAATGCCAGAGCTGCTGTAGGTCGTGCTGATTCGTCTACATCTACAATATCCTATACTGCTGGAGGAAATCCACATAATGTATATTTTGACAGGGAGTTCTCGTATTGGGGAGGTATTGCTGGCGTAAGTAAACATGCTACGGATACGGCGAAAATATATGGTAACACGGATAATGGCGGCTCTACAGCAGCATCCGTACTTCAGCCATACATCACATGTTATATGTGGAAACGAACAGCTTAAAGGTAACTATTAAATTCAAATAATTAAAATTTTAAGGAGGAATTCAAAATGGCTTCAATCAGAAAAGAATTCAGAAAAAACACACAGTTCTCAGCAAACATCTTTGTGGATAATGTGTCCGTGGTATCTCTGGACGCGTCATTTAGTCTGGATGATCCGCAGGTACCTGTTATTAACCGGTATATTTCTGACGGCAGACTGTATCGAGCAAACAAACAGGAGATCGATACTCAGGTGGATGAGTTCGAAAATACCGTATGGGATGCATATGACAAGATGATGGCTGAAAACAAGTAACAAGCGAAATTACGTTATACGAGAAAGGATGATTAAAAATGAAAGTAATTGATACATACAATGCAATGGTAGGGGCGGCAGTAGCCGTCCTTTCTTATGTTCTGGGACCTCACTGGTTCTTGTTTGCACTGTTCCTGGGACTCAATATTATCGACTGGCTGACTGGATGGATTAAAGCCAAAATCACAGGTTCGGAAAGTTCCAAGACGGGACTGATCGGTATCTTAAAGAAATTTGCATATTGGATGGTGGTCATTGCAAGTTTCAGCCTTTCAGCAGCATTCGTGGAAGTTGGAAAGATTATAGATATGAATCTCGGTGTAACCACATTACTTGGCTGGTTTGTCCTGGCATCATTCCTTGTTAACGAAGGAAGATCAATCTGTGAAAACTTCGTTGAAATGGGAGTGGAAGTTCCCAAGGTATTGGTAAAGGGATTGCAAGTGGCCAACAAAGTAGTAAACCAGGAAGATGACAACGAATGATCAGAGGGGTGTGATGCCCCTCTTTTAAAGGAGAGAAGATGGCGAAAGTTACGTTCAACAGTTTAATATACAAAGCACATAATTATTATGTTGCAGCAGGAATGACTCCGGAAGGAGCTGCGGCACTGGAAGGAAATCAGTATGCGGAATCCGCAGGATTTATTCCGAAACGCCTGGAATTTCTCTGTGTGAAGAGATATAAGGAAAAAGGAATCGTATATACAGACGATACCTATACAAAAAATATTGACTCCGGGAAGATTTCAAGAGCGGAATTTTTAAGTCCGATGGGCCGGCATTACGGATATGGATTATCGCAGTGGACAACATCTAACAGGAAAGCCGGTCTGTATGATTTAGCAAGGAAAAAAGGCGTTTCTATCGCTGACGGAGATATGCAATTGGAATACACAGTTTCGGAGCTGAAAAAGAAGTTTCCGAAAACATTCAAATTCTTGTGCACGACAAAAAATGTAAAAAAAGCATCTGACTATATTTTGGAACACTATGAATCCCCAAAAAACTGGCAAAATCTTAGCACAACCAGAGCGGATTACGCAAAACAGATTTTTGATAAGATGGAATCAATCGGAAAGGACAAGATCATGGGAATTAATAATATCATCGCAAAAGAACGGGAATACGGAAATATGCCGTACATGGAAACTGGAAAGAACCACCAGAAGTTTTCAACAATTGTAACAGAAGCGGGTCTGGCAGGATGCCAGGATCAGCCGTGGTGTGCGACATATCAGTTTGCGATGGAACTGGAAGAATTTGGAAAAGCGGAAGCGTTGCGGCACTGGAATATGACAGAAAAGAACTACTGCGGCTACAGTTGCTTTTCAACAGAAGCGATGTTCCGAAAAGCAGGAAAGCTGGGAAACACACCGAAGCTCGGTGCTTTGGTAATTTTCCGCCAGTCCCACATGGGAAGAGTCCTGTCTGTGGACTCAAAAAACAAAACGTTCGAATGTGGTGAGGGCAATACGAGCAATAGAAAATACGAAAGAAACGGCGATTCCTGTGCGGTAAAGACGTATTCCTGGAATGACAGCAAAATCAAATCGTTCTGTTATATTGATTATGAAGCAAGTACGAAAGATTCAGGATCAACAGCAAAACCGGCAGAGACGATAAAGAAAGAGGGCAGTAATGTGCTGAAGGGCCAGAAGTGGCTGAATAAAAATTACGGTTCTACACTGAAAAAGTACATGAAGGAAACACTTTCTGAAAACGGTTCCTACAGCGAGAAGTCAAGATTCGCAGCCGTTTGTGTCTGGAAAGATCTGTGTAACCGGAAACACGGAACCAAACTGGATCCGGCAAATAAAAACTTCCTGGATTCATGTAAAAAAGCGGCCAAAAAGGCTACGATCAAACAGGGAGCTTCCGGAACGTTCGCATACCTGGTAGAATTTATCTTATCTGCGAGAGGTTATTACTTCGGCTCTATGAATGCAATCTTCGGATCCGGACTGAAGGCGTCGGTCAAATCGTTTCAGAAGGAAAAGGGACTGGTAGCTGATGGAGTTGTCGGACCGAAGACGTGGTACCGACTTTTTAATTAAAAACAAAGAGGACGATATCCAAAAGAGTCGTCCTCTTGACAAAAGAAATATTACATGATAAAAATATTGTATCATCTCTAAAAACACTTATCGAAAAAAATTCCCTAAAAAGTTTCTTCCTATATAAAAGAAAACAGCTATAGGCTATTGGACTCCGGTGGCCCGGACGGCGAGATCGGTGCCTCGATGCGCTATCTCTCCCAGCGTTTCACCGCTCCAAACCGTGTCTGCATGGCGGTTCTGACCGATGTAGCAACCGAAGAACTCGGACACCTCGAAATGGTATCTACGATCGTTCATCAGCTGACTGCCAACCTCACCGTGGAAGAGATTGAAAAACAGGGATTTGCGGATTATTACGTGGATCATGCGGTAGGGATCTGGCCGCAGTCGGCGGGAGGGATTCCGTTTAACTCCTGTGAGTTCCAGTCCAAGGGCGATCCGATCACGGATATGTTTGAGAGCATGGCTGCGGAACAGAAAGCACGGAGCACCTATGACAATATCCTGCGGGTGGTGCGGGATATTCCGGAGATTGCGGACCCGATCCGATTCCTGCGGGCGAGAGAAGTGGTGCACTTCCAACGGTTCGGTGAAGCCCTCCAGTCTCTACAGGATCAGCTGAACAGTAAGAACTTCTACCAGATGAATCCGAGCTTTGATATCGGGCTGACACGGGAACCATGCGATTGTCAGGGAGAATGTGTACAGTAAAAATGTAGAAAATTAAAATAATAATTTATGGAAAATGGACAGAAGTGACAAATATAAAAAACTATAAAATTTTTATTGACAGGATAGAAACTAAGGTGTAAGATACACCCATACAAAGCAAAGGCGCTATGGAAAAACATCCGTAGTGCCTTTTGTCGTATCAAAGAAAATCGCACACTCTGTTTTCGATGATACGGCAGGGCTTGAAAAAAGCGAAACAACGGCGTTTTGCAGCTTCTTATATTATATATAGAAGCAAAGCGTCGTTGTTTCGCTTTTTTCATTACAAAGAAAGAGGAGGACAAAAGTATGACAGAAGAAATTATGGAAGTTCTGAACGGTCAGGTATTTGGCGTATGGTTCCTGATCGGCGCTGCACTGGTATTCTGGATGCAGGCAGGATTCGCGATGGTAGAGGCAGGTTTCACAAGAGCGAAAAACACTGGTAACATTATCATGAAAAACCTGATGGATTTTTGTATTGGTACCTGTACCTTTATCCTGATAGGTTTCAGCCTGTTACTGGGAGAAGATATGGTAGGGCTGATCGGAAAGCCGGGATTTGATATTTTTACAAGTTATGCAGATTTTGACTGGTCTAACTTTGTATTCAACCTGGTATTCTGTGCAACAACCGCAACTATTGTTTCCGGAGCTATGGCTGAAAGAACAAAATTCTTATCCTATTGTATTTACTCCGGTGTGATCTCCGCACTGATTTATCCGATCGAAGCACACTGGATCTGGGGCGGCGGCTGGCTTGCCCAGATGGGATTCCATGATTTTGCAGGATCCTGTGCGATTCATATGGTAGGTGGTATCTCCGCACTGATCGGTGCCAAGATCCTTGGACCGCGTATCGGAAAATTCACGAAAGATAAATCCGGAAAAATCACAAAAGTCAATGCATTTCCGGGACATAACCTGGCAATTGGTGCACTTGGTGTATTTATCCTGTGGCTTGGCTGGTATGGATTTAACGGTGCAGCTGCAACATCAGTAGAACAGCTTGGTTCTATCTTTGTAACAACAACCATCGCTCCGGCGATCGCAACCGTAACCTGTATGATCTTTACCTGGGTTCGTTACGGAAAACCAGATGTATCCATGTGCCTGAACGCATCTCTGGCAGGTCTGGTAGCTATTACAGCTCCTTGTGATGTTACAGATGCTCTGGGAGCAATCATTATCGGTATCGTAGCGGGTCTGCTGGTAGTATTCGGTGTATGGTTCCTTGACTATGTATTACGTGTAGATGACCCGGTTGGTGCAGTCGCAGTTCACTGCTTAAACGGTATCTGGGGAACAATCGCAGTTGGTCTGTTTGCAACCACATCCGCACCTGGAAATGATGATCTGGTCGGTCTGTTCTACGGTGGTGGTTTTACCCTTCTTGGAAAACAGCTGATCGGTTTTGCAGCAGTAGCATCATGGACCGTAGTAACCATCACAATCACTTTCCTTGTGATCCGTGCTGTTGTAGGCTTGAGAGTTACCGAGGAAGAGGAAATCGTAGGTCTGGATGCAATGGAACATGGTCTGGCATCTGCTTACTCAGGATTCAGTATCATGGATGTTTCCAACACCATGATGATGGATGTCAATGAAAATACAAACCTTGGTACAGATGATTACAAAGCAGCATCTGATGCACAGAAAAATGCAGCAGTTAAAGTAGTAAAAGCTCCGGCAGCAGATACCGGTATGTATAAAGTAGTTATCATCTCGAAACTGTCAAGATATGACAAACTGAGAAAAGCTATGAACGATCTGGGTGTCACCGGTATGACCGTTACACAGGTTATGGGCTGTGGCGTTCAGAAAGGTGCCGGCGAGAAATACCGTGGTGTTGAAATCGATGCAACCCTGCTTCCAAAAGTAAAAGTAGAAGTGGTAGTCAGCAGCATTCCGGTCGATCAGGTCATCGAAGCTGCAAAGAAAGTTCTGTATACCGGACATATCGGCGATGGCAAGATCTTTGTATACAATGTTGACAGAGTCGTAAAAGTCCGCACCGGTGAAGAAGATACGGATGCACTGCAGGATGTAGAATAAAAAGTAAACATTCTCCTTAGATAAAACAGAACCTCCGGACATCTCAGAAACATAAAAAAAGAGATGTCTGGGGGTTTTTTTCTCTTTTTAATAGTGATATACTGTAACCATTCAGTAGCCACTGTCCCGCGAGGTGTTTTGACATGTTCATGTCAAAATCCCGAGACATACAAGCCAAAATGCTATCACCGAAGGTGATTTTTTATGCATTTTGGCTCGTAACTGTGAAGGGACTGAACAGTTACGATATACTTAACAAAGATATCCGGCTGAAACCTCCGGCAGGATACCGGAGCGTGGAAGAGGTATATAGGAAAATCATTTTCAGACACGCTCAAGGGGAGCATGGAAAGAAATGAGGGTATTACATGGAACAAAAAGAGAAAAAAAGAAGAAAAAAGAAAAGCAGCCGGGGGGCATATTATGATTATAATCTTCTTGCGATTGTAATTCTGCTGATCTGCTTCGGGCTGATTATGTTATACAGTACCAGTGCGTATGAAGCACAGATGAAATTTCATGGAGATGATATGTATTATTTCCGCAGGCAGGCATTGATCAGTGTGGGAGCGATCGCTGTTGCCATCTTTATTTCAAAATGGGATTATCATCTGATGATTCCATTCGCAGGAACTTTGTACCTGATATCAGTTGTACTGATGGCGATGGTGCGGTTTACTCCATTTGGAGTGGAAGCCTATGGTTCCAGACGATGGTTAAAGCTGGGTATTCAGTTTCAGCCGGCAGAGATAGCCAAGATAGCGATTATTATTTATATGCCTATACTTGTTATCAAGATGGGAAAACAGGTAAAGCAATTGAGGGCAGTAATCTGGCTGCTGATCTTTGGTATGATACAGGCGGGTGCGGCTTTTGTTTTTACGGATAATCTGAGTACCGGTATGATTATCGGAGGAATCGCCGTCGTTATGATTTTTATTGCACATCCGAAAACAAAGCCTTTTGTTGTACTGGCTCTCGGTATCAGCGTGGTGGCAGGAAGTGTCATTGCTTACATGGGTATGACGATGACTACCAGTGATAACTTTCGTATCCGAAGAATCTTATCCTGGCTGCATCCGGAGGCCAATATGTCATCCGGCGGCTATCAGGTGCTGCAGGGACTGTATGCAATCGGAAGCGGCGGCTTTTTCGGAAAAGGACTTGGCAACAGTGCGCAGAAGCTGGGAACGATTCCGGAGGCGCAGAATGATATGATCTTTTCGATTGTATGTGAGGAACTGGGAGTTTTCGGTGCGGCATTATTACTGCTGATGTTTGGTTATCTGTTATATCGGCTGTTTTTTATCGCGCAGAATGCGCCGGACCTTTATGGAACGCTGGTTGTGACAGGAATCTTTGTACATATTGCATTGCAGGTAATCCTGAACCTTTGCGTAGTATTGAATCTGATGCCTACAACCGGTATCACGCTTCCATTTGTCAGCTACGGAGGCACGTCGATCCTGTTTTTGATGGCAGAGATGGGAATTGCCCTGAGTGTGTCGGGAAGGATCCAGACGACGGGAGAAGATATCACGGAGGTTGAAACAGCATAAATTCTGTGTACTGCGAAGCGTGTTACTGAGAATAGAGGGAACAGTAACAGAGAAACAAAGTTTTTTGCATATTTTCCTGAATGGGTTGACAAATGATTTTATAATAGATATACTTTCGTTAAACAAAGGCGTAAAGTCGAAAATGCTTTATGAAGGAGATAAAAGATATGCTTGAAAAAATGAGAGAGATTATTGCAGAGCAGTTGAACTGTGATGGTGAGACAATTGGTCTTGACACCTCATTTAAAGATGATCTGGTAGCAGATTCACTGGATCTATTTGAACTGGTTATGGCACTGGACGAAGACTACGGACTGGAGCTTCCGGCAGAGGCATTGTC
>ENA-OQNN01000575-OQNN01000575.1-human-gut-metagenome-genome-assembly--contig:-NODE-575-length-35568-cov-3.981942_pt1 | contig 35568 bp, 33 predicted proteins | sample MGYA00242624_ERZ504870 | MGnify/ENA primary metagenome ERZ504870 (study PRJEB26092, sample SAMD00036379) | human gut metagenome | host: Homo sapiens | study: EMG produced TPA metagenomics assembly of... | reverse complement strand
TTGGGATCTACGATGATTTGCAGATCTGTATTGCAGAATTACTGAAATAAAAAAACGCCTCGGTTCTCTTTTTATAAATCAATATTTTCACATAAAAGAAAAGCCCTTGAAATGTTGTATTTTCAAGGGTTTTTCCATATTTACTTGATCTATTTCTTAGAACTTACCAGCCTTAGCAGCTTCCTCTACAGCTACTGCAACGGCTACAGTCATACCAACCATCGGGTTGTTACCAGCACCGATCAGACCCATCATCTCAACATGAGCCGGTACAGATGAAGATCCTGCGAACTGTGCATCTGAATGCATACGTCCCATTGTATCTGTCATACCGTATGAAGCTGGTCCTGCTGCCATGTTGTCCGGGTGAAGTGTACGTCCTGTACCACCACCGGAAGCAACTGAGAAGTATTTCTTTCCTGCTTCTACGCATTCTTTCTTGTATGTACCTGCAACCGGATGCTGGAAACGTGTCGGGTTTGTAGAGTTACCTGTGATAGAAACGTCAACGCCTTCTTTCCACATGATAGCCACACCTTCACGTACATCATTTGCACCGTAGCAGTTTACTTTAGAACGGAGTCCGTCAGAGTAAGCGATTCTCTGAACTTCTTTCAGTTCTCCTGTATAATAGTCATAGTCTGTCTGAACATATGTGAATCCGTTAATTCTTGAAATGATCTTTGCAGCATCTTTTCCAAGACCGTTCAGGATAACACGAAGAGGTTTCTGACGAACTTTGTTTGCTTTTTCAGCGATACCGATTGCACCTTCAGCAGCTGCGAATGATTCATGTCCTGCAAGGAAGCAGAAACAGTCTGTTGTTTCTTCAAGAAGCATCTTTCCAAGGTTACCATGTCCCAGACCTACTTTTCTCTGATCTGCTACAGATCCCGGAATACAGAAAGCCTGAAGTCCTTCTCCGATTGCTGCTGCAGCGTCTGCTGCTCTTGTACATCCTTTTTTGATTGCGATTGCTGCACCTGTGATGTAAGCCCAGCATGCGTTTTCAAAACAGATTGGCTGAATACCTTTGATCTGGTTGTATACATCCAGTCCGGCATCCTTTGTGATCTTTTCAGCTTCTTCGAGTGAAGCAATGCCATAGCTGTTTAAAACTTCATTGATTTTATCAATTCTTCTCTCATATGATTCAAATAAAGCCATTTAATTGTCCTCCTGAAAATATTGTTGCCTATATAACCCGTTAATTACTTATGTATGTAATTAGTTTTTACGCGGATCAATGATCTTAACGGCATCAGCTACACGTCCGTACTGTCCTTTAGCTTTTTCCCAAGCTTCGTTCGGAGTATCGCCTGCTTTGACAAAGTCTGTGAATTTTCCAAGACTTACGAACTGGTATCCGATGATTTCATCATGGTCATCAAGAGCGATTCCTGTTACATAACCTTCTGCCATTTCCAGGTAACGTGGTCCTTTTGCGAGAGTTCCGTACATTGTACCAACCTGTGAACGAAGTCCTTTACCAAGGTCTTCAAGTCCTGCACCGATCGGAAGTCCTTCTTCTGAGAATGCACTCTGAGTTCTTCCGTATACGATCTGTAAGAAAAGTTCTCTCATTGCTGTATTGATTGCATCACAGACAAGGTCTGTGTTAAGTGCTTCCAAAATAGTCTTTCCTGGAAGAATTTCTGAAGCCATAGCTGCGGAATGAGTCATTCCTGAACATCCGATAGTCTCCACAAGTGCTTCCTGAATAATACCATCTTTAACATTCAAAGTGAGCTTACATGCACCCTGCTGTGGAGCACACCAGCCGACACCATGTGTAAGACCGGAAATATCTTTGATTTCTTTAGCCTTTACCCATTTTGCTTCTTCCGGAATTGGAGCTGGTCCGTGGTTTGCACCCTGAGCTACCGGACACATCATTTCTACTTCATGTGAATAAATCATGTTAAAACTCCTTTCAAATACATCTGTTTTTCTTTTATAAGGCGTTTGTGATTGTTTTAACACCATATGTATTTATTTTCGCACAATTTTCGACATTCGTCAATTGTTACTTTGTACAAGATTCCAGAACTCACTGTCTGTTTTATATTCAATTATTTCTTTCATAGTAAACGGCGCTGTGATCCATCCACTCTCCGAAGAAGATTTTTTTCCATCTCCCGGGTAATGGTAAGTAATTCCGATCTCAATTCCATCCTTATCTACAAAGAATGCATCAAAGTACCGGTTCTCCAGGATTTCCCCATTTAAAATCTGTCGGAAATCATTTAATTTCACACTGCTTAACACCTCTGCCGATGGTGCTTCACCCTTCATCTTTTTCATCCAATCGTGCATAAATGCATCGCTTAGATCCACGATATCTGCCACTTCAAACTGCTTTGCGTCAGAAATACGGATGTTGCGGGTACGGAGGTCACAATACTGTGCAGAAGTATTTCCTGCATAATAAATATCATTGAATGCTACGCTGATAAAATCTTCTCCTGCATAAGAAACCTTGTACGTTACAAGACTTCCTAAAAACGGGTTCGCTTCCTCCAACATTTTCTCTTTCATAGAATCACTCGGAGCCAGATATAAGGTATTGACCGTACTCATCGCACAGTCCTTCAGCATTTCATTGATCTTGTCAATATTTTCACCTTCCACACCTGTGATCTGCGGATATTTGACATCAAACTGCATCGGATATTCGCCTTTATTTCCATTGGAAAAATAAGTGTAATTTTCCTCCGTGATCGTATACGGCAGATTTTCTGCCTCGTAGCCTTCAATTGCCTCGATTCCCTGTGCTTCTTCAGAACTGCTGTCCTTATTATCCTCTTCATTTCCATTACTGCCAAAGATATCGTCAATTTCTCCGTCCTCATCCGGGTTATATTCAAAAATCTGTGACGAATCCTCCTGTTTTCCTTCACCACTCGCAAAATTGCTGATGATTTTTCCGAAGAGCAATCCCAGGAATATCAGAAAAATAAGTACGGTAACTGCGATCCCGATAAAAAGTCCCGTATGTTTCTTTCCATTATAAGAAGATCTTACATTTGCCGGTGATATCATCAAATCCATCGGAGCAAAACGGATCCCGTTCTTTTCCTGAACCGGTGCCAGATCCCGGAATCCCATATGGTGATAAGCTTCCGTACTCACAACCGATGCATTGACCGTCATACGCATCAGAGCAAACTGCATCGCACAGTATCTGCACATTTCACCAACAAGAGCCTTCGCAATCCCTTTTCTCCGCAAATCCGAGCGGACAAACAGAAGGGAAATATGTCCATCTCTCCGCACGGCTCCGACGCCGCCAAGATCCCGTCCTTCTACCGCGCCAAAGACGATCATCTCTCCGCTTTCGACAAGAGGCATAAAATTCTCCATCTTGATAAAACGGGAAAATTCCTCGATTCCCTGCTGTGTACAGGAATTGGCGTTTTCTCTGATAAATACATCCCATACCAGATGCAGACCTTCCACAACCTCCTGACTGCTATATAGTCTTTTTATGATCATTTTTCTGTACCTCATCTTTTCCAGAATGAACTGGTTTTCTCTCTTACGCCCTCTTTAAAAGTTCTTCCCGCAAGAGCGTGATCGCACGTGCAACCGCATAGTCCCGGTTCTTCTCACGATTGCCGGTAAAACGGTACTCTCTTACCGTTACCTCTCCATTTACCGCACATCCGATATACACAAGTCCGACCGGTTTTTCCGCTGTGCCGCCGCCAGGTCCTGCGATTCCGGTTACACTAAGTGCCGCATCCGCACCTGCCGCCTTTGCTGCGCCAAGTGCCATCTCCGCTGCTGTCTGTTCACTGACTGCCCCGTAGGTTTCCAGTGTCTCATGCTTCACACCAAGGATCTTGTCCTTCGATGCATTCGCATAAGTAATATATCCTTCATTATACACGCCGGAAGCTCCTGCCACATTCAGAAGTCTGCCGGAAAGCTTTCCTCCTGTACAGGATTCTGCCGTTGTCACAGTCATCTTCTTCTCTTCCAGAATACGGATCACCGACTCTTCCAGTGTCACATTCTCTTCGGTCGTATAAACAGCATCACCAAAACGCTTCTTCATCTCTTCGATCATCGGCTCCATCAGTTTTTCTGCCGCTTCTTCAGAGCATGCTCTTGCAGTCACACGAAAATGTACCTCTCCTGTCTTTGCATAAGGCGCAAGCGTCGGATTGGTCTGTGCATCCATCAGATCCGCAACCATGGTCTCTGCCCTGCTTTCCCCGATCCCGCACACTTTTACCATCTGGGAATAGATTCCCTCCGGCTGCTTTTTATTGAGGTACGGTGCAATGTCATGTTCAAACATCGGCTTCATCTCATTCGGAGGCCCAGGGATCAGGATCGCTGCTTTGCCGCGCTCTTTATCCTCCAGGATCAGTCCAGGTGCCGTTCCGTTCAGATTGTCGATCACGATCGCGCCTTCCGGAACCAATGCCTGCTTCCAGTTATTCTCTGTCACCTTTTTACTCTTAATCTTCTCAAAATAGTCCCGGATTCGAGTTCTGGAATGTTCATCCATATAAAGTTTTCTGCCAAATACCTTTGCGGTTACTTCTTTTGTCAGATCATCCTTGGTAGGGCCAAGTCCCCCTGTCAGAATTACGATATCAGCGCGCTCTATTGCCTGGCGGATTGCTTCTTCCATACGCTCTTCATTGTCACCGACAACAGTCTGGTGATATAAAGAACAACCTAGCAGAGCACATTTCTCTGCTAGGTATGCTGCGTTTGTATTCACAATGTTGCCAAGTAAAATTTCAGTGCCGACAGAAATCAGCTCTACAACCATTTTACATGCCTCCCTGTGTTAATACCTGTTTGTTCTTTGCAATATAATCGATCAGTGAAACGACGGTCAGGAGCAGTGCTACCCATGTAAGGACTGTACCTACAACATTCCACACACCGCCCAGATCCATGATCAGCACAATGATCAGTGCCATCTGTGATACGGTTTTGAATTTGCCCCAGTAGCTTGCCGCAATGACGATTCCATTGTCAGAAGCAACCAGACGGAATCCGCTGATGATAAATTCTCTGGCAATGATCACCAGAACAACAATGACATTCAGTCGGTTCATAGATGTCAGACAGATCAGCGCGGTACATACCAGCAGCTTGTCTGCAAGCGGATCCATAAATTTACCGAAGTTCGTTACCAGGTTGTATTTTCTTGCAATTTTTCCATCCAGCATATCCGTCAGGCTGGCAACACAGAAAATCACAAGTGCGATCCATTTGTCTGCTGCTCCGGTAATATCAAATAACATAAACACTACAAAAAACGGAATTAAAATCACTCGTAAAATCGTTAACTTATTTGGTAAATTCATAATAACTCTCCTATCAAATCATAATCTGCCGATCCGGTCACTTTTACCCTTGCAAAATCTCCCGACATCAGCTCTTCCGATGTGTTCACAAAAATAAGTCCGTCTACATTCGGCGCATCCCGGTAGGTTCTTCCCACATAGGCATTCTCATCTGCTACCTTGCCCTCGATCATCACAAGCAGCTCTTCCCCGATCCGGTCTTCTGCCTGGTCGAATACGATATCCTGCTGAAGTTCCATGAGCTCCGCCTGACGTTCCTCTTTGACTTCTTCCGGAATCTGATCCGGCATAGATGCTGCCGGAGTATCCTCTTCCGGTGAGTAGGTAAATACGCCAAGTCTGTCGAATTCCATCTTATCCACAAAATCCATCAGCTCTTCATGCTGTTCCTGTGTCTCTCCCGGGAATCCGGTGATCAAAGTCGTGCGAAGTGCGATATCCGGAATCTCACGGCGAAGCTTCTCAATGGTCTCGATGAGCTGCGCTCTGGAAGTCCGTCTTCCCATTCTCTTCAGGATACCGTCGCTTGCATGCTGGATCGGGAGATCCAGATAATGGCAGATCTTTGGTTCCTCCTTGATTACCTGAATCAGCTCATCCGTGATCTCCTCCGGATAGCAGTATAAAATACGGATCCAGCGAAGTCCACTGATCTTGCAGAGCGCTCTCAAAAGCTGTGGAAGCCTTTTCTCTCCGTACAGATCGGTTCCGTACATGGTGGTCTCCTGCGCTACCAGGATCAGTTCCTTCACCCCTCCGTCTGCCAGATTCTGCGCTTCCTCCAGCAGATGCTCCATCGGTACACTCCGGAAATCTCCACGTACCTTTGGAATAATACAGTAAGTACAGTGCTTGTCACAGCCTTCTGCGATCTTCAGATAAGCGAAATGTCCACCGGTCGTCACCATACGGTGTGTGTCTGTTACCGGGAGATAATCCACGTCCTTCATGATCAGGCGCACATCTCCGCGCTCCATCGGACTGTCGCTTAAAATTCCATCGATCACGTGTGCGATCTCTTCATAAGAAGTCGTTCCGAGAACCGCATCAACCTCCGGGATTTCCTGAATGATCTCTTCTTTGTATCTCTGTGCAAGACAGCCTGTTACGATCAGGGCTTTTAATCTGCCGGTCTTCTTCAGTTCTGCCATCTCAAGAATATTCTGGATACTCTCTTCCTTTGCGTCATGGATAAAGCAGCAGGTGTTAATGATAATGACATCTGCCATTGTCTCATCGTCCACCATCTGATGACCGTCCTTTGCAAGAATCCCAAGCATGACCTCCGAATCCACAAGGTTCTTGTCACAGCCTAATGAAATGAATAATATATTCATAAAATAAATTTCTCCTCAAGCATAATTTCTGGGCGGCAGGGGAAATCATCTTCACCGGAAAATAAAATCCCCTATCATAAGAATACCCCGCAGACAGCTGCAGGGTATCGAACTTCTTTTATTTATCTGCGTCTTCTGCAATAATTTTGATCTTTCCACTGTTCAGCTCATCAATTGCAATAGAAAGCGGTTTTTCGCCGTCCTTAACAGGAACAAGCGGCATCTCGCCGTCAATGATCTCTCTCGCTCTCTTTGCTGTTGCAAGAACGATAGAATAACGACTGTTGACAATCTTAGTTGCGCCTTCTTCCACGTCCTGATTGACTACTTTCATCAAATCGGTATATGATGGATGTAACATAAATTCTGCTCCTTTCCTACAGTTCCTTCAGTTCTTTTCTGATATCATCTATAAAGTCAGCATTCCGGCTTACCCGGTCATGCTCACCCTGAATAATGCTGTGCATCTCTTTTGCGCAGCGCTCCAGGTCATCATTGATCACAAGATAATCGTACTTCTCTACGCCCTGTGATTCTTCTACGGCCCGCTTCATTCTCGAATCGATCACTTCTGCGGTCTCGGTTCCCCGTCCTACCAGTCTGTCTTTCAGTACCTGCGCACTCGGCGGAGTCACGAACATCAGCAAGGTATCCGGATACTTCTCTTTCACTTTCAGCGCACCCTGGATCTCAATCTCAAGGATCACATCCTTGCCTGCCTCTAACTGCTCCATAACATACTGCTTCGGAGTTCCATAGTAGTTTTCTACATATCTAGCATACTCTATAAGCTCATCACGCGCAATCATTTTTTCAAATTCATCTTTGGTTTTGAAAAAATACTCTCTTCCATCTTCTTCCCCGACACGAGGCTGCCGCGTGGTTGCAGAGATCGATAATGCATAATTATCATAGTCCTGCATCAGCTTTTTCATCAGTGTTCCCTTACCGGCTCCGGAAAATCCGGATACTACAATAAGGATTCCTTTTTTTTCTCTCATAATCAGTTCTCCTGCATACTCAGACATTGAAATGTCATTTTAACACATCTTTTTACATTTTTCAAAGCTTTATTCAATATTTTGAATCTGCTCACGGACTTTTTCAATCTCAGTCTTCAGATCGATCGCATAATTGGATACTTCCAGATCATTTGCCTTGGATAAGATCGTGTTCGCCTCACGGTTCATCTCCTGCGCAATAAAATCAAGCTTGCGTCCGATTCCCTCTGTCTGTTCCAGAGTTTCCTTCATATGCTTGATATGGCTTTTCAGCCTTACCACTTCTTCATCTGTACAGATCTTGTCAGAGAAGATCACAACCTCAGCCGCAATCCGTCCTTCGTCAATCTGGGTGTCCCCAAGAAGCTCCTTCACTTTCGTTTCCAGCTTCTCCCGGTATTCAGCAACGATCTGCGGAGATCGCTCTTCAACCCTGGCAACAACTTCCAGCATTCCATCCAGTTTGCCAATGATATCCTTTTTCAGGTTCTCACCTTCTGTAGTCTTGGTCTGTACAAACTGTTCGCATGCGCCTTTCATTGCTTTTTCAAGACCACTCCACAGTTCTTCCTCATCCACAGACTGTTCTTCCATCGTAAGGACTTCCGGGCAGCGTGCAAGTGTGGATACCCGCACATCATTGTCAAGCCCAAACTGTTCTTCCATCTGCTTAAAGCTTGCCATATATTCTTCTGCCAGCTTCTGGTTATATTTCAAAGTCATCTGGCTTTCTGTCATATCTTCATATCCGATGAAAATATCAATCTTTCCTCTCTGCACATACTGCTTGAGCAAGTTGCGGATCGCGGACTCAAAGAAGTTAAGCTTTTTTGGCATGCGGATATTCACATCCAGGTAACGGTGATTAACCCCCTTCATCTCTACGGTAAATTTGCGGTCTGCTTCGGCGATCTCACACCGTCCAAAGCCTGTCATACTTTTTATCATTTGATTTTCCCTCTTCTTACTGACCTTTTAAGGGCCGTTTTACTATCGATTATTATAGTTCATTTACACTTACTCGTCAACCGGGTGACAGGGCATTTTCACTTGTCTATGCATGCCTCTCTATGCTATAATGAGCCCATTGAAAAAAGAATGTGCCCTGGCATATTCCCGGATAAATATGAGGTGAATTTTTAAAATGGCTTTTGATGGAATTACAATCGCAAATATCGTAAAAGAATTAAATGATACCATCTTGAACGGACGGATCGCCAAGATCGCACAGCCGGAAAATGATGAACTGCTTCTCACGATCAAACCTGCAAAAGGACAGGTAAGGCTGGTCATCTCCGCAAGTGCATCCCTGCCGCTGATCTATCTGTCCAGAGACAACAAACCAAGTCCGATGACTGCACCGAATTTCTGTATGCTTCTGAGAAAACATATTGCAAATGGCCGCATCGTAGGCATTTCTCAGCCTTCCCTGGAACGGATCATCCGCTTCGAGATCGAGCACCTGGATGAACTTGGAGATCTGTGCCGCAAATCCCTGATCGTTGAGATCATGGGCAAGCACAGCAATATTATTTTCTGTAATGAAAAAGGAATGATCATCGACAGTATCAAGCATGTTTCCGCGCAGATGAGTTCTGTGCGTGAGGTTCTTCCGGGAAGAGAATATTTTATCCCGGATACTATGAAAAAAGAGAATCCACTTGGCATACCGGAGGAAAATTTCACACAGGAACTTCTATCCAAACCAATGCCGGTCGGAAAAGCGATCTACAACAGTTTTACCGGAATCAGTCCGGTTGTCGCCGAAGAGATTTGCTATCTGGCAGGAATCGACTCTTCTGTTCCGGCATCGGAGATGTCCGGTGATCTGCTGGCGCATCTGTACCGGCAGTTTACCTATTTTATGGAGCAGGTGACAGAAAGCAAATTCTCTCCTGCTATTTATTACGATGGAAATGAGCCGAAAGAGTTCTCATCTCTTCTGCTCACCCACTTTTCCAACTATCAGGTAAAATCTTATGATTCGATTTCCGAAGTGATCCGGACTTATTATTCTTCCCGTGATCTGATCACCCGGATCCGCCAGAAATCTTCGGATCTGCGCCGTGTGGTTCAGACAGCACTGGAACGTAACCGCAAGAAATACGACCTGCAGTTAAAGCAGCTTCGCGATACGGAAAACCGCGATAAATACAAGGTATACGGGGAACTGATCCACACCTACGGTTACAATCTGGAAGAAGGTGCAAAAGAACTGGAAGCACTCAATTATTATACTAACGAAATGATCAAAATTCCGCTGGATCCGCAGAAAACACCACAGGAAAATGCAAAGAAATATTTTGACCGATATAATAAACAAAAACGTACTTTCGAGGCTCTTTCAGAACTGATCAAAGAAACGAAAGATGAGATTGATTATCTGGAGTCCGTCAGCAAATCCCTGGATATTGCACGAAGCGAGGATGACCTGATCCAGATCAAGGAAGAACTGATCGAAAGTGGATTTATCCGCAGAAAGCAGTCTGCCAAAAAGGTGAAGATCACAAGCAAACCGTTCCACTATATTTCTTCAGACGGTTTCCATATGTATGTTGGAAAAAATAATCTTCAGAACGAAGAACTCACCTTCCATTTTGCAAATGGCGGGGACTGGTGGTTCCATGCGAAAAAAGCACCAGGTTCCCATGTCATCGTGAAGACGAACGGGGAAGAACTTCCGGACCGGACCTTTGAAGAGGCAGCCAGACTTGCTGCGCATTACTCGAAGAATTCCGGGGCTGAAAAGGTGGAGGTTGACTATGTAGAGAAAAAGCAGGTTAAAAAACCAAATGGAAGCAAGCCTGGGTTTGTCGTGTATTATACCAATTATTCGATGATGATAGATAGTGATATTTCCGGGATTCAGGAAGTACAATAAGATAGGTTGTGACACCACCAGAGAAGAATTAAATCCACCCCATTCCAAGTTGTGTAAAGCATTCCGATGAGCCTCTTAGTGCGAGAATCGTGTTCAGCAAAGGCTTCCACGATTCTTGAGTCTCATCTCCATTGCACAAGATAGGAATGGGGTGGATTTTATTCGATATCAGTATTTACTTGATCTCATATACTTTATCTAACTGCGTCATACATGCCTGGATTTTCTTCATCCCCTCATCATCAGCAGGTTTTCCGGAGAAGTAGTAGGTGACTTTGCTGGGTTCTCCTGGGGTGGTTTGTTCGGGGAGAACTCGTTTTAGCTGGCGAAGGGTGCCTTCGTTGCCGTCTACGAAATGGATTTCTCCCGGGAAGATTTTGCGGAAGGATTGTTTGAAGTAGTTGAAGTGAGTACAGCCAAGTACGACTGCAGCATACTGGTTGAGTGTATAGCTCTGAAGGCTGTTTTTCAGATATTCATCTACTTCCGGGTCCTGGAATCTTCCGGCTTCGGCAAAGCGGACCAGTTTTGGAAGTGGCGCAAGGTCTACTTCGTGTTCGGTATCTACTTTTTCCAGAAGGCTGTGTAATTTTTCTCCGGCTATCGTAACCGGTGTTGCTGTTACCAGAATCCGTTTCTGCATATCCTGATAGAGCTTGAGCGCGCGCTTGACTGCCGGTTCCATACCGACGATCGGTACGGCAAATTCGCCTCTGAATTCTTTCGTTGCCACGCTGGTTGCCGTATTACAGGCGATTACGATTGCATCAACCTCCTTCGCGATCAGGAAATTCAGAACCTCTTCTACATATCCTTTGATCTGTTCCCTCGTCTTTTCTCCGTATGGAACATGCTTTGTATCCGCATAATATATAAATTCTGCTTCCGGCATCTTTTTCAGTGCGCGGTGAAGCACAGAAAGTCCGCCGATCCCTGAATCATATATTCCGATTTTCATTGGTGTTACCTCGATTTCTTATTTTCTTATCTGGTTTAAAGCCAAAATCTGTATCTATTTTTATTCAATTTAATGATGTGAGTGTCAAAAGTAAATTTTGCCACTCACTGATGTAACCGGATTGCTCCATTGCTATGCAATTCCCGCAATGTTCGATTTAAAAATCAAAATCTGCATAATCTTCCGGCAGGAAACGATGATAAATAATATGGCATCCTTCATCTTTAAAGCAATAATAATACTTGTCTTCTCCCTCTTCAAACCGGATCATCCGGTCAAATTCTCCATTGTCCATAGATTCTGCCACGATCTTGTCCGAATGTGAACAGAACAATGCTTCGATATCTTCCATCGTGCAGCCATGCTTTGCGACAAGCTCCACCAGCTCTTTGATAAATTCATTCGGTTTCATATTTTCATGCACATATTCCGATGCTTTTTCCGATAAAGCAAAGCAAAAACGGTCCTTTACATGTGTAATCCCGACTTCCCCGAAAATATCTTCTGCTGCTTTCGGAAAATCTGCAAGGAGCTCCTGCATCTCTTCCGCATCTGCATTCGCCTCCATAAAATGATTCAGTGAACTGAGCGGATAATAAAGCCGGATCATCTCTTTCCGATATCCGAGCTTTGCCTGCTCTTCCTTTACCAGATCGATTAAACTCTTTTCCAAACGCTCGTATCCCATATATATTAAAACTCCTGTCTTGATAAAATTATGCGAGTCTGCTGCTGCAAACAAAAATATTTTATCACATTCTTTCCATTTTCGCCACTCACACCATTGAAGAATTCCCTTATTTTCGTTATCATAAAAGAAACATACGTTATTTTCAGTATAAAAGACTCTTCAAAAATATTCTAACACCAAACACAATTCGGAAAACAGGAATCGAAACTTAAATATCCAGATACCTGGGAGGTTAAAACACATGGATGAACAGACAATCAGACAGCGGATTTCCACGCAGCGTGATTTTTTTGCAACCGGCGCAACACTTCCGCTTTCTTTTCGATTAAAACAATTAGAACAGCTAAAACTTGCACTCAAACACCATGAACAAGATCTGTACACAGCACTAAAAGCGGATCTTGGAAAAAGCCGGATGGAAAGCTATATGTGTGAAATCGGTCTGACGCTTTCCGAGCTCACCTGGATGCAAAAGCATTTACCAAAGCTGGTGCGCTGTAAAACCGTCCCTACTCCGCTGGCACAGTTTGCAGCCAAAAGTTTCCGGACGCCATCTCCATACGGAACCGTACTGATCATGAGTCCCTGGAATTACCCGGTACTCCTCACTTTAGAACCGCTGATCGATGCGCTCGCCGCCGGAAATACCGTCATTCTGAAGCCAAGCGCTTACGCTCCACACACCAGTCAGATCCTGAATCAGCTTCTCAAGGAATGTTATCCGCCGGAATATGTAACGATGATTACCGGAGGCCGGGAGGAAAATCAGGCACTCTTAAACCAGCAGTTTGATAAAATCTTCTTCACCGGAGGAAAAACGGTCGGTAAAGAAGTCCTTCGTCACGCTGCCGAATATTTGACTCCTGTCACTCTGGAACTTGGCGGAAAAAGTCCGTGTATTGTAGATTCCACAGCGAAAATTCCTCTCGCCGCAAGACGGATTGTATTCGGAAAATATCTCAACTGCGGACAGACCTGCGTTGCCCCGGATTATATCCTCTGTGATGCTTCCATTCGCGACCAACTCCTTCAGGCACTGGAAAAAGAAATCCACCGTCAGTTTGGCAAACAGCCTCTGCAAAATCCGGATTATGGGAAAATCATCAACGAAAAACATTTTCACCGGCTGCAGAATCTGATTGCCACTGATAAGCTGGTCTGCGGAGACCAGTCCGATCCGTCTGCCCTGCGCATCGCCCCGACCATCCTAAAAGATGTCACCTGGGACGATCCGGTCATGGGCGAAGAAATTTTCGGACCGATTCTTCTGGTACTTACCTATTCTGACCTAAATGATGCAATCCGGCAGGTCGAATCCCATCCCCACCCGCTTGCACTCTATCTTTTCACCGAAGATCCTGCTGCCAAAAAGAAAGTCCTTGCCAGATGCCATTTTGGCGGCGGCTGCATCAACGATACCATCATCCACCTCGCCACCAGCCAGATGCCGTTCGGCGGTGTCGGAGAAAGCGGCATGGGATGCTATCATGGAAAAGAAGGATTTGAATGCTTCACACATCAGAGAAGCATGGTCGATAAGAAAACCTGGATGGATCTGCCGATACGGTATCAGAAGTACCGGTTCTGGAAAGAAAAAATGCTGAGAGGCTTCCTGCGCTAGGATTAGCGCGGGAAGAGCTTCCCAGCAGATATAACATCAAGAACTTCCCTTCTCAAACAGACACTGATGTTCTTTGCTGTTTTTATCATTTAAACTCTTCGATTAAATTGCACGGAAAGCATTCTGCACATCCTTCATCTTCCAACAAAAAATCTACTATTTTCTTTGCAAGCCTTCTTCCTCGCTCACTATGAAATACTCTGAATAGCATGTCCAGAGTCTCTTGCAACCCGCACTCAGATATCTGACTAGAAGTGCACTTGAATTTGTTATAAAAACCAGTTCATCAGCATTTTTATATTCGATATATCTGCCGCAATTATCCAGGATGCTCTGTACTCCCCGCAAATCGAATATTGAAATTCCAGGAAATTATTTCTGGATAATATCAGCACTTTTCACTCAGAGATGTTCTGAGGCACTTGCATACGATCTTCCATATCGCCCATCCGATAAACATCCCAACTGTATTTGTTACCACATCATCCAATTGTAAATATCCTCTCTGCGTAATATGCTGTGTGATCTCTATACCACAGGAACATAAAAAACCAATCAGCACACATTTCCAACCGCTTCTGACTTGTTTAAAAACTATTGGTAACAATACACCAAAAGGAATAAACATAATAATATTCTCAATAAACATAGCATGCATATGGAAAGAATGTCCCCATGTTTCAAATAACACTAAACTAATTTCTTTCCTGCTCCCCGCTTCTCTTGAAAAAAAGACAGTCTGAAAGGTAACAATAATATAGGCAATAAATAATATCCAAGCAATTCTATATTTTTTATTAATTCCATTATCCTTTTCCTGCTTTTGAGAACCTTTCTTATACACCCAACTAATAAAAAGTACAAGACAAGCACTAAAAATGATTGCCGGAATCAGCCACATTACTGGTTGATTAAAATCTTGAATTATTATTTTTTTGTACAACTTGATTTTTAATCACCTTCCTTTTTAGTATCATATCAAATCAATTATTTCAGATATTTTTATTCTTTCTTCCTTCAACAGGCTCACTTCAATTACAACAATGGTATCGCATACTTTTTCATTTTGTGCCTCCAAACGATTTTACCACTTATCCAAGATTGTTTTCAATATTATCTTTTAGTAATAATTATATCCTAAAATAAATTTCTAAATTCCACCTCTTCGTCTCGGAATGAATGCCTCATCCTTGTCCACAGCTTTGTTCTTATATTTTCTGATGCTTCTTCTGTTTTTTATTGCTTCGATCATTTTTCCTCATATTCTCCTTAACCTCGTCCGGTACATCGATCAGACCGAACCGGTAGAACATTCCGTATATGATTAGGGTGTCAAAATAGTAAAAAAAGTTGCGATATTTTGATAAAGTTTTACAGTTAAAGCACCTAAATCCGTTATGCCTAACTTGACGAAATATGTTAAAAATGATAACATTATTTATGTTGTAGAAAAATACTGGGTAAAAAAGATGTCGCTTAAGTGGAAGATAAGCGACATTTGTTTTTATGATTAATCTAAAAAAGTGCCGCTCCATCGTTTTGATGCCTTCGCGGCACTTTTATATACTCTACTATAAATAATTTCTTCCCCTTCTAATTATCTCCCACACCCGGTATCCCACGCTTCCATAGTAATAACTCCTCGGAGCATCTCCCGGAAAATACCTTACCATTCGGTACACATAATATAGAATCAGTCCTACGCACAGAAGAATCACCCATTTCCCAAGACTCTTCGTTTCTTTTCTCTGTATGTATCTCCGCACGCCAAACCATCCCACCAGAATAATCACACCATAAATAAACGGATGCATTTTCCATGCCCCGGCAAAGTCCCCTCGCAGCACCATAAACATCGCTCTTGTAAGCCCGCATCCCGGACAAGGAAATCCCGTCATGATCACCATTGGACACAGACTGTATAAAAACTTTCTTCCTATAACAAAATAAATTGCAAATACAAGAATCGCAATGCGGATATTCCATAAGTCCTGTAAAAGCATCTTTATTCCTGCTATTAATCTATTTTTCACAAAAGTGTTCCCAACTTTCTTATTGAGGTGCATCTTTTTTCAAAATATCCTGCACATAATCAATCGGTCTTTTTACTGCTTCCGAAATCATTTCATCTGTGCATTTCATTTCATGTAAACTCCAGATAAATTTAACAGTTGTCTCCTCTCGCCCTTCTTCTCTCCCTTCTTCTCTCCCTCTTCTAACTAATATATCACTAAATCCCGTCATCATCATAGCCACATCCTCCTTAAATTCCTCTTCCCATTCAATATGTGAATATGTCTCTATTTCTTCTATATTGCCCACAAATATCTGATTAAGATAATCAAATATCCCTGCATCTTCGCCCCGTATCCGATATTCATCCGTCTCCGAAACCGGTGCGTCACTGACAACCTCATCCGATGTAATCGATGCAAGGTCCAGACAATTCAGGATCTCTTCCTGCGAACACCCTTCAAATTCCGGAATCACCATCTCCATAATCGGCACAATGATCTCGTTGCTCTTAAAGAGTTTCTTCACGCCCTTGTCATACTCTGCGCCAATATTTACAGATGATGCAATGTCGTATTTTGTCTCTATTTTCATTTCTATTTTGGATGATTTTCCACCTAACCGTCAACCAATAAATTTTTTTCTTCTCCATTTTTTCTATTATAACATACCCCACGATATTCTAAAAATTAAATTTTCCTAACTTTCTCTTTCCATCCTTTCATCCTTCCGCAGTCGAATGAACTCAATAAAAAAGGATCCGGATGCATTTGCAGAAGCCTAAGAAAAACTTGTTCTTAGCCTCCGAAACAGCATCCGGATCCTTTTTTCATTATTTATTTACTTAATGATTTTCTTCGGACATTTCTCCGCACATTTTCCACAGTTTGTACATTTTTCCGGATCAATGTGTGCGATGTTATCTACCACATGTACTGCATCAGATTCACATACTTTTTCACACATCTTACATCCGATACATCCTACGGAACATACGCTCATAACGTCTTTTCCTTTATCTTTTGAGCTGCACTGTACAAGATGCTTCTGTTCATAAGGTGCAAGCTCGATCAGATGTTTTGGACAGGTGGCGATACATTTACCACAGGCTTTACATGCTTCTTTGTCAACTACTGCAATTCCGTCTACAATATGGATCGCATCGAACGGACATGCCTTTACGCAGCTTCCGAAACCAAGACATCCGAAAGAACATCCTTTTGGTCCTCCATTCTGCATCATGGCTGCCATCTGGCAGTCTGTAATTCCTGTATAATCATATGCCTGTTTTGCTTTTTCGCAGGTTCCTGCACATTTTACAAATGCAACTTCGTGTACGCTTTCACCGGCTTCTTCGCCCATGATCGCTGCGATCTTTGCTGCTACCGGAGCACCGCCGACCGGGCACTGTCCTACCGGAGCTTCTCCTTTTGCGATAGCTGCTGCAAGACCGGAACATCCGGCATATCCACATCCACCACAGTTGTTACCCGGAAGTTCTGCGAGAATCGCTTCTTCTTTTTCATCTACTTCAACTGCAAATTTCTTGCCTGCAATTCCAAGGAAGACACCGATGAATACGCCGGTACCGCCTACGATAAGTGCAGCAATCAATACTCCTGTTATACTCATAACACGGTCCTCCTTCTGTTAAATGATTCCTGAGAATCCAAAGAACGCGATGGACATCAGTGCTGCTGTAAGCAGTACGATCGGAGTTCCCTGGAAAGACTCACTGATATCGTTGTATTCGATCTTCTCACGGATACCAGCCATGATCACGATCGCGATCGTGAATCCGACTGCTGTGGAGAATCCGTATACAACACCTTCAAGAATGTTATATCCTTTTGTCACACAGTTCAGTGATACACCAAGTACTGCACAGTTTGTTGTGATCAACGGGAGATATACACCAAGTGCATTATAAAGCGGAGGCATAACCTTCTTGAGGAACATTTCTACAAACTGAACGAGTGCTGCGATAACCAGGATAAATACGATGGTCTGCAGATACTCAAATCCTGTCGGATGTAAGATGAACTGGTAGATCGCACCGGTAATGAAAGATGCGATTGTAATAACGAAAACAACTGCGCCGCCCATGCCGGCTGCTGTCTCAATTTTCTTAGAAACACCAAGGAAAGGACAGATACCGAGGAACTGGCTGAGTACGACGTTGTTAACAAGCGCCGAACCAACTGCTATAATAAGTAATTCTTTCATCTCTTATCTCCCTCCTATTCCTTTTCCTGACCTGTCGGGAACACGTGTCCGTCGCATCCGCCGCATGAAGCACATCCGCCTTCACAGCATCCCTGCGCTTTGACAACTTTCTTTCCTTTTGCTTCCAGTTTCTTCATGATCTTGTTACGTGCCGCAACAAGGAATGCAAGAACAAGGAATGCACCAGGAGCAAGGATGAAAATAGTAACAGGTTCGTAGATATCAGGCATAACCTGAAATCCGAATAATTTTCCGGAACCAATCAGCTCTCTGACGATACCGATGCAGGTAAGACCAAGTGTGAATCCAAGTCCCATACCAATACCATCAAATACAGATGGAAGGACCGGGTTCTTTGATGCATATGCTTCTGCACGTCCAAGGATGATACAGTTAACTACGATCAGAGGAATATATACACCAAGTGATGCATAAAGACTAGGTACAAAACCTTCCAGAAGGAACTGTACCACAGTAACAAGTGTTGCTACGACTACGATGAATGCCGGCATACGAACGGAATCCGGAATGATCTTACGCAACAGGGAAATCAAAAGGTTGGAGAAGATCAGTACCACTGTGGTAGAAAGTCCCATACCAATACCGTTGATTGCGGATGTTGTAACCGCCAGTGTCGGACACATACCAAGCATCATAACAAAGGTTGGGTTTTCTTTTACAAGACCGTTATACAATCTTTCTGTACATTTATTCATTTCCACTACCTCCTAACGCTGTCTGGTAATATCCAAGTGCTGTGTTGACAGCTCCTGTGACTGCACGGGAAGTGATGGTTGCACCACTTAAAGCATCGATCGGCTGTCCGTCTCCGCCATCTTTGGATACATAGAATTTTTCAGCTTGCTGTCCGGCAAACTGATTGTAAAAGCTCGGTTCTTTTGCACGCATACCGAGACCTGCTGTTTCGCTGATGGAAAGAAATGAAATACCATTAACCGTACCGTCAGCCATAATACCAACCGTGATCTGGATATCTCCGCCGTAACCGTCTTTGTCTGTTACAGTGATCACATATCCTGCTTCACTGCCATCCATAGTTGCAGAATAAACTTCATCAACTGTTGCATTGGTTCCCATCATTTTGATTGCTTCTTTTGCAGCTTTCTGATCTACGTCCATTGCCTCAAAGGAATCTGCTTCCGGATAAACGGCCTGACAGGCTTCCTGTTTCTGCTTTGCCTGTGTCTGTGCGATTGGACCTTTTGTCACTTCGTAAGCAGCTCCAAGTACCAGACCGGATACAACGGTGATTGCTGCAAGGATCAGTGTATTTTTGATAATCTTATTCATTATTTTTCTCCTCCTTTACCGAAAGGCTTTGGAAGAGTAACTCTCTCGATCAGCGGTACAAGAAGGTTACTGAAGATGATTGCATAAGATACACCTTCTGCTGAACCACCGAACAGACGGAACAGACCAGTCAGACATCCAAGAAGGATACCATATACGATCTGCCCTTTTTTAGTGATCGGGGAAGTTACATAATCGGTTGCCATAAACCATGCTCCAAGCATCAGACCACCACCGCAGAGTTCTGCTGTCATGTACTGAACGTTGAAGAATCCAATTCCATCTACAAATCCACCGAAGATTCCGATGAAAAGTGCAAATGTCACAATATATGTACCCGGGATACGAAGATCAATAATTCCTTTGAGGATCAGGATGATCGCTCCGATCACGATTGCGATAACGGATGTCTCACCGATGGTTCCGGCAATATTTCCGATCAGCATATCCATGCTGTTCACACCGTCAAGTGCTGCATTTCCTGCTTCGATATTAGCACGGATCGTTGCCAGTGGTGTTGCACCAGATACGCCGTCATATACGAAGCTTGTCATTCTTCCTGTGAAGGAAATAAGAAGGAAACATCTTGCTCCAAGTGCAGGGTTCATGAAGTTCTGTCCCAATCCGCCAAAGAGCTGCTTTACAACCAGGATCGCGAATACACTTCCGATGATTCCCATCCAGATTGGGGCTGTCGGCGGAAGGTTGAGTGCAAGCAGAAGTCCTGTAACTGCGGCACTGAAATCCTTGATCGTAATCTTTTTATGCATCAGTTTTTCGTAAATGTACTCCGTAAGAACTGCTGCTGCTGTTGTCACAATAACAAGCAGCCATGCATGTGTGTCACGGAAGTTGTAAATTCCAAAGAAAGTTGCCGGTAACAGAGCGATGATAACCCACAGCATGATATTGCCGGTTGTCTCTTTAGAACGGATATGTGGTGAAGATGATACTTTTAACTGTTCACTCACTTTTGTTCACCTCTTCCTCTCTATTCTATTTTTTCTTTTTGTTGGCAAGTGCGGTTTTTCTCATCGATCCGATTGCCTGCTTCAGTTGTCTCTTAGCCGGACATACATAACTGCAGGATCCACATTCTACACATTCAAGACCATTGAATTTGAGGAACGCTTCTTCGTCATGGCGTTCTGCAAAATCAGCCAGTCTTGACGGAATAATGCGGCTTGGACAGGCGTCAACGCACCGTCCGCAGTTGATACATGCTGTCGGTTCACAGGCTGATACTTCATCTTTTGACATGCAAAGAATAGATGAAGATGTCTTGGTGATCGGTGTATCTGTCGTATACATCGCAAATCCCATCATCGGTCCACCTGAAATAACTTTTTCACAGCCTTCTTTGAGTCCGCCGGCGGCTTCGATCAGTTCGTTCTGGTTGGTTCCGAAAAGTACTTTGTAGTTACCAGGATTTACAACTCCATCCCCTGTTACAGTAACGACACGTTCCATAGAAGGAATGCCTTTTACTACTGCATTGTAAATGCTGATGATGGTCTCCACGTTGTCTACTACACATCCAGCATCTGCCGGAAGCATGGTAGAATTGATCGCACGTCCTGTATTTGCAAAAATCAGCTGACGTTCTGCGCCCTGTGGGTACTTGGTCATCATCTCTCTGACTTCCATACGAGGCTCGTCCTTGGTCAGCTCTTTTAATTTTGCGATACAGTCCGGTTTGTTATCTTCGATTGCAAATAAACCTTTCGCATTGTCAAAAAGCTTCAGGATCACACGCATACCTTCTACCAGAAGTTCCGGATTCTCCAGCATTCTTCTGTAATCGGCAGTAATATACGGCTCACATTCCGCACAGTTTTCAATGATATAATCAATCTTGTCTGGCTCTTTTGGTGAAAGCTTCACTCTGGTAGGGAAACCTGCTCCACCCATACCTACTACGCCAGCCTCTCCAATGATATTCAGAATCTCTTCTTTTGTCAGTTCAGAAAGAGGTTTTGGCTGTGGATATTCTACTTCTTCATACTGACCGTCATTTGCAATGATAATACTGTTCACTTTAGAGCCTGTCGGATTCACACGTGGTTCAATCGCTTTTACAGTACCTGATACGGATGCATAGATCGGTGCAGACACGAAGCCCCCTGCTTCGGCAATTTTCTGCCCTTTAAGCACATGGTCACCTTTTGCCACTACTGGCTTAGCCGGTGCTCCGATATGCTGGGATAACGGGTATACAAGATCACCCTGTGGCAGAAGCTCTACGATTGCCTTGTCTTTTGCAAGACTTTTTCCGTCATTTGGATGAACTCCGCCTTTAAATGTCAAAAGTCCCATTTTCATATCCTTCCTTCCTGTTTTCTCTCTTATAAATATACTAAAATAAATCCTACAGTTCCAGTAACTTTCGTCATTTTATTGTATATTTTCCAGTACATCTCGTTGTTTTTTTAACAAAATAGTTTTCTTGCACAAAAAAGAGAGGCCACTGCAACCTCTCTTTGTTAATTTTCTGACTATTCGATGAAATATTTTATCTTTTTATCGAAATCACTTATGGATCCGAAAACTTTTTTCAGCTGTAGTTAGTTATGTCTACCAGTTTTTTCAAACAAAAGATAGAGACTTCAATCAGTCTCTATCCTTGTATATCTTATTTAATTATTCTTCAGTTTCTTCCTGAGCTTCTGCATTTTCAAGTGCTTTCATGCTAAGGCTGATCTTCTTGTCAGCTTCGTTAAGATCTACGATCTTAGCTGTAATCTCCTGACCTACAGAAAGTACGTCTGAAGGTTTCTCAACATGTGCTCTTGAGATCTGTGATACATGAAGGAGTGCATCTACTCCAGGAGCAAGTTCTACGAATGCACCAAAGTCTGTCATTCTTGCAACTTTTCCTGTTACAACTGTACCTACAGCGTACTTCTCAGCTGCGTTAGCCCATGGATTTGTCTCCGGGAATTTTAAGCTGAGTGCAACTTTTGTATCATGGATATCTTTAACAAGAACTTTAAGAGTTTCACCAACTGTGAATACTTTCTTCGGATTGTCAACTCTTCCCCATGACATTTCAGAGATATGAAGAAGTCCGTCTACTCCGCCGAGATCGATAAATGCACCGAAATCTGTTACGTTCTTAACTGTTCCTTCGATCACATCACCGACTTTAAGTTTAGCGAAGAGTTCTTTCTGCTTTTCTGCTCTTTCAGCAACAAGAAGCTGTCTTCTGTCACCGATGATACGGTTTCTTCTTGGATTGAATTCGCTGATAACAAATTCGATTTCCTGATCTTTGTACTTAGAAAGGTCTTTTTCGTAAGTATCTGATACAAGACTTGCCGGGATGAATACTCTTGCTTCATCTACAACAACACTTAATCCACCGCCAAGAATCTGAGTAACCGGTGCTTTCAGGACTTCTTTGTTCTCGAATGCTTCTTTTAATCTTTCGTTACCTTTTTCTGCAACAAGTCTCTTGTATGTAAGAAGAACCTGTCCTTCTCCATCATTGACTTTCAGTACTTTAACAGTCATCGGATCACCAACAGAAACAACAGTTGTAAGATCTACACTGTTATCATTGGTATATTCACTTCTGGTGATGATACCGTCTGCTTTGTATCCTATATTTAAGATGATTTCATCTGGCTTAACATCAATTACAGTACCATCTACGACCTCTCCATTATGAATTGTTTTAAATGACTCGTCTAACATTTGTTCAAAAGTTAATTCTGACATTATTTTGAACCTCCTCAATTATATTGTTGGGCGTGGATGCCCCTGCTGTAATACCTACTGTTTCCACGGACCTTAATTGATTCATATCAAAATCGTCAAGTGTCTGTATATAGTACGTATTGTGACATTCCCTGCTGCATATTTCATACAGTTTCTGGGTATTGGAACTATGTTTGTCTCCGATTACAATCATAGCATCCACCTCTTTTGCAATGCTCCTTGCTTCTGTCTGACGCTCTCTGGTTGCATTACAAATCGTATTTAAAACACTTATATCATAACCCTTTTCTGAAATAATTTCAACTAAATCTTTAAATTTATTGTAATTAAATGTCGTCTGCGACACAATACAAATTCTTCCGGATGTAGTATTTTCAAATTTTTCTGCTTCTTCTGCATTTTTTATAACGGTTACATTTTCTCCTGCCCAGCCCCGGATTCCTTCAACCTCAGGGTGATCCGGATTACCAATGATAATGATCCGGCTGCCTTTTTTACTTTCTTCGGCAACAATCTTATGGATTCTTTTCACAAACGGACAGGTTGCATCTACATATTCGATGCCTTTTTCATCCATTAGGTCACAGATTCTCTTTGGAACACCATGAGAGCGGATAATCACCAGTCCTTCTTCCAGACCTTTCAGTTCTTCCTCACCGCGCAGGACTTTTACACCATGTGCTTCCATGTCCTTTACAACCTCTTCATTATGGATGATCGGACCATAAGTATAGATCTGTTTTCCCATCTGTTTTTCAACCTGCTCATATACTGTATCGACAGCGCGTTTTACACCAAAGCAGAATCCGGCACTTTTTGCGCGTATTACTTCCATTTTTAGGTTCCTCCTGTTGTTTTTATTTTTCTGATAAGTGATTCTTTTTACATACTTAGAAATTTGAAACATGCATAGCGCAGATTCATCCGCATCTTCAGATTACATTTTTCGCCCGGAACAGTAAGTTTTTTCATGAACCGGTTCAGTGTACGTTTCTCATATTCTTCCATCAATTTACACATAAACCGAAAATCTCCTTTCGTCATACACAAATTATAATTTCTCACAGTATCCGAATAACCTGCTCATATATCAGTATTTCTTTCGGTCCAATATTCTTATTATCATGATAATGACCAAAGAACCACTTCTTAAAATTTACCCGCTGCTTCACTAACTCTAGATAATCCGTCATGGAATCTGCTGAAAAAGTCTTATCTACAAATTGTTTCTGGGTACTTGTAGCACAACAATGACTGATAATAAAATCTACCTCATTGTTATACTGAGATAAATTTCTTAATCCTTCTTCCATTTCCTCTTTTGAAGCCATTTCTTCCTTCCACCACGAAATATGATTCACACGATAAGGCAGCCATTCCTTATCCAGTTCTTTCTTTTTCTTCTTAAAATCCGGGGCTTCTGGATCAAGTATTCCACCTTCTGTATCATGACTTTTTGCTCCGCCAAATACAAAAAATTTCCGATCACAGAGTTGAAAAATTTGTCCACGCATCAGATGTATCACCGAAGGTCTAATTTTGTGTACATTTCCACCATTCCATTTTTCTACAGGATAGCTGTAAAGCCTGTCAAAATTCTCATGGTTCCCCTCACAAAAAAGAGTTGTAAAAGGACGATCTTCCAGCCAGTCCATCCAATGCTTCTCATGTTTATTTTCTTCAAAGCGATTCCATACTCCGCCAAAATCACCGCAGATAATGACATAATCATCTTTTGTCATTTCATATTGTTCCGGGAAAATTTTAGTATTGAACCTGGTAAAATCAGCGTGACAGTCACCGGTTATATAAATCATCCTTACTGCTCCTCTTTGATTAAATATTTTACGGGAACTTCTTTTGTTAACCATACTCCATTTTTTGATAAGAAAAATGAATATCAATTTCTTCCAGCATTTCTCTATTAAATTCACGTGTTTTCGAAATTCCGGCAATCAGCTCGTCTACATTTGCCCAGCCATGTTCATCCAACTGGATTCCGATTGTTTCTGGTTTATGGCGCAGGATTAAACTTACAAATTTACTTGTACTTGTTAAATTCATTTTCATTCTCTTTTCTTTTGGAAAATTCATATCTTTATATTACCATAATCAAATATACTGCACAATAAATGACCCAACTTATTTATACCGATTTTTGTATAAATAAACCAGGTCATTTTCTTATCACTCTTAATCAACGCAAGCCGTGTAATTCGTTAACTTAAACTTGATAATGAACGCATAACTAAATCAATATCTTTATTTTCCAATTCCTGAATAATATGTAAATATGTTTTCTGTGTTGTTGTCATACTCGAATGTCCCAATCTTCTTGCTACACTAGCAATAGATACGCCTGCAAACAGCAGCAAAGACGCATGCGTATGCCGCAATCCATGAATTGATATTACTGGTATATTGCATTCTTTACAGTGTCTTGCAAGTATATTGTTTACTGTTGAATTGTATACTGCCCCATCAACAAAAATTGGCTTATCCTCTGGCAAATGCTTAATTAGTTCAGAAAATCTCATTCCTGTTTTTGCAACCAACAAAATAAAATAGTCCCAATTCACCTTATCTTTCAGCTCTAGTGATGCCAATAAATTGTTGCCCTACTTGTCACGGTAATTATCCTGCTCGAATCATTGATGTTATAAATGGAGTTACCGATTGTCCTTATTGTTCTGGTCGTAAAGCACTTCCTGGAAAAACATCCTTTGCCGCGCTTCATTCTGATTTAATGGAAGATTGGGATTTTATTGCAAACTATTGCCTCGTAAATCCCGATGAAATATTAGATACATATTCACAAAAGGTTTGGTGGAACTGTAAAAGAAGCTCTGAACATAAATATCCATTGAGTCCAGCTGATAAAGTTTTCTATCAGAAGAGACACCGAGAATCCTGCCCTTATTGCAAAGGACGTCGCAGAAAAAAGAAGTTTTTTTAGGTTAATAAAATAGTTTCAAAAAAAGAGATTTTCAAATGGCTTTTGCCAAATGAAAATCTCTTTTTTTTGTACGTTTTTCAAGTTTTTGGTAAAAATCAGTATTTAACTTCTCACGGAATTATGTACGTTTTTGATGATTTCTTAAATTTTCTCAATTTAACTTTTATCGGAATAATGTACGTTTTTGCCGATTTCCGCGAAAAAAATTTTTTTACTTACACGAATTCTTACCAGTATCTTCTATACCAGTGGTATGCATAATTAACACTTGTATAACATACGACCTCACCCGGCTGCGGTGCATGAATCATCTGTCCGCCTCCTGCGTAGATTCCCACATGTCCTCCGTAACATACAACATCACCCGGCTGTGGGTCTGACACTGCCTGTCCGCCACTTCCCTGACTGTATGAGTTACGTGTAATTGGAATACCACATGCTTGATGTGCCAGGTATACAAGACCTGAACAATCAACGCCACTTCCCGAAGTACCGCCCCATACATAAGGAACTCCAAGGTATGCTGCTGCTGCACTTAAAATAGCGCTTCCGTTACCATATGTACTTCCACCGTTATTACTACTGCTGTTATTATTACTTGTATCCGGAGTCACTGTCGGGGTACTTGGTGTACTTGGCGTACTCGGTGCACTCGGTGTAACGGTTGTGTTGTTATTACCATTGTTATTTGTTGTATTACCTACAGTCTGTGAACCACTGTTGCTTGTCGATGCAACGGTCGAATGTGACTTTGTTGACTCAGCTGCTTTTGCTGCCTTTGCAGCTTCTTCTGCCTGCCTCTTTGCTTCAGCTGCTGCTACAGCTGCCTGAAGCTGTTCATCCAGATCTGCGACTTCTTCTTTCTTAGATTCCAGCGTATTACTCAGCGTCGTCTGCTCTGCTTCATAATCAGACTGCATAGACTCCAGATTCGCCTGATCTTCTTCAAGCTGTGCTTTCAGATCTGCAATCTGCTGCTTGGTATCAATATATTCCTGAAGCTGCTTTCTGTCATAACTATGTACGTTCTGAACATACTCTGCTTTGTTAAGCAAGTCTGAGAAATTCTCAGCACTGACCAGAGTCTCAATCGCAGTCGAGTTGCCTTCTTCATACATATACTTGATACGCTTCTTCATATCTTCGTACTGCTGATGTTCTTTTTCTTCAGCAACAGTAAGATCATCCTGTGCCTGTGTGATCTGCTGACCTGTTGACACCAGATCATCTTCCAGCTTACTCATTTTTTCAATTAGTGTCTGCAATTCTGACTGAAGAGAATTCACTTCGCTCTGTGCTGCATTTTTACTATTCTGCAGATTGCTGACATCATCTGCAAATACTGGCGTAACTACCATTGAACTTGCAAGAACAGATGCCAAAAATACTTGTTTAAATTTTCTCATAATCACCCATCCTATATTTTTTACTAATTATTTTCCTAACCCTGTGGTCGATTATATACCATTTTTCTATTTTTTGCAATACAATTTAACATTTTTGTAATATTCTACTAGGGTATCATAATATACTGATATTTTCGTTATCACTCCTAATAACCATTCCTTGCGTAATCCTTATTATTTATGCTAAACTGACTTCATAATCAATAAATCTAGAATACTAAATAAGAAAGAAGGATTCCACTATGAATTTCAAATTCAACCATAACAACTTAAATGTACGTGACCTTGAAAAATCAATTCAATTCTACAAAGATGCACTCGGACTCACCGTAGTCCGCGAAAAAGATGCTGCTGACGGAAGTTTTAAGCTCGTCTATCTCGGTGATGGAAGCTCCGTTCATCAGCTCGAGCTCACCTGGCTTCGCGACATGGACCGCCCATACGACCTCGGCGACAACGAAATCCACCTCGCCTTCACCGTAGACGACATGGATGCCGCCCTCGCACACCATAAAGAAATGAACTGCGTCTGTTTCGAAAATGAGTCCATGGGCATCTACTTCATCGAAGACCCAGACGGCTACTGGTTAGAAATCGTACCTGAAAAATAAATCTATTGCACATTTTCATTAAAGGCGTAGCCCGCCGCAAGGTGCAGGAACCACTTCCTACACCTTGCGGCGGGCTACGCCTTCATAAAATCAAACGCCACTAATTACTGTACTGACAGATTCGTATACCCCATCAGATCCAGATCTATCTGCTGTGCCGCTTCTCTTCCTTCCCGGATTGCCCACACAACCAGTGACTGTCCTCTGTGCATATCTCCTGCTGTAAATATATTCGGCACATTCGTTTTATACTCACCCGGAGCTGTTTTAACATTCGTGCGCTCATTGACTTCCACACCGAATGCCTTTGTCACATAATCCTCACTTCCGAGGAACCCCGCTGCGATCAGCACCAGTTCTGCATTTACCGTGTACTCACTTCCTGAGACCTCTTCCATCATCATACGTCCGGTCTTTTCATCCTTCTTGCTTTCCAGTTTCACAAGAACCACCTTGCAAAGATTTCCATTCTTATCTTTGACAAATTCCTTTACCGTTGTCTGATAAACCCTCGGATCATGTCCCCAGAGAGCAATTGCTTCCTGCTGACCATAGTCTGTCTTGCAGACTCTCGGCCACTCCGGCCATGGATTCATAGCGCTTCTCTCATCCGGAAGTTTCGGCATCATTTCCAGCTGAAGAACGGATTTTGCACCATGACGGATCGACGTTCCAACACAGTCATTTCCCGTATCGCCACCACCGATGACAATTACATTTTTGCCCTTTGCAGAAATATATTCGCCTTCTTTCAGCTGCATCTCATTTTTCCAGAGACATTTCGTAGTTGATTTCAGAAAATCTACTGCAAAGTAGATTCCTTTTGCATCTCTTCCGGGTACTTTTATATCACGCGGATGGGATGCACCGCAACAAAGCACCACCCGGTCAAACGCTTTCAGAAGTTCTGCAGATTTCTTATCTTTTCCAATATTGCAGCCAGTTTCAAAACGGATGCCTTCTTCTTCCATTACTGCAAGTTTCCGGTCGATGAACTGTTTTTCCAGCTTCATATTCGGGATTCCATAGCGGAGAAGTCCACCCGGCTTATCTTCCCGCTCAAATACTGTTACCAGATGTCCTCGTTTATTTAACTGATCTGCGACTGCGAGACCGGAAGGTCCGGAACCGATTATCGCTATCTTTTTGCCGGTACGCGCTTTCGGCGGACATGCTTTTGCATATCCCTTTTCGTAAGCATTTTCAATAATCCCATATTCATTTGCTTTAGTCGTCACAGGGCTTCCGTGCAGGTTGCAGGTACATGCCGCCTCACAAAGTCCCGGGCATACCCTGGAAGTAAATTCCGGAAAATTGTTTGTCTTTTTCAGCCGGTAATATGCCTCTTCCCAGTTGCCGTGATAAATCAGGTCATTCCACTCCGGCACCAGATTATGCAGAGGACAGCCGCTTGCCATCCCTGCGATCATCTGTCCCGCCTGGCAGAACGGGACGCCGCATGCCATACATCTGGCGCCCTGTATTTCCTGCTCTTCTTTTGACAGAGGCGTGTGGAATTCCCGGAAATGCTTAATTCTCTCTTTTGGAGATTCGCATTCTGCATCGCGTCTGTCATAATCCATAAATCCTGTTGCTTTTCCCACGTTTTTGGCCTCCTATCTTCCTTCTTTGATCGCATAAAATGCTTCGGTTTTTGCCTGTTCGCTGCTGAGACCTTTTTCTTCCAGCTGAAGGATGCGGGTCAGCATTCTCTCGTAATCACGCGGAATGATCTTCTTAAACTTCGGCAGGTATTCTTTGAAATGATCCAGGATTTCTTTTCCCGTCTCGGAATTGGTTGCTGCTACATGTTCTTCGATCATACCTTTCAATTCAGATACATCGAACTTAGATGTTACTTTTTCGATATTAACCATCTGTTTGTTGACTTTTGTATAAAGATCACTGTCCATATCCAGAACGTAAGCAACACCGCCACTCATACCTGCTGCAAAGTTCTTTCCGGTCTTACCAAGAATTGCAACCCGTCCACCAGTCATATATTCGCATCCATGATCACCGACCCCTTCTACAACTGCTGTTGCTCCGGAGTTACGGACACAGAAACGTTCGCCTGCCACACCATTGATATAGGCTTTTCCGCTTGTTGCACCATAAAGCGCTACGTTACCAATAATAATATTTTCATCAGCTTTAAATTTCACACCAGTCGGCGGATAAACGATCAGTTTACCACCGGAAAGTCCTTTTCCAAAATAATCATTGCTGTCACCGGTCAGTTCCAGCGTCAGACCTTTTGGTATAAATGCTCCGAATGACTGTCCGCCTGCGCCCTTACATTTCAGCACATAGCTGTCTTCTTCCAGTCCGTCCGGATAACGTCTTGTAATCTCAGAACCGAAGATTGTGCCGAATGTACGGTCTGTATTTTTTACATCCAGCTCCAGGATTCTCTTCTGTTTCTTTTCCAGTGACGGAAGAAGTTCCTTTACCAGAACTCTTTCATCCAGTGTTTTATTTAGTTCAAAATCAAAGACTTTCTTCGGATTGAAGATCATGCCTTTCTTCTCTTTTGCATACGGATTATTGAGGATTCTGGAAAGATCCAGTGTTGCGGCACGTTTGGATGTCGGCACATCTCTCACTTTCAGAAGGTCTGTCCTTCCCACCAGTTCATCCACGGTACGAATGCCAAGTTTTGCCATATATTCTCTTAATTCTTCCGCGATAAAACGCATGAAATTGATGACATATTCTGGTTTTCCGGCAAATCTCTTTCTCAGTTCCGGATTCTGGGTTGCAATTCCGACCGGGCAGGTATCCAGGTTACATACACGCATCATTACGCACCCCATGGTTACAAGCGGTGCCGTCGCAAATCCAAATTCCTCTGCACCGAGAAGTGCTGCGATCGCCACATCACGGCCACTCATCAGCTTACCGTCTGTCTCGATACGGACTCTTTCTCTCAGTCCGTTCTGGATCAGTGTCTGATGTGTTTCAGAAAGTCCAAGCTCCCACGGAAGTCCGGTATTATGGATAGAACTTCTCGGTGCTGCTCCTGTACCTCCGTCATAACCGGAGATCAGAACCAGTCCGGCTCCTGCTTTTGCAACACCCGCTGCAACCGTTCCGACACCGGCTTCAGATACCAGTTTCACAGAAATTCTTGCATCCTTGTTTGCATTTTTGCAGTCATAGATCAGCTGTGCCAGATCTTCGATTGAGTAAATATCGTGATGCGGCGGCGGTGAGATCAGTCCCACACCCGGCGTAGAATGTCTGGTTTTTGCTACCCAAGGGTAAACCTTTCCCCCCGGCAGATGTCCACCTTCTCCAGGTTTTGCTCCCTGCGCCATCTTGATCTGGATCTCTTTTGCACTGACAAGATATCTGCTTGTAACACCAAAACGTCCACTGGCAACCTGTTTGATCGCAGAACCTCTGTCGGTTCCAAGGCGCTCGATATCCTCTCCGCCTTCACCGGAGTTTGACTTACCGTGCAGTGCATTCATTGCAAGGGCAAGGGTTTCGTGTGCTTCCTTTGAAATTGATCCGTAAGACATTGCACCGGTCTTGAATCTGGTCACGATCGAATCCACACTCTCTACTTCCGAAAGCGGAACTCCTTTCTTTGGATAATTGAAGTCCATCTGTCCACGGAGTGTGATTCCTTTGGATTCTTCATCAACCATCTGCGTGTACTGCTTGAACATTTCATAATCCCCGCGCCTTGTGGACTGCTGAAGCATATGGATCGTTCTCGGGTTGTACAGATGCTTTTCACCACCGCTCTTCGACTTATGCTGTCCCACACTGTTCAACGTCAGATCTACGGAAAGTCCCAGCGGATCAAAGGCTTCGGAATGCCTTGCCATATAATCTTTTGCAATTTCTTCCAGTCCGATACCACCGACACGGCTGACAGTTCCGGTGAAATATTTTTCAATGAATTCCGGTTTTAATCCAATCGCTTCAAAGATCATGGATCCCTGATAAGACTGGATCGTGGAAATTCCCATCTTCGATGCAATCTTGACAATTCCGCTTATAACAGCTTCATTATAGTCATTGACTGCTGCATAATAGTCTTTCTGAAGCATATCTGTATCGATCAGCTGTTTGATCGATTCATGTGCAAGATACGGGTTGATCGCAGATGCACCATATCCCAAAAGCGTTGCGAAATGATGTACTTCTCTTGGTTCTCCGGTCTCAAGGATCATGGCAACCTCTGTTCTTCTCTTAGTTCTTACCAGATGCTGATGAACCGCTGAGGTTGCAAGCAGGGACGGGATCGCAATATGATATTCATCCACACCTCTGTCACTTAAGATCAAGATATTCATGCCTTCACGGATTGCACGGTCTACCTGAATAAACAGATAATCGATCGCTTTTTCCAGGCTGGAGTTTTTATAATAAGTAGTAGAAATTTCTGCCACACGGAAACCGTCGACTTTCATGTTACGGATCTTCAGGAGATCGGTATCTGTCAGGATCGGGTCATTGATCTTCAGTACATGACAATTTTCCTCTTTCTGTTCCAAAAGGTTTCCTTCTTCTCCGACATATACCGTTGTCGAAGTCACGATTTTTTCACGGATCGCGTCGATCGGCGGGTTCGTTACCTGTGCAAATAACTGTTTAAAATATCCAAACAGAGACTGATGTTGCTCAGAAAGAACGGCAAGTGGTGCATCGATACCCATGGCTCCGATTCCTTCGCTTCCATTCATTGCCATATTTAAAATAGAAGTCTTCACTTCTTCGTAAGAATATCCAAATGCTTTCTGCAGTCTCTGGCATTCTTCTCTAGAATACTGCGGTACTTTTTGATTCGGGATCTTTAAATCGCTTAAATTGACCAACTGACTGTTCAACCATTCGCCATAAGGCTGTCTTGCCGCATATTCTTCTTTCAGTTCCTGGTCGTCGATGACACGCCCCTGAACGGTATCAACAAGAAGCATCTTACCTGGATGGATTCTTTCTTTGACTACGATCTTCTCCGGCGGGATATCCAGAACACCAACCTCAGAAGAAAGGATCAGTGTGTCATCATCTGTGATGTAATATCTGGAAGGTCTGAGTCCATTTCGGTCAAGTACGGCTCCTAAAATATCTCCATCTGAGAACAGGATGGATGCCGGTCCGTCCCATGGCTCCATCATCGTTGCGTAATACTGATAGAAATCCTTGATTTTCTGTGACATCGTTGCATTCTGTGTCCATGGCTCCGGAATGGTGATCATAACTGCCAACGGAAGCGGCATGCCACTCATCACCATGAATTCCAGCGTGTTATCCAGCATGGCAGAATCGGAACCTGCGGTATTGATTGCCGGAAGGACTTTATAAAGTTCTCCTTCCAGATGCTCAGATTCCATGTTTTCCTCTCTGGCCCGCATCTTATCTGCATTGCCACGAATGGTATTGATCTCTCCGTTATGTACGATGAAACGGTTCGGATGTGCTCTTTCCCAGCTTGGATTAGTGTTTGTACTGAATCTGGAATGTACAACTGCAATTGCAGATTCATAATCCGGGTTCTGCAAATCTTCAAAGAACATCCGGAGCTGTTTTACAAGGAACATTCCTTTGTAAACAATGGTTCTACTTGACAGGGATGCTACATAGGTATCATCACTGCTCTGTTCAAAGACTCTTCTTACCACATAAAGTCTGCGGTCAAAATCCAGTCCTTGTTTTACTTTTTTCGGTCGTTCGATAAATCCCTGCATAATGCACGGCATGCATTCGAGTGCTTTCTTTCCAAGTATCTCTTTACGGATCGGCACTTCCCTCCATCCAAGGAATTTCAGTCCTTCTTTTTCGACAATAACTTCGAAAATATTTTTTGCCTGATTCCTTTTCAGTTCGTCCTGTGGGAAGAAAAACATTCCCACACCGTAATCTCTCTCAGAACCCAAAAAGATGCCGAGGGGACGACAGACATTTGTAAAGAACTTGTGCGAAATCTGTAACAGTATTCCTACACCGTCTCCTGTCTTCCCTTCGGCATCCTTGCCAGCTCTATGTTCAAGATTTTCTACGATTTTCAGCGCATTTGCGACTGTATCATGACTCTTTTGCCCTTTGATGTCCACAACAGCTCCGATACCGCAGTTGTCATGCTCAAAATCAGGGCTGTATAAGCCTTGTTCTGTATTTTGTTGTATTACGCTCATATAACCTGCCCTTTCTGTAAAACGGTTTTGTTGTTGCTTTTATGATTTAACACTATACAGCATTTGTCTGCAAAAGTAAACCCCTAATTATACAGAAATTGTCAGATATTATTTATTTCGCGAACTTTTCCAGTATTTTTCAGTTAATTATCGTATTTCCTGTCTTATATTTTTTATTTTTACATAAATTATAACAGTAATCAACGTAGCCAGTACAGTAATTCCAACTGCTTTTCCCTCTGTTCCCAGGATCCATTCAAAGCCTCCATACCACGAAAGCAATAATGACGTAATATTCACAACAATATGGAACAGGACCGGAGCTGCAATATTCCGGAATTTCTCATAAATACCGGCAAGCAGAAATCCAAGTACCATCGCGTAAAGTCCCTGTGGCAGATTACCATGCCCCACTCCAAACAGGATTGACACAAACACACCTGCCTGCATGGCTGTGAGGCTCTCTCTCATCCGCCGATAGATCATGCCCCGATAAACAAGTTCTTCCGCAATCGGAGCCAGCATTCCGGCTCCCACCATCTGAAGCCAGCGTGGCGCACTGTAGATGGTCTGCTCCATGCTCTGGTAAACTCTGCTGATCTTCTGCATATTCATCAACATGACAATATCATTCATTGCCACACATGCAGTCACTGCGCCAAGAAGCATGACAAACCACATTCCGTATCCGGAAGCGGCTTTATATTTCCACCAGGATTCCTGCTCTTTTTCGTAACGTCCCTGATCCTTCCTGTAGATCCACCCAATCATCGGAATCGTAATGATCGAAGATATCGCCCCGATTCCCATGTTGCTGTGCAGACCACAGGAAAGGGCAAATGTAGCGACTGCAATCTCAACGCCCCATTTGACCAGAACCGCACTGAACAAATACCAGATAATTCTCCCTGTTTTCCTGTCTCGCATTCTTCATCTCCGCCTTCTCTTACTCAAAAACTTTTCGGATTGCCTCTTCACTGCCATTTACAGAGCCTTGTACCATGACCGGTTTTCCACCGCCTCTTCCATCAAACTGCTCTTTGAGGACCTTGCTGTACGGGCGCACATCCTCTGTCTCACTGCCGATCACATAACGGTATCCACTCTCTTCGTTTCCCGCAAATACCGCACACACTTCTACTCCTTTTTTCAGTACAAGGTTCATAAGCTCACGTGGTTCATTCCCACTTAATTTGCTATCAAAAATACAGACCTTTTTCTGTCCATCCGGAATTTTTTCTGCCTGTGCTTCAAGAATCTGATATCTTGACTCTGCAAGTTCACTCTTCAGCTGTGTACATTCCTCTTTTACGCGTTCAACTGCTTCAGCAATCAATTCTTCCTTCGCTGA
>ENA-OQNN01000568-OQNN01000568.1-human-gut-metagenome-genome-assembly--contig:-NODE-568-length-35843-cov-32.752520_pt1 | contig 35843 bp, 36 predicted proteins | sample MGYA00242624_ERZ504870 | MGnify/ENA primary metagenome ERZ504870 (study PRJEB26092, sample SAMD00036379) | human gut metagenome | host: Homo sapiens | study: EMG produced TPA metagenomics assembly of... | reverse complement strand
TTCATCTTTATTCATAACAACATCATCCTTTCAAAAATAAAGACAAAACTATGATAGAATAAGAAACAGGAGAAGAACTAGGCTATATTAAAAAAAGCCCACACTCGTTAGAGTGTGTTAGTTCAATTAATGCTTTTCCAAATTCATTTAATTCTCTTAATATTTTAAAAACTATATCTCTATTTCTATCTTTTTTTATTTACGTCCAATCCCTTCTAAAAATACTGCAACAAAAAGATAGGAAATGTTCACCCTAAAAGTGTTTAAAGGATATCTCTTTCTCAGAGCTAAAATCCCTATGACTTTTAAAGGTTGATTTATCCCTATCCAGTTTCATATATTCACCACATTTACCAAAGATTGCACCTAGCATTTGCAAGGTACTTTTTTTATATCCTTTAAAAAGGACAAACAGCCATCTTTTATATTGGATTCAATCCAATATGATTATATCCACAATTCCAAAAGAATATAGATTACAACTCCAACTATAATACCAATTCCAATCTTCTTCTTATCATTCTTTGCATAAACTAAGTTATATACTTCAAAAGTCCAGAATCCAAATTGAAATGTATACTTGGTAAAATAGTAGATCAAGAAACATACAATCAATGATCCTATACAAATCATCCCTTTAGAATATTCCACCATGGATTTATGTCCTTGATTTAATGATTCATTATCCTTATTCAATTTATCAATAATGTTTTTCTGTTTATCATTCATAATCATTACCTATACTTTCTTCGTAGCCAGATATAGAAAGCGAGTGCACAAATCACGATTATACCCGCAAGTCCATATTGCACTATTGCCTGTTTATCACCTAATACTCTTCCTAGAAATTGTGCAATACCATAGCTGCATAACAAACATAAAGCTACACACTTCATCCAGAAAGTAGATTCCTTCTTTTCTTTTGGAGTAGTATCCAACAAGTCTTCATCTAAATATTTTTGAAGATCTTCATTCATATCTTCCTGTAATCTTTGAAGTCGATTCTTTTTCATATTATTGTCTCCAAAACAATGTAGTTTTTAAATAAGATGCATGAAACGCAAATATCAAGAAGATGATCAACAATATGATCTCTCCATAATAGATATATTTTTCTTTGTATCTATAGTCATACAATGGTTTATCCAAATATACACGACCATCTACTTGTACTAATAATTGAGAATGTACTAAAGCTTCTATTGTATTATGATCAAACTTAGAAATCTCAATTGCCCTTTCTTCATTGAACAATCCATTCTTAATGAAATATCGAATGACTTTGAATTTATTTATTAAAATGCTCATACGCATACAAAAAATCCAATATCTGCAATACATATCACTACTTGAAAATAATCGTGAATATAAAAGCCATAGATAGCTCCACCTACAAGTAGAACAACCATAGAAATGAGTCCCCATTTAGGAAAGATCATCTGAAACATGAACTCCATCACAAGTACTATGATGCATATTACGCCTATCCTCGGATTTATCCTCCCCTCTAGTTTTAAGAATTTGTTTTACCTCTTCTTCCGTCATTTCAACAGGAATCAATGGAATAAAGACATTCTTATTATTCTTTTTTCTCTGCCTCTTTTTCATAATCTTACTTTGCGTCTGGATATGTGTCTTCAAATTTATCGGCATATCGATTGTGCTTTTTATACTTGAAGAACATACCAACCAAGAAAACAACAGCTACTACACCTAATACGTAAACTAGCCAATCTAATGTCATCTTACTATGTCCTCCTTTTCTAATTTCATATTAACATATCTGTAATCGTTTTCATACAATTTTTTATTCCATTTTCATCCAACGTATCAAATGTTAAAAAAAAACGGATATACAATGTATCCGTTCACTTTAATTATTTATCTTTCTTACTCATTCTTATTCTTTTAAATATTTCATACTGACGCTGTAGCTCTGTTTCTTCATCAATAAACATTCCTTTTGCCTCTAGTATTCTCTCAATTGCTTGAGATGGATCCATTGTATGATATGGTAAAAACAATCCTCTCAATTCTTTTGGTTTTATAATTTTGTAAACTTGTGAAGAAGATAAATCGTAGGTAAATGAAAAATATCTATAAATATATCCAATCCAATACATTTCATTATGCGTATATTTTACAGAACCATAATCAGTAGCCCCATATTCTTCATCTACTAGCATTAAAATATCATTTGCCTGAATATTACTATCCAAAATCGATTGATTATCCAATCTTTTTGCAATCTTACTTTTCATAAATCGCCTAATAAATATTTCTGAACTTGACTCCATCTTATCAATAGAATTTTCAAAAGCTTTTGCCTGAAGCTCGCACAAAAGCACCCCATCCCTATTTATTTTCTTTATGTCCCTCATGTATCGCACCTCCTTTTATACTAGGATTTCATCGATATACTTTCCTTTTCCTCTATATTGTTTTCTTGCTAATTTAACCTTATTATCTCCTAATCTTGACTCTTCTAGTCGAATATTTTTATAGTATTCTTTTTCATTAACCGAAATATAGCATCGCTCTAATGGTTTAATCTGAGACAATGACTTTTGAGTTTTAAAAATATATTGCATCCCAAGATTTGTTGCAGCCAAACAATGTTTACACTGTTCATCTGTAATCTCGCCATCGATAAAAGAATTAATAATTTGAAACATACGATTATCAGCAATAGGAGCAATTATATAATCACAATCCTTTGTATCTTCTATAAGTTTTTTTATTTTAGGATGTTTTTTATATTCATCAAGTGCACCTCTATAGTACGCAATTGTCATCATCCATTCTTGATCCACTTTATATCTCTTGCATTTCAAATTACTGTCATCAAAACAAAAATAATATACAGAAGAATGTTCAAATCCTGAAACAAAAGAAATAGCTTGTTCATAGCTTTCACCTGTATAGAATCCTTGTCCAAAATCATTATTATATCGACCTTTATGAATGTCTATATCCCCAACTATTTCACTTTTTGCTCCATGGAAAAGTAATTTTTCATTTTGAGTTAAGTCATCTCGATAGAGCATTTCCTTTAATCTGTTAATTTTAATATTTTGTGCAAACGCAAAAGCATATACACCCTCCAAAAAATTTGCTGATGCATCTAAATCATCTAATTCATTTCTTGAAACAGTAACCTGCTCAACTCCAATCTTATCTGCAAATTCGCTTTGTGAAAGTCCTAAAATTTCTCGAATTGACTTCAAATCCTCTGAAAACTTATATTTCATCCTACTCACCATCCAACTTGTTTATAACATATTACTTAAACAAGTTCAATATAAACTTGTTTATATCACATTACTTAAACAAGTTTCATTTACTTTTTTAAAACAATATATGTATTAGACATCGATAATGTCAATTAAGATGATATGGTTGGCTTGAATGAGGGCTCGACATGAACAAGAACATAATGGGGTATTTTAAATCTATCCAAACATTTATCCGAAGTTTATTCTATAAACAACAAGAACAAACTAAACAGAATAAGTGTACACTTCAACAAGAAAAGTATTTAAAGATTGGTGCGAATATTTGTAATATTGGATTTAAATCCAAGCATGCGTATGAAGATTGGCAAGAAGATATTTTTAATCATATATCTGTCGGTGATTTAGTATATTGCACAATGCCCGTTACAGATAAAGCTTTAAAAGCCATTCCTGAAGGACACACAACAAGACCTTTTTTAATTGTGAAAAAAGGAAAGGATGAACTTTATGGATATGCATGTGCTACACATCCTAAACCATTAAGATCTTACGAGAAACATATATTCATCAATGAAGTCTATGATTCTCAAAACGCTCGGTACAAAGATTCTGTTGTGCAATTTGACTGTGCTTATGTCATTCCAATTGCACATATCCAATATATCTATAAAGAATTGGATGAATATTGTGTACGTCAAATTGCCAGAGAATTAAAAGCCTATGCCAATATTCGTGGAAAAGCTATATTAAATTTTGATATGGAGATTCCAATTCATAAAGGTGATATTTTTAAAATCGATAAGTCTTATTATTACTTTAATGAGAAAAAGGATCATAAATACGAAATGTATAAGTGTATAAATGGCGGTGAATTAACCAATTCTAAATATTTTAGATTCAAAAACATTCCACGCTCTTTGGATTTCTCGAATACATATACATTTGAGGATTTAGATATCAATAATTTAATTGAAGTATCCTGCACATGTCGAAATGATTGGGTAAATAAACAATTAAATAAACCTAAATCAAAAGAAAAGAAAAAACAATATGAACGTAAATTAACACCTGGAACCATTATTTTTGAAGAACCATGGCTCATCTACTTATTTGATTGTGACAACATATCTTATGGTATTGACTACAACAAATTTAAAAATCACACATACGAACTTGTTGAATTTAAACTCAATATGGACAAAGCTACTCATATTGTATTTACCGAACAACAATGCGCTTCAATCTATAAAGCTTTGATTGAACAAAATAATATTCATTCAGATTATTTAAAGAAACGTTTAAATTCCATTGAAAATACAATGCTACTTCCTTATGAATTAGAATATCCAGTTGGAACCATTCTAGAAAGTCGTTTTGATGAAATTAAATATGTCTATCTATATACCTACAATAAGAAAAAGTTTGGTTTAAAAATGAATTCTAAAAATCATAAAAACAAAGTTGTTCCAATCAACGCCAAAGAATTAGATGTTGTAGATCAATTACGATTTGAATGCATGAAAGAAGAATTAAAAATCATTCAAAAAACCGCTTTGGATGTTGTGCGAAATATTTTAAGGGATATTGAGAAAAATTTAATCAATCATGATTTGGAACACTCTGTTTCCTTCAGTCAAAAATATCCAATAGGCACCGTACTTTCATGTACGTATAATGAATCAGAAGAATATATGTATCTATATACAATTAGCGATACACATTATGCGATTTATTTAGAGGATGCATGCGAAGGCGTTTATATTGTTGAGCCGATTATCATATATGACTATAAGCCAAATGGGGAATTGGTCGATGAAGATACGAAAGAGATATTAACAGGCATCTTAGAAACAACGCAAAGACTAAATACTTATAATTGTACAAAAGCATTATTAGAACAACTTGAGACATGTTAATATTAAGAAAAGGAGGCTATTATATGGTCGATAAACTACTTAATGATGCCAGTTATCATTCTTACAGGCGTGGCTATGAATATTTTAAAGAAGGGCGTGTAAAGAATATTCAAAGATTTGATGGCACTACATATTCGGCCATTGTATCTGGTTGCGAAGATTACCATGTAAGAATAGACTTTGCGCATCCTAGAAAATCCACTTGCGATTGTCCCCATGCAGAAGGAAGAAGGGTTGTGTGTAAACACAAAGTCGCATTAGCTTTTGCGGTATCCCCAGAAGCATTAAAAAAAGCAGATGATATAATGGAAGAACAATTAAGATATCAAGCTGAAAGAGAACAAAGAGAACATGAACAATATAAACGAATCAAAAAGAAAGTCATGGAAATGAGTTTGAAAGATTTAAGAGACTACGTGATTTATCAGATGATCGAAGATGAAAACAAATATGATCCAAACTATGATGACGAAGAATTTTTTGATTGGTAAAAGAAAAAGCAGTATCAATGACTGCTTTCTTTCATATATTCAAAATATTCTCTACCTACTTTATTTTTCTTCCAGTTTTGTAGAATCTTGAAACCAGGATATGAGAAGATGACCTCACATAGTGTTTCTACAATCATACCTGTAAAGGCACACACAACACATTGTACCAATGTCCATCCAAAGAATTGATGTGACACGATCAATGCGAACGTTAGATTGTCGCAAAACTGACCAATACCAGTAGATACATAAGAGCGGAATGCATACGATTTAAAATTGCTGTTGTTGTTAGAAATCTTTCCTAACATGGAATTCGTATAGTTATTCACAATGGCAGAAACAATAAACGCAATTGTACTTCCAAATAGTACATACCAAGTACCACCAATTGTTCCGTCTAATGCCCCATTAATAATGGCTTCTGATCCTTCTACATAGGATTCACCCCATACGCCAGGAATCTTTGATGCCAAGAAGAAGACTAGGCACATGCCTAAATTCACCAACACCGCTACAAGTGATGCTTGTGTTGCAGCTTTAGGACCAAAATGTTTTGTGATGACATCCATACATAAGAAGGAAAGCCAGCTTACCACAATTCCACAATCCAGTGCCATAAAGCTAAATGGCAAGTTAATACTTTTGTTTGCCAAAAGATTCATAGTGATGACCGAAACAATAAAAAGTGTCATCGTAAGTGAAGGTATACTTCTTAATAATACACTCACTTCTTTAACTTCCGTTTTAATTCTATTCATTTTTTACCCTCCTGTTTTTTTAAAGATGGTTGGGAAGCAAAACATCTTTGTTCAAACCATAATAGTCTAATATGTTTTTAATTATTTGTCAAAGTTTGTATCACTTATGCTATGATTAATTCCGGTGATATATATGACAATTAAACTATACGAACAAGAAGGCTACCAAACAGCATTTCATGCCCATGTTGTTTCATGTGTTAAAAAGAATGAATTATATGACATAATCTTGGATCAAACCCTTTTCTTTCCTGAAGAAGGTGGACAAACATGTGACAAAGGAACGTTGAATGGTATTGAAGTAGTGGATGTACAAATCATAAATGATGAAATTCATCATTATACTCACTCTGCATTGAATGGTGATGTACAAGGTATTATTGACTGGACTCATCGCTACACCAATATGCAGCACCATACAGGAGAACATATTCTTTCTGGATTGATACACAAAGAATTTCATGTGGATAATGTTGGATTTCACTTGGGATATAATGAAATCACAGCCGATTATGCAATGGATTTAAATAATGATCAAATTAAAAGAATTGAAGCTTTAGTGAATTCTGTCATCTTTTCAAATAAACCCGTTAAAACCTATTATTTAGAGGATTATTCCAACATTGAATATCGTGCAAAACTTGACTTAGCCAAACCACGCCTTGTCGAAATTGAAGATGTAGATTTATGCGCATGTTGCGCACCCCATGTAAAAAGTACGATTGAAGTGGGATTGTTTAAAATCGTGAAATCCATGAAAATCAAAAAAGGCACACGCCTATTCTTCTTATGTGGAAAACTTGCCTATGAAGACTATGTCTTAAAACATGATCAATCTATTCAAATCTCCAATCAATTGTCTTCAAGCATTGAAACTCTATCTTCTAATGTACAACGTGTATTAGATGAAAATTATGCTTTGAAACAAAGAATCAAACAATTAGATAAAGAGATGGTTGATCACTTAATCATTGAACATAAAGAAAACCAAATCATTTTATGTGATGAATTGGATCGAGATACACAATTGTATTACTACAATAAGCTTGTATCTTTTAGCAACAACTATGTTTTACTTGTTTCTAAACAAAAAGATAATTATCGGTTCATGACAAATTCTAAAGACATATTCTTACAACTCAAAGAAAGACATCAAGTTCGTGGTGGAGGAAAAAATGATTTCTTTCAAGGAACGCTAGATACAGTTAATGAGCAGCTATTTGATTAGCTGCTCATATTTTTTGTATAGCGAGTGTATTTAAAGCCTCTGAAATCTCTTCTTTCGATAAACATACCATTCTATGATTGGCATCATAATAATCAAACTTTTTAATGAAGCCCATTAAATCACGATACTTCACAAGGCTGTCATTCATAAATACATACCACTCTTCTATTCCCTCAATTTGATTCAATACCACATACGGCTCTACCGGAAGAATCGTTAGTATATTCGCTCCTAATGCATACATACCAATTCTTCTACCATGTGCATTATAGATTCTTGGCGTGGCATAATATGCATCCAAAACTTGTTGATTATGTAGATATTGACCAAACAAATCTAAATCTGTGCCAAAATCATTCAATTCATTTTCCCCAATTGAAATTGGATGAAGAATGCCAAAGATTTCAAAATACTTATGATCCGATAATTTACTCTTCAAGTCCATAAGTGCATCGGCACTCGTTCTTTTATCATACACCATCTGTAAATCGATATCCTTTATGTCCATTAGCCAATCGTCTTTCACAAATTCATCAGTATCCATATATTCACAATATACTTTTACTAAATAATAAAACAATTGAATTTCATCCATACTTGTAGGAAGACTTAAATTCAAACAAATATCATGATTTTGAATATAGATTTCAATCCCTCTTTGAAGATATTTCCGATCAAATAAGATCGTATGATCCCCTATCTGATTCGGAATTAATTGACAATTTTCATCCATAACCCCAAAAGATAAGTGAGACAGTTTAACTAAATCATCGATTATAAACTTTTTTCTACGAAAGAAACCCTTCTGCATAATACGAATATTCACAGACATACAAACACCCGCTCTCTACCAAAATCATACACTGAAACAAGCGTTTTTTATAGCTAAAACCATTTTTTCTTTTTAAAGTAAATCACTTCTAAAATAATGATCAATATACAAACTCCAATCACAATGAAATATCCATAGGAAGTATCTAATTCTGGCATAGCCTTAAAATTCATGCCATACCATCCAGTAATTAAAGTTAGTGGCATGAATATCGTTGTTACAATCGTTAAAAACTGCATGATTTGATTCTGACGCATCTCCACTTGTGTTTGATGCATTTCACGAAGCTGAATGGAATACTCTGCCAAACGATCCGTAACATTCGATAGACGTGTTAGTCTTTTCTCTAGTGTTTCAAAATGTGTATCATTATAAAATTCCTGCAAGTTTTGTACCACTTCAATCATCTGATCATAATACGAATCAAAAGCACTTATCGTTTTCCTCATTTCAAAGATTTGCGACTCATAATGAGATCCCGTATGAGACATTAACTGATCTTCTATTCTTTCAAGTTTCATTTCTAATTTTTGAAGAAACTCCATATCCTCTTGAATCAATATATTCATCAAATTTAGAATACATTCACTAGGCTTATTCCCTACAATCTTTTGTTTAAAAATATGTTCCGGATCGCAAACCAAAAAATCACTATCATTCAATTCAAAACTAAACATCTTCTTATTCTTAGATTTTGATTTGGAAGGAACCCAAAAAGAACCCGATAGCCGTTGATTCTCTTTATGCACTCTACAATAATGAATATGATTTAAACGCTTTTCATTTATTACCTCTATCTTCATAATTTCCCCCTTAAAAAAAGAATACACCATATAGGTGCATTCTTGTAGTTATTCAATTGGAATAAATTTATTTTCTTCGACTTGTTTAGGTGCTTCCTTAGGAACAACGATCTTCAATTCACCATTGTCAAAGGAAGCTTTGACATCTTCCTGATGAATACCTTCACCAACATAGAAGCTTCTTGAATAAGATCCACTAACACGTTCTTTACGAACAACACGACCCTTTTCATCCTTGTCTTCTGTATTTGAACCATGCGTAGCAGTTACTTTCAAATATCCATCCTTCAATTCCATCTGGATATCTTCCTTTTTAACTCCAGGAAGTTCCATGCTCATTTCATAGTTTCCATCTTTTTCCACAATATCTGTCTTCATGACATCACTTGTAGTATTTCCTGTAAAGAAATCATCAAATAAATCAAACATTGGATAGTACTTCATAAATATCGCCTCCTGATACCTTATTCAATAGGGATAAATTTGTTTTCTTCAATCTGTTTAGGTGCTTCCTTAGGAACAACGATTTTCAATTCACCATTGTCAAATGAAGCTTTGACATCTTCCTGATGAATACCTTCACCAACATAGAAGCTTCTTGAATAAGATCCACTAACACGTTCTTTACGAACAACACGACCTTTTTCATCCTTGTCTTCTGTGTTCGAACCATGCGTAGCAGTTACTTTCAAATATCCATCTTTCAATTCCATCTGGATATCTTCCTTTTTAACTCCAGGAAGTTCCATGCTCATTTCATAGTTTCCATCTTTTTCCACAATATCTGTCTTCATGACATCACTGGTTGTGTTTCCTGTAAAGAAATCATCAAATAAATCAAACATTGGATAGTACTTCATAAATATCGCCTCCTGATTACTAGATTATGAAATCTATCTTCAAGTTACGGGATATCTTTTGACTTATCTCTAACTTCAATTCTTATTATAGTCATCTTTTTAGCACTGTCAACACTTAAGTGCTAATTTTTTTATAAAAAAATAAAGTGTGATTTCTCACACTCTATTTACCCATTTCATTCATAGAAATCATTGAGAAACTCAAAGATTCCAATACTTTAATTAAGGCATGTGCCGTATCTAAACTTGTCATACAAGAAATGTTATTTTCTGCAGACACACGACGAATCAAGAATCCATCTTTACTTGTAGAATTATCTTTATTTGACATTGTGTTGATGACAAAGTTTACATGACCATGACGAATAATATCCAATACAGTTTCATTTCCATTATCCTCATTGACTTTAGCCGCTACATGTACAAATAAGCCATTATCTTCTAAGAATTTAGCTGTACCCTTCGTCGCATAAATACCATATCCAATGTTATAGAAACGTTTTGCGATTTCTAAAGCATCCTGTTTATTATCATCATCAATTGTTAGTAATACACTTCCATGTAAAGGAATATTGATTCCAGAAGCTACTAAAGCTTTGTACAATGCTTTTTCTAAATTGACATCACTACCTAAAGCCTCACCTGTAGATTTCATTTCAGGTCCTAACACTGTATCTACACTACGTAATTTCGCAAACGAGAATACTGGCGCTTTGACAAAGACTCTTTCTTTATCTTCAGGATGATATCCAGGTGTTAAGCCTTGATCTTCAATACTTTCACCTAATACACACTTAGTCGCAATTTGAGACATAGCTACACCAGTAATCTTAGATAAGAATGGTACGGTACGAGAGGAACGTGGGTTTACCTCTAATACATATACATTGTTTTCTTTATCTACAATGAACTGAATGTTGTATAAACCAACAAATTCAAAGCCTTCACCAATTCTTGTTCCATAATCAATGATTGTTTCTTTCACCTTCTCATTGATAATCTGTGTAGGATATACACTAATTGAGTCACCGGAGTGAATACCAGCACGTTCAATATGTTCCATTACCCCTGGAATATATACGTTCTTTCCATCCGCAATCGCATCGATTTCTAGTTCTTTACCAACAATATATTTATCAACTAAAATTGGAGCATCATGACTGATTTCCTTTACGGCTGTTGCCATATAGACTCTTAATTCATCATCATTATGTACGATTTCCATTGCACGACCACCCAATACATAACTTGGACGAACAAGTACTGGATAACCAATCTTATTGGCAATAACGAGTGATTCTTCAACTGTTACTGCAGTTTCACCTTGTGGTTGAGGAATATTCAGTTTATGTAACATCGCTTCAAATTCATGACGGTCTTCCGCTAAATCAATAGAGTGTAGTGAAGTACCTAGAATCTTAACCCCATGTTCTACTAATGAATCGGCTAAGTTGATAGCTGTTTGTCCACCAAATTGAACAATAACACCCAAAGGTTTTTCCAAATCAATTACGTGCATTACATCTTCTGTAGTTAATGGTTCAAAATACAATTTATCACTAATTGAGAAATCAGTTGATACAGTTTCCGGGTTGTTGTTGATGACGATAGCTTCATAGCCTTCTTCACGCAAAGTCTGTACACAATGTACTGTCGCATAGTCAAACTCAACACCTTGTCCGATACGAATTGGTCCTGAACCTAGTACAACGATTTTTTTACGGTCTGTTACCTCAGATTCGTTCTTATGTTCATAACTTGAATAGAAGTATGGAGTTGCACTCTTAAACTCACCTGCACAAGTATCTACCATCTTATATACTGGCATGATTCCATTTTCTTTACGCAAGTTATATAAATCAAATTCCTTCATATCCCAATTACGTGCAATGTAGCTATCCGCAAAACCATATTTCTTTAATTTACGCAATACATCTACATTCTTAACATTTTCCATCATCAACTTTTCTAAGCTGATAATTCTTGACAAGTGACACAAGAAGAAATCATCCATTTTCGTCACATTATGAATGGTTTCCATATCATATCCATCACGAAGCCATTGCGTAACGGCAAAGATTCTTTCATCATCGCACTTCTTGATTTTTTCAAGTAATTCTTCTTTAGTGAATCCAGCCAATTCTTTTTTGTATATATGATCCACTTTCATCTCTAAAGAACGAACTGCTTTTAAGAAAGATTCTTCAAAGTTACGTCCAATCGACATAATTTCACCCGTCGCCTTCATCTGTGTTCCTAAATGACGATCTGCATTAGGGAATTTATCAAATGGGAAACGTGCAAATTTCGTTACAATATAGTCTAATGCAGGTTCAAAACATGCATAACTTGTTTTAGTAATTGGGTTGATAATCTCATCCAAACCTAAGCCAACCGCTAATTTAGCACTAATCTTCGCAATTGGATAACCTGTTGCCTTACTTGCCAAGGCTGATGAACGAGATACACGAGGGTTAACTTCGATGACATAATATTTGAAACTATCTGGATTCAATGCCAACTGAACGTTACATCCACCACAGATCTTCAATGCACGAATGATTTTTAAAGATGCATTACGAAGCATTTGATTTTCACGATCTGTCAAAGTTTGAACTGGCGCAACAACCGTACTGTCTCCAGTATGCACACCTACTGGATCAATATTTTCCATATTACATACGACGATCGCATTATCTTTGGCATCACGCATTACTTCATATTCAATTTCTTTATATCCGGCAATACTTTGTTCAATCAAACATTGATGTACAGGACTAGCCTTTAATCCAGAATCACAAATTTCACGAAGTTCAGCTTCATCATCGGCGAAACCTCCACCCGTTCCACCAAGTGTATAAGCTGGACGAACAACTAATGGATATCCTTCGCGTTTTGCGAATTCAACAGCTTCTTCTACTGTATGAACAATCATACTTTCTGGTACTGGCTCATTGATTTCCTGCATTAAAGAACGGAACAATTCACGATCTTCCGCACGATTGATCGCATGTAAGTCTGTACCTAAAATTTCTACACCAAACTCATCTAAGATTCCATCTTCATGTAATTCTACAACTAAGTTTAATCCGGTTTGACCACCTAATGATCCTAAAATGGCATCGGGTCTTTCTTTATAAATAACTCGTTTTGCGAAATCAACAGTCAAAGGCTCAATATAAACACGGTCTGCGATGGCTGTATCTGTCATGATTGTGGCAGGATTTGAGTTAATTAAGATGACTTCATATCCTTCTTCACGAAGGGATTGACATGCCTGACTTCCGGCATAATCAAATTCAGCTGCCTGACCAATGATAATTGGACCAGAACCGATCACTAAGATTTTTTTGATATCTGTACGTTTAGGCATTTTTATTCTCCTCCATTAATTCAATAAATTGATCAAACAAGTAACGAGAATCTTCAGGTCCTGCACTTGCTTCTGGATGATATTGCACCGCAAAGCAAGGATAGTCTTTATGGCGAACACCTTCACAACTCTTATCATTTAATGCTTGGTGTGTCATTTCCAAACGAGTATCCTTTAAGCTATCAATATCTACCGCAAAACCATGGTTTTGAGAAGTAATTTCCACTTTACCAGTTGATAAATTTACAACTGGATGGTTAGCACCACGGTGTCCAAACTTTAATTTATATGTTTTTGCACCACAAGCCAAAGAAATCAACTGGTGACCTAAACAAATTCCAAATACAACCGTTTGAGGAATCAATTCTTTAATCGTTTCAATAGCGACTTTTACATCCGTAGGATCTCCAGGACCATTCGACAACATAACGCCATCTGGACGATAAGATAGGATTGTGCTTGCTGGTGTATCATATGGAACAATGACTAAATCGCATCCACGTTTTGATAGTTCACGAACAATACCTAATTTTGCCCCAAAATCCATCAATACAACTTTCTTGCCACGATTTGGGATTGGGAATACTTTATTTGTCGAAACACGAGCCACTTGATCATGTAAGAAATCAGCGGCTTTTAAACCAGCAACTACCACATCTACATCGGCATCCACATTAGCCATAACTGCCTTCATTGTACCTACATTACGAATCTTCATTGTGATTTCACGTGTATCAATATCATAAATACCTGGAATATTTTCGCGTTTTAAGAAATCATCTAATGTTTCTGAACATCTGAAATTGCTTGGATATTCACAATAGTCTTTAACTACAAATCCAAATACACATGGAATCATACTTTCATTATCATCACGATTGATTCCATAGTTACCAATCAATGGATATGTCATCATTACAATTTGTCCACAATATGAATTATCTGTCAAAATTTCTTGATAACCCGTCATTGACGTATTAAATACTAATTCACCAATTTGGAAGTTGTCACTACCAAACGCTGTTCCGCGATATACACTTCCATCTTCTAAAATCAATAGTCTTTCCATAATTTGTCCTTTCTGTTATTTACTCAAAAAAAAGATCAGCAAACAATGCATTGCCAATCTTTAAATGGAACTATTAAAAAGTATAGCACTACGAAGAATACTATTCATCTGAATCACTGATGTTTTGTTCACAAATAAAGCTAGATTTTTGATCATACGTATCCTCCTTTTGAAAAAAATACTATATTTTTCCTGCTTAGTATACTACCACAAATCATAAAAATTTCAATAAAAAAGTGTAAAAAAAAGATGTGATTTCTCACACCTTATTTTGACATAGTTGCTTCAATTTCCTTATATGTTTCAACTGGGTTAGCACTCTTCGTAATTGAACGACCAACTACGATATAATCACAGCCTTGTTCTTTCGCAAATGCAGGAGTTGCCACACGTTTTTGATCATCCTTAGAATCACTTGCCAAACGAATACCTGGAGTTACTGTTAAGAAGTCATCTCCACAAGCTTCATGAATTGCCTTAGCTTCATGTACGGAACATACAACACCGTCTAAGCCTGCTTCTTTCGCATTCTTCGCATATTTAATAACACAATCAATAACTTCACCAGGAATTCCCAATTCGTTATTCATAGCTTCTTTAGAAGTGCTTGTAAGCTGAGTTACACCAATACACATTGGGCGCTTTCCATCTTTAGCCCCTTCATTCAAGCCATCAATGGCAGCCTTCATCATCGCAATACCACCAGCACAGTGTACATTGACAATATCTACGCCTAAGTTCGCTAAGTTTTTCATTCCACCCTTAACTGTGTTTGGAATATCATGCAATTTCAAGTCTAAGAAAATGTGGTGACCCATTTCCTTCACTGTTTTTACCATTTCTAAACCACACGCATATGTTAATTCCATACCAATCTTTACATATACGGGTTCATCAAATTGTTTTAAGAAATCTACAACTTCTTCTTTACTCGAAAAATCTAATGCTACAATTGTTTTACTCATTATTTAAAACTCCTTCCAACTGCTTCTTCAATATTTTTATATCCATATTTCTCTAATACTTTTGGAAGACCCTCAATGATTTTTGGACATACATAAGGATCCGCAAAGTTTTGGGCACCCACTTCAACAGCACTTGCCCCCGCATTTAAGAATTCCAATACATCTTCTGCACAAGTAATTCCACCAACACCAATGATTGGAATATTTACAGCCTGTGCTACTTGATATACCATTCTTAAGGCAACCGGCTTAATGGCAGGGCCAGAAAGACCACCTGTTACATTGGCAAGCAATGGTTTTCCTGTCTTCAAATTGATACGCATACCCATTAAAGTATTGATCAATACAATACCATCTGCACCAGCTTCTTCAACGGCTTTGGCAATTTCTACAATATCCGTTACATTAGGTGATAACTTCACATATACAGGTTTTGTAGCGGATTCCTTACAAATCTTAGTCACATGTGCTGCAAGTTCAGGTTTCGTTCCCAAACCAATACCACCATGTTTTACATTAGGACAAGAAATATTTAATTCATAAGCCTTAATTACTGGCTGATCATTTAATTTCTTGATAACCTCTACATAATCTTCTTCACATGCACCCGCCACATTGGCCATGATTTCTGTATCATACTGTGCAAGGAATGGAAGTTCATTTTCAATAATAGAATCTACGCCTTTATTTTGTAGACCAATCGCATTCAACATTCCCATTGGAGTTTCGGCAATTCTTGGTGTAGGATTTCCAAAACGCTCTTGTGGTGTAGCCGATTTGATGGCAATACCACCTAATACGCTCAAATCATATAGTTCGGCATATTCTTTACCAAATCCAAAACATCCACTAGCTGGAATAATTGGATTCTTCAAATTCAATCCGGGTAGTTTTACTGAAATATCCATTATAAAGCCACCTTTCCCATTTCAAATACAGGACCATCCTTACATACACGCAATGAATGTCCTTCTACATCTTTCACAACACATCCCATACAAGCACCAAGGCCACATGCCATACGAGCTTCTAATGAAATATAGCCTTCACTATATTGTTCATTGATTGCCTTCAACATAGGTAAAGGTCCACAACTTAACACAAATGGACATGTAACATTGTTTTCTTTGATTGCATCCAATGCTGTACCCTTTGTTCCAAGTGTTCCATCCATTGTTGCGACATATACATCACACCCAAGTGCTTTGAATTCATCCACATAGAATACGCTATCTGCATCATTTGCACCTAGAACAGCTGTTACACGTGCATTTTTACTTAAATATTGTTTTGCGGTTTCATATAGTGGTGGTACACCAACACCTCCACCAATCAACAACACTTCTTCTTTATCTTCAATTGGAAAACCATTTCCAAGTGGACCAAAGATATCTAATTTTCCTTCAAGTTCAGTCATTTTTAAAGTACCTTCACCAAGCACTTTATAGATAATAACTAAAACATCTTCTCTAATTTCACTAATCGAGATAGGTCTTCGCAAATAGAAACCTGGAACTGTGATTTCAATGAATTGACCAGGCTTAGCTGTTTTAGCTAAGTCTGTTTTCAATTCCATTTTCCAAATATCTTTTGCGATTTTGACATTCGATAGAATCTTCGCAAATTCCTGCATACTATTTCCCCATTTCATTCATAGAAACCATTGAGAAGCTCAATGACTCTAAAACTTTCGCTAATGCATTCGCTGTATCTAAACTTGTCATACAAGAAATGTTATTTTCTGCAGACACACGACGAATCAAGAATCCATCAGCACTTGTGTTCTTCTTATTAGACATTGTGTTAATGACAAAGTTTACACGTCCATTACGAATAATGTCTAGAACGTTTTTACCATCTTCTGTTTCAATCTTACTAGCACGATGAACATACAATCCTTCAGCTTCAAACATATCTGCAGTACCCTTTGTTGCATAGATTCCATATCCAATATTTGCGAAGCGTTTCGCCAATTCTAGTGCTTCTTGTTTATTCTCATCATCAATTGTCATTAATACATTTCCATGAGTTGGAACACTTACACCACTGGCAACCAGTGCCTTATACAAGGCTTTTTCTAAGTTGACATCACTACCTAAAGCCTCACCTGTAGATTTCATTTCAGGTCCTAAAACTGTATCTACACTACGTAATTTTGCAAATGAGAATACTGGTGCTTTGACAAATACACGGCCTTCTTCTTCCGGATGATATCCTGGAGTATATCCTTGTTCTTCAATTGATTTTCCTAAGATAGCCTGCGTTGCGATATAACTCATAGCTACACCTGTAATCTTAGATAAGAATGGTACAGTACGAGAGGAACGTGGGTTTACTTCTAATACATATACGTTATCTTCTTTGTCTACAATAAACTGAATGTTGTATAAACCAACAAATTCAAAGCCTTTACCAATTCTTGTTCCATAATCAATAATAGTATCTTTCACTTGTTGAGAAATTGTCTGCGTTGGATATACACTAATTGAGTCACCAGAGTGAACTCCAGCACGTTCAATATGTTCCATAACACCTGGAATATATACGTTCTTTCCATCCGCAATTGCATCGATTTCAAGTTCTTTACCAACAATATATTTATCGACTAAGATTGGAGCATCATGACTGATTTCTTTTACGGCTGTTGCCATATAGACTCTTAATTCATCATCATTATGTACAATTTCCATAGCACGACCACCCAATACATAACTTGGACGAACAAGTACTGGATAACCAATCTTATTGGCAATAACGAGTGATTCTTCAACAGTGACTGCAGTTTCACCTTGTGGTTGAGGAATATTCAATTTATGTAACATCGCTTCAAATTCATGACGATCTTCCGCTAAATCAATAGAGTGTAGTGAAGTTCCTAGAATCTTAACACCATGTTCTACTAATGAATCAGCCAAGTTGATTGCTGTTTGTCCACCAAATTGAACAATAACACCCAATGGTTTTTCTAAATCAATAACGTGCATTACATCTTCTGTAGTTAATGGTTCAAAATATAATTTATCACTAATTGAGAAATCGGTTGATACAGTTTCTGGGTTGTTGTTGATGATGATAGCTTCATATCCTGCATCTCTTAATGTTTCAACGCAATGTACTGTCGCATAGTCGAACTCAACACCTTGTCCAATACGAATTGGGCCTGAACCTAAAACGATGATTTTTTTGCGATCACTGACTTCAGATTCATTTTCTTGATCATAACTTGAATATAAGTATGGTGTTGCACTGACAAATTCACCCGCACACGTATCTACTTTTTTATAAACTGGAATGATTCCATTTTCTTTACGTAAATTATATAAATCGAATTCTTTCATATCCCAGTTACGGGCAATGTAGCTATCTGAGAATCCGTTTTCTTTCAATGTTCTTAAAACCGCAATATCTTTTGGATTTTCATTCATCAATGTTTCTAAATCAAGAATTCTTTGGATATGCCATAAGAAGAAACGGTCAATCTTGGTTACATCGATGACTGTTTCTAAATCATATCCATTGCGTAACCATTGCGTAATCGCAAAGATTCTTTCATCATCGCACTTCTTGATTTTTTCAAGTAATTCTTCCTTAGATAATTCAGTCAATTCCTTTTTATACAAGTGATCTACTTTCATCTCTAAAGAACGAATCGCCTTTAAGAAAGATTCTTCAAAAGTACGTCCAATCGACATAACTTCACCAGTTGCCTTCATCTGTGTTCCTAAATGACGATCTGCATTAGGGAATTTGTCGAATGGAAAACGTGCAAATTTACTTACTACATAGTCAACGGTTGGTTCAAAACATGCATAGCTGTTTTTAGTAACTGGATTTAAGATTTCGTCTAATGTTAATCCTACAGCCAATTTTGCAGAGATTTTTGCGATTGGATATCCTGTAGCCTTACTAGCTAATGCAGATGAACGAGATACACGAGGGTTAACTTCGATGACATAATATTTGAAACTATCTGGATTCAATGCCAACTGTACGTTACATCCTCCACAAATTTTTAATGCACGAATAATTTTTAAGGATGCACTACTCAACATTGCGTTTTCACGATCTGTCAAAGTTTGTACGGGAGCCACTACAAAACTATCTCCTGTGTGCACACCAACGGGGTCAACGTTTTCCATGCTGCAGACTACGATTGCGTTGTCATTTGCATCACGGATTACTTCATATTCGATTTCTTTATATCCGGCAATACTTTGTTCAATCAAACATTGGTGAACTGGACTTGCTTTTAATCCTGCTTCACAAATGTCTCTTAACTCTGCTTCATCATCGGCAAAACCACCACCCGTTCCACCAAGTGTATAAGCTGGACGAACTACAACTGGATATCCTAATGTTTCACAGAATGCAACAGCTTCTTCAACTGTATGAACGATTGTACTTTCTGGTACTGGTTCATTGATGTCTTGCATTAAAGAACGGAACAATTCACGGTCTTCTGCACGATTGATTGCGAGTAAATCAGTTCCTAAAATTTCTACGCCATATTCATCTAAAATTCCATCTTCATGTAATTCTACAACTAAGTTTAATCCGGTTTGACCACCTAATGATCCTAAGATGGCATCTGGTCTTTCTTTATAGATTACACGTTTTGCGAAATCCAAGTTAATTGGCTCAATATATACACGGTCTGCGATAGTTGAATCGGTCATAATTGTGGCTGGGTTTGAGTTAATTAAGATAACTTCATATCCTTCTTCACGAAGTGATTGACATGCCTGAGATCCTGCATAATCAAATTCTGCGGCCTGTCCAATTACGATAGGTCCAGATCCGATTACTAAAATTTTTTTAATGTCTGTGCGTTTAGGCATTATTGCGATCCCCCTTTTCAATCATTTCTACAAATTTACCATATAATGCATCCCCCGTTTGTGGATAGAATTGAATACCAAATGCAGGATATTCCTTATGTTCGATACCTTCACAACTCTTATCATTTAATGCTTGATACGTCATTTCTAATGAAGTATTTTCTAAGCTATCTACATCAACGGCATATCCATGATTTTGGTGAGTGATTTTAACTTTGTTTGTTGCAACTTCCGTAACCGGGATATTTGATCCGTGGTGTCCAAATCCCATTTTAGATACAGTTGCGCCTGAAGCTAATGCGATCAATTGATATCCTAGTCCAATACCAAATACAACGGTTTGTTTCATTAATTCTTTAACAACTTCAATTTGGCTTGTTAAATCACAAGGGTTACCTGGCCCGCTTGATAAACAAACTCCATCTGGGTGGAATGACATAATTGTCTCAACACTTGCATCGTGTCCAACTACGATCATATCCAAGCCACATTTTGAAAGATCTCTCAATGTGCTCATAGTTACACCAAAATCCACGACAACAACTTTCTTTCCGCGGTTTGGCATAGGATAAACTTTCTTTGCAGAAACCAAAGAAACCTGGTTTTTCATCAATTCTGTATTTTTTAATTCTTCGACTACTTTTTCAATATCTGCATCCGCATTACATAATGTAGCTTTCATATTTCCTTTGTCTCTTAATTTACGAGTAATAGCACGAGTATCTACACCATAGATACCTGGAATATCCTCTCGTTTTAAGAAATCACCTAAGCTTTCTTGACTTCTCCAGTTGCTTGGTTGTTCGCAATAATCTTTTACAACAAGACCAAATGTAGCTGGATCAATACTTTCATAGTCATCACGATTGATTCCATAATTTCCAATTAATGGATATGTCATCATAACAATTTGTCCGCAGTATGCATTATCCGTTAAAATTTCCTGATAGCCAGTCATTGAAGTATTAAATACTAATTCTCCAATACGGAAGTTATCACCACCAAAGCTACGCCCTCGATATACACTTCCATCTTCTAACACTAATAGTCTTTCCATGTTTTATCCTTTCCATACTGTTTTTCCATCTACAATGGTTTCCTTTATTTGTGCATTTACGCTCCAACCATTAAATGGTGTATTTTTACCCATAGATTCAAATGTATCTATGTCGATCAAAGATTCATGTTCTAAATCTACTAAGACTAAATCGGCATTATATCCTTCTTTAATTTGTCCTACATTTTCTAAGCCAAAACGCTTAGCAGGTGCAGCCGACATCCAATTCACTAATTGAGCTAATGTCCAACGTTTTTGTCTATGCACAAATTCAGTGTATAGTAACGCAAACGCACTTTCTAATGAAACAATACCAAATGGCGCTTTATCCATCGAACGTTTCTTTTCTTCATAAGTATGTGGTGCATGATCATTGGCAATGCAATCCAATGTTCCATTTTCTAAGCCTTCAATTAAAGACATACGATCTTCATGACTTCTTAATGGTGGATTCATTTTCCAGTTAGGTCCAACCACATCTTTATCTTCCAATAATAAATGATGTACTGTAACTTCTGCACTTACATTCAAGCCTGAAGCTTTTGCGTCTTTTAATGCTTCTACACTTTCCTTAGCCGAAATATGGCAGGCATGATACGCATTTCCTACTTCTTTTGTGATTTCTAAATCACGAATCAATTGTGCACTTTCACAAGCACTTGGAATTCCAAGCCATCCCTTTGATGTCACGACTTCACTGTCATGTACACAAGCACCTGGTCTACGATAGCTCATATCTTCTGTGTGGGCTACAATCATACAGTCGTTTTCTTTCGCCTTTTCCATAGCTTCCTTCATGATTTCGGATGTGGCTACCCCTACACCATCATCACTAAACCAGCGAATACCTAATTCTTTAATAGCTTTCATATCCACAACTTCTTTACTTGCTTCTTCTGAAGTGATACAGGCATATGGATATGTATGTACGACAGATTCTTTTTCAATTAATTGTTGATAGTCTTTTATTGTATCAACATCATCTGGAAAAGGGATAACGTTTGGCATCGCAAATACAGAAGTAAATCCTCCATGCGCTGCTGCTAAACTGCCTGTATGAATAGTTTCTTTTTCTGTGTGTCCTGGTTCTCTAAAATGTACGTGTACATCCACTAACCCTGGAATGACTGTAAGACCTGCAGCATCAACAACTTCACAGTCTTTCAAAATAGAATCATCAATCTGAATGATCTTTCCTTCATCAATTAAAATATCTTTCTTTTCTACTTGATTGTCAATTAAAACTTGACCATTTTTTATTAAACGCATACTTATTTTTCCTCTTTGAATGGAGCAAAGCCAAATCCACGTTTAATAACGGCCTTTCTAACTAACATACCATTGTGCATTTGTTCAAAAATTCTTGATTTTTCTGCTTCCACTAAATCTGTGTCAATTTCAACTCCACGATTAACAGGAGCTGGATGCATTACGATAGCTTTGTCTTTCATTCTTGCATAACGCTCTTTTGTAAGACCATATTTTTCTAGATATTCACTATCTGTCATACCTGCCATTCCAGAACCTCTTTCTTTCTGAATACGAAGCATCATGACAACATCTGCCCATTCGATGGCTTCATCAAAATCAATTGTTGGATAGCCTGGTCTTTCCCATTCTTTAGGTCCGGCAAAGCGTACAGTTGACCCTAACTTTTCTAAAGCTTCTTTATCACTAGCAGCCACTCTTGAATGTAATATATCTCCACAGATTACTACATTTAAGCCTTCTAATGTACCAAATTCATTTTGCATAGTTAGTAAGTCTAACAAGCATTGTGTTGGATGGTTTCCTGCACCATCTCCAGCGTTTAAAATTGGAATATTGATATTTTCCAATTCTTTGAAGTATTCATCTTGAGAATGACGGATCACCACCATGTCATACCCAATGGATTCAAATGTTTTTACTGTATCATAAAGAGTTTCTCCCTTTGTGACACTAGATGCTCCTGCCGCAAAATCGGCTACTTGGCATCCTAATTGGTGCTGTGCACTTTCGAATGAGAAATGTGTTCGAGTTGAAGCCTCAAAAAAAAGATTAGCAACCAATGCTTTCTGCATTGGTAATTGCCAATCTTTAAAGGAACTATTAAAAAGTCTAGCATCATCAAGAATGCTATAAATGTCTTCAACTGACAGATCTCTCATGGATAATAACGAATTTTTGTTCATATAATCCTCCTTTTGACTTTAAAAAAATGGATTTAAAAAGTCCCTTTTCAAATCCAATTTCTCTTTCATATATACTACCATAATTCGTGAAATTTTCAATAATAAAATTTCAACAACCACTCCCTATTTTTTGATTGCGATACACTCAATTTCTACCTTTGCATTCTTAGGCAGTTTAGCCACTTCAAAACAACTTCTTGCAGGAAATATACCATCAAAGTATTTCGCATATTCTTCATTCACTTTCGCAAAATCATTCATATCATCCAATAATACCGTTGTCTTGACAATATCATCATAAGTTAAGCCTGAAGCTTCAAGTAATACTCCAATATTTTCAAAGGCTTTTCGAGTTTGTTCTACGACATCCTCACTGACTAAATTCCCTTTAGTATCTGCACCTAATTGTCCAGATAAAAAGACAAGGCCTTCTGTAGCAACCCCTGCTGAATAAGGTCCTAATGCCTTAGGTGCTTTTTCACTACTAATTTGTTGTTTCATCTGCTCTTACCTCCACTACTTTTGTCTTTGCTACATAATCATGAATAGCACAATGTTTCTTTGTATAAATCACCATAGCTGCAGAAATCAAAGTGCATGCAATCCCTACAAACGTCCATACACTTTCAACATAAAAACGAGTAATTAATGTTAATGTCTGCATGATATACGTTGAAATTATAAACAATGGCGATTCAAAAATAAACGTAATCGCATAACGAACAGCCAATGTTTTTATACTTACATTTTCATCTGACCAAGTCAAAATTTTAATTTTCGCAATTTTCTTTCCTAACGTTTGTCCTGGATATTTTTTTAAAGGAATTACTATAAAATAAAGGATGGCAGTCATTAAACATAAAAATCCAGCTATAATCCCATACGTTTTATCATAACCTAAAGCTTCAAATACATATAAATTGGAAAACATATCACTTCTGGATGTAACTATACTATACATAAATACAGCGGGTAATCCTGTAACAATTCCACCAATCGCCCAATCCAATGCATAAGCTAAAAGTCGTTTTGAATTGGAAGCTGTGCTGATTCCATACTCATTCAACGCTTTGTTATTTTTGGTTTTTTTTCCTATTTTGGCCATTTATAAAACCTCTATTCACTATATAAAGCATCCATTGCTTTTTTCATACGCAAAAGTCCATCTTCTAACTTTGATTTTGGACATCCACAATTCAAACGAAGATACTTCGGCATACCATATGTTTCTCCGGCCATAACAGCCACCTTTCCAACATGAACAAATGCATCTTGCACTTCTTTGGATGTAAATGGAACATTTCGAATATCGATCCAAGCAAGATAAGTTGCATCTGGTATATCGAATTTAAAATTCGGAAGATTTTCCTGCAAAAATTCCTTCACAAATCGCATATTTTCTTTAATATATTCGTTCAACTGTTCAATATAATCCTCACACTCATTATAAGAAACCATTGTACCAATCAATCCAGGAAGACTCACAGAATTTAAAAAATCAACTTTTCTTGTATAATGCACAAATGCTTCTCGTATTTCTTGATTTGGTAATACACAATAGGATCCCAACAAGCCAGGAATATTAAAAGTTTTAGAAGCAGAAGATAGTAAATAGAGTTGATCATAGTCTTCTAAATATGCCAATAAAGGAATATGTGGATTTTCTTTTAAAATTATATCACTATGAATTTCGTCCGAAACCATTTTCACATTGTACTTCTTACATAGCGAAACCATCTTAGTCATTTCTTGTGCGCTCCAGACTCTTCCTGTTGGATTATGAGGAGAACACAACAAAAATAGACTTGCTTCTTTCAATTGTTCTTCTAATAAATCAAAATTTATAGTAAACCTTCCATCTATTACATCTAACGGACAATCAACTCTTTCACGATTATTTTCATCAAATACGCTCATAAATGAATCATACATAGGACTAAAAGTAACCACTTTATCTTTTGGCTGTGTCAAAAGACGAACTAACAAACTCACCGAATATAATACACTCGGACTATAAATTACCCAATCTTCTTCAACACGAATATGATGTCTTCTTGATAAGAAGGAAGCTATACTCCCTTTATAATCATGGTGATTCCATCTTGTATATCCATAAACACCTGATTGAATAATCTTTTCGAGTCTATCTATTACTGGTTGTGGAGCTTTAAAATCCGTATCAGAAATAGAAAAAGGCAGCAAATCCTTTTCTCCAAAACGATCTTGTATAAAATCCCATTGTGTACAGTATGTCCCCATTCGATTATTTACTTCATCAAAATTATACTTCATTATTTTTCCTCCAAAATTATCATTTCTTTTGTCGTTGTATTTAAAGGAACACCGACACCATTATGAATCCAAACATCATCTTCTATACGAATACCACCCAAACCAGGAACATAAATACCAGGTTCACAAGACATAACCATGTTTTCTCGTAAAGTCATGTGACTCTTTTCATTTAAAATTGGTAATTCACAACCATTATCCACTCCAATACCATGTCCTAATCCATGATTAAAATATTCGCCGTAACCCGCTTTCTCTATTACATGGCGAGCAGCTTTATCTACATCTTTTGCGATAGCGCCCTCTCTAATAGCATCAATGCCAGCTAAATTTGCTTCTAAAACTATTTTATATATATTTGCGATTTTTTCATAAGGTTGTCCTATAAAACAAATACGGGTCATATCCGATTGATAATTTTTATACTGAATACCAAAATCCATCAAAATAGGTTCATGTGCTTGAATTGTTCTTGAAGTAGGTCTACCATGTGGCAAGGCCGTTCTTTCACCAGTAGCTACTATAGAATCAAATGACATTTGTGAAGCTCCATTTGAAATCGCATAATATTGTAACAATGCGCTAATTTCATATTCTGTCATGCCAAGATGAATACGATTGATGACATTTTTATAAATTTCATCTGTAATTTGAACCGCTTCTTTTAAGGCGAGAATTTCATCTGGATCTTTTTGTACACGAATGGATGAAATCTCATCTTCGTATAAGTGAATTGATACATTTAATTTTTTTAATTGTTCATATTCAAAAATTGAAATTTGATCCATCTCCACCCCTAATGAAGTGCAATGATTTTCTTCTAACAATTCATTAACAACTTCTAAATAACTTTGACCAATCTCTAACAAACGAATTTGTAAATTCTGCTCTTTTTCTTTAGCTTCTGTAATATATCTACCATCTACAATCAAATATCCTTTTTCATGAATAAAGAGAACTTTACATCCGCTACCAGTCATAGTATCCATATATCGTTTCATTGTTTTACTTTTTATTAACAAAGCATCAATTTGTTGATTTTGAATAAAATGAATCATTTTATGTATTCTTTTTGCCATAAATCCTCCTACTTAAGAAAATAAGGCAAGCTTATGCTCACCTTATTATAGAAACAATGAATTTTGGATAGAAAGGATCGAAATAACTACCCATTCAACTATTTCTTTACAGATTTAGAAATCTAAATCTAAATCATCTAACAATTTAGCATCTTCATCTGAAATTGCTGATTTTTGTTCCATAATCTCTTTTTCGTTTTCCATTTCACGTTTTTCATAAATCTTAAAGAATGGATACCATACTAAAATGGACAATGCTAACTGAATTAAGTTAGCCACAATTGACATAGGGTCAAAGTTTGTTAAATATCCTTCTAAGAATACTCCAACATATGGAGGTGTGAATGTAGCACAACGCAAGATTCCAAAATACATCATCCAATAAGGTACCGTACTAATTAAAGCACCACAAATTACATACGGAATAAAGAAGATTGGGTTTAATACGATTGGAGCACCAAATAAGATTGGTTCATTGATACCAAATAATGCTGGAATTAATGCCACACGACCAATTTGTTTTTGTGCTTTAGATTTAGACAATAAGCACCAGAATACTAAACCAAAAGTAATACCTGTTCCTGTAAAGTTTCCAAATGCAGAACCTGCTCCTGGAGTAAAGAAGTGCATAGCTTGTTGTCCTGCTTTAACAGCTGCGATATTTTCTGCCAAGAATTGTGTAGAAATTGGACTTGTGATTGGTGACATTACTGAAGGGTGAATACCAAAGAAGAACAATAATGTACCTAAAATTTGTAAGAAAGTTACGGCAAATGGATTGTCCATAGAACCAACTAATGGTGCAAAAATATTTGTAAAGATCATTGGTGGTAATGTATGTAATCCATTTACACATGCAATACGAATAATTAAGAAGAACCCAATTGTAATAATAGAAATTGGAATCATTTCAAATGAACGAGATACAAAATCTGGTACTGATTCTGGCATCTTAATTGTAAAGTTTTTCTTTTTACACCAACGATATAATTCAACACCAACAATAGCCGAGAAAATAGCGGCGAACAAACCTTTTGGTCCTAAATATGTCTTCATGATTCCACCATCTTCTGTGTAATCTACTGCCATCATCAAGAAACCGATAACGCCCATGCATAAACATCCAGGAACGTCTAATTTATAAGATTGTGCCAAGTGATATGAAATAATTGCAGTAACATACAATGACATTAATGCCATACCAACATTAAACGGAATATAAATGATATCTAAATTGGCTAAAATCCATTGTGAAATTGGATTGTTTTGCCCAATCATATTTGGAATTGCTTCAGGAATCAAACAGAAACTACCAATAATCAATAATGGAGTCATAGCAACCATGGCTTTTTTTATAGCACTTAAATGACGTTGCTTATCCATCTTATTTGCAATTGGAGTTAGATATTTGTTCATAAAGGCTTCAAATTTGTTAAACATAAAATCTCTCCTTTTAAATTACTTATTCATTTCAGCTTTTTTCTTTGCGATGAAGACCATCTTCATAACTGTGGCTCCATCCATTTTTCCATATGTATCTTTATCTACGATTACATATGGAATGTTATGTGGCTCAATAATTGGTTTAATATAATCAATTTTATGAGCAATTTGTGGTCCAACTACCAACGCATCTGTATCTTCTACTTCAGCTTGTAATAAATCGACTGGAATAGCTTTGAATTCGAAATCATTTTCGTCTAATTTTTTGCTTTCTTTAACAACTCTCTTCATGCTATCCATCAACATTGTTGTTGAAAATCCACCAGCACAACATAGAACAATTTTCATTTTATTTTCCCTCCTTTTCTTTTGCTTCAAAAACATCTATTAACTCCTCAATTAAGTCCCGGGATAATTGGGAAGTCATATAGTGATCTTGTGCGTGCACCATTAACAAACTCATTTCAGGCTTATCTTCAGCATTTGTCATCTCTTTTGTGATCAATTCTGTCTGTACCTTATGAGCCTCTAAATCAATCTCCTGCGCTTCTTTTAATAACGCACGAGCTTCCTCATATTTGCTTTCCTTCACTTTTTTCAACGCTTCAAAAGCTTTTGCTTTACTTTCTCCAGCTGAAGAAATCATCATTAAAATTCTTTGTTCTGTTTCATTCATATTTACTCCTCCTCAAAATTTAAAAAACTTTCATATTCTTTTCTACCCATTTGTAACGCAATTTCACAAACAAGTTGAATTGCACTTTCTAAATCTTTTTCATGTACCAAAGACCAAGATGCGTGGCAATAACGTAATGGTATACCTATAACAAGAGCCAATTTGCCATTTCCAATCAAGTGAGCATTACAACAATCGGTTCCTCCACCTGAAAACATATCTTCTTGTATACTGATATTTTTTTCTCTTGCTATTTTCTTTACATACTGAAGAAATTTTTCATTTGGAATCATTGTTTTATCATAATGCAACACCATGCACCCCTTAGAAAGTAAGCGATGATTAGTATAGTTTTTTACGAGTTCGGGATTATTTGCTACATCAACCGCAATTACCACATCCGCTTTTACTTGTTCTGCAGCTGTTTTACCTCCACGCGTACCCACTTCTTCTGAGCTGGATCCAACCATCCATATATCACTTTTGGGCTTTGTGTCATAAATCGCTTTAATCGCTTTGCTAAGTACATAACATCCTGTACGATCATCCATAGCTTTTCCACAAGTCACACCCAATTGAGCCATCTCATAACTTTCACTAGCAAAAGTCACCATATCCCCTATCTGAATGCCTAATTTCATTATGTCTTCAGCCGTCTCACAACCAACATCTACATACATATCTTTTACTTTTCCAGCCTCATTTTTTGTAACATTCAAAATACCTGGAATTTTCATACCACATTGCGTAGTAATACGAACCTTTTGCATTTCTTTGCTCTTATCTAAAACACCACCAACCGCAATCAAATACACAAATCCGTTATCGGCTATATGGCGAACAAAGAATCCAACTTCGTCCATATGTGCAGAAAACATAATTCTTACTGGATTGGTTTCTGTACCATTATTTTTAAAACAGATACTTCCTAGATGATCGTATTGAATCTCATCACAATATTCACCCATTTCATGTCTAAGAATATTTCTTACTTCTTTTTCTCTACCAGCAATCGCATCGGCATCACTTAATTGCTGTAATAATTCATTCATCAGGATACACCTCCGTCTAATTCTTTTAATGTTACCAATAGATTTTCAAAAGTTGGATGTTGTAATATATTTTGCATACTTTTTTCATTATTCATAAATTGGAACAACTTTTCTGTAATTCGTTTATGTATATACGTATCTTCCTTTTTCAAAGAAACCATAAATACAATTCGCGCTTCTTTTCCTTGATATACAATTGGATTTTTCAAAACTGTGACAGAGACAACATTTTTGTTTGCACATAATTCGATAGGGTGTGCTATACAAATACCATTTAAATAAATGGTATTCATATAATTCTCTCGTTGGAGTACATATTCTTTATAGCGATCTCCTCCATAGCCACTCATTTCAATTTGTAACGCCATATCTTCAATCAATTTTAAATAGTCTGTTTCCTCTTTATATTGAAAAAACTCTTTGTTGAAAATGGAATATAAATAATTATTCGTCTCTGTTAAATCGAAAGAATCACAATTTTCATATTGAAGTACTTGTTTAATTTGCATTAAATCTAAATCACCTAATAGTTCCTTGATATAAATGACAGGAACAGAGAACTCTTTTTCAAGAGGAAGAATCGTAAAAATCAAATCTGGATGAAATGATTCTAATTCCACCATATTCATGAAACTAAATGTTTCCACCTGTGCCAATTTGAATAAAGATTCAATTTGCATTTTTATTAAGTACGCACTTCCTCCACCAGAAGAACAAACAACAGCTATCTTAGTAAAACGATCCATTTTCATTTGTCGTTCTTTTTCCATATGTGCAGCAAAATGTGTGGCAATAAATCCTGCTTCATCTTGTGATACTTCTACACCATATTTCGTTTTCAACATTTCACTAAAACGAATCGAAATATTAAAAATCATTGGATATCTTGCACAAATCTCTTTAATCAATAAATTCTGATACGAAATTTTTTTCGATAATCTTTCTATCAATAAAGATACATGGGTGATTAAAGATTTTTTAAAAGATTCATCCTTTTGAAATTGTGTATTATACAACTCATCAATTTCAATTAAAAAATCATTGATATCACTCTCTAGCTGATTGCCAAAAACAATTTCTGGCTTTTTCGTTCGGATATTTTTTAATAATACTTTTTGAATCAGTTCAAAACTTTTCTTATCCAAAGATACTAAATAATACCCTTCAATAAGTTCTTTAATATTTTGGGATATTTCATGAATTACATTTTTAGAATTAGTTTTTAAAACAATATATTCAGAAAGCTCTTTATGCATGGCATAAAATGTAATGATTTCAAGTTGAGAAATCACAACCTTCAATTCAGCATAATTAATATTAAAGTTATTTTTTTCAATTTGTGAAATTAAGAAAGAGTTAATTTTACAAAAATCCTGTAAACCTTCATGAATACTATGCACAATATATGGATTGCCTTCAGCATAAGCTGACAAAACATAATCTCTAGCTTTATCATCATCGCAAAGAATATGTAAACCATAATGTCGTCTTCTTTCTAGAACCAAGCCAAAATCCATCAGTAAATTTTCCGTTTGTTTGATTTCTTTTTTTATGGTCGCAATAGAAACATTAAACTCTTCAGCCAATTGATCCATAGTCACATACGCATCCGACATAACCAAATAAAACCCAATAGCCTGAATTCTTTGTGAATTTGTCATATTCCCATCTGAATTCAACGAATCCATAAATCTTTTAAGTTTTTTGAAATCATTTACTTCAAGAATATATCCGTATCCTCGCCTAAAATTAATATAAAATCCTTTATCCTTAGATAACTGTATTAAATATGAAAGATCATTTTGAATCGTTCTTTTTGACACACCATATTTTTTTACAAAAAAATCAAGTGTAATATAATCCGACTCAGAAACAAAATCATTCATAATCGAATAAAGTCTCATATTCTCACGTCTTCCTTTCACAGTTATTAGTTTATCTCTGTAATCCCTTTCAGAAAAGATTTTTAATTACATTTAAAAGTGAAATTATTAACTTAATAATCTGTTTCATTTTGCATTTTCAAATGAAAAAATTAATATTTTCTATTTTGTACGAATACCCTACACTAATTTATAGACATAAAAGAAAGGATCATTCGAATGGAAAATTGTACAAAAAGAAAAAAAATTGTTCTTGTAGGAACTGGTTTTGTTGGAATGAGTTTTGCATATAGTTTGCTTGTATCTGGTGGAATTGATGAATTGGTTCTTATAGATGCAAATGAAGAAAAAGCTATTGGCGAAGCCATGGACCTACAGCATGGATTACCGTATGCTAAACACAAAATGCAAATTAAAGCGGGAAATTATGCAGAATGCAAAGACGCTGATATTGTTGTTATTACAGCAGGAGCTACACAAAAGCCTGGTGAAACTCGTATCGATTTAACTCTTACAGATACAAAAATCGTAAAAAGTGTTGTTACTAGTGTTATGAAGAATGGATTTGATGGCATTTTAGTTGTTGCTTGTAATCCAGTGGACATTATGACGTATGTTGCTCAAAAAATTTCAGGTCTTCCTGCAAATCGTGTAATAGGAAGCGGAACACTTCTAGATACGGCAAGATTACGTTTTATGTTAAGCGAAAAACTTCATATTTCAACCAACAATGTACATGCATATATTATGGGTGAACATGGCGATACTAGTTTTGTTCCATGGTCACATTCATACATTGGAAGTAAAAAATTGTTAGATATTGCACAAGAAAAAAATATTTCTATTGATGAATTGAATCAAATATACACCCATGTACAACAAGCTGGTTACGAAATTGTAAATCGAAAAAAATCAACATATTATGGAATTGGACTCTCTTTAAATCGATTAATTCATGCTATTTTTAACGATGAGGAAGTTATTTTAACTGTTTCTTGTTTGCAAAACAATGAATATGGATATTCTGGTATTTATAATGGTGTCCCGGCAGTTATCACAAAAAATGGAATTCAAGAAATGTTAGTCTTGGACTTAACCGATGAAGAAAAAACAAAATTCATTGACAGTTGTAAGACTCTACAAAAAATTATTGATGAAGTGGTTGAACCAGTATTATAGCTAGAAGCTTGTAACTTCTAGCTTTTTTCATAAAAAGACACATTTAATAAATTAGGATATAAAGCTAAAATTAATACTTATACAACATCTTGTATAAATTGATTTCTGTCACATGTTTCATTACCTTACTTATAGGTAAAGTGTACAAGCCTATTTGATATTAAAGATGTCTATATCCTTTTTTGTTAAACGTGACTTTCATAAAAAAAGAACAGTACTAAAACTCTGTTCTTTGACCTCTATCTTTCAAAGCTACTTTCGCAATAGATGTAAAATAATGCATAGCCTCTATTGGATATTTACCCGCTGCCGTTTCAGCCGTCAACATAATTGAACTCGCCCCATTATAAACCGCATAATAGATATCACTAACTTCAGCTCGTGTAGGCGTTTTATTTTCGCACATTGAATGCAGCATTTCCGTCACAACCATATAAGGAAATTTATTCTTTTTTAATACTTGTTCAATATGATGCTGACATGAAGCAATATTCTCAATTCCCACTGAATTTGCCAAGTCACCACGTGCAATAATAATTTCATCACAATACGGTAAAAAGGATTCCAATTGTTCAACACCATCTTTATTTTCTATCTTTGCATAAATTTTACAATCTTCCAGACCATTCTCATTCAATGCATTTCTGACAACACACAAATCTTCTGTACTTCGAACAAAAGGTTGCATTATTCCAGTTACACCAAATTCCTTGGCGTAAACCAAATTTCTATAATCATCTTCTGTAAGAGTAGGTGCTTTTACTATGCAACCAGGAAGTGCGATGCTTTTTCCTGGCTTTAAAAGCCCACCATTCATCACCTTTAATTGATTATTATTTAAACACACCAGACGAATCTTTCCATCATCCATCCATACTTCTTGATTTTCTACCAAATAAGAATGAATGATTTTTGGAAAATCAAAGATATCTTCATTTACAATGCTACCCTCTTCAAGTTGAACACACTTAAGATTTCGTGACAATCTTAATTCTGGCCCTTTCATATCAATCAACAATTCCGGAATCACACCCACCTTTTTTGCAGCTTCATGAAAATTATGTATCCACTCTTTACAATCAACTAAATCTACATGTGACAAATTTAAACGCATTCCCGTCATGTTCATCTCAAACATTTTTAGAATTGTTTCTTCTTCAAAACATGAAGGACCTATAGTACCGAATATTTTTAACATTTTAACTCCTAATCTAATAATTCTTTATCAATGATTTGAAAATTTGCTCTATGAATATACAGAGCTTTTCCATCAATCATAAGCTTCGTCATTTTAGGTAAATTATCCGGAATTTTCCAATATACCTTATCTCCAGAATATGCGGCAATCGGCTGTCCTAGTTGGGATTTAATGACTACAATTCTTCCTTTACCAAACATATTCTTATACTTATTAATGAACCTTGCGACAGACGTATTGTCCGATATTTGTCCATGTGTATTTGAATCAATATCTTCTTGTGCAAAATCCACATCTGGCGTTAATCCCTTTTGTTCAAAAATACAAGTATCTCCACAAGACTCTATCTCTTTTCCATCTACTGTAATCGTAATTACACTCGATAATTCATAGCCAGAAACAACACTACCATTTTCATCATAAGAAGTAGTTTCTACGGCATTGCCTGTAATACTAATTTTATCTCCACTCGTCTCCATGACTTCACTGCCATAATTATCATACGTATATATCGTATATCCGTTACCTACTAAATTTCCCTTGATATCATTAAAAGCAGATTGAAACATGCTACAACCACTCAACAATAAACATAAACATACTACACTTACTCTTTTTATATTATTATTCATATTTCCCCCATTTTATAATGCATTTTCTAAGCTTTCATCAATAGTTTTTTAATTAACTCTTCACTAACTGAGAAGATGAATGCGATAGCTTTACTTTCAAATTCCTTGTCCATCATTGTTTGATACATTTCAAGCTCTTTTTTCTCACTCCTTGTTCGATTTTTTTATCCCTTCAGCTTCCCATTTCTTTTCAGCTTCACACCACTAGTTTCTTTAAATCCAACCATTCCATATCCTGTATCAAACAACAAATCTCTTTACAAACTGGGAAAGCTTATTTGCTGCATTCCAAGACCTATCTGCTGTATAAAACACAAGAATGTGCACCATAGGTAGTACATATAAGAAAAGAAGAGATTTTTTTCTCTTCATATCAATTACTTAATACTCGTTTTAAATTTTCAACAGATATTGAACAAACCTTAGAAATTTCATTGACACCCATTCCATTCCTTATCATCGTCTTGTACAAAAGAACCTGTCCTAGTTCTACACCCTGTTCAATTCCTTGCTCAATTCCTTTTTTTATTCCTTCAGCTTCCCATTCCTTTGACTTTACTTCAAGCCATCTCTTTTCAGCCTCACACATTTCAATCTCCTCCTTTTCCTCTAATTCTTCTAAATCCAACCATTCTACATCCGTTAATGTCTTGACTACTTTTAACACACTGCTCTTCACAAGTCCAAAGCTATTACTCTTTCCTTCATAAATAGACTGATCATAAATACTTCGACATATATAGAATAGATTATGTACGTCTTCTTCATTAAAATTATATGAAGTATTTCCTGTGATTTCAATCAGATTC
>ENA-OQNN01000562-OQNN01000562.1-human-gut-metagenome-genome-assembly--contig:-NODE-562-length-36256-cov-28.304880_pt1 | contig 36256 bp, 42 predicted proteins | sample MGYA00242624_ERZ504870 | MGnify/ENA primary metagenome ERZ504870 (study PRJEB26092, sample SAMD00036379) | human gut metagenome | host: Homo sapiens | study: EMG produced TPA metagenomics assembly of... | reverse complement strand
TCCTGATCTGCGAATATATGCATCCATTCCACTTTTGAAGTACCTGGCATAAAAATACGACCTCCTTGTGGCTCTATTATTTCACAAAGAGATTGTTATTTTAATATGGGCTCTATTTGACGCTTACAAAAAAGGACATTTATTTGGCGTTTAAAAGCCGTTTAAAATGTCTTTTTTTAAAACCTATTTTTTGCATTTTATTTGCAACATTTTTGCATTTTGCGCGCAACACTACACTTTCTAATGAAGCAAATTTAAGAAATGTACAATGCGGATGGTTGATTTTTGGTATTAAAGAAAAAGGTAAAAAGATTGTTGGAACCAATTACAGAGAGAAAAAGGGTCTTGATACGTTAAAACATGAAATTTCATTGCAAACAACGGGTGGTATTTCATTTGTTGAAATTTATGAAGTTGAAAAAGAAGGTAAAAGAATAATTATGTTTCAGATACCTGCTGCAACAGCGGGTATTCCTACGGGTTGGAAAGACCAATATTATGCTAGGGAAGGAGATTCTCTAGTTCCACTATCATTAGAAAAAATGGATCGTATTCGTCAACAGAGTAATCGAGATTGGTCAAAATTGTTTGTAAAGGGTGCAACAATTCAGCATCTAAATAAAGATGCAATTAGCTTAGCTAGAAACAACTATAAGGAGAAGATGCAAAAGCCACATATTTCTCAAGAAATTGATTCTATGAGTGATGAAGAATTTCTGTCGAAAATGAAACTTATACAGAATGGTCGTATTACAAATGCTTGTATGCTGTTACTAGGAAATGAAGATTATGATTACTTATTTGATTACACACCTGAGGCAGCATGGAGACTATATGATTCTAAAAGTAACATTAAAGATTATGAAATCTTCAAGATTCCATTTATTACATTGAGTGATCGTATTTTTTCTCGAATTCGCAATTTAACATATCGGTATATGCCGAATCAATTAACCTTGTTTCCTTTAGAAACGAAACAATATGACATGTGGCTTTTAAGAGAGCTTATGAATAATTGCATTGCTCATTCTAACTATGCATTAGGAGGAAGAATTAATGTGGATGAAGAAGAGGATGAAATCACTTTAAGAAATCCTGGTTCTTTTCTACCTGGCAGTATTGAAGTGGCTCTCCAAAAAAATTACACACCTCCATTTTATCGAAATCAGTTGTTAGCTGAAACAATGATGAAATTCAATATGATTGATACACAATCTATGGGAATACGTAAAGTATATAAGATTCAACAAGAAAAATATTTCCCTATGCCTGATTACAATTTGTCGGTAGGTAATCAAGTTGGAGTTACTGTATATGGTAAAGTATTGGATGAAAACTATACGAAACTATTATTTGAACATTCGGAATTTGATATTCAAACTGTCTTTTTAATCGATCAAGTCCAAAAGCATCATGCAATAACAAATGAACAAGTTAAGTATTTAAGAAAATTACAGGTTATTGAAGGAAGAATGCCGAATATCTATCTTTCTGCAGACATCGCAAAGACTTTAGAAAAGAAAGAACAATATGTAAAGAATAAAGGGTTTGATGATGAATATTATCGTGATTTGATTATTAAATACCTTAAAGAATACAAAAATGGGACAAAAGAAAATTTTAAGACTCTATTGATAGATAAATTACCTGAAAGTCTTAATGAGAAACAAAAAGAAAATAAAATTCGTAATTTATTGTATTCATTGAGAAGAAGAGGAGTTATTGAATGTAAAGGAAAATACTCTAGATATGCTTCTTGGGTATTGACGGATCAAGATTAGATTTTAAACAGCAAACAATTTTAGTTTTCAACCGGATAAATTTGAAAAATAAAAATAATTTATCCGGATATTTATCCGGATAGTGTTTATTAAACATTCTAAAAAGTGCATAAATATCAGGCATAATGACCGGATAAATTGAGAAAATAAAAAATAATTTATCCGGATGTTTAGTAAGTCAACATACAGTTATTGTTAGTTAAAGCGCATAATTACTTGGCTTTTCAGCTTACTAAAATCAAAAATTAAATTGTGTATAAATGAATTGGATAAATTGATTGAAGATGTTAAGAAGATATCTCAAAAAGAACAATTAAATTGTAATCTTGAGGTAATATCTGAAGAATTAAAAAGCAATCAACCACGTAAAAGCTTTATAAAAACGGCCGTAGAGGGTATAAAAATGATAAAAGGTACAGCTGAATTTGCAGCAGCAGTTACCACTCTAATTCAATTTGTACAAAGTTGTATTTAAAGGCGGAGGATGTTGATTTGAAAAGATTTAATGAAGGAGATGTTGTTTACTTTATTTCCTCTTCTGTTTTTATCAAGGAAGCTACTGTTATTCGTAATGCTGGTGGATTTTGTACAATACGATTTTCAGATGGTAATTGTGGTACTTCTGGAACACGTGTTCGTGAAAGTAAATTGTATCATACAGAAGAAGAGGCAAAGAAAGTTGTTGAACAACATCAAAATGCAAACAAGTGGAGATGATGGTTTCTCCACTTTTATTTTGGATTGGCGAATACAATACCTCCCATTCTTGACCTGTAGTAATCAAGCGTGTAGGCGTTGGTTTGCCAGTCCTTTTTTGCATCTTCAAACGTATTGGTAATGCCATCATAGTTTCCATCTTGAATGGTAATGTTATTACCATCTACTTTTAAAACAATACCAACATGGTTTTTACCAATGCCAGAAAATACTGCTCCTGCTTTGGGGGTAGTGGATCTTTCAAATTTATCTGGATGTGCTTTTAGTAGTTCATCTACACAATCCCATCCATTACCAGTAAAGCCAGGATCATATCCATATAGCTCATAGAATCTACCCCAAGCAAACCATGTGCATTGGCCATATAAGCCTGTTTTAGCATATGGATTCTTTGTAATCCATGCTTCTATGTTATTAAAGTTTGGATTAGTTCCACCTCTAAAGGTAATACCGACATATCGCATAACATGATCGACATAAGATGGATCTCCATACCCTGATACATTCAATTCTTGCTTTTTCATATCGGAGAATTGTTGAGCATTGTATTTGGAATAACCACCAAAATTAGAAATTGCCCAATCAATATATCCAGATCCATAGTTGTATCCTTGCAAAGCTAGATAGATGTGTTCTGTATCTGATGGATCTTTTACATTTGCCTTTTTAACACAATCCGAAAAAGTATGTGTACCAACATCTATGGAATACTCCGGTTCTGTAATGCCATTAGGAACTCTAGGATATTTTGTATTGTATCCTGATTCACTAGCTTGCATAGGATCATTTCCTTTACCGCCAGATTCCTGCATCATAATCGCTTGAAGTAAAGATACATAATCTTCTATATCGTATTCTATTGCGTATTTTCGTATTGTATCTTCATATGCAATAACTTCTTCACTTAAAGAAACAATTTCACTGTTAGATCCACCATCTTGGGCTAATACGCTAAATGTGCCAACAAACAGAGTAATCACAATCAATAAAATCAATCCTGTTCCAAAAGAAAAGAGTGTATTCAATGTAGATACACTCTTCTTAACAATATGAAATGATTTCTTTATAGCGTGTGTTGTATTTTGGACAATAAGCTTGGAAACAAATTGTTCTGTAGATTTTTTTATCTTTGAAGCATTCACTTTATTTACAACATGCTTCTTTGCCTTGGATATATAAGAAATTCTTTGCGGATGAACATCACGATTTGATTCAATAATCGGTTTCTTATTAGCTGATTTGATTTTATATTCATGATGTTTTTGTTTAATAAACTTTGTAGCTCGATGTTTAGATTCAATTACACTCTGTTTAGCAGCAACACTTACTTTATTTGTAGCCTGTACCTGCGGATTGGATTTAACAGAAGTATCTTCTTTTCTATCAACATTTTTAGAATGAATTGTTTGCTGTTTAATAAAATGTTGAATATTTCCCTTTGTATCTTTTGTTTTAATAGCTTGCATTTTTTGCTTTGTCTTAATATCTCTCAAATTCATCAACTCCTTTGTATGTAAAAAAGGCAGGTTGTCCTGCCTGAAATTGTGAATAAGAATTACATGTTTCAAATATTGTACTGCTTTTTTATCCTTTTAGCGCTCATATTGTAAATATATTCAAGTTTTTGCGTATCGTTATTAATTTCAGCAATAACTATTTCAACTTTCTCCTCAGGAGTAAAAATTGAAAATGGAAGTTGTATGTCAGAAAGCTCTTGTAACAAGGCCGAAAATAATTCCTTTTCATTCCAACCAAAGTTACTACTCATTTTCTCTACCCGTTTTGTGATGCCAGGAGCCATTGTAACAATAGACTTTTCAAAAGGATAGAAGAAATTGTAATACATAGTGATATGTTCTATATTAAATCCATTGTTCAATCCACTAAGATCATATGCAATTACTTCACATAATAATTTGAATGCACTAGTATCTTTATGCTCTTCAATAAGAAATTCTGACATTTCAAATCTAATGTTTCGATAAAGTCCAAATTGTCCATCTTGTATATACTCTATACCAATTTTATTAAAATAACCCCAAATCTTATCTCGATAGTTTGTATAAGGTGGGGTTTGAACCATTTCAGTAAGGTTCCATATATCAAGCCCATCAATATTATGTTTGTGTATATAAGGAATCCATTCATATTTTTTTAATAGATTTTCTCCACTTTGTGTAAGTTTGTATGGCTTTACAGGAAATAAGACGTTTAGTTCTTCTAGCGAGATATTTTCTAAAACTCGTTGTGCTATATCTTCTTTTTTGCCATTCACTTTCAATCCATGAGTTTTAAGAATTTGTTTTAATTGATTTAATTTTTGATTCATTACTGTATCTGCTATAGATCCAATTTCGATAAAATTATTTAGCTCGAGCTTAGAAAGTATGACTTGAACATCTTTTATTCCGTATTGGTACCACCAAAATTTTTGAAATTCATTTTCAGAAGCCATAAACTTAGTAGCGTAACTAAGAACTAAAATTTCATGTGGATATAAAGAATCACAAGTAGGTAATTTACCTCTAATTTTTTCTTCAATAGGAACTATATCCTCTTGAATCTTATTAATAGAAGTCGTAACTGTTGGTACATCTGTCGATATTATATTTTTAGACTCTTTTTTCTTAAAAAAATTAAATAACCCCATTATGAATTCACCTCCTGGTATACAAATTTTTAAATACTTACCATACAAATCTTATCGAATGGAGTATCATTTGTTTAGATGTAAATAGAGAATAGAAATAATCATCAAAATCACCCCAATTACTAAAGAATTTTTATATACAAACTTTTTGATTTTCATATCTTTTAAAACATATTCCAAGTTTTTATCATTATATTTTATTGCTATTTCCTTGCCGAATGGATATTCCTGTTCGTCTAATTCAACATTTAAAATGGATTGGATTTTTTGATTTTGATTATTTGTAAATTGCACAACGGGCATGTAAACATAATAATCTTCTTTGTCGTAATATTTTTCTTCATAGTCAATTACTTGGGCAATTGCTGAATTTTTATATTTTCTATACTTAAAATGATATATAGTGTATTGCGCAAACCCGATAGCTAAAAAAACAGTAGAAATCTCCTCTAAAGCAAAGTATCTTTGCTTCATTAATAAGTGCTCTATATTTAACATAATTAATTATCCTTTTTCAAATCTTATTCTTTTCTCAATTATATCTTATATCTTATGAAACTCCAAATAATAGGGAAGATTCAGTAACGTCGGCTAATTTTGTAAAACCTTTCTATCTCCTGGTTTAGTTGTATTGAGATCGTACAATAATCCTTTTGGCATCTTATTGACAAAAGGGACAATAGAACCACCATACTTGATTAATCCAGATCCAGTAGGTGCATTTGTGATATATCCCATCTGTTCTTCTGAAATATTTAGAAGTCTTGCTAAATCTTCTCTGTCATTGGCAGATTGATTTAACATAACGATAAATTCAGAGTTTGATAGCATGCTTGTACCTTGTTGAGAGGAAAGAAGATATTTAACATTTTGTGTAATACCCGTTGGATAAGCATCTCTTTTACGAAATTGTCTCCATGCAGAAGCAAAGAAGGTTGCACTTTCTTCATTTTCAAAGATAACATGAATCTCATCAATGAAGACATGTGTACGTTTTCCTTTCCTCCAATTTTCATTGACTCGATTGATAATCGCATCCGTAATAACAAGCAGTCCCATCGTCTTTAGTTGCTTTCCTAAATTAAAGATATTAAACGACAAAATTCTAGATTTGATATCTACATTGGTTTCATGGGCAAAAATGTTCAAGGATCCATTTGTAAATAATTCTAGTTTGATAGCTAATGATTTAGCTTCTGGTTCGCTTTGTTCTAGTAGCTTGTTGTATAGGTGCTTTAAAGTTGGGATATAGTTATTTTTCATGGCATCTTGATAAACCAAAGATACACAACGATCGATAATAGAACGGTCAATAGGGGATATACCACCATGATTAGTATCTAACTGTTCAAATAAAGACATGATAAATTGAGATTTATCTGCAATCGCATTACCACTATCTCCATATCCTTCTGACATATCCATGGCATTAATATAATCTTTACTGTTCGTTCCAATACGAATGATCTGTCCTTTCATCGCTTTAATGATTGGATCATATTCACCTTCTGGATCCGCAATAATAATATCGTCATTCGTAGATAGAATTAAGAATTCAATCTCTTCTTTTGTAAGAAAAGATTTACCTGATCCAGGAATACCCAATACAAAAGAGTTTGGATTTTGTAATAAAGCTTTGTTACAAAGAATCGGATTGTTGGTAATGGCATTTTGACCATACCAAATACCACCTTTCTGCATGATTTCATGGGCTCTAAAGGGAATAAACACAGCAGCACTTTCTGTAAGCAGGGTACGAGTGATATTGAGCTTGTTGACTCCAATAGGAAGGGCTGTTTGAAGACCATCCAATTGTCTTTTTGAAAAGTAGAGTGTTTCTAACTCACAAACATATTTTCGAGCTACTGCTTTTAATGTCTCACTATCTTTATCCAGTTCTTCTAATGAATCGGCAAGATGAACAACCGTAATATTACATAGCATCATTCTTTGATCTCGTACAATTAAATCATCCAAGAATTCTTTACATTCCTTACGTTGTAGCTCCATGTCATAGGGGATAATGGCTGAGAAGTTATTGTTACGATTTTGCTTCATTTGCCAATCCGTAATATTCTTTTCTACACCTAAAAATTTATTTTCTACTTCTCTAACTGCTTCATCAGTAGGAATTGTAATAATGTCCATGGAATACATGAGATTCTTGTTTAAATCGCAAAGTTCTGATACAAATTCATCTTTTAAAAAGCCTGGATAATTGCTTAAATAAAGAACTCTTCCATATTTGCCATCAAATTCAAAATATTTGTTGTGGTATTTACTCATTCTAGGCGTAATCAAATCCTTAAAAGAATGACCTTTCTTAGCTAAATCATTCATGTCGAATGAAAACTCTTCCGTTTCACTACGATAAAAATCATGAAGCATTTTTAATCGTTCTTCCGCATTTAATTCAATGCAAGAAGAGCCAAGACGCGCAAATAGGGTAGAGAATTCAGTGGTGATTCTAGAAAAGGTGAATCTTGCTTCTTCTATACTGTTTTTAAAAATTGTTACCATAATATATTTTTCTTGAACAATGTCATCACTTTCAGATAGCTTATCTAAAAGCATGTTGTTGTATTCTTCTCGATATTGATCTAAACCATCATTTTTTAATGGAATCAAGATGTCTTCTTTAAACTTCTTGATATCCACTTTACGATTATTGATAGTTATCTTTGTCATAACAGAAGAATCAATAGAATTCAGTAAATCACTATAGCTTAAAAAGAGATTGTTTTTATCTTCTCCAGAAGCAATCTTATAGTTGATATCTAAGAACCTGTAACTCTTTGTATATTTATTACCGGATTTAAAAATACCATCCTTATAGATTGTATCTACGGGGATGGTATCCTGGACTGTTCTAGGCACTCTTATTTTTTCTTTGTTGAGCTTTTTCAATCTTTCGTAGCTTTTTATCATGTACAATCGACTCCTTTCTTGATTGATTAATGAATGGTTCAAGTATTTCATAATAAAGATTAAATGGCACATTAATCAAATTCCTTGTAGACAATACAAAAGAAGATATTGCCATCTTCACAATATCTTCTGTATACATACCTTGAAATTTGATGAATCCTAGTGCTGCAAAGGGTGCAGCACCAAGCATACATAGCCAACTGGTAACTTCTGTACCAAGTCTTTCTTTGAATAAAAAATACAAACCGCACGCAACAGCACACGCTAGTATCGAAAAGATAGTTTGACGTAAAGATAGGCCAAGAAGTATGCTTTCGGTATAATCACGTATTTCTTTATTGATCTTGATTTCAAAATTAGATTTCATCTGCTTCTCCATCATCAAATGGAACAGAAGTCGCAAATAATATGTTTTCTACCGGTATAACAATATTTCCATTATTGCTATGAACAACTACCTTATCTTCTTCATGTTCAATCTTATACATAATCTTTTGATTCATAGGTAAATTCAATGGTTCTTGAATTTGAATCGTGTCTCCTGTTTTTAAAATAATTTGATTTAATATAGTATCTTTCATTTTGTGTTCCTTTCTTGCCAAAAAGGCATAATAAAAGCAGGAGATTAATCCTGCCTATTTTGAATTTCTTTCTTATGTTTATGTTTGATATACATATTTTTAATTTTACTATATCCAAGGTAAGTTAAGTAACTAACTCCTGCAACTATACCAATACCTATGATTAACTCTGTTCCTGATATTTCCAGTTGCTCTTCATTTACATTGTTTTTTTTATATAGTGGAGAATGTGCTTGCCAGTATTCTTGACTTCTTTTTTCTTTCTCTGCTTTTCTATTTTTTCTTTCTAAAGAAGTTTTTTCACGAATTATTCTCAAATTTTCATTTGATGTATCTAATCTATCTAAGATTGATTCATCCCAAACATTATAAGAATATCCACGTGCTGCATAACCCCCATAACCATTACTCCAACTTTTTTCACTAACATAGGAATCACCTGTGGCTGTTACATTATAATTTCCAGGTTCTCCGCTCAAATAACCTTCTTCTTTTAATAAAGTGTTCATTTCTTGGGCATTTAATCCAATTTTTTCACCTAATTGTTTTGCTGATAATGACATATCCACACCTCTATTTTTTTGAATTTCTTAATACATTTGAAACTGTAGCTTGTGATATATCGAGCATAGCTGCAATTTGCTCTTGAGTCATTTTATTTTTTGCCAAATCTGCTATGACAGAATTTCGTTCTGCTACAGATCTGATTTCAGGAAGTTTAATGACACTTTCCAAAACTGTTCCAGTAGCAGTTACAGTTTTAATTAGAGTAGTTCCATTATCCATTACAGCTCTAGCAATTTTCGCACCAGTTTTATTATTTGTTTTAAAAGCTAATGAAATAATATTCTCCGCTGTTTGCCCAACTTTTTTTAAATCTGAATTTTTAAAAACAGTCATTAAATTGAAACTCATTTTATCACTCCTAAATTATTAATCTAATATTAAAATAATATTAATTTAATAATTTGTCAACAATATTTTTACAATCCCATCATCTCCTTTACTATACGATCTGACATCTTGATTGTTCCTACAAGTACTAACATATTGAATATTAATTCTCCAATGTAGCTCCATACCATAGATACACTAGATGCTGTTGAATCCACAACTGGTGGGCTAGATGCAAAGGCAGAGAAGATAATACATGCCAGGACGATGATAGCTCCTTCTAAACATACTCCTGCATAGCTTTTAATAAATGTAAAAGCGATATTTTGCGTGCTTTCTCCTGCAGCTGCTGCAAGTAGGACTGGAGATATAGCTGTATACATGTACAGTTTAAAGAATCTTCCATATACTGTTAGAATCATCACGAAAGACAAGATTGTGATAAATATAGATCCTAGTAAGGTTACTGCCCATAATGGAATAGATTCTAGAAATCCCGTATTACTTACTGCATCTACAATTTCTTGTGGAATCACTGTTTCGTTAGATACTCCAAGTCCTACAGTTTCTGTAATAGATTGGATAATTCCTTGTACGATTTCAAATATTTTTGTCATAAGTTCCATTCCATAAAGCACTAAAGTTCTTGCGATAATAAATCTAAGAAATAGTTTGAAGGCTTGTTCTGGTCGTTTAACATCTTGCCAACTTGTACAGGTTCGTATTAATCCCCATACAAAGAAAAGTACAAGAAGGGCAAGTCCAATAGCTTGTAAGCCTTCATGTACTTTTACAATGATTTTCCATATATCACCACCTTTAAATGACTCTGGGGATTCAGTAAGCAACAACCATATTTCAGCAAGTTTAGAATTCCAGGTATTGATGGCACTTGTTAGGTTATCGATGATTCCATCCATACATTAACCTACAATAATATTTAAAATCTCTTTCGCAAACGTAATAATAATTCCACCAGCAACTGTCATAAATCCATTAGCCCTTTGGCTTGGATCATGGCTTTTTAAAGATAAACCAACCTGTACAATTCCAAAGCCCAATAGAATCATTCCAATCGCTCGAATGAGTCCAAACATGAAGTCACTGAAGTTATTGACTACAGTAACTGGATCATTAGCTGCATAGATAGGTGTTGTAAGGTTAGTTGCTAGTATCAATGCCATGTAGGCAAAGAGTAATACTTTTCTAATTGTTTTTACTTTCTTCATTTTATTTGATCTCCTTTACATATTTTTCTACTTCTTCTTGATCTAACAATTCGTATTCATTGCTAGAAAGAAGGATATTTTGCCAGTCATCAATAAAGTGATGTGCTTGACCATGAATATAAGGTTCACGTCCACCATCCAATGTCTGCTTGATATTTGGATGTTTTAGTAAGTCATATTTTTTATCTTTGACGGGTCTTTCTCCCTTAATAAAAAGAAGTCCATAATTGTTATCCAACAATCGAACTTCATCTGCGGTCAATAATTCTCTTCCAGTTTGCTGATAATTGGTAGAATAGTTTCCACTATGGCCACTTGATTTGCCATACGTATTTGTATCCAATGTTTCTTTTCCAAGCAGTTCACTAATGTATTTATGTGTACTCTGTTCATTGCCACCAAGATAATACGTTTCATCACAATTACCTAAAATGGATTCCCAGCTGTCTTTATATAATGCTTTAATTTGTGCTAGATTCTGCAAAATAATAGATACAAAGATTTGTCTTGAACGCATTGTTGAAAGTAACTTGTCAAATTCATCAGGAAGGGCAACATTGGCAAATTCATCCATTAAAAAATGTACTGGTACAGGAAGTTCTCCGCCATGTACATAATCCGCCTGATAATACAGCATTTGAAACAATTGGGTATACAACATTCCAACAATAAAATTGAATGTGGAATCATTGTCAGGAATAATCGCAAATAATGCTGTTTTTCTTTCTCCAATTTGTTCCAGTTCCATCTCATCATATTTCGTAAGGGATGCAAGTTCTTCCAAATTAAAAGCAGCAAGTCTTACACCAACCGAAATCAATATGGATTTGGCGGTTTTACCTGCTGCCTGCTTATAAATTTTGTATTGTTTTAAAGCCAAAGAATTGGAATCAATCATTTCCAGTCTTTTAAATAACTCGTCCAATGGACTTTCATAATCTTCTTCATCTTCTTTAACTTCGGCATAATTAAGCATTTCCATGACCATTGTGAAGTTCTGTTCATCTTCTGGTGCATAGTGGTATAGGTATAACATCAATGCTTCAAGTAATGCTGTTTCACTTTTTTCCCAAAAGGGATCATTGGTAGAAGATCCTTTCGGTGTCGTATTACGGATCAGATTGGTAATTAATTTGAGTACATCCTTGTCACTTTGAATGTAATGAAATGGATTATATCCAAGTGACTTAGACATATCAATCAAATCAATGACTTTAATAACATAGCAGTTATCTTCTAATAAATGTCCAACGCTACGTATGATTTCACCTTTAGGATCTAATACGACAAAACTTGTATTACACTGCATGATATTTGGCTTGGCATAAAACCTTGTTTTACCAGCACCAGAGCCACCAATCACTACGGTATTCAAGTTTCGTCGATGCTTTTTCCCATCTAATCCCATTCGTACATTCTGAGAAAAGACTTTGTTGGTAAAGTAGACTTTATTGGCGTATTTCTTACATACAGTATTTGGATTGGCCCATTTTGCTGAACCATATTCTTCCGTTCGCCTATAGTTCTTAGCTGAAGATAAATACATCCCAATAGCTAATGCATACACAATCAGAAAGATACCAATTGTTTTTAATGTTAAATCTGTCCATTGAATAGAAAAGGGATGATCTAAAGCTTCACTCAGACATAGAATTGCATTGATTAATCCTTTATCCATATAAGGTGCAATCAACAAGGAAAACCATATTGTAGGTATCAGCAATAAACCTAAGAACACATATTCATCTTTTCGTTTGTATATAAATATCAGCTCCTTTCTCTATAAACAAAAAAGCAACCCAATTGGATTGCTTAAAATTCTGAATTTGTAGTCATAAATTCAATTAAATTTACGTGTTTTATGCCGTTTCTTTTTTGAAGTAAATAATCAGTAGTCATTACATATTTTGGATAATTATCTTTAATGGATTCTAATGATTTATACTCTCTGTCTTCTGTTTGTTTGCTTAGCGCAATGGTGTAAGCTACTTGAACATAAGAATAATTCATGTTGTGATCTCTTAAAATAAAATCACATTCTAATTTTCCTATTCTTCCAACGCTGATGGAATAATCGTGGCTTTTTGCATAGAAATAAATAATGTTTTCAAGAACTGGTCCATAATTGATTTGATTATCTGTATTTAAAGAAAAATAAAAACTTAAATCAGATACATAATATTTCTTTTCACCTGATAATGATTTTTTAGATTTCATATCAAAGCGTGAACATTCATACAGAATTTTTGCATCAACCAAAGTTTGAATATAATTGGATACAGTATTTCTAGTGATTTTCATGCCATTCTTTTCTAACGCCTTTTGTAAACTTGAAATACTTGTTGTAGAACCAAAATTATTAATAATGAAATGTTCTACAGATTCAAAAGCTTCTTTGTTCTTTATTTTCACACGTCTACGAATATCTTTTTCAAATATTTCTTTTACAACGCTTTCTGTATAAGTTCTTTTTGTTTGTAAATCATCAAATTGAATGGTTCTAGGGAATCCACCTTCAAGAATATAGTTGTTTAATTCTACTAAAGGATTTGGATTTATTGGCTTATTATAGAAACGTTTTATATCTTCATATTCATCAAAAGATAGCGTATATAATTCAAATTCTACATAACGGCCTGTTAATTTAGTGGCTAATTCACCACTTAATAAATAAGAATTCGATCCTGTGATAAAGATAGAATAACCCCCATCTGTTCTGTATCCATTTACAACTTCTTCAAAATTATCTACATTTTGAATTTCATCAATAAATAAGTATTTATGATTATCAACGGTTGAGAGTGTTTCAATTAAATTATCTAGATCATTAGCTTTATTGATGTTACGATTTTTCCTGCTATCAAGATCAATATAGATAATTTGCTCATCTTTGATACCAGTGCTTTTTAATTCTTCACAAATCGTTTGCATTAGGCTGCTTTTGCCACAACGTCTTACTCCTGTAATTACTTTAATTAAATCTTCTTGATCATAAAACGGACGAATTTTTTTTAAATATTTTTCTCTCTTAAATAAATCCATCACACTCACCTCAAGCACAGTTTAACAAATATAAAGTAAAGAAGCAACATGTTAACGATACAAAAAATGCTATATTTTCAATATCTGATGCGATAACTGACTATTTTTGTAGAAGCTTGTCGAAATAGGCTTTATTAACATTTGCATCACAGACTTTGACAATCAATGAATCTAGAAAGTCATAATTCTTATGTGCCATGCGTTGTTTATCCCTTAAATCGGCAAGAGCACGTACAATGATTCTTCTTTCTGTATCATCAACTTGGATTTCAATCATTTCATCATTTTGCTTTTTAAACCAGTTACGCATACTTTTCATCTCACTTTCTTTTTTGATTTCTTTCTTACCGGATATTTTGGTGCAGAAGATTTTAATTGTTGTTGCTTAATATCTTTTAGTTCCTGACGGACAGAAGGTCTATCCATAGTAGCTGTTGATTTTTTTCTTTCGACGGTTTTCTTCTTGCTTTCGTTCTTCAATGTTTTTGAAGATGGCTCGAACGGAGTACCGTCCTTGCTTGTCCGAGCCTTGGTGGGGTTTGTTTTTTCATCCATCAATTTAGATAATAATGCATCATGTTCTTCATCACTAAGAGGCTTTGCATCTTTGATTTTTTGTTGTGACAATACAGATTCACGAATGGCTTTGGTATCAATAGTTGCTAGATCAAATTTATCTACCATCCTTGATATCTTGGATGCATCTTCAGCTTTGACCATGATATCTACGATTCCATCAGTATTATTCTTTTCTTTTAATACAGAATAGAGAACACCATAGTGTTTTGCTTCTTCGCAAAACTTTTTAAGATCCGAATGATGAATCGCAAATACTTTTAACTCCTTGTTAGATTTTAATAGATTATCCAGGTTGGTTTTGCCTTTGATTTTCTTGTTGTCCGTAAGAATGGCATACAAAGTAACAGCTAAGGATTTAGCCGCTGTTCCACCAGCTTTTAATCCAATTTCAGCAGCTACCTGAATACTTTCTAGTGTCATTTTCATCATTTGATCTGCAGTATCGGCACTGTTCATAAATTCAAACTCCTTTCGTATTCTTTTTGTGTTTGCATACGCTCTGTTTCTAATGCGTTTACCATTTTTAGTTTTTCTTCAATATCAGGCACTCTCTTTTCTATATCTTCGCATATTCGGATTTCCTTTTTCCCATGTGCAATTTTAGAAGTGAGCGTATCTCGATCTTGCTCTAATTGTTGTTTTAAATCATGATTACGACATCTTTTAATCTTGTTGTAAATGGATCTTCTTTGATTCATCCAGTTTTCTATTTGATTGTTTAATTCCAATTTAAAAGCAAGCACATCTTCCACTGTTTCAAGATTGTGCTTGCCAATGAATGTATTTTCATCTGTGATTTTGTCCATATAAATCAAATCCTTTCTAAGTGCTGGACTTGGATATTTTTGTGGTATGCCTTTTGGCTTTAAGATACCTAATTCAAAACAATATCGAATATACATCGCTTTGATTCCTTTTAATTTTCTATGATTGCCTTGATATTCTTTACAGGGAATAACATCTGGAACAGATGATTGCATAGGGAATAAGAAGTTACTGTTGATACGTTCCATCAGATGTTCTTCATCATACCGATTATCACGAGTTAGTTTATAAAAGCGGAATGTACGCTTGGATTGAGGGTGCTTTAAAGTCCAATGCTTTCCACTAAGGTTTACAACATAGCCTATTTCTTCAAGTGCAGCTTTAAACTGTTCTGGAGTTCTTGCATACAATAAAACAGAATCTACATCGTAACGAATAATCTTACGGAAATAGATTCCATCATTTTTTTCAGCATTCCATTCACCATAATTCATTGTTTTTGCTTCCGGCTTTGTGATTGTAGTTAAACCATGTTCTTTACAAATGGCATCATTGATTTCTCGGAAGTGATCGATATCCACTTTTTTATTGTCATACTTTTTACCATCTACCCAGGAAACGGAGTTTACTACAAAATGATTATGAAGATGTTCTTTATCCAGGTGGGTAGAAACAACCACTTCAAATCGGTTGCCCCACATTTGTTTGGCAAGCTGTACACCAAGTGAATGACACTCATCGGGTGTAACTTCACCTGGTTTAAAGGATTGCACCGCATGGAAAGCAAGACGTCCATCCATTTTGTTGTAGGAAAGTTTAGTATTCATCATCTGTTTTAAGGCTGTACGAGGTTCACAATTGATGCCAGTAATAAATTCTTTTTCATTGGTTTTATAGCCTTGGGTAGTATAGGAAAGCACTTCTTTTAAACCATCGCTCATGTCTTCTTTTGTCTTATCAGGGTTTTTAATATAGTTAAGGACACGATTCAAATCATCTTTTACTGCCCATATTTTGGTAATTGCCATACTTCCTCCATATTGATAGGCTGACGAATCAAAATCATAATCTCATTGATTTGATCTTGTAGCTTTTCATAGTTTTCCATATAAAAGGATTTATCCATTGTATTTTGTGTATAAACAGATATCGCAATTTGATTCATGTTTTCAGCAATCTCTCTTAAAATTTCGATTAACTCGATTAATTCTTTAGTAGGCACAGGTCTAGGGAGTAAACCGTTTATACACATTCTTAGATAAGATTCACGAGATAGATTTGATTCTTTAACCATTTCATTAAGATGATTCCATTCACTCTCTGATAAACGAATTACAAATTGCTTACTTCTTTTCCGCATCGTTATAAAATGCACCTTGCACAAATAATACCGTACCCATTCCAATCATTACACCGCCAAGAAAACTAATAAAACATAGTGTTAAACTATTTAACATTTTCATATTCCTCCAATCTTAAAAGAGCTATCAGCATTTGTGATAGCTCAGGGTCTTAGGGATATTCCCTAAATACTTGTCTTTGGATATCCAAAGACGTTGCTTGTTACAACTGTAGACATTAATTGGCTACAATCTTTTTCTTATCCGGAATCAAATCGGCAAGATCTTGATCCATCTTTTCTAATACTTCTTTTTTCTGATTCAATAATTTTAGATTTGCAGTCAGAACATTGTTCTCATCCGAAAGTGTTTTGATGCGTTCTTCATTTTTGATTTTCTTCTTTTCAATATTGGATATTCTTTTAACGATATCTTCGTATTTTATCATTTTGAAATCTCCAATCTCTAATGAAGTAATTGCGAATATTTATGTTTGTTGATTCGCTTTTCATAGTCATCTGCTTTTTCTAAAATGTGTTCATTCTTATCATAATGATACAAATGATCAGATAGTTTTTTATCAGGATCTACCAATGTTGATTTATTAACAGAAAGAAGCATTTCTTTAACATGATCAATATTTAAAGAAGGTGAATCACAAAGGGCAATACACTCATCGGTTGATGAAGGAATGATATATAAGTCATGTTCTAATTTTTCAGCAAGGTCATTTAGAATGCCTGCATAGAACATTGTGGCTGCACCATCTGTTTTATGTTCATTTGTCAGAACAACAAATTGATGTTCTTTTTCTTCTAATGCAATGTCTTTTGGAATTCCCATTAACATGGTTTCTAATGGAAGTATTTCTGGTTTCATCATATTTGACGATGAAATCAATGCATCGTTATGAAGTTTGTTTACATCAATTCCGTACTGATCCATAAGTTGATTTGTAACTCTTGCCGAACAAAAACGGTCATCTGTTGTTTGTATCATAATCTTATAAACAATCGCAAGATCTCCAATAATAGTATGAGGCATAGTGGCTAAATCATTTTTATGTTCTCCAGCATTAATCACCGTCATAAACAAATAATCTTTAACAGCATTGTAATCAAGCAAGGCATTCACATCCTCTAAAACTTTGTCGTTGTGTACCATTTTCCACTAACCTCCATCTTCAAATTCTTAAAATAAAAAGCCAATCTTTCTAGATTAGCCGTACTGAATTCGATTGTTTCTACATTATTCATTTTCTAAGTTCTCCATTTCTACATACAATCCATAGAATGGATCATCTGTATCTAATTCATATACTTCATTTTCATAGCTATCAATCGCAAAAATCATATATTCAACAATATCGTTATACATATTTTGTTTTGCTTCTTCTAATGCATGGATTCCTTCTTCAAAGGAAATTGTTTCTAAAGTATTTGTAGAAGTTTCTTTTGCGTATGTGTAATTTGTAATGGTATCTTCTACAGATTCCAACATGAGTAATTGCGCCTGTACGATTTGTTTATCTTCTGAATGTAAGTTTGCGTAATTATAAATTCTAGTGTTGCAAGTCATTGTTCTTTCCTCCTTTTGACTTTGGCTTTTCCATATCCATTTCATCTAATTCAATAGAATAAACTCGTTCATTTTGTTGTTCGCCAAAAAGTTGAGCCATCAATTCTGAATCATTCTTGGTGGATTCATAGGCATTCAAATATTCATTATCAATAAGATGGAATTTCTTCTTCTGTGTTTTTTCATTTTCTACAAGTTCTGTAGCTGTAATCTTTAATGCAGCTTCTTCATTCAGCTCTAAACTATCAGGAGTTTTATTCAAATCCATCAACAATAATGTTTCATTGAAAAGAATTGGTTCTTCATCCTTCAATGCTTTCATTTGTTTAAACATGATATTTAAGAACTGTTTCTTTACCTGATCATTAACCAAAACTTCTACTGGCTGATCCAGGATATCTTTATAATGTTTTGATGGAACAACAGTTGGCTGCTTTGTGTCTGGATTAATATAGGCATATGTCATACGACTGATATTTTCACAGACTTCTTTGATCTTCATTTTCTGAAATAAATCAAATTGCTTATTCAAATTACATCACCTTCACTTTCTAAATTTGAATAACAAAAAAGAGAAAGCATCAACTTTCCCTTGATCATAATTACAAATTATATTTCTTTCGAATGTCTTTTATTGCAATATCTGCATCTTTTACTTTTCCATCTTTAGATTGCTTTCTTGATTTTTCTAATCGTTCAAGAAATTCTTTTTCTGATTGTTGTTTAAGATTTTTTTGTTTCATCTATGACTCCAATTCTAACAATTAAATTTTGATTCTAGTGTTTCCCAAGGAAGCACTAATACTTCAGGTATTTCACGATTCAAGAATAGTTTGACTCCTATCGCTTTTGCTGCTAGAAGAAGTAAGCTGTATAGCTTTTGTCTTTCTATTTCTGTTCCTTTAAAATTTTGCTCTGTTCGATAATCGATTGGATAAACAGGAACCATCCGGTCTAAAGGAGCTTGCAAATTCAAAATTGATTGCACATAGTATTTGCTCATAATAAGAGCACCGCATTGTTTAATGTTCAGGTATGGTATATCTACAGCATATAAATAAAGTGTATCTTTCCATCCCGTTACATCTTGTTTTAATAAAACAATGCCTTCAAAATCTTTCAATTGTTTTATCACCTCGTGAAAGATTATAAAGGGTTTATAATGCAATTTCTAATATAGAATTTAATGTTTTCCACGTTGCTTTTGCACATCTTCTAGAAAATCTTCGATTGCTTCTTTAGATGCAATATTGTTATCTATAAACATTTCTTTGATTTCATCCTTTTGTAGAGCTTCTTGTAAGAATTCAGAAGTCAAATGTACAGCAAAATCAGGAATGGACTTATACGCATTATATTTCACCAATATTTCTCTGAAAATAGTAAATGGTAAAGTATCTATTCCATATTCATTAATATCTTTTGCAGCAGGTTCTTTAATAATTCTTATATGTTTATCTTCCATATTTTGAAGTAAGTACATTGCATCAATTGTATTTGGAGCATTCTTAAATACACAATAATCAAATTCAACAATTCCAGCATTTTCAAAATCTAAATTATCTGGATCCATATTTCCATCATAGATATAAACAACTTTTTCATTCGTTGTCTGTAACAGTTTTGCCATTATCATTACTAGCATTTTCCACCTCTTCATTAGCCTACAGCAATTGAAATATTTTGTAACCTACAGAAAAGGCATGATTCTGTCATTAATTCCATATTTCATTTTAACCATAGCTTATAGATTGAGATTTATCATTGATAGAAAATCAAAAAACTGTCGATAGTAATGAATTTTTATGAATCAATTCTTCATTTACATCTTTATAAATAGGTGGATGTTCATCAATACATTGATATTTTGAATTTAGAATAGAAATGATTTTAGATGTTGCACCAATACCGACTTCATCGTTGTCTAGATGAAAAACAATGGTTTTGATGTTTGGATTTCTCTCTAAATAAGCTTTTAATGCAATAGGAATATCAGCTTCTGATTTAGCAGCTATTTTATCACTGGCTCCTGCAAGAGATAAATAACTAAATTCTGTATAGTCCATTTCGTTCATTTTTAAAAGTGTCATATAAGATAATAGATCAATGACTGCTTCAAAAATATGGAGTACATCACTTTTTGGATTTGTGTAATTAAAACTAAATGCCTTATTACTTCCAGCATGATCCAGTTTAAAATTCTTAAAGATGCTTCGCTTAAACGCATAAGCTGGTTTATCTTTATCATATCCAACAAATACTGCATTTTTGAAGTTAGCGGATTGATAGATCATTCCTTTGGATATGAAATCATCTACAATATCTTTGTCAATTTTTCGTACTTCACAAAGATAACGAATCACTAAATCATTGTTTTTATCTTTGACAGGCAATTCAAACGGTTTAGCTGGTTTTGGATGATAGAAAGTCGTAACCGGGGCACTCACATTCATTAAATCGGATAGATAATTACACGCATCTTTAAATTCATAGCCTTCCACAATTATTAAATAATCGAGTGCGGATGTACCACCTTTGCCTTGTGACCACCAATACCATTTTCCATTTGAAAAATGCAAGGAATCATGATTTCGATGATAATAATCTGTTCTCCCATTTTTAACTAATAAGTCGGGTGCATAATTCTTTAAATAATCAAATGCAGATAGGGTTCTTACTTTTTCTAGAACCTCTTTTCGTATAAATCGTTTACTCATCTTTCCAACTCCTTACTTTTTGGTGCCATCTTTGTGATTCCATGTTCTTTACAGAATTTTTTAACTGCATTTGGATTTTCTTTTGCAGATAATTCAAATTCATCTGTATAGATCGTTTCTACCTTGTATTTTTGTTCCTGGATATTGTGGATCCATTGATTCATAAAACGATTGAGTTCATTTGCACGAAAAGGATCACCATCCACACGTTCATAGAATTGAAGATTATCCTGTTGATAGGATTGTGGATAGAGCAGTCGGTTTTCTTTATCCACTGTAAATTCCATATCTGGATCTGCCATTAGATCACCATTCAACTCATAGTTATGTGCCATTGCGAATCGATCATCATCAATGATTTCCACATTCAGATCCATAAATCCAGGTGTTGTATATTTGATGTAGTAAGCATCATTAGTTAGAAGTGGTTGTGCAATCTGTTCAAATAATTCATAGTTTCTATGTTCTATAGAATTTTCAATAAACCAATTCTTGTTTAAATCAAAATTGGGATTAGTGAACGCTTCAAAACATATTGTTCGTAGTGTTTGATAATAATCATGATTATTTCCAAATAAAAAAGCCTGATCAGAATATGCAGGCTTACTGTTAATCACATCATAGATTTGTTGATCTACTATTTCATGAATATCCGAAGTGGATACATTTGGATCATCTAGTGCTTCTTTATATTGTTCCATCAAAGAAGAAACCTGAATCACAATATCATGATTCATCTGTTCCATTTCTAATGGCGTTATATATTTATTTTTGATTTCTATCATATGCAGTTTCTCCTTAAATACAGGTTCTAGTTGCTCAATCATTTCGTGAGCCGTACTTTGAATACTATTTAAGATGGATTTCAATTCATCAAAATCTTTATCGGCATAACTTGCGATATAGCCAAAAGAATATTCAGAAGTATCGAGTCCAAAATGATCACATAACACAAAAGCCAACGATTCGGCTTCAATTTCTCGCTGGCTTTGATCTTTATTGGTTTGTTTATGAAGCAGGCTGTGAGCATACTCATGGATCAATGTTTTAGCGATTTGCAAATCTTCCAAATCTTTATTAATCACAACCTTATCTTCTTTAGGAGAATAATATCCCTTAGCTCCTGTCATAAGATTCAAATCTTCTGTTTCTGTTTTAAATTCAATGGGAATTGTACAGATAGATTGCACGGATTGAATGATTGCCTTAGCTTCATTATTAGAACCCGTTAAATTATGAATAAAAGAGGGAAGAGGATCACCAGAAGTTTGTGATATATCAAATACAGTTGACGTTTTAAAACGAGTCACATTCACTTGTCGTTGTTCCTGAATAGGAGAACCGTATTTATCCAGTTCAACATTTCCATTTTCATCTACTTTAATCATCAATCTTTCTTCTTTATAAGTTACAGGAGCTAGAATTATCAATCCTTTTTCACCTTTATCTACATGTCGATTAAAGTTTATCTGCCATGAACGATATCCAGCAACCAAACTTGCATTCGGTTTTTGAGCTAATATCAGTAAAGTGTTATTCAATGAATAATTATGAAACTTACTTAGGCAAGATAAATATTGTTTAAAAGAATCAGAAGAATACACATCTTTCACACCTTGTTCAATCATTTCAAAAACTTGTTTGGTTTTCTCATCCGAAGATTTAAAATTAGTCAATCACATCACCATCCTTTCTAAAATAGGGTAAAAGAAAAGCACTACCGAAGAGATAATGCTTTCATATGGTATCTCACCATAAATTTATTCATTAATATCCACGATATTTATAAAGCATATCACTGAGCTCTTCATTTTTCTTTATAAAATCCAACAAATATTCTTTGGTTATTTCAAATTGAATATTTCCATCTTTTTTCCGAGTTTTTGTCGCAAGTATTTGCTCTCCTTGTTCTGATGTAATTCTAAATCCATGAATTATTCTATTTCTCATCTCAACTATTTCAGAAAATAATATTTCAATATCCTTATTTCCTGTATTTCTAGAAATTGTATCTGCTATAGATTTTTTAAGTTTTCCAGATTCCAAATCAATAAGATTGTACCAATCATATGCATTGCTTGTATGAATAATATTTTCTATAATAAATCCATTATTTGAACTAAAGACACACAGAGCACTACCCAACAATTCACGATATTCTTTTGAGGGTAATGATTGTCTTGTGTAAGGTTCGTACATTTTTATGCCTCCTCGTTTCGTAATCTATCTAATTCAACGATATCATACAATTATTAACATTTCATGAATTTATGGATTTTTTGAATTAGTCTGTTCTTTTTGCTAGTATGACAATTCTCTTGTTATCATTTCTTGTATCACAAGTCACTAAAGTCATCAGCTTATCATCCGTATTGACTGAAATACCTGTTTTATAAAGCCCTCGATTGATAGAATCAGAGATAAAGGCATTGAATGAAGTATCTGAATCCCAACTGGATTGTGTAAATTCTAAAGAATCATTTAAATTGTTTAAATCCACATTCATGACTTCAAATACCTGATAAGTTTTTGTTTCATTTTCTGTAATGAACTTGAATGTTTGATGTTCTTTGTAGTAGCTTTGATCAATATAGCTCATTAATGGAGTAAAAATGATACTATTCCATTTACTAGAATGCCCGTAGATGACAACATTTTTTGAACCAATATTTCCATCTGCCGATACAAATGGTATTCCTGCATTGGCATATTCTTTTTTGATATTTTTTCGAACATAATAATCATTATCCGGTGCCTGTACAACTGGTTCATAAATAACTCGATTATCAAATTCTAAAATACCAACAACATCTTTGTTTGTTTCTTTCAATAAAGATAAAGAAAGCTCCTTTTCAGAAGCTTCCTCATTATCTTTATTTTCTTTTGTTGCTTTACTTGGCTTCGATTCTACATAGTATTCTGTATAATCATAAGATTTCTTTGTTCCAAATTGACTATATAGAATTCCACCTAATAGGCTTGCAGTAACTATCGCAAGGGCTGCTATTTTTATTTTCTTATGTTTCATACTATTTATACCCCTGTATTTGGAACAACGATACGTGCATTTTCAAAATAATAAATGATTGTATCTGTATCTTTATCTGCTTCTACTTTGTAAGCTTTGGATTTATCCGCTAACTGATAAGAAGTAGGAGCTTTGATTTCCTTGAATTCATATTCATGACCATAGATGGCATCAACTAATACGGCTTTTCCATCTTTAATGACATGTTTACTAACCTTGTCATCTCCAACTTTACGAGAATAATACGTACCATCTTCAATATCTAAGATGATTTGTTTATTTTCATCAGTTTTAACGGTTTTGATGATCTTTGTAAAATCTTCATTCTTAGAGATTTCATATTCTTCATTGGCATCATTACCAACGATCATTAATTGACCTGATACAAGGGTAGTGACATAAGATTTAGCTGTCTTATCATAAACTTCAAAAATTGCACCATTTAAGAAATGATCATGATGATCTTTGTCCACTTTGTTGACATCTAATTCAATACGACGTTTTTTATTGTGTAATTCCATAGGAACAATGACTGTGGCTTTAGTTGTATCTTCATCATAGTTGAATGTAAAATCATGTTCTTCTTCATCTAATTTGAAGCCAACATTTGTTTCAAGTTCTTTTACGTAATAATCCCCAGTAGGAAGATCTAACTGTTCTACATTTTTACCATTTTCATCAATAGTTAATGTACCAACCAATCCATCCTCTGGAATGATGACTTTATCATCGACTGTAATATCGTTTTTAGAATAGACGCCAAAGACAACATCTTTATAAGCTTCTTTGTCTTCATCTTCAAATGTTTTAGTAATCTGTAAATCCAACTTTTGTCTTTCGTTGACATAAGCCTGTTTGATTTCCACTACATCGATCATTTGACCTGCATATTCAATATCAAAATCATAAGTGTTTTCATCTAATACAAAACCTGTTTGCGTTGCAGTTTCTTTGATGGAATATTTACCTAACTGAAGTAATGAAGAAGTTGTAATACCATCACCTGTTGTAAATGTATCAACTACATCTCCTTTGTGAAACCATACTGTTCCTTCTGGAGTAATAATATCTTCACGAGCTGTGATTTCATACGTAACACCAGATAGATATTTTTCTTTATAAACTGGTGTATAAAGTTTTCCATAATCTGTTTTGGATTCTTTGGCACCAGATAACATTTCACCACTCTTTTCAACATAGACCTGTCCTTTTTGAGTCTTGTTATCAAAATTCATGAAGATTTCTGTACTGGAACCATCCACATTGACTGGAATTTCCGCATCTTTTAATACATAGCCATGAGGTGCTTTGATTTCAACAAGTTTATATTCACCAAATTTTAATGGGGCTGGTAAATGAACAGATCCATCTTCATCGGTTTTAAATACATCCGTTGTATATTTTTTAGGATAAGTGACTTCTTGAGTAACGTAATTACCATCTGCATCTTTGATCTTGAATTCAACACCAGTAGCAGGGATACGTTTCCCAGTTTCACTGTCTGTTTTATAGATTGTTAATTCGGCTTTGATCGTATCGTTATAGATGTTATAGAAATAGGTCTTTTGATCTTTATCAATCTTTACTTCAAAAGGTTTTAAGAGATCATATCCAGTTGTTGCATGTTCTTTAACAATATAGGTTCCATATGGAAGATAATCACTAATAGCTCGACCATCTTCATCCGTAGTCAATGTTGATACGATTTTACCTGTCGATTTTAAAATAATATCAAACTTGAATCCTTCACCCGGCTTTTGAACATTCGATTGGAATAAACCGTATTTATCTTTATCAACAGTTTTGGCAATTTCAATACGACCTTTAATGACCTGATCCTTGATAGTTGTGTTAAATGTTGAAGGTGTATTATCACCTGAATAATCCAAAGTTACAGAATTACAATTGTTGTTAGTTAAATAACCTTCTGGAGAAGCAACCTCACATACATTCAATGTTGTTCCAACAGGATACTTTTTAGATTTTACTTTTGATCCGTTTGTTGTAATGGTTTCAAGTGTATTGCCACTTGTATCTTTAATCGCAAAGGTTGCTCCATTAAATGTGGCATCGCCTTGTGTCTTATTGCCTGTTTCAGCATCTTGTTTTTCCACTTCAATATCGGCATACATCAAATCAAAATTCAATTTGAAATTTGGTGTTGGATCACTACGAGTAGCCATATAGATGACTTTTTGATCAGATCCTGCACCATAGATGATATGAACATCTCTTGCAGTTTTAGTACGACCAAAAGTGATTGTCTTATCATAGTTTTCAGACGTAATAGAAACAGTTAAGTTATTTCCACTTACAGAAGCATTGATTCCATTGGCATTCGTAATAGAGTAATTACCTAAGGTTCCTTTTGTATCTGTCAAAGTAACAGGAGTATTCAATCCCATCTTGATCGTCTGATTGTTGAAAGAAGGTCTTCCTTGTGGCTGGCTTCTCAAAGAATTGATTGTATTAATTTCACCAGAAACATCTAATGGAGTTACACCATCTGGTAAATATGGATCATACCATCCAGATACCACTTGCCAAATCAATAGCTGTGTAGCCACATAATAATTGTCTGTTTCATGTCCTGGATACGAATAACCATAATAATTGATTTCCCATATAGCTTGTCTCTGACTTTCTGATAAATCATCCCATTTTGTTGTGTTAACAGGATAATCATGGTTTAGATCAAATAAAGTATCTGGTTCAATGCAGAAGACGATATTTCCATCTACTGTTAATTTTCGAATATAGTCATACCCATAAACTCCCATTCCATTGATTCTAGCCAATCTTTCAGATGCGAATCCTGGTGTTAATCTAGCATAAGGGTTTGTATACATATCTTCATATGCTTCAGGAAACACATTTTCTGCTGTGCCAAGTTCAGTAATTATTTCTGTGGCTTCACTGTAATCCTCATTCGAATTCGTTTCTTGAGCATGTAGAGTGAGCGTATTTGTCATTGAATTCAATATCACAAGTGTTGTTAAGAAAAACTTACTTGCTTTCTTCAATATGTTTTTCATGTCTCATTTTTCCTTTCGTTTAAATTGTTGCAACAAAAAAGACGAGCATAAAATGACTCGTCATATGTTTTTAGATTGTATTGTAATTTATTCAATTGCGTCTTTTCGTATATAATGTGATGTACGGCCTTTACCTTTACGAATAATAGTACCATCTTCAACTAATTTTTTAAGTGCTGATTCCACAGAAGAACTGCCTAAACTTGGACAATTTTCCATAGCGTCTCTTTTTGTAAAAGTTCCTATCGTATTGTTTACATATGTTTTTACGATATCATATGAACTGCTTTTGATTCCACTTTTTTCGCTGATGGTTAATCTATCTTCAAATTCTCGGTAGCACTTTAAAATAATGCCAAGCATATATTTAATAAATGGCTTTGGATCATTTGTTCCTTCATGCCATCCTAAATCTGATTGTTCCAAAGCTTGATAATATGATTCTTTTGTATCTGCAATTTCTTTTTCAATACTAATATATTTACCGACTACATAATCATTACGGTATAAAAGAAGCAATGTTAGCAATCGACTCATTCTTCCATTTCCATCATTGAAAGGATGAACACAAAGAAAATCTAGAATTACGCAGGGAATTAATATAAGTGAATCAATAATTTCTTGATCTAATGCTTTCTGATAGCTATTGCAAATCTGCTCAATAGCATCAGGTGTTTCATATGGCTCTAATGGTTTGAATAATACTCTTTTTTCTCCATTTGGTAAAACCGCATCGATTTCATTTGGTGAGGTTTTATATTTTCCACCATAGGATAATTCTGTATATTGAAGTAAATCTCTATGCAACTGCAATATATAATTTGACTTTAACGGAATGTATTGATAATTTTCATGAATTAAGTTCAAAACATTACGATATCCTAAGATTTCTTTTTCATCACGATTTCTAGGTGTTGTTTTATCTTCGACTAATTGTTGAAGGCGAGATCTAGTTGTTATAATTCCTTCGATACGGTTCGAACTTTCTGTACTTTGAACTTTAGCAACTTCAATCAGACGTTCTAATTCAACGGGCTTTTGTCGGATATATAGTTCCTGTTTCCCTTTGAATTCATGGATTTTGGCTACATAAGTTAATATTTCATTGTCCCATGTACGATTTTTAAGATAACTATAATCAAAATTTCTCATTTACTTCTCCTTTCGTTTACTCCCAAAGTATGTGCTCTTTCTCCCAATTATATACTAATTTTGGGAGAAAATGAATTAGGTTGGGAGAAAAATGTGATGAAAATCTTATTGAACCAAATTACCATTACTCCAAAGATTCAAACCATAATAGGCAATACTATGATCATTTCGATACACAGGCTGTACAGAATAGTTTGTGATTTCAATCTCACCAATGTACATTACTTCATCCAAGTAATACATTCCTGCAGCATCTGCTTCAGCTTGTGAACTATAAGTTGCATAGTAAAAGTTCGTATCCAAAATCACATCACAACTTACATCTGGATTGACACCACCAGGACAAGCATAACATGGTCTTGCTGGTTCTGGAGCAGGCGTAGATTCTACCGCAGGTTCTTGTTTGGATTCATTAGGCTTTTCAACAGGTTGACTTACAACATCATTGCTCGATTTATCTGATGCATTGGAACTGTTTGAAGTTGATGTCTTTTGATCTGAACCGGAAGAACTCTTACTAGAACCTTCTTTTTTGGAATTTTGTTTTTTGCTTTCCGAAGAAACACTGGCTTTAGTCTCACTTTTACTTGTAGATGTTTGCTTACTTGAAGAATTTTGAGATTCACTTTTTTCAGTAGAACTTTCTTCATTTTTCGATTTTTTAGTTTCTGCTTTTCTGTTTGTTGATGCAGCAATGCTTTTTTCATCCTTGTCTACATTTTCGTGTTTACTAACTTTCGTATCATGTTTACTAACACTTGCAGAAGTATCTTCCGTAAACTTTTCTACAGTAGGTGCAGATACATCTTGATTCATGTTGAAAACAATTCCAGATCCAACAAGCAAACTTGAAATACATAACGCAATTAATTTTCTTTTCATTGACTAAACCTCCAATTACATTTCTTGATAAAACTCTTTATCTTTAAAATACAAGTTCTTATCAATAATTACCTAGATACAAATATTTCTACTACTTACTAAATAACAACATTTTTTCTTTTTCGGTAAGTAATAAAGATTGCTTCGGTAGGTAGGAGGGGTTTTAGGGGAGGTCACAGTCACACGTCTTGGTGCAAAGACAAACTGCCCCTCCAACAGTTTGGAAACAATCACAAGTAGAAAAAAAACAGTTGCATATTCAACTACCGTTCTTGTTCTCGTGATCTTTTCTTTGCCCAGTTTTCCAGCAAGTGAATCATCAAATCTTTCTTCTTGCCTGGTGTAAAGTCCTTCGGGAAATATTGATCAATCTCTTTCATTTGAAATGATAACTTTTCTCTTTGGTTTGGCTTTTCCTCGGATAAAGTATCATCAATGAATTCAGTAGTTAATTCACCATCATGCGACAGTCTTTTGAATTCCTGACATTGTGCTAAAGATGGTGTTCGTTGGTTTTCAACAATCGCATTGGCTAAATCATACTGTTCGGATTGAGTTAAATACGAAAGTTCAACAGCAGGATTAAATGCAATCTTGATTTCATTTTCGTGACGCCCATCCACCATTTTCTGTAGTGGTTCAACAAGATAAGTTAAGCGAATGAAGCGTTGTACTTGTTTTCGACTTTCTCCTAAGTCATTGGCTAGTAGATCTATTGACTTGTGGCCAACTTGACCACAAGTTGACTTAGTATATTCAATTCCTAGCTCATCATCAGGTATTTCTTCAATCTTTTTACCTTGATGTTTCATGGCTTCCAGTCTCATTTTATAGGCATAACCACGTTCACTTGGATAAATGTTTTCACGTTGAATATTACTGTCAACCATTAAGATCGTTGCCTGATCATCATCCAGGTTTCTAACAATAACATTCATTTCTTTTCTTCCTAGCTGTGACAAGGCAAATTTACGCCTGTGACCAGAAATCATTTCATACGTTCCATCTTCCTTTGGTCGTACGAGTGCAGGCATCAACATATCGTTTTCTTTGATGGAATCAATAAGTTTTGCCATATCTTCATCCATCGTGACATGGAATGGATGTCCTTTAAAATCTGTAATTTTATCTATTGGAATTGTGGTAACTTTTTCTGCACTGGTTTCTTGTCTTTCTTCTTCTGTAGAAAACAAAGAGTCATAAGTTGGCAATCCCAAATCTAATTTTGGCAATGTTGCCACCTCCTTTAAAATAGGGTGAGTTGAATATAATTGTTTAATTTACGATGATTCCACTCATTTATTGCAAGTTCTTCATTCACTTCTGTTTGTGTCGTGGCAGAACACAAAGTATAGCTTACATATTGACCATAACAGCCATTGATTTTCTTGTTGTCCCAGTCGATACGAAGTCTTGCGATAGAGTGACAATGTGGACATCGTTTTAATCGTATTCTAGTCATTTAAGAGTGTAAAAGATTCCACAACTACAATCGTAGAATAGGTCTTTTTACCATCTTTTTCATAAGAACTTATACGAATATACCCATTGATTTCATAGGCTGTATCTTTATTTCTGTGTTTACAAAGTGCATTGGCAACTTCACCAAAGGCAATACAGTTAATAAAATCAGTAAATGGCTTATTATCTCTTGTACAAGCTAGAGTAAATCGGGCAAAAGAATTACCTTTACTATTTCTGGATAGTTCAATATCTCTTGTCAGTGTTCCAATTAAATGGACTGAATTATTTTTCATGTTCTTCTCCTAACGACATTCTCTGTCTTTATGTTTTACTTTTTGTTCTGAAATGATTTCCTTGGTTAGATTGTCATAGGCCTTGGCAACTTTTGAATCTTTTGCGTAGGCATAGATACTGACTCCAGCTATGGTTGCTTCACTGGCTTTTGTAGCTTTAGGAATGATCGTATCAAAGACTCGAATATTCTTTCCAAAGCTTTTTTGAATGGTTTCAATCGTACTTTTAGCTACTGTAGTATTCATATCGACAAGCGTCATGACAATACCAGCTACTTTTAAATTGGTGTTGATCTTACGCTGCACTTTACTTACAGTCTGAAGTAATTGAGTCATACCTTTTGCAGGAAGAAACTGTGCCTGTACTGGAATCAGTACTTCATCCGCTGCAGATAGTGCATTAATGGTAAGCATCCCTAAAGAAGGTGGACAATCAATTAAGATAAAATCATAGTCATCACGCAGTTGCTCGATGCAGCTGCTTAATGTCTGTTCACGATTGATTACACTGACTAAACGAATATCCATATCAGCAAGTTCAATGTTTGCAGGGATCACATCTACATCTTCTTTATGTTTTAAAATCAAAGAAGAATAATTGATTTCTTTATCATTAATATACGCATCCAATAGATTAGAAACACTGCATTCCAAAGCATCATTGGATTTCCAACCAAGGGAAGTGGTTAAATCACCCTGAGGATCAAAATCAACAATCAGGACTTTGTAGCCATAGCGTTCAAGACCAATCGCAACATTAGCCGTAGTTGTAGTTTTACCAACACCGCCTTTTTGATTGGTGACGGCAATCACTTTACATTTATGCATAAAAAAAGCTCCTTTCTACATATCCAGTGTTTTGACTGGTATGTAAAAAGGAGAAAACGATTTTATTTAGAATAGTATTTTTGATTTTTACTTTTAGGCTTGTCTGGAATTGTTAGTGTTAGTTTTCCTGCATCAACTAAAGGTTGGATGTATTCTCTTGTAACAAAAGCAAGTGTTTTAATATCTAAATGTTCAGCAATTTCTTTTCTTGATTTTGGCGTTTTACAAAAAGAAACTAAATCATTGCTTTTGTCAGTGTCCTTGGCTTGAGTATTTTGTTTGTTGTATAACGTAACAATAAATTCATTTCGCTTATTTTCAAATACAGGTTCAGGTAAACCATATTCTTTCATTTCTCTACGAATTGTTGGAATTCCAGAATATCTGTTTTCTGTTTTCAATAAGAATTCAGACATAGTCGCAAGTGCAGGATTTCTAAGATCTGGTCTAGCTTTACCTAGATCATTTACGGTCATTCTTCCATATAGACTTCCAGGACTGTGAATTTCTAAACGGTCGGTAAAGAAACAAATTTGGATAGGTGTACCTTCTGTATAAATACTGTAATCTCGATGAATTAAAGCATTTAGAATTGCTTCTCTTATGGCATTCATTGGATATTCCACTCTATCTACTCTTTTTCCGATATTTGGGTTAATGATGGTTTGGACTTTCATGTTTCTTTTGCAAAAGGCTATAGCTTCATCTAGCATTTCGGATAAAGTGCCTTCAATCCTTTTGTTATCCAGGAAGCGAATTCCGTCCTCTGTAATATCACCAATTGTCTTACCAGGAACAACAATTGCAGTAATAGCTAATTGGGGAAGTAATCCTTGTGGATAAATTCCAAAGTTTAAAACAGAAGCCAATGTAGGAATGGTATTGCGTGTAATGGATAATAATTCATAGATTTGATCTTCAGATAATTTTGAAAAACCAGGACGATTTATCTTCATTTGTAGAATAAAATTATTAATATCAGTTTCTCTTAATAAAGACAAAGTAGCACGTTCAATTGGTCTTTCATCGTCATGAACATGGGCTTTAAAAGATTCAAAATTATAAATTTCATAGTCTGTCATTGGCAGATCTGCATCACCAACTCGAACATAAGATCCTTTTACTTTTCCTGCTCCTGCATAATAACAAGGACGATTTGTTATATCGACAGCAGGTATTTCTGCACTGCAGATATTAGCACCTTCATATTCCGTAATGGTGAAAATAGCACGAACCTGAGGACTCATTTGATTACATTGTTCTGTTACTTTCTTTTGAAGATCTTGTAAATCGTATACACCAACAGGTTTAAAATCTTGTGCTTCATCAAGTCCAAATACAATAATTCCACCACCATCTTGATTGGAAAAGCTTGAAAGCGTGTCATATAAGCGCTTTGGTGTTCCACCATGAGCAGCTTTTACTTCAATCGTTTGGGATTCAGCTTTCGTACTAATAATTTGTTTAATTAAATCATTTAATTCAATACTTAACATATTTTCTCCTTTCCACTTTCCTAATTCAATTAAATTATAATAAAAAACTTAACTAAATTCAATTAAATTAATAATCCATTTCATTAAAATTGAAATAAGTGAAGTAATTCACTAAAAAACGATACTTACTTCACTTAATTTTTGATAACTTACATTTTTAAGAAATTCATAACTAGCTTGACCATTGTTTCTTTTTCCTCTGGTCTAGATTCGGCGATCATTAATGTAATAGCAACTAAGGTGCTATCTGAAATGATTTGTTTTCCATCAATGATTAAATGTTGATTCTTATTCAAAAATTCAAGAAAAATAGAAGCACCAATTCGTTTGCATCCATCTACAAAAGGATGATCTTTGACTAGAAAGTACAGTAGATTAGCTGCCTTTTCTTCAATGCTTGGATAGATTTCTTGTCCAAATACATTTTGATATACAGCTGCAATAATTCCATTCAATTTGCCTGGTTCTTTTTCAACACCAAATACATCAGAAAATCCACCGTATTTCATAGAATCAATAAGAGTTCTGCACTCTTCATAGGTTAACTGGTAAATAGAGTATTTACCTTTTGGTTTAGAAATACACCCATGATCATAATCATCAAGTAATGATAGTGCATTTGAATAAGCTTCAATCACATTCAATACTTCTTTTTCTTCAATACCTAAAGTAGAAGCAAGCATCCTAGATTGAATGGATACAGTCTTGTTTAATACTTCAATTCTTTTCTCATTTATTGCATATCCCTTCATCATGTAATCCTTTAATATAGAGGTAGCCCATTTACGGAAAATAATACCATTTTTAGACTTTACACGATAGCCGACAGAAATAATCATATCGAGATTATAGTATTCGACCATGTGAGTCTGGGTTTTTCCTTCAATAGCTCCATGTTGACTGGTTGTCGCAAATTTTGCGACAACCACTTCATTCGATAATTCTTCTTTCAGAGCATTATTAATATGTTTGCCAATTGTTTTAATATCTCTGCCAAATAATTGTGCTATTTGATTACGATTAAGCCAAACCGTTTCGTTATCAGGTGATACTGTAACATCTAGTTGTAAATCGCCATTTACAAATCTGATAATTTCATTGTTCATGTGTTCTCCGATCTTTTTATATTTGAATGATTTTAATAAAGAGTTTCTTTAAAGAAACTATAGCATAGTAAGCTTTATTCATCAAAATTGTAATAATTTTCTTTCCATAACCCATGTTTTAGACTACAGAAGAGTGTATTTGGGGCAAAGTAGGCATCCAAAAGAGCATCCGAACGGTTCGGATGCTGTCGGGGGCTCCAAATTTTTTCAGGCTCCGTGCCGTAGGGTTCGAATGCACGTCAAACGCTCCCAAAAATGGGGGAAAAGTGTTCGGATGACCTACGCGTATCCGAACTTTTTTGCTAATATTTTGCTAATTAGAGGGGTTCGGATGACGTCATCCGAACCATCATCCGAACCCATTTATTAGCACAAAACGGACGAAAATGAAGAATTGAAAAAGTGCCAAAAATGCCGTATTTACGGCATATTTAACACTTCGCGATATCAAACGGACAAAACATGGGTTCAACTCCTAAGCGAAAGGTCGTAGGTTCGACTCCTATCTGGGACGCCAATTTTAAGGGATTTAACAGGGTTTTAATGAATTTTGGCCTGTGAATGATAAAAGAGATTTGTCTGATGTGTATTCATCATTCAAATCTCTTTTTGTTTTGTGATAAGTGAGGAGTGGGAAATGTTTTCGTTCCAAGTTAATTTCTTTGTGTGAATTCTTGTAGATAAATTAGAATTTGTCATTCCTTCTTGTTCTTTTCAATAGCACTAATCGTGCAAGCAAAAACAGTAATCATTGAAAGTGATATTGCTTCGTTCATTCCAAAGCCAAAGAAAAAGCCGACTAATGCTGTTTTCATAATATACTTCCATCAAGTCCGATTTGTAATTCTATTCTTCATTTAAAAGATGTTGTAATTCTTCTTTGCTTGGTAATACTGTTTGGTATTTACTCGCAAATATTTGATTATTGTTTTCAGGTAAAGTCATTTCCACAATAGATTGTTTTTTATCTTTGCATAGAATAATTCCAATTGTATTATTTTCATCGTCAAGTTTTACTTTACGATCATAGTAATTCACATACATTTGCATTTGTCCAATGTCTTGATGTTTTAATTCTCCAATTTTTAAATCAATTAATACAAAACATTTTAATATTCTGTTGAAGAATACTAAATCGACTTTGAAATGTTCTTCGTCAAATGTTAGTCTAACTTGTCTACCTACAAATGTATAGCCTTTACCAAGTTCGAGTAAGAATTGTTGTAAATGATCAATAATCTTATTCTCTAACTCAGTTTCGGAATATACAGGTAATTCTGGCAATTGTAAAAACTCTAATACATATGGATCTTTAATTGCATCTGCTGGCTTTTCGATTATTTGTCCTTTTTGTGATAATAACATCACTTCATCTTTATTTTTACTTAAAGATAGACGTTCATATAATGAAGAATCATATTGTCTTTTTAATTCTGATAAACTCCAATCATTTTTTACTGCTTCAATTTCATAAAAATGTCTTTCTTCAATATTGGAAATTCTCATTAGTTTCAAATAATGTGACCAGCTTAAATAAAATTTACGTCCTGTAACAGTTGTAGGGTAGTTTTTGAATTGGCTAAACACTGTTTGGCTAATTGAATCATTTGAGTATATAAGATAGAATTGACGAAAATTTTTTAAATTCGATATGGAATATCCTTTACCATAATGTTCAGTCAAAAAAGATGATAAGTTTCTAATTATATATTTACCATATTCTGCTCGATTATCGCCATTTTGTTCTTCTTCAATAATCATTCGTCCAATATCAAAATATGTATAGACCATGGCAATATTCACAGCAGTTTTAACATTTTTCTTGGCTTCTTCGATTAATAAAGAAACTTTATTTAGAAATTTGTTGCTTACTTCATTCATATGTAATACACCACGCTTTCGCTATATATTTTCATTATAATTGCATTTACCATTTATATCTATAGTACAATGTATATAATGTTTTTCTTGCGAATCCTTTTCTGATGAGACTACAGACAAGAGAGGAGCAGTACCTACAGAATAGGTCTCCTAAGAGAAAGCTGAGGCATTCCCCAAAGGGAAAAAATGAAAAACAACTTTCAGTTCGAATCTATTCTGAAAAATGCTAATGGTGACAACAAAGCATTCCCAAAATTGGGGAACGTTCTAATGTTACCAAATCAAAAAAA
>ENA-OQNN01000559-OQNN01000559.1-human-gut-metagenome-genome-assembly--contig:-NODE-559-length-36366-cov-17.749745_pt1 | contig 36366 bp, 35 predicted proteins | sample MGYA00242624_ERZ504870 | MGnify/ENA primary metagenome ERZ504870 (study PRJEB26092, sample SAMD00036379) | human gut metagenome | host: Homo sapiens | study: EMG produced TPA metagenomics assembly of... | reverse complement strand
CGTGTCTCAGTTCCAATGTGGGGGACCTTCCTCTCAGAACCCCTACTGATCGTTGCCTTGGTGGGCCGTTACCCCGCCAACAAGCTAATCAGACGCATCCCCATCCATCACCGATAAATCTTTAATCCCTTTCAGATGTCTTCTAGAGACGTCATTGGGTATTAGTCTTACTTTCGCAAGGTTATCCCCAAGTGGTGGGCAGGTTGGATACGCGTTACTCACCCGTGCGCCGGTCGACGCCTAGAAAAAGCAAGCTTTCTCTATCGTTTCCCCTCGACTTGCATGTGTTAAGCCTGTAGCTAGCGTTCATCCTGAGCCAGGATCAAACTCTCCATTGTAAAATATCATTTTTACTTCGTCACTTCCGAAGAAGCAACTCGGTGTTTGTTGTCTGTACTTAGGACGAATATCCTTTTCGTTTATTGAAGCTTAGTAAACCTGACTTGTCAATTACTTGACGGTTCGTTTCTTTTACCCAGTTTCTTCATACTCCCTATATAATAAGGTGTAATCCAAAACCGCTTCTTGTACTACTTGTCTGTTTATGTAAAATCTTTCAAAGAACTCTTTCTTATGTTGCTAAGAGAAAGTGTATTTCTCAAAAGCGAGTGCAAAAGTACTAACTATTTTTCATTCCACCAAATTTTCCGAGAAGAAAGTTGCATTTTTCTTTCGAATTTAACATTCATAAACATAACGAAGCTCTAAAACAGATCTTTCTCCTTATTATATATAGGCACATAAAACACATTTGTGCTCGGACACACATGTGCATTTTAATGCCAGCAAAACTAAAACCTTTACTATGTTTCAGCAAATTCCAACAACAAAAGAAGAGATATTCTGGTACTTTCCACAAAAAAGAGGCATATAATTTGGATATTACAGTATTTCTTCGTATTTTTGCCTTGCCTAATCAAGAGTTTTTAATTATATAAAAGGAGAAAAGTATCATGAAGATAATCGTTTCACAAGAAATAGAATCCGTATGTCCTACTTTTGTAGGTGCATGCGTAGAAGCTTATGTGGAGAACTCACCGTACTGCAAGGAACTTTGGGATGAGATAAATGCGCTCGGAGAAAAGTTTAAAAGTTCTCTCACAACAGAATCGCTCAAGGAGATAAGCGGTATTGCTGCAACAAGAAAGGTATATCGTGCCTGCGGCAAGGACCCCTCACGCTATCGCCCGGCATCTGAAGCCCTTATCCGCAGAATACTGCAGGGCAAGGAACTCTATCAGAGAGATACCTTAGTTGATCTGGTAAACCTGGCAAGCATAGCCTATGGCTATAGCATAGGTGGTTTTGATGCCGACAAGTTCGAAGGCGACACGCTTACTTTAGGAGTTGGCAAAGAAGGCGAGCCTTACGAAGGTATAGGAAGAGGAATGATCAATATAGAAGGCTTACCAGTATATAGAGATAGAATGGGAGGTGTAGGAACTCCTACCAGCGACCACGAACGTACAAAAATGACACTCGGCACCACTCACCTCGTGGTTCTCATCAACGGATATGATGGTGACGAACAACACGTACGTGAGAATGCCGAGTTCATTCTGCAACTCTTAAGCAAATATTGCAAGAGCAGCGGTGGAAGTTATTTTATCTATCAATGATTTGCCTTCAACTCCTTGTCCCATTCCAGGAGTCGCTGATACTCTTTCTTGGTAATTCGCATAAAGCTACCATGCTGAGGACCCGTTACGCCCTTGATATCAACAGGATCTGAGAAATTGCGGAGATACTTATCTGCCTTGCAGATACGATAGTGCTTAGGCTGATCGCTATACTGGATATAAGCTACACGCCAGGTATCATCGCCCATCAACTGGAAGGCAGAGCTACCTTCGCAATTCTTCTTGCCTTCGAAACTTACGTAGTCATCCTCTACCGGTTCGCCCCATCCGTGGTTCAAGTGCTTGCTGGTAGCAGTATAGATACCAGGTTTTCCACCTTCCTTCTTGATAAGCATGTGGTAAAGACCATCGCTCTTCAGGAAGTTGATGTCAGCATCAATGGTAGCATATCCCCAATCGAAGAGAAGCTTTGGGGTAGTAATCTTGGTGAAAGACTTGTCTGCATAGCTATAATACATCCGATCATATTTTTCTTCCGCACGGTTAAGCATAGAATAATAGATCATGTATCCACCCTTCTCACCATTTTGCCAACGATAGTCAGGATCCCAGAAAATCTGAGGAGCCCAGACACGGTTGATGGTACTCCAATCCTTGTAAGGAGACTGAGCGGTAGCTGCATCACAGAAATTCTGCATACCCTTACGATAATCGAAAGTTACACTGGTCCAGTGAATGAGATCATCACTCTTCAAGAGATCAATACCATAGTTATCCCACTTATGGCTTTTTGCCACACACATATCCGTGGTCACCATAATATATCCCTTTCCATTATGGGTACGGGTGATATAGGCGTCACGGGTTCCTCCTTCGATACGCGCATGCTCAGCAGGATCGAAGATAGGTTTACCATCATTAATGTCCTGATAGTTGTAGCCATCACGAGATACTGCATACGCGGTCCACTCTCCCTTATCACTCATGTGACAATAGAGATAACCATAATCACCCTTTACTAAATTCTGTGCTGTCATTGGCATGAAAGCTGCCAAAGCCAGGAGTACTGTTGATAATTTCTTCTTCATTATTTTTTTATTTTGTTAGTTGACAATTACAAGATGATGCTGCAAAATTACAACATATTCCTGAAATTACCAAGCCCTAAAGCCCATATAGCTATCAAAATGAAGAAAAGTACTCCTTTTTGAACGATTTAGTACCTTTTATACCTGGTCACTACAATTCTATGGTTCTACAGTAACCATCGTTACCTTTTACTTCAACCGCATGTTCATTCCACCCGTATATGTATTTATATTCCGGAGGCAGGATGATATTACCCCTCCTGTCCAATAGTCCATACAAATATTTCTGTATGCCTATCCTGCATTGGGCATAATCACCTCGGAAGTTAGAGATATGCGCGTAAATAGGTTTCACGATGATGTCGTTCATCACCTTCAGTCCCCATCTGCCATCCTGCTGGAAAGGTTCTACATTCTTCAGATATTCCTTCAGTTGTTTGGCTGTCATTTTCTTCCTTGCCGTATTCGCCTTCTTCACCGTTACCATCTCATCATTCACGGCAATGATGTTCTGAATCTTCTTCACATAGGTTGGAATGATACCCTTGCCTGCCCTCAAGCCAGCAAACATACTCTCCCAGTTGCGAGGCTTGTCAGGCAAGCCGAACTTGCGGTAGTTACCTACGTTGTCGATAATCATGCACACCTTATCCTTACTTTCGCTTTCAGCTCCATTTCCTTCTCCCCATAGTCCAGGCAGAATCTGTCGAGCGTCTGCTGCATCTGCTCCACCAGTTCACGGCGGTGCGCCACAATCCACACTTCGCCCGTGTCATGGTTATCAAGAAACCATTTCACCACAGCCGCCATCACAAAGGTCTTTCCCGTACCAGTCGGCATCTGCACCATCACCGAACTGCCTACCTTCTCCTTCTTCCCATTCTCATTGTAGAATGTACTGGTAGAAGAAGAGGTCAGCACGTTGATGATATCCTTCAGCATCCTCTGCTGATAATCAAACAGCTTGATTTTCTTCATCAAAAGAAATTATATGAGAAGACAATAGCCAACAAGATGAGCCGAGCTTTTATTCAAAGCTCAACCCATCTTATCGTATATAATTAAAAATCTAAAGTCTTATTCTGTTGTGTTTCTCAGATATTAGGTATTTAAAGAGGAAGTTTAATCTTAGCATTTTTTGAGCGTTCCACCATACGACGGATTGCTTCTTGTGCACCTTCAGGGATTACATCAGCAAACACACCCATACCCCCTAAAGTTGAATAACCTGTTTACTCAATATTTTGGCCTGATTGGTTGCTCTTACAATGATTCGATGTTTAGCCAATGCTTCGTGAATCAAATTTTGATCAAACCAAGCATTATAATTATCCAGCATAGGAAAAGAAACTATTGCATATACAACTTTATTTTCTTCCAAAATTCCTTTGTTCCTGAAATACTCAACAGTTGCCTCTATCTGACCAACCATCTTTTGAGGATAGTTATTCCTTTCATCACGAGCCTTTATCTCATCTTTTGCATACTTTGTTTCTGTAAACAACAGCCAGTTACCAACAACATCAGCTTCTTCATGAGGAAACAAGACACACTCACATTGCTGTGAAAAGCGCCCTTTTTTATTGGTAAAGCATTTTCCGGGAACTTATCACAGCATACAGATAGCATATTAGGATTCAACAACCTTACTGTAGCTCTTTTCACATCATAATCGGTAAAAGAAATACCACCATTGTTTTCATCCTTCCAATCTGCTACATATAGCACTTTACCCTGAAGTGTTTCAAGGTAATCCTTGTGTTCGGACAACACATCCAATAGCTTCTTTATCATGATTTTGCAATTTTAAGATAAGGCACCATCAGATAATAATCATCCAATATGTCATTCATCACATCATTGAAATAATGCTTACCAATTGTATTCGTCCTACCATCCTTAATATCAATAAGACTGCCATCGGAAATCTGCCAAGCACTCACAAAATCCGGCAAAATTGCAGCATCCTTGCAATCCAACTTCTCTTTAAATTCTTCAGGCAACTCGGTCTGTACCTGTCCTAATATCATGCTATTGTTGAAAGCATGAAGAATATAAGGACTATGAGTAGTAACCACCAAGCGATGTTTTCTTCCATGATTGATGGCCTTCAGCAAGTAATACACCAAATCACGCTGGGTTGTAGGGAACAAATTCTGTTCCGGCTCTTCTATAACAAACTGTGTATGCGTATAAATCTTACCACTCACAATACCAGCCAACCGTTCCTTCAAGCTATCATTGTCGCTAAGAGACAAATCCTTTCCTACCTCATCAAGCAAATGTCTGATTTTCTCGATTTCCTCGTAAGAATAAGGTTTATTCTCCTGATAGATGCCCTTCGCCAACCAGTCTATCAGAGTGAGCAAAGGAACGATACTCTGCAATCCACTTGATGCAGCCTCCAAGACAACCACCCCACCTTGTGGAAGAGACACCATATTAGAGACACCATCTTGAGAGTAGAAGTCCATGCCTAAATTGAGAAGAGTGAGTTTATGAGAAGTAGAATACTTTTTCCTTGCTTCCTGCCAACTTAGCAGGAAATCCATCAAGTTATCGTCATTCTCAGCATACTTTTGCAGATTAGGAACCACTGAAACGAAATTGCGTTCTGCAGGAATATAGATAACCTTAGGATTAACCACCTTAGAAGAAGGGAACAAGAACACCTCCTTTGCAGAGAAATGCTCGCTATTAAAAAAATCCCATCCAGGATACGGCATCGGTTCTTCAGCAGGCCAATTATAGGCATAAGCGAGATTTTCACCAAGATAGCAAATAACAGAGTCCTCAAGAAAATATGACTGAATATGATGATAAGTCTGTAAACGCCGATATGCCTCTTTGCCCTCACCAAAGAACACATTATCCTTATTTACAGTTTTTTCCAGCCATGAGCAGAAGCTTATAATCTTAGCGATTGTACTCTTTCCGCTACTTTGCTCCCCGATGAAGACATTGACCTTATTCAGTTCAATATCCACATTCTTGATAGGTCCTATATTTCTTATGATCAGTCTAGCCATATATATAATCCTTAAAATTGAATTGCAAATATACGCTTTTTCCTCGAAACCACCAAGAAAACCACAAGAAATCTGCAAGTTATCAGCAAATTACCACGAAATCAACTTCTCAGCAATCTCATTAAAGCAGGACGATTGCCTTAGTTTCATTCTATTTCCTCCACAAAATCCAAGATGAGCTTCTTGGAAACCTCACAACAACGCAGGTAGTCCAGCCCACTTCTCACGGCATTCTCATAGTCCTTGGCATCCACCCAAGCCTTGAATTGTTTGTATTTTGGATAAAATTGTATCATTGTTTTACCTTACAAGTTAATTCATATTAAATATTCACTTAAAAGTGAACAAACTATCAATAAAAATATTATTTTTGTGACATCGAGAATGGCATCATTACCATTGAAAAGAATATGATAACAGACATAGAAAGTGCAACCTTTGAAATTTAAGCATTATGATACAGAACAAATTATTCCGTGATTGCCTCGCTGCGATACCTGCCGAGCAAAAGGCAGAGTTCGATTTGTCTTTCGGTATTGCCGAGCGCATTAGTGAGATTCTGAAAGCCAAGGGTCTCACCCAAAAGGATTTCGCCCGCTTGCTCAACAAGCGAGACTCAGAAATCTCAAAATGGCTAACAGGCAGACATAACTTCACGACTCAAACCATTGCTCGTATAGAAACTGCCTTAGGAAGTAAACTCATTAGCATAGCCCATTGATTGGGCTATGCCAATAAGCATATTCTAAAACACCAAGAAATTCACAATAAATCAACAAAATCCCCCGAATACAAGTTGTAAACTATAAACTATTAACTTTAAACTTCCCTCTCCCAGCGGTCCCATCCCGCACAATTTGGCGAGGGCTTTGATGCCCCGCCATCCTTAGAGCGTAGCGGTTCCGAGCACCGTAAGTATCCGCTCAACTCCGTATTGCATATCTCAAAAAAATATTGTACCTTTGCACGGCGGCATCATTTTTCTAATTTTGAGACAAGCATACGCAATTTAGCCCTCCATCAGCACAAGCTAATGGAGGTTATACCTTAATTTGACTAAATATTAAATTCATTTTTATTGTTCCTCATCTTCCCAAAACTCAGGAAGAAGAGTATAAAGTTTATCCTCAGGCGTAGAATCTATGTGCTTCAACACATAACAAAGCCAACGCTCAGGATTTTTATCTAGCACCTTACATGTAATGGTGATATACAAAACCAGTACATAAACCTATATCCACTTATCCAAATAACATTTAAAATCCTCTATACTTATAACCTCCACTTTAGGAAAAGGAATATCTTCCAGGACCTTAAAGTGCTTGTCTTCTGTAACAATACACTTTGCATTTGCAGCAATGGCACAATCTACAAACTTATTGTCATCTTTATCTGCCTCAATTAAAGCAAAAGTATAATGAGGATCTTTGCGAATTACATTGGGTCTAGTCAATATAGCATTATAATGTAGGTTTATTGTATGGAGTACGTTCATGGAGATGCCGGAAACTCTCGATACGTTCTTCATTCAGGGTTCCTTCATTCCACATCCTATCTAATTCAGCATCAGCCATCTGAACAAAATAATCGGAGATTACCTTATTCAAATCTCGCAAAGCCTCAGGAGTCTTGATAAATGACAGCATATCGAGGATTTGCAATTGAGCTTGATTCATTGTTGCTACCTGTGCCATAATAATTCACTTTATTAATTTATAACCGCAAAGTTACGCTTTTTCTTCGAAACCACCAAGAAAATCACAAGAAATCTGCAAGTTATCAGCAAATTACCACGAAATCAACCGTAAACTATAAACTATTAACTGTAAACTATAAACTGCTATTCCCAGGCGGTCCCAGCCCGCAAAACCTGGCGAGACCTTTGATTGGTCCGCCAACCTTATAGCGTAGCGGTTCCGAGCACCGGAGGGCGGTTACATCCTCTCGTTCCTGAGGTTTCTGTCCCCTAGAAGGGGAACCGAAGGGGTCGTAAAGACTATTGAAGAGAGGCTTGGTGAGAAAGGTGGAGCCTTCCTTAAGGGTAAGGAAGGACGGGTAGGTTTTCGAAAGATGCCTTTTTTAATGGTAAAGAAGGTTTCTGTCCCCTGTAAGGGGAACCGAAAGGGTCTTAAAGACTATTGAAGGATGATTTTAGAAACTTCCCTTTGGTAAAGGATCCGCCACCTGACTAGAAGAATCCGAATGAACCTTAAAGCTATTTATCGGAGGCTTTCTAAATTCTCTGATACACCCCTCCTACTTCATCAGCAATCTGGTCCCAATCATACTTGCTCATGTCATATTCAATATGCTGCAATGGAGCCTCGATAATCTTTCCGAGCTTTTCCGAAAGTTCATCCACGTTACCACAATGGAAGTAATCATCCTTAGGCAAGCCTACCTCCAGATTCGCTGGAATATCGCTCACTACTACCTTTACCCCATAGCTCATCGCCTCCAACAGGGCAATCGGTAAACCTTCGTGCGAAGATGGAAGACAATAGCAGCGGCAATTCGTTAACAGCGAATGAAGCTTTCTGCCCTTGATAAAGCCAGTAAGCACCACACCATTCTCCCTTGCCATCTTCTTCAATCCCAACGAATACTCATCCTCGAAATCCGTATCGCCTGCTAACACTAACTTTATATCCGTGGAATCCGTGAGATCCGTGTGCGCCTTCTTCCATTTCACGAACGCTTCCACCAGATGATGCAGGTTCTTCTCAGGCACAAATCTGCACATACCCAGGATATACTTACCCTTCTCTATCCCCAGTTCCTTGAAATATTCAGGATAGTCGCAAATTTCAGGCTCAGATACACCATTATATATAAGGTGAACATTCTTGGTCCTTCCATATTTACGGGCAATGAGATTCTTGATGACATTCGAGATCACAATGACATCATCGGCAAACATGCAGCCCATACGCTCACCCATCTTCAGGATAGTCTTGGCAGCAAATCCCCACTTGTCCCTGTCATAGTCAGGACCATGATGCGTAAACACCACCTTCATGCCCAGCAATTTGGCGTATGGAACCAGCAGCGCAGGACCGATGGCATGGATATGCAATACATCTGCGCCCAACTTCTTCGCCTCATTGATGGCACGGAAAGTATGGATGATGGCCTCGAAACTCTTCTTCTTAGGAGAAGGAATCGTTACCAGTTTCACTCCTTTCCATTCATGCAAGTCATCCTTCACATAGTTCGAACGACGGATCAACGTTACATCATAACCACGCTCCACCATTCTAGGGAACAATTCCTCACAATGCGTCTCCACGCCACCCATGATATTCGGGATACCACGAGTACCTGTTACAACTATTTTCATAAAAAACTAGAGATTTTCAAAATAAAAGTATTACCTTTGCAGGCATGAATAAGATTTCAAACTATATCAAAGAAGCCATACAGTACTTCGGTATCATCTTGGTGTCGATGCTCTCCGCACTGTGGCTTCTTATCAATCACAAGAGAATCAAGTGATTACTTTTTCAAGAAGCTTTCATAGAAAGCGCTTAATCTTGGATAATAATTATCCAAACTTAATTTATCATGAGCAAATTTGATTGCCCCTGCACTATAATTCATATAATTTTCAGCTGATAAAGAATTTGCCTTTACAACAACTTCTCTCAACTCTTTGCTATTTCCACTTTCAAACTGATAACCCGTTTCACCTTCCACGACGATTTCCGGAATACCACCTATTCTGGCGCCAATAACAGGAGTACCAGCAGAATAAGCCTCAATTATCGTCATCGGATTGTTCTCATACCATTCAGATGGTACAATCACAAAGTAAGCATTAGCAACCAAGTCTTTTAATTCCTTACCTCGCTTGTATCCCAGGAACTCCACATTCTTCATCCCATAAGTACGAACAAGCTCTTTGAGTCCATCTTCTTTCGGTCCTGTACCGACCACCTTCAGTTTACACTCTGGTAAATCCTTGAAAGCTTCTAGCAACGTTCTAACACCTTTTTCATACGACAATCTTCCAAAATACAGGAAGTATTTCTCTTTAGTCATTGTCTTAGGTGTTTCTGCTATAGAAGTAGAGAAATTATAGAGCGTAATGTTCGGTATATTCTTCACTGTCGGCATATACTTCTCCTGTATATCCCTCGCAAAGTTGCTCACATACAGGAAACCGTCAATATACTTGGCTGGATTGAAGAAGGCATTGCGGAAATACTGCTCTGCGGCCATCACTGCACTCATCACCTTGCTGCCTTTACAACAAGTGTGGGTAAAGCATTTATAGAAGTACTTACCCTTACAATCCTCACAAATACGACCACTACCATCCCTGAAAGTATAGGCAGGACACACGATACGATAGTCATGCACGGTGAATAAGATTGGAATATGATATTTCCTCAGAACCGGAAAGATAGAAGGAGTAATCTGTCCCCACATCAGATGAATATGGGCAATATCAGGACGTTCGTCCTTAATCAACTGTTCCATCTTCTTTGCAGCTTCAAAGTGATAGAAATAGTTAACCATATTCTTCACCTGTTTCAAAGGTCCCTTTCGGGTTTCTTTCGACTCAGGGAAATACTTGCTATAAGGTGAAGGATTATTCTCCTCCCACTTCAAGGTAAAGTAAACCACTTGGTGGCCATGCTCCTCCAACAGTTTGCCAGTATTGAAGCAAACCGTTTCCGCACCACCTTTATTATAATTATATACGTCGATTAATAGTACTTTCATTGTCTATAAAGTATTACTGATATGCATAGGCTGTATCTCTTCAAAAGAGCCATCATGGTAACAATACGCTCCAGATAAATCATATCTTTGTCCTATGCTTTGATAAGTTCCTTTCTGAATGATATATTTCTCACCAAGCGAATAGAAGACTAAAGCAAGGTTATTATTTGTAAGATATTGATCCAAATAATCCTTTTTCATGGCCAATCCATTCATTTTGCCGATAGAAAAGTTCCTTGCCACAATTGTATTATCACTTTTAACTCTGATAACACCACGCTCTGCGGTATATAAGTTTAATGCTTCCATTACAAGGTGATTCGGCATACTTACTTCTTTCAAATACATTTCCGTTTCATCCAACCCAATCCATTCTTCCTGTAATTGGGCTTCGTATGAAAGATTGATTTTAAAAGTCGCACCTTTACTAGGGTTTTCCCAATCACCAACTTCACGAAGAGTTCGCTTATAAGTTTCAGCCCAAGGGTATTCGTTCCAAAGATAATCTATGCTACCATTCCTGCGTTCAGGCATCCATCGTCCATAGAAATTCTGCATAGCAGCCCATCTCCAAAAAATCTCAAGTTCCTTATACTCGATAAAAGCAGCATTAGAGAACAAAAAGAAATCCTTTACAGTGCCTTCTTCTGCATCAAGCCTATAACCATCATAGCACGTCAACACTATCCATTCAGAGCCATCAGTATCTTTCACCATTAATCTCGGTTTTGGTATTTGATGTTCTTTCGACATCCATTGCACATTCGTTTCTGACTGTACATCCTCCAGCTCGTCTGCTTGAAACGAAGTGTAAGCCTGCGTATCAGAAGCATTCAAAATAGTAGGATCTATCCTTGAATATTCTCTTGTATGCCATGGATAAGGAGTTGGCTTTATGTCGGTTTCTGTCGGAGAATACAAATAATTACAACCATCAGCAACCTTGAAATGGTCGCTCAATAATGTATCAGCCTTGTACAAAGCCAACCAAAGATATTTTTTTCCAAAACGCTCAGTCAGGTTGTTGTACCTTCCTTCAGAATAAACATTGTCATCCAATTTGCCTAAGTCATCATTCCAGTGGAAATCATGCTTGGCAATATTGGCAACCATCAATATGATATCTGCAAGTAGCAGAGCCTTAACGTGAGTACCTTCTTTTTTCAAAAAAACATCACTGTTTGCACGGCTATTTGTTCCTATAATATACCTTCGGAAATCAGAAAAACCAAAAAGTGTTTCATACATCTTCCAAGAGCCGTTACTTAAACCAAAATAATCCTTAGATATTTCTTCAGCCTTGTCAACAACCAAATCATAAGGATTCTTAGAAACGAAAGGTGGCCTTATAGCACTAAAGTGAGTATTTATTCCATTCAGTTCATCGGCTAAAGCCAAAGTCAACATTGTCCATTGGCGCACCAATATATCTTCAGGCGCTTTATGGTCTTGGTAAAAGAAGTGCAATATCAAATCTGCAATCTTAGCAGCTTCGGTTGAATCACGTTTCCTAAGCAAGTATCCATAGATGGCACATGTGATGACTTGTACAACGTATGGATCATTGCAATCAAAGAATTCGTTTAGTGCGAAAAGAGCCATTTGAGTCTTGTTACAGAATATCTCGACCAACTTTCTCATAACAGCCCCTCTTACATATGGATGAGGAGAGGTACACATCCAACAAAGCAAAATAACAACCTTACTCCATCCTTCATCTGTATCTTCACGTGGAATTATGGCAATGAAGTCTGCAAACCTTTGTGCATCCAACCGATGCGAATACTCCTGATTTACCATTGTTGACCAAACTTTATCTCGATGAGCTATATCTATACTTTTAAGTTTTTGATGGGCAGACATAAAAACGTCTATAGTTATGTCTTTAAGGAAGTCATGTAGTATTCTTACGCTATAGATATTGTTGGTTTGCATCCATTCAAAAATCACTTGATCGTTCTTTCCGTGATGGCGCAAACTGGCAAGTATCAAATGATGCATTTTTGTCGCAATCTTCCGTTCAAGCAATTGAGATGTAAGTTCCCATTCAGACAACAAGGCTATAATGAAACGACGATAGCTTGCATACTCCCTATGCGTACCTTTCTCAAGTATAAAATCTACTTTGGCTACATCAGTCATTTTGTTATGCATAAAGATATCTGCCATCAGAAAATCACCCATTTTCTGGTATCCAAACATAAGCCGTTCACCCTGTTGCCCCGTAGATAACATCAAGTTCTCCTTCAATATCCAGTTCAACAGATTGTTCGACCACGTTCTGTTTCTGCATATTTGATCAGCATAATGCCTTGCTTTCTGACGGGAAATATCACGACATTGGTTGTAGTACAGCGAGTAATTGGCAAATTTCATGAGTGCATTTTCTGTCACATTGCGATGAGAATCCTCATCCACACCTTTTGAAACAATGTCATTACGGTATTTGATATATTGATGGAAAAGGTCAGAATAAGTAAAGTCGTCCATCATATATCGCAGATCATGACTTGCAACAATGCAAAACATGGTCAGAAACAGAGGCTCGCTAAATTCCGCAAAATATCTCTTTTGAATATTACCATCAGTATCGTCTATCTGATAATGAGCAAAATACTTTTGTATAGCTTCTTGCGTATTATCTTCAAACCCTCTGAGTTCTATTATGCTGCATGGAATGCTCAAATCGAATTCTTCATCATCACGATAGGTAATCAGTAGTTTGAGTCTGTCATACAGTTTGAGCAAGGTTTCCATTCTCTTCATCGCCACGTTCCAAAAGTTCTCTGTAGCTCCCTCATTCAAGGCATCTATAATGATAAGGGCATTGGAATTCTCTTCCATCATCTTGCCGTTGAGTTTTTGAAGAGCATTCTCACCTATGCCCATCATACTACATAATTGAGATTCAAAATCTTGGTCTTCAGAAAATCTACTGCCAAACAACAGATAAACGTTCATCTCTTTGCAAAGCCTTTCTGCTGTTGCACAAACATAGTGCGTCTTTCCCATTCCAGCTTTGCCTTTGGCTAATACGATTTGGTTCTTTCCCAATCTCCATTTATCTATGAGTGGTTGCAATTTTGGGTATTCATATCGATAAAAATCTTTTATATCAGGTGACCATCTCTCGCTATTTGGATTATTATTTCGCCAAATCCGCAACATCGTAAACAGCATATCATAATCTCCCTTGCGATATTTTACCAGTTCTTTCCCAAAACTTATTATAGCTTTATACTCGATTTCTTTAATAACTTTTTCTTTATATAGTCTATACTGCCTTAGCGCAAACATATTTACTTCTTCGTCAAAGCCTGAGTTGCCAATATGCAGATTTCTATTATATCTCAATGCAGCATATCCAACAGCCTTTTCCACTTGCCTTTGGCTTGTACCTCTACCACAAGGCGAAAAGTCCTCACTTTGCCAATCCTTGGAAACAACCACATTGTGGTTTTCAAATCGGGTAGTAAGGCTTTTGATTGAAGCATATCCCAAACTGCCGCCAAGTTGGTTGACAGTTATTCCTATCACCGAGCCCTTTTCATTGAGCACTGGTGACCCAGAGAATCCTTTATAAGAAGTAAAAGCCAGAGAATCTGTTCTTACTACAGTTGTATCATAGTCTTCCTTTCTGTTACCGAGTCTGTCCTGCACCTCCATGCTAATGATATCGGAACAGTTGCCAAACTCCTTCGGATAACCAACTATGGTAAGCTGTCTGTCCTCATTAAACTCCGCAGCCAGCAACTTTAAGTAATCCTCTTGCTGATAATCCTTGCATCTTAGCAACACAACATCCACATTGACCCCTTCTTCCGCAATATACTCCACATCACAAAGCACCTGTTTATCAGTAGAGATAATGACGGGGACACCATTTACTGCATTTTGCGCAACAATGTGTCGAGCCGTAACCAATGTATCCGGAGCAATAAAGAAAGCTGTTCCTCTTTCATTGTCACATCTTACAGGCACGACAGAAGCATAAATAGCCTTTCGTATATCAATAGGATACTTCATACTCATTTTCATTAGCTGTTATTGAATAATGTAGCTTATCTTTCAAAGATTCGTTACTGGCAAGCGACTTCAATATATCATTTTCTCTATTGTATCTGATTTCCCGATGAGATAAATCTTCAGGAAGTGGAGCAATGATAATACGAGCCAAGGCTTGGTAACTTGGTCTGGCATTTGCACCTCCTGTTACAAAATAACGTTCGCTATCAGCAACATTTACCAATTCTTTAGATGTACTATGCGCACTTCCATGATGCGATATTTTGATGGCATCAAACAATACAGGCTTTGGGGTATCATTATAAACATCCCCTATTTTTTTCACTACCTGGTTAGGATTAGCATCACCCATAAACAAGATTCTATGTCCTTCATGCTCCCATATAAATGCAATGGAGGCTTCATTTTCCGGAGATAAATCCTTCATTTTTTCAGCCGCATAAAACTTCAAGGCATTCTCATCAAGAACTTTAGATGATACAGGCTCCTCATCAAACCCTTCGTTATCTTCTTGCTCCATTATACGCATCAATGATTCGTATATGGTTTCTTCCTTATCATAATCAAGTTTTTTGGGCTTATATAAGGTTTTCCAAAATAGTAATCGGTATTTCTTATCCAAGTCGTCCAAAGCTTTCTTGGATGGAGAAAGGAAGATAAACCTTCCCATATCATTTTCCAAATCAATTGCCAAAGAATTTTCAGTGATATACTCTCTTCTCCATGCCCTTTTCCTATTTTCGTTTTCTAATATCAATTCTGCAAGAGACATAGAAGTTTCAGCATTGATTTTATCCTCCAACATATCTATAACAATAGGAAGATGATGGTACACATTCTTCATGTTCTCTACCATCCGTTCGTCCCATTCCTGCAAATCATCAGATGTCCTCTGATAGCAATTGTAAAATATATGGTTGATGGTAAGGTCCGGTTTGGAAGACAACATTTCTATCAATCCTTTGATATGGTCATTATCAATATGTGTAACTATCAGATAATCAATATGACCATGAAATTCATTTTTGATATAGTCATTAACCTCTGGTTTATAATGACCACAATCCACCATAATATGCAGCTCCTTGTCGCCATTCTTCAGCAACAAGGTGATGCAATCACCGGCACCTACCGGAAAAGTATGGAATTTTACTTGCATAAGATTCTTTCATTAAAATTTGGTCGTCAAATGAAATAACAGTGGATAATGTGCCACATTTATCTCTTTGCCAATAACCAACCACAACCCATCAACATTGCAAGTATCCGCTCAACTCTGTATTGCATATCTCAAAAGATGTTGTAACTTTGCACGGCGGCATCAGTTTTCTAATTTTGAGACAAGAATACGAAGTTTAGCCCTCCATCAGCACAAGCTAATGGAGGTTATACCTTAATTTGACTAAACTTTAAATTCATTTTTCTTGCCGCAACCATTCAATCGCTTAGCAGGAATTGTAAACCACCAATACAGCGTCTCCACTATTTATCAGCGGGATAGCCGTACTAGTATTATTGAATAAAGTTTTGATTTTCTAAAATTTAACGTAAGAATACTCACAAAAGACCATTTACGAATCTTAAACCAATTATCAAAAAAGAAATCTATACAATTTATCCATACATAAATATAAAACAAAGCCAACCTTATGCTTAAACTTCTGGCTATACCATACATCTGCCCAAAAACTTTGAGGAGCATATTTTTTTAAAGCATTATCTGTATTAATAAAAAACTCCTTATTCTTATTTAGTATAGCCTCTTTCATCATATTGCGTCTAATGTCCGATCGAGCAATAGCAATATCTTTTAAAGATATGACATATTTATTTTCTTTTGCATAATCTATTATGTGATTCAAAGCTATGAGAGCATCTGGGCGAACAGATAAAACCAAACGCCTTGTTACGCTATTATCATTCACACGGTAACCATAAAGTTCCTTGTCTATATAGGTGAAAGATTCAGCCTTAACCAAAAGCTTAAACAAAACCATCCAATCTTCTCCCATACGTATGCCGTTTTGAAAACGAATATTATTATTTAAAAACAACTCCCTTTTATAGAAAGCCCCACACACGCCCAACATTGCAAATCTACGAACAACAAGTTGGATATATTCATCTTTATCTTTACTATATTTTTTTTCAAAAGATGATTGAGGCAAAGTATCACTGAAGACATAAGCACCAAATCGTACAATATCATGTTCTGCAACCTCTTGATCTGACAATATCATAAAAGCATCATCTTTAAGCACATCATCACCATCAACAAAACAAATCCAATCGCCATCAGAAACATCAATTCCTTTATTTCGGGCTTCACTCACACCTGCGTTGGACTGATGAATCACTATCACAACAGAATTTTCATGAGCTAATGTATCACAAATCTTTCCTGAATTATCACTACTTCCATCATCCACAAGAACAACTTGCAATTCATAGGAATTTGGTAATTTCTGATTAAGAATACTATTCACGCATTTCTCTATCCATTCCGCACAGTTATATATCGGAATAATTACTGAAATTTTATGTTTATTCATAACAATCGAGGTATTATTTTATAGTTAAACAATTGCATTAGTCGAGTATTCAAGATACACTTTGGCAAATGAAGGTCAAGGAAGATCGCTATTTTACCAACGATACCACACATAGAACTTAAACTGTAGAACAATGGTAAATAAGCCATACTATCGGATAATGATATTTTTCGGAAATCAGCAATTAACAATTTGTAAATCACAGCCAATTGTTCTTTTTTGCAAAAGTCATCTATATTATTCATAAAGTCGAAGGCTGAAATTAAGCGAGACTTGATATTTCGTTCATTTGGAGCCTGAGTGATGCTGCCAGGTCGAATATTATAGAGATAAGTATCTTGCTTGCAAATGGCATACGCTGTAACATGTTTAGCGGCGAAGAAATTCCAATAATCATCCTCATGAAGCAAACCTTCCTTGAAAAAAAGATTATGTTTCAACAACCAATCACGCTTTATCAGCTTATTCCATGCCGTCGGTGGGTAATGAGCCATCAGCATTTCACGTTTGATGTATCTTTTATCTTCAGTATATTCTTTTAATTTCGTTGATTTTAAACTCAAATATTCAAAACCTTTTGTGGTAGCCTCAGCACCTGCTTGCACAATTTGAGCCTTAGGAAACTTTTGAGCCGTTTCTGCAAGTACCTTAATGCAATCTGGAGTTATATAGTCATCACTATCCAAAAAATAAAGGTAATCACCCTTAGCTTCTAGAATACCAGTATTACGAGCCGCAGAAAGTCCTCCATTCTCTTCTCGATTGATGATTCTGAACTTGATGTTTCCCCTATGTTCATCTATTAATTTCTGAGCAATATTAATGCTCTCGTCTTTAGTACAATCATTTACAAGAATACATTCTATACCTTTTGTATATGATTGTGAGACTACTGACAAAAGGCATTTCTGAATATATTGTTCCACTTGATAAACAGGGATAATTATGGTACAAAAGAAATTGTTTCTCATATTCTATACTTTTTGAATTGATGATACTTTATAATAAAAGCCGACGCTATCATATAATATGCAAACGAACAATATATGTTTGTTAGGAATACGCTCAATATATAAGAGCCATTAAATACATACATGTCTAAAGCTTCACTTCTATTTGCAATCATTCTTCGAGACCACTTATAAAAGAAGATTATCCAAACCAATAATCCCAAATATCCAGAATTTGCTATAGCCCACAAATACAAAGACTCAAAAAATAAAGCATCAGTATTTCCCCCATATCTTTCTATATGTTTTGCAGTATATCCATAACCAAGTCCAAATATCTCATTATTTTCTATTAGTTTATTTACATATTTAGCTTGCGTCATTCTCATTTCGCGATTAGAACCTTTAATTTCATTTTTAGCAGCTAAATTATCATCCCAAAAGAAAATTGAAGGTTCTATATTAGCATGGTAATATTTCTGTAAAGTTGGTGTACTGCTGATCACAACAGCAGAAAATCCCAAAACTCCTAAAGAGTATATTATATTTCTCTTCGTAAAGAAACCGACCTTAAATAAATAATATGCAACAACAACTAACAATGGAAGGATTGCAGAACGCTTAGTTGACATAAAACAGTTAAAAATAGCCAGTACAATATAGACTTTTCTTAAATGCATGTCTTTCATGCCTTTAAAGAATAATCCAAAACCAGCAAGAATTAAACAAATTTGTCCCCAAGGAATAGGACCCTCAGATTGATTGCCCGTTGCGGTAGAAGTAAAAGCTCCCCTAACAGACCCCGTACCATCTCCTATAAACATATCTTTTGAATAATCGAAAGCAAGAGCAAAAGATAACACTAAAGGATTCTCCTTTATAAAATATGTTATAATACCCCAAATGCCTATTACAATAAAACTAATTAATAAAGTTTTTATACAAAGCTGTAACTTTGCTTCAGAAGTAACGATAATTATAAACAAACAATAAGGGGCTATTTCAGTTAAAGCAAATTGAAACAATTGCTTATATTGAAAAGCATAATCCACATTACCAAAAAGACCTATAAGAAACAAAGGTAAGACTAACGTCAATAATGGAAACAAAGCTATCTTAACATTCTTTTTTGAAAAGTCACACTGCTTATTATTTTTCTTAATTAAAACAAAAAATAACAAGCATAACAACATAAATGAATAAATACTTATGCTTCCAACTCTTGTTGTTGTCGGCAAAACCATTTTTACGGCAAGATAAAATGCGAACGCCTGTGCTAATGATTTTTGACAAAAATAAAGGAATACTAGTATTACTAAAATAACAAAAAGTTTAATTATCAATATCATAGTTTTATTTTATTGGTTGGACAACTTATTGAAAATAGAACTCATTTCTTAACTTTCCAATGCCATTAAGCGATAAAAACTCAGAATCACGCCCTGCAACAATATAACCTTTAGACCCAAGTCTTCGATTATTTACTATCATATAGCAAGCTTTCTTTGCTCTTGTTATTCCTACTTAATGCAAATCCAAATTTTGTTGCCATGAAGGGTATTCACAATTATAAAAGTCTCTATTTATTATTACTCTACTAAAACATCTTCTATTACTTTACAGAAATTACTAAAATAGATTTCTCGGGTGAACAGAGTTGCACGTTCTAAGGCCTTTTCAGACATTTGCTTGCGAAGACTCTCGTCATCATATAGACGAATTATATTTGCACATAAATTATCAACCACATGATTGTCGAAAGGTATGAATAAAGTCGTTTCATCGGTAAACAACTCAGGATTTCCTCCGACCTTGGTCGCTATTGTAGGCAATCCACAATGCATCATCTCTAATGTAACGAGGGCACAGGCCTCGTTCCATAGGGACGGTACCGTCCCTATGGAACTGAGCTGATAGAACTTATACAAATCAGCATTATCTATAAAGCCTGTATAAACTATTCGATCAGCATTTTCCAATGAGACTTTTTGAACTTTCTTGGAATAATCATTCAAGTTTCCATTACCAAAATCCGAAGAACCAATGACCAATAGCTTTATTTTTGGATTATCTATCTTGAGGATAGCTTGCATCAGCTCCAACACACCCTTTACTGGAATAATTCGACCACAAAACACGACAACAAAATCATCATCAGCAAAACCCAATTGATGTCGTAATGCCAGTTTTTCTTCCTTAGGGAATGGCTTTCTGAATCTGTTGGCATCCACTCCATTCAGCAGCACATGAGTTTTTTTCCCTGGCATTGTCTTTGAAGTTGACAGATATGCCTTTCTTACGAAATCACTTACTCCTATCAGATGCCCAAAAGCATTATCACATTGCGCATCAGCAAACAATTCGCAATGAAGATGCAAGCAAACTTTATCCTTACCTAACAATGGGGAAATACGATACATCAGTTCCATATCACACCCCTCAGCAATAACCAAGTCAAACTTTTTCCCTTCTTTTTTCATATACTGTAGTACCTGGAACTCGTAAGTATGTAACTGTGGGAAAGGCTTTCCTGTTAATCTTCTCATCAGTCCACGAGCTTTCCAAGCCAGTTTAAGATACAGCCCGCCCCATTGAACATAGTTTTCAAAATGAGTGTGGCGATAAGGCTGTTGAGCAGCCATTCCAGACTGGTCTTTCTTCGTGATAACAGTCAGTTCAAAGTGAGGATTCTTTTCATTATCCTCACATAGTTGCTGAATCAACTGTTCTATGGCTCCACCTTTTACTGCAGGTACAGGAAGTACACCTGATGTTATAAAACAAATATTCTTCATAAAACACAAATTACATTATTTCAAGCCTATCAACTTTCTTGCTGCTCTTCTTATTTTTTCAACTACAAAGGATACGTCCATTAGGATTTTTCGTTTATAGTTACCATATCTTCGATTGTTTTTGCGCCAATAATAAACATATCGAATAGGGAAATATTTATTTATCAGTAAGCCTCCGAAAGAAGTATATATAGTTGGATTATATGACTTCCAAAGTTTTTCTATTTTAAGAAGCAAGTCTAGATTAAAAGTTTTATTTATCAATAATTCTGCTCTATAAATAGCATCCATTTGACCTTTTACCACTCGATTAAAATATTCGCGCTTGAGTGGATGAAGATTCTGGTTACTAATAAGGTACTCCAACATTCTTACAACTATTATCTCAACTTGCGAAATTCTACCATAATACGTTTTCATTTCCATAGTCTGACCCGCATGCCCAGTCATATACTGATAAATATCCAAGTCGAAATAGCACAAAGTCTTTACTTTTTCCATTGGATAGAAAATCCATTCCTGGTCTGTATATGAGATTCCTTCAGTCTGTTTATAATCTATATCATCAAATATTTGGCTCTTATAAGCAATATTATCCATAGTAAAATAGCTAGGCAATTCTTTTTCAACACTAACTATCTGCCCATCATTATACTTATGGAAACGTATTGTTTCTTTCTTTATGTCGTTTACATAGACAGAATGACATGATAGTATTGCATCTGCATCTATCTCATTCAGTCTACGTATAAAGAGCTTTAAGTTCGCAGTATCATAATAGTCATCAGCATCCAATATCTTGATATATTTACCGGTAGCCTCCTTCAATCCACGATTCACACAGGAGCCATAGTTGCCATTTTCCTTATCTATCACTCGGAAAGTACCAGGGTATTTATCTTGATACTCATGTGCAATAGCAGAGGAATTATCCTTGCTACCATCATTCACAACCAGCACTTCCAGTTGCTTCATTTGTTCCTCTGGTACAATCAGCGAGTCAAGACATCTGCGTAGATAGTCTTGCATATTGTACGTAGGAATCACTATCGTTAATATCTTTTCCATATCAGTTATTTTTCTTTTTTTTCAATTATCTAAAGGACATAGCAGGCTTCATGCCGCCAGCAGAAAAGTAGCTCAAAAAAATAAGCTGAAGGCAATCCGCCTGCCGTAAGTCCAATGTATTATTTTCCAACTTAAATGTTCCAAATTTTGGAAACCAATGTATCATATAGAGAATGCAAGAAAGCATCTAATTTTGTCTTTGAGTTTTTGCTTTTTGGCAAATTTAATCTCTCTAACAACAATTCACTTTCTTTACTATCAGGCTCATCAACCAAACATCTGTATCTTTTAAGAAAAGCCATTGATTCGCTGCCCCAAACCATAGCAACTGCATAAATTGGTGAATAACAAGTTCGATAAATACCAGCAGTCAACTGTAAACGCTCATCCAACATATCTACCAAAACCGAATGGCGACTATCTGAATAGCCACAAACTTGCGCATCACCTAAAAGAGACTCCAAATACAAATTTACACGATATTGGAAATAACGTAAGAACTTATAAGGATAGTGAGCAACAACATCTGGTTTTAACTCTTGCCCCATAGTTGCATATTTGTCCAAAAAAGAAGTGAGGTTATCCTTTAGATCCTCTATAGCGAAGCCACGAACAGACAAGATCAAAGAATACATAAATCCTCTAATGGATGATTGCCCTACAGATTGATGCATGAGTATTCGACGTACGACAAATGTATCCAAAGCCTTAGATACAAGCGTTATCTTTTCTTGGATATCCTTTTGCAAATCCGACTGATTAACAACAGATAAATATAAAGGGTATGCTAAAGAAGAAGCTACGCCATATGGATTTTGAACAAAAATACTCGTATATAAACCGTTTGATGATGTTTCAGAAACTCGAATTGACAAGAATATACTTATATAAAAACTTAACTCATCTGTGATTAAACTCTCTATTTTACTATCAGAAGTCAATTTAAATAACTTCATATTGTTTTTTACCCAACGATGAAATCCAATACCGATAGCATCAATATCAGATGTGTCTTTTACGTTAATAAGATAACGACCTCTTAGCCAAGCTCTAAAAAAATCTTGCTCACAATCTTTATCTACAGATACCAAACGCTGTATATTCTCCTTCCATTTTTGGTCACATCTGCGTCTTACTTCCGCATCTTTTATCTTTGAAAGAAGTAAACTCTTAAGCATTTCTGAAGAAGTAAGATTAAAACCTCGATCATTCATGGTCTCAAAAATGGTATAGGCATTATCATCAGAATAAGATAATATTTGCACTAACACCACTTTATTGAGTAGCCAATAAGAAAAAAGTATTATCTTATCGCTATCACGCAATCGTTCAGGAAAGAGATCCTCTATGTCTGAATATCGGCTCAGTATATTAATCTCTGATACACTCATATTTGTTCTATCAAAATCTACATCCTTAAATAGGAAATCCATAACCCTTTCACGACCTTCGATATTCAGATTATAAGACTCTTTTTTAAAGCTTCGTTTATATATAAGTTTTTCCAAGTCATCACGAGTGTCAGGAAAATGCTTTACTATATATATTAACAAAAGCGTAAGTGACGTAAGGCGTTGCTGACCGTCAATAAGAGAATACATCGTATGATGGCGACTAACAATATAGGGTCCCATGAAATATGGTTTATAATTAGGAATATCATCAATAGTATCACCATCCTGATAAGACTCATGAAAAGCAAAATCCAAGTCATATAAAAGTTGTTCTATATGTTTCTTCTCCCATTTATATTCACGCTGGAAATAATCGATTACGTATCTATCCTCAAAAACCTGAGCAACGCTCATGCCTTGTCCATCAATTTTATTTTCCATAATTCTGCTTAATAAAAATCAGTAGCCAATATTTTTAGTAATGCAAAGGCATGTTCATATATTTTCAGCATAGCACTATTTATTTCCACTTCTCCATGAACAGCCTTACATCTCAAATCATAAAGCACATCAACAATAGCTGCAGCTAATACCACATAATCATTGGTATAACTACTACCCTCTATCTTTATGCGACCAGAACTTGTTTCCTTAACATCTTTATGTATAACAGGTTCAATCGACTTAAACATTTCTAAAGCTACCTTTTTGTTATCACGAGTCCAATTATTTTTTTTGAACTCTTCCTTCAATTGATTGATATCATGTTTATTCAAATGAATTGTTTTTGCCTCATGAGTTGCTAAATTCTCTTTGATGACATCAATACTTTTTGCTGGTTTACCAAACTCATTTCCTTCCTTATAACGTCTAGCTACGTATTTAATACCATCTACTATCTTTTGATTTTCAAAAGTAGCATTAGCCTGCATTTCTATAACACCAAACAAAATCGGCGTTTCTGTGTCTGGGAAATTACCATGTTTCAACAAATTATCCAATCTAACAAATTCATGCTTAAATGATATGCCTTCATAGGATTTATTTTGGGGATCCAGCAATTGTTTTATCTTTTGATATACCTTATTATCTGGATTTCTTTTGAAATACATAAGGCAATCCCTATCTTTTTGCAATCCTGTCGTAGATATATACCAGGCATTAAAAGGTATCCAATAAGATATTAACAAAAGAGGATAACTTGGTTCTGTGTATTCCGCCCATGACTTTATATTATTAACTTTCGCCATAATATAATCTTAAACTAACCTTTAGAATATTTCCATCACCTTTTCTATAATCGGAGCCATGTCGTAGTACTTATACTCAGCCAGTCTGCCACCGAAGATGACATTTTCTTCCTCATCGGCAAGAGCCTTGTACTTGGCATATAGCTCAGAATTCTGCTTGTCATTCACTGGATAATATGGTTCCATTCCATCCGTCCACTCAGTGGAATACTCTTTCGAGATAACGGTCTTTGGGCATTCATACACATTCTGACCAAACATCTCGAAGTGCTTGTGCTCAATAACACGGGTGTAAGGTACTTCACGCTCAGTATAGTTTACCACCGCATTACCCTGATAGTTAGGCTCGTCTATAACCTCTGTCTCAAAGCGTACTGTACGATAGTTAAGTTTACCAAACTGGTAATTATAGAATTCATCTATCTTACCAGTGAAAACTATCTTGTCGGCAATGCTTTCCCAATATTCACGGTTTTCAAAGAAATCTACATCCGTCTTTGTCTCAACTCCTTCAAGCAAGCCATCAATGAGTTTGTTATAACCACCAACAGGGATACCCTGGTACTTATCATTGAAGTAGTTATTATCGAAGATAAGACGAACTGGCAAGCGCTTGATAATGAAAGCAGGAAGTTCTGTACATTTTCTTCCCCACTGCTTCTCTGTATACCCCTTGATAAGCTTTTCATAAATATCTTTTCCTATCAATACCTGGGCTTGCTCCTCCAAGTTACGGGGTTCTGTTACGCCATCAGCTTTCATACGAGCAACAGCTTCCGCTTTCTGCTCATCAATCTTTGTCTGCGCTTCTTCAGGTGTGGTTACGCCCCACATCTGATAGAAGGTATTCATATTGAAAGGCAGATTATAGAGTTTGCCTTTATAGTTAGCCACTGGTGAATTGGTATATCGGTTGAACTCAACGATAGAGTTTACAAAGTCCCACACCTTCTTATTGGAGGTATGGAAGATGTGAGCGCCATACTTATGCACGTTGATACCTTCGATGTTCTCACAATAGATGTTACCACCTAAATGAGAACGCTTATCTATCACCAAGCACCTCTTACCTTGCTTGTGAGCAAAATGAGCAAATGAGGCTCCGAACAAACCGGAGCCAACGATTAGATAGTCGTATTTTTGATTCATCATAATTTAAATTCTTTTTTTATACTATTCACTACTATATCTTCAAAACGTTTTGCCGAAAAATATTTTTCTCCTACCTCATATGCGTTTTTAGCAATATTATCGGCAAGTTTGGCATTCTGTAATAATTTAATAACTTGATTAGCAAATTCGTCATCATCTTTGGCTAATAAATATTCTTTGTCAGGATGACACATCGTCTCAAAGCCTCTTACCCCCATTGGAGTTGAAACCATTGGACGATTCATCATCATACCTTCAACAAATTTAACACTTGTTCCTGCGCCCTGATAGACAGGAACAATTATTACACGACAATTTGTATATTCGTTTGATATATCATCTACAAATCCCAAGGCATTTACCCCTTTACAAGAATTCAAATATTTATTTAAGTCTTCATCTTTAGTTTTTCCGACAATATGAAGTTCTACATCAGGAAGTATTTCCTGTATCTTAGGAAGAACCTTGTCAACAAAATGTAATGCCCCATATTTATTGGGAGCAAAATCCAACCATCCAACAAGCAACAAGCGATTAGGCGAATTAGAGGGAATCTCAGGATTCTGCCTATCGAGTGCAGTTACATTATGTAGAAATATCGATTTCTTTGATGTTGGCTCCCAAAAGTTAGAATAGAAAGAAACTCTTATTTTTTTCAAAAACGTCTTTGACATCCAACCAATTGCATGTGCTTTATACAAATACATATATTTGCTTATGGTATGCTTAAACTTAAAAGTTTTTAAATCACGGAGTGTAGCACTAACCAAATTATCATCCACATCTACTACTAACCGTGCTGGATACTTATCTAACCCGCATCGAATAGCGTCACCAATATATCGACACGCAATAATATCGTATTTTTTAAGTGCGATCTGTTTATCAACAACTTCCTCACATTGTTTATCCAAAACATAATAAGCATTTGGATTACAAGGCTGAGTTATCAAGCGCAGATATCCTTTAATCCTCTCAATTTTTGTATCAACATATTTTTGGGGTATTGATTGATTATAAACAACCTCACAATTATTTATATTTGACGTAATTGAATCCTTTCCAAAAGAGATAACATCAACATGTCCTATTTTTGCTAGAGACTTAACAAACATCGTTGATCGATTAGCGGCGCCACAATCTATACCACCAAACACTCGAAATGTACATGTCACAAATAGTATATTCATTTTCTTCCTATTTTATTTTTAACAATTAGTTTTACTTTTTCCTTCTCATTTTGTGCTAATCCCACAAAATAGACAACGCTAGAAGTTGATATTGCAATTAATACCAAATATGTCAATAGCTGAATATAATTATCTGGCTGTATAGGCCAGACAATAATGAGGGAAGCAGGTACTATTAATGCTGTAAACAAGACCTTCACAGAAGGCAAAAGTAATCTACGAACATAGCGGATTTTCTTCATCTTAATTCGTGGGCAAACAATAAAGATTCTTTCTGCTTGAACAATAATAAAGACTATAAGTTGCACCACAAAAACAGACTCGGCAGGATACCCCAACTTTAATGCAAGATAAGCCAATGGAACTATCAATAATAAAGTGGTAGCTTCCCAAATCTGAAAGACCTTGATGTCTCCTGTTGCGTGTATTGAGGTATTCATTGGATTACGGAATATATCAATGACCGAACAACATAAAATCAAGCGAACAAAATTGGCAGTATGCTCTGGAACTATCTTCAACCACAATCTCAAAATTTCATCGATTTCAACAAATATTGGCAAAGAAAGCACCAGCATCAAGTAAAAGGAAAACTTGGAACTCATAATAATCAAGTTGTGCATCTTATCATATTCTTCCACAGAATATGTTTTGGTTATCTGAGGATCAACTGCTACTTGGAAATTGTTACAAAAATCGATGATTTTTTGCTGTACGGTAAAAGCAATACCACGAGCAGCATTCACTGCGGTTCCACAGAACATATTCATCAAGACGTTCAAACCCTGCGTATATCCAACCCATGCAATGTTTCCATTTAATGTCCAACCAGCAAACTTAGTCATTTCCTTTGTCGTTTTTTTATCCCAAATAAAATGATAAGAAGTTTCTGTAAACTTATGTTTACAATACTTACCATAAATAATGCGAATAAGAATCTGAACAAGCATCAAGATAACGGCATACAAAATCAACCTATCGCCACAATAGAATGGTAGGAATAAGGCCAAGCCCAACGTAACGACTTGCTGCAACATAGTAATAAAAGCAAATGCTCCCATTTTTTCATGTGCTATAATACATGCATTATAAGGTACACTCACTATATTCACAATACATGTCAATATAGAAAACTGCAATACCCAAAAGGCAGCATTCATTCTTGTTGGGTCTATAACCATCTTATTGTACAGAAACCATAAGCCTAATGAATTTAAAAGTAAGAATGTCAGTATCGCAATAACTATGTGAATATTCATAGAGGTGCAAAACACTGTATTCAACTTATGCAAATTACCCTTTCCTTCCTCAAATGTTATAAAACGCATCGTGGCATTCGACATTGTTGTATTAACAAAGTTCAACATACCAACAACGCTTCCCACAACATTATAAATACCAAAATCATTTACACCTAAAGCGTTTAGAATAACTCGCGATGTATATAAGCCTATCACCATTTGTACTATCATACGAATGTATAAGGCTATGGTATTTTTTGCAATTCTTTTATTACTAGAGATTCTATTCTCCTGAGCCATTTTATTTTGATTTTTTCCCTATAATAAAGGGTATGTAATTAGTTACTACTATTGTTATTAATACCGAAAAAACTAAAGTGAGACATATTTGTAGAGTCATTACAATAAAATGATTGTCTATAAAAGACAAGACGCACTCATCTAACACCACTTTAATTAGTTGATGAACCAACATCAAACATAAACTATTCTGTCCGAACCAAATGAGAATTTGTTTTAGTTCATACTTGCCCCCCCATAAGTTAAACCTTTAGAAAGACAAAGACAAGAAAAAATTCCTGCAAATGCAGCTATTTCAGCAATAATGAAGGGACTTATATGGCCAGAAGCTAATTCCATACTTACATGCCCATATCTCACAATCACTACATTTAGAAAAGCTAGCAATAGACACCATCCCCATAAATGGCTTTTGAAATTTCGAACAATCGTCTTTATCGAATAACCGATAAGATAGAAAAATGCCGCAATAGGAATAGAAGCAATACTATATACTAAGTCTACAGAAAAATGAGATAACAAATGAGACAAAAACAATAGTGCCAATAGGAAGATAACATAACTTACCTTGCTCATAATTTTATTACATATCAACCAGGCAACCAATTCTGTAAAATACAATACTGGCAAGAACCATAGTGCAAAAGGAAAATGTTTACTCCAATCCCACCATTCTACATTTAAGCCCAGGCCATCTACAAGCAATGTGCTTATAATAGAAAAGTATATAGTAGGCAATATTATTTGCCTAAACCTTTTAACTGCCAATGTGGAAAATGTATACTTATTAGAAAAACATACTCCTGAAATGAAGAAGAACAAAGGCATATGAAAGGAATATATAAGCGAATGCGCTCTACCGATTCTTCCAAGTTGACAATGCCCTAATATTACAAGAAGTATTCCTATACCCTTTGCTACGTCTAAATAATCTAAACGTTTGTTATTATCTGTTGTTTGACTTGACATAATTTATTTTCCAAATTCTTTAATTCTCTGTTCTTCCTTCAATGAACAGACAAGCAGTTGTCCATTCTTCTCGGCTACGATATAGCCATCCAAGCCTTGAACAACCACCTTGCTTTCATCGGCTGCATGAACCACGCAGTTCTTGCATTCATACAAACGGATGTCCTTGCCTATCTTGGCATTGCCAGTCTCATCTTGTGGGAGCAAGGTACGGAGGCTGCCCCAGCTGCCTAAGTCGCTCCAGCCGAACTCAGCTGGCAAGGTATAGATTTTCTTCGACTTCTCCATTACGGCATAGTCAATGCTCAACAAGAACAACGTATGACTTAGTATAAATCCACGTTGATATCGAATGGACTATCAAAGTCTTTCAGCATTGCATGCTTCGTATCTTTCTCTGAGAGATTGGCGTGCTCGGTTTGGATCTTCCAATCAATACCAAGGGTATCATCGAGGATGCTGATGCCACCATCAGCCTCTGGATGATAGAAGTTATCACACTTGTATTGGAAGACTGCTGTTTCTGAGAGAACGGCGAAACCATGAGCAAAACCCTTAGGGATGAAGAACTGGCGATGATTGTCTTCTGTCAGTTCTACAGCCACATGCTTGCCATAGGTTGGTGATCCTTTACGGATATCTACTGCTACATCGAGGACTCTGCCTTTTACGCAGCGCACCAGCTTGCTCTGGGTATATGGTGGGCGTTGGAAGTGCAAGCCTCGCATTACGCCATAACTACTCATTGACTCGTTGTCTTGGCAAAAGTGTACACTGTGTCCCAGGATTGGGGCAACCTTTTCTTCAAACTCTCGCTCGCTGAAGCTCTCGAAGAAGTAGCCACGAGCGTCACGGAAGAGGCGTGGCTCTATAATGAGTACGCCATCTATATTGGTTTTGATTATATTCATTGTTTTCTAATATTCTAAATTCTTTTTTAATGTTTGTTCTTTCTCTTCAAGTATTGAAAGGAGATACTTGCCATAGTCATTCTTCAACATAGGCTGAGCATTCTCTCTCAATTGTTCTGCGGTAATCCAACCCTGACGGTATGCGATGCCTTCCAAGCAAGCTACCTTTAAGCCCTGGCGCTTCTCCAGGACTTCAATAAAGGTTGATGCTTCAGAAAGGGAATCATGGGTTCCGGTATCGAGCCATGCGAATCCCCTAGCCATGGTCTGTACCTTCAACTGCTTATCCTTCAGGAACTCCTGGTTTACGGTGGTAATTTCCAATTCACCACGAGCGGATGGCTTGATATGCTTAGCTACATCTACCACCTTATTAGGATAGAAATACAAGCCTACCACTGCATAGTTGCTCTTTGGATTTTCAGGCTTCTCTTCAATGCTCAGGCAATTGCCTTGCTCATCAAACTCAGCAACTCCATATCGCTCCGGATCACTTACACGATAGCCAAAAACGGTAGCCTTGTTGTTCTGCTCTGCATCTACTACTGCCTGATGCAGCATCTGATTTAATCCTGCACCATAGAAGATATTATCGCCTAATACGAGGCAAGCAGAATCATTACCAATGAATTTCTCACCGATAATGAAGGCTTGGGCTAAGCCATCTGGTGATGGCTGCTCTGCATACTCAAACTTCACACCTAACTGGCTTCCATCGCCTAAGAGGCGCTTGAAACCTGGCAAATCAAATGGTGTTGAGATTATGAGTATCTCACGGATACCTGCCAACATCAATACTGATATTGGATAATATATCATCGGTTTATCAAAGATTGGAATCAGCTGCTTGCTGATACCCTTTGTGATAGGGTACAAGCGTGTACCGCTACCACCTGCTAATACTATTCCCTTCATATTTTTTATATTTGTTATGACATAACGTTGTTCGAAAACCTACCTTCAATAGTCTTTGCGACCCTTTCGGTTCCCCTCGCAGGGGACAGGAACCTTCCTTACCGTTAAAAAAGGAGTTTTTTCTACCTCTTCGTCTCTCCTGCAAGGAGAGCTCCACATCCTAACCAAGCCTTCCCTTCTCAGAAAGGAAGGATGTAACCGCCCTCCGGTGCTCAGAACCGCTACGCTCTAAGGTTGGCGGACCTTCAAAGGTCTTCGCCATATTGTGCGGGATGGGACCGCCTTGTTCATCTTAAAGAACAGACTTTATCATAACTAAGCCCCTCCTTCAAATTAGGAATTCTGTGATAAGCATCACGTTGTAGTTCATCCTTTGTTCTTACTAATAACGTTTTGAAACTATCTTTATCACCTACATCAAACATAATCTTAGCCTTTTCAAAATACCTCATAGATGCTATCTTTGGGAGTATTTCAAATGCTCTATTATATATACTCAATGTAGGATACCACATAGACATTCTATCTCCTGGTTTTCCATATATCAAAGATAAATAATACAATAAAATATCAACTTCTACCCAAGAAGCGAATTTGTCGCCTCCATAATTATTCATAAGAATGGCTACTTGACTTGATGAAGAATACCCTTTATTCTTATAGTAATCCAATGTGTAATTATGCTTTTGAAATTCAGCAAAGTTCAATGCTTTAATCTGTCTGCCCAACCTATTCGATAAGATGCAGTAATCAGTATCTATCACTTCCTTTATTATATCAAAGCGCTCATGTTTCAACATAATTGCCGTAAATGATAAAAAGAGCTCATAATTAAAGAAACGATAATTATCATTGCATAAATGCCATGAATCTGTAGAGGAAGCCAACTCTATATCTTTATCTTCATAATATTGAAGAAGTTTCTCAAAGAAATCGACAAATTGCTTGCCAGTACATTCCGTATTAGAAGCTACAGTATCAACAAAAGTCATAAAGTCGTTATTAACAACTTGCATAGAAGCAATACTCTTTTCTATCATCTCTATCAAATCGCTTGTCTTGCCACCTCTGAATGTAACCTTGAACTGATCTAAAGACTCTATAAGCTTATCACAATATCTAGCTATCAAAGTCTGCAGATTGGTACTCTCAGCGACCTTTTCTTTAAGCATTCGCTGCTCGTATGCCGTACTTAACAATACAGGCTCATCTGCTGCCAAGTAAGAAGGCATCTTGCCTAAAGCAGGCTTTCGAAGAAGAGGCTTTTCATAAATATCTCTGAGCAACTGATCGTAACCTAACTCATAGATATCATTGCTACTCATATCAATATACATACGAGACTTCAAGAAAGTAGGCAAACATGGTTCACCATTCTTCTTCTCCACTAAAATAGGAATGAACTTAGTCTGTTCTGCAAGCGAATAGATATCACTAGACATTATAGTGCTTTCCGTTCCTACACCTCCTGTCCTATCATCCGCTTTACGAGCATAATCTTCATTGCAAATTACGAGTACTTTCTTTATATCTGGATCTTTCACCATCTGTTCCATGAACACATATTTGTCATGGCCATGTTTTAAATCCCAGACATCAAGTTTGACATTCACTCCATCTTGCATTAAACGCTCAGCCAATCTCTGCACCCAAATCTTATTTTTCTCTGGATGCCAGCTATATGATATAAATATTTTTGGATTTTCCATTGTACACAAGCTTATTATCTTTGTTTTCGAATCTTAAGATTTCCTCTTAAATCTTACCGGTTTCATTTAACCGTTGTTTAATGCCTTTCAAAGCCAAGTCAGCCCACAGCTCACGATTTTGTTTCAGTTCCTCCTTTTCCTTATCAGTGAGATTCAACTGAGAAATATAGTCTTTCATACATTCCACGGCAGTCTCCTTGATTTTATCAAGATCAGAACTGAGCACTTTGCCTTGAAGCAAATGCTCTGTTACCTTCGCATGAATATAACCATCAAGGTAAGCGAATGCTAAATCTCTGATTTCTAACATCATAATTATTTATTCATAAACCACCCCTGCCCTCTTCCCCATGTAGGGGACAGAAACCTCAGAATGATGGATGCAATCTGCCCAACTTATGGTTCAGAGAACCTAGTTTGTTGCCTGACTGTATGCTTGTTTTTAAGATATCAGCCAACACCTATATTGTTTATTCACACATGTTTATCTCATTCAAAAATTGACATCCGCCTTTACAAACCGCATCGAATTGACAGCCTTCACAATGATGAGCATTTATTCTATTTCTAAAGTTCTGAAATGCCTTAGATGCATACCATATGTCTTTCAAACTCTTACTGTACAGATCTCCATAAAAATCTGTTCCAACCATGAAAGAACAAGGATACATTTTCAAATCCTCAGAAATAAATGCAGAGAATCTTGCCGCCTCACAAGACTCAAGAAATTCCGGCTTTACATTTTTCATCCACTGTACTATGCCAGACATCGAACAACTATCAAAACCGATTTTGACTTTTTTACATTTATCAGCAGCCTCAAAGAATGCCTTTAACTTATTAGAATCTTTCACCAAGAAGTTTTTTGATCCCCCTATAGGCTTATAATTCAAAAAGATAATGGCATTCAAGTAATCAAAGAGTTTAGGAGCTTCACTTAACCATTCGGTCATCATTTCAATTGTATCCTGTTTCAGGATAACATGCAAATTTAAACGAATGCCGTAGCTTGTTATTTTTTCAAATAATTTTAAATAATACTCCTGATCATAAGGAGGATAAAAACTAACCGCCATCGCTCCACAATAGATGGACGTAGCCTGCAGTATCTTATCTGTAAGTCCTAGCCCATTAGTTGTATAAGATGGGACTATACCAGATTCTCTTATCAATCTCAATATCTCTACAAATTGAGGATGTTGATTCGGATTGCCTCCTCCTAATGCAATCTGAAGGACACCGGCATCTTTGGCTTGCTTTAATATCCTCTGAATATCTTTAAAGGGTAGATGCTTACCTTGATGATTAGATTGTCTATAACAGAACTCACATTCACGAGTACAATAATTAGTGATGGACAAGTCTATCAATTCCGGGCCATTCTCACACCAAAAAGGCTCTGCGAATCCTTTGTCCTCCATACGTATAAATGTACCAGTCTTGGTATTAAACAAGACTCGATAATGTTGACTATTGTGCCTAACAATCTTTAAATCACCAAACATCATTAGTTGCATCGAAAATTATGTTATCACCTTCTATTACAAAAGAGTCACAGCAAAAGAAACTTTCTATTTCATTATTGTCGCTGGACATCTCTCCGACATATACCGTAAGCCCTCTTTCTTGAGCTTTTTTAATTCTATCCAAAGTACCTGGACTCATGTAGCTTCTCTTCACAAAATCCTCCAATGTTTGACAAGAATATTTTCTCATCCAAGCATCTATAGAAATTAAATCTCGTTTAAAACATTGGAACAAATTGGAGAAGACATCAACGAACATACTATCATTACTGATGCCTACCAATCGCAAGAACTGTGGCAGTGTCATATTATCTTTCATCATGACAACAAAACATGTCGATGAACTGTTAGTTACAAAGTCTGTTTTTATTTTCATACCTTCATCAATAGCAATTTATCCAATCGTTCATTCAATACTCCCGAGCTTAACAAATTCTCTGTATTTTCACCATACGACAATGAATCAAAACAGATCAATGTATAGTCAGGACACTCTGCTAATTCTGTCAGAAACTGATTAATAATATCTTGTGGAACATTATACTTCTTTTCTAGCATTTCATCAAGGGAAGAAAACTCTTGATGAAAATATTTTCCATAGGAATCTAAAAGATTCTCTGATTCAGCAAAGATACTATCATACAACCGACAGAACATATCTTTGGCATATCCGCCATGTATACCAGCCTTTTCCAAGAAATAGTCTCTTGTAATATTTTTATTTACTACCATGATATAACAGCAGTATTCGTAAGCATAGATTTTCATCTTTCTGATATTATTTGAAACATCCAACTCCTTACTTTTTCACTATTAGCATGAGAGGAAAGATAAATCACTTGTTCCCAGTTTTGTGATTGTCTAATATAACATAGATACACATATTTAGCTTTTCCTTCCGTAACCGCTGCCACATAAGCAAAAAATTCGAATATCAATTGTGCGTCTTTAGAATCGAAGAAGTGCTCATCGCCTAATATCTCTTCATTTAGAGAAACAAAATTCTCCCTCTCTGAAGTTTGCTTGCTTACCCAATATTTTTCAGAAACAGACGGCCATATTTTATTAATCCAATCATAAAGTTCAGCATCATCCATTTGCGAAACTATCTTCAGTAAAATCAAGATATTCAACTTTGGATGTAACTTAGTATTCCATCTTCCCCTAAACAACAATTGTTTTGCTAACTTTTCTGGATTTTCCAAAACTAGTGATTTCAAAAGTGCAATATCATCTTCTGTTACCTTAGATTCATCTACATCCCAAATATATTTTTTAAAGGCAGGTATATACCAAGGCTGAGATTTCTCAAAATCCAAAATTTCTCTATTTTCTTCATTCTTGGCATGGACAAAAAGATACGGTATAATTCCTTCTTTCAATTGATGCCCATCATGAGTATACTTATGAATCAACATTTTCTGTTCTTCTACATTTTCTGACAAAGTATCCAAAATATAGTGAGCTAAGAGATAGTCACGGAAGGTATCGTAAGTAAAATTAACAGTTTCAGTCTTTCTTACTAAAGAATCCTTTTTCTCAGATAAATCTTTCCTAAGCAATATATTCTCATCCAAGAATCTTAAAAGCATATTCTCATCCTCTTCTTCCATCTCTTCGAACAAATCTTCTATCGGCACATTGAAGAAGGTATCATTTTGTATCATATACTTAAGAATCAAAGAAAAGAATTTTTTGATCTTTCTTTTTCGTAAAACTTTACGTCCCACCCAATCATGCGTTTCCGCTAGCCTAGACAGCATTTTATCAAAGTAGACAGTAAATAATTCATCACGCTTAATATGGCTAACCAAACCTAATTGTTTATCCCTATTGGCTTCACAAAAAATGCGAAGGAGTAAAAGATCTAATTTCCGCAACACTATAATTTAATATTTTTTATAAGCACCTGAGCAACAAAAAGTTGCTCAGGATTTTGCCATGTCAGAAATTTCACTTATCTTAGTGTTGCTAAATAAAAACAAACAAAATT
>ENA-OQNN01000551-OQNN01000551.1-human-gut-metagenome-genome-assembly--contig:-NODE-551-length-36703-cov-54.400153_pt1 | contig 36703 bp, 26 predicted proteins | sample MGYA00242624_ERZ504870 | MGnify/ENA primary metagenome ERZ504870 (study PRJEB26092, sample SAMD00036379) | human gut metagenome | host: Homo sapiens | study: EMG produced TPA metagenomics assembly of... | reverse complement strand
TCACATCCAGCTTCCTTCAGATTCCATCTCACGATGGACACCCTTGCTTTCGGCTATATCCTTCCCACTACCGGGCGGATTCGGGACTTTAACCCGTTAGAAACGTGCGCCGCTAGGCGCACAAGCCCAAAAAAGAGAGCCTCTTTTAAGAGGCTCGACTTTTGCATAATAATTAATTCACAGAGTGAGGATTTTCCGTTCAATACACTGCCTTCACCGGAGAGTACACAGTATGTTCCGAAGAAAAAATATGAACTGCCACGGGTTTCCAACAGGTCAAATGACAGTTTAGACTTGCAAACTGCCATAACCTATCCGTAAATAATCCCGTGGCTGACTTCATATTTTTTCTGAGGAATACTACTGTGTGCTACACCGGTGCCCACAGCCCACAAACGGAAAATCCGCCCTCATAATAATATTTTCCAGCAAATTGCTAAATCTACTTCTTTGTGATGTAACCCTGTGCCTTAAGAAGCTCTGCACAAAGCACTGCTCCACCTGCTGCACCACGTACTGTGTTGTGTGAGAGTCCGACGAACTTCCAGTCATAGACTGTATCCTCTCTGAGACGTCCGACATTGATTCCCATACCATGCTCATAATCCACATCAAGTGCAACCTGAGGACGATTATCCTCTTCACAGTATCTGATGAACTGCTTTGGTGCGCTTGGAAGCCCAAGCTCCTGTGGTACTCCGCTGAACTTCTCGAGTGCCTCGATGAGCTGCTCCTTTGTAGGGTTCTTTCTGAACTTGACAAATACAGCTGCTGTATGACCGTTTAATACAGGAACACGGATACACTGGCATGTGATAACCGGTGACTCTGCAGGAACAATCTGTTTCTTCTCATCATCCACATATCCCCAGAGACGAAGTGGCTCTTTCTCGGATTTTTCTTCCTCTCCACCGATGAATGGAATGATGTTTCCAACCATCTCAGGCCAATCCTTGAATGTCTTTCCGGCACCTGAGATTGCCTGATATGTTGTAGCAACAACCTCATATGGCTCAAACTCTTTCCATGCTGTAAGAACCGGAGCATATGACTGGATTGAGCAGTTTGGCTTTACTGCTACGAAGCCTCTCTTTGTACCGAGACGCTCCTTCTGATATTTGATAACCTCCATGTGCTGTGGGTTGATTTCAGGTACAACCATTGGCACATCAGGTGTCCATCTGTGGGCACTATTGTTTGAAACTACAGGAGTCTCTGTCTTTGCGTAGTCCTCCTCGATCTTCTTGATCTCGTCCTTTGACATATCAACGGCTGAGAATACGAAGTCAACCTGTGAAGCAACCTCTTCTACCTCATTGACGTTCTTTACGATGATTTTCTTAACTGCCTCAGGCATTGGTGTGTCCATTTTCCATCTATCACCAACGGCGTCCTCGTATGTCTTGCCTGCACTTCTTGGGCTGGCTGCAATTGTTGTTACCTCAAACCATGGATGATTCTCTAAAAGAGAAATAAATCTCTGTCCTACCATTCCTGTTCCACCGAGGATACCTACTTTAAGCTTTTCACTCATTACTCTAATCTCCCTATCTTCTAGATTTTCTTCGACCATGCCATACACTATACTTAACATTAAAATCAGGTTTTGTCCGTCCGTCGCGTACAACTGTCTTTATAGGAAATATATTACTTGAAACTCTAATGAAAAACAAGGAAAAAACTATATTAAATTAATAATTTTTCTCCCTGTTTTTTATAAAATATGCACAAAAACTACACTTCATCCTGCCAATTTGACTTCATATACTCGTCGTAAACGGCAATTACCTTGTCCATTGATGTCTTTGATGGTGCTCCAACTGTACACCTTGTGCTGACACAGGTCTCCATTGAAATGGCATCAAATACATCCTCCTCAAATACCGGAGAGATAGCCTTGAGCTCGTCAATGCTCATATCGTCGATTGCAATGCCCTTGTCGATGCAGTAAAGCACTATTCTTCCTACAATACCATGTGCATCTCTAAACGGTACACCCTTTTTAACAAGATAATCAGCTGCATCTGTGGCATTTGTAAATCCATTGTTTGCACTCTTTCTCATCACGTCCTTGTTAAACTTCATTGTATCAATCATTCCTGTAAAAAGTGCGATACATCCCTTTGCAGTGTCGAATGCATCAAATGCCAGCTCCTTATCCTCCTGCATATCCTTGTTGTACGCAAGCGGAATACCCTTCATGGTGGTGAGAAGCGACATAAGCGCACCGTATACACGGCCTGTCTTTCCTCTGACAAGCTCTGCTATATCAGGATTTTTCTTCTGTGGCATGATTGAGCTTCCTGTGCTGTACGCATCGTCAATCTCAACAAACTGGTACTCGTTTGAATTCCATATGATAATTTCCTCAGAAAAACGTGACAGATGCATCATGATAGTTGAAAGAGCCGATAAAAACTCAATCAGATAATCCCTGTCTGACACACCATCCATACTGTTAAGTGTCGGTCCGTAAAAATCCAGAAGCTGTGCTGTATAGTCCCTATCAAGCGGATATGTAGTGCCTGCGAGTGCTCCTGAGCCAAGCGGACAATAGTTCATTCTCTTATATATATCGCACAGTCTTGATCTGTCTCTCTTAAACATCTCAAAATATGCGCCCATATGGTGAGCCAGGGTGATTGGCTGGGCCTTCTGCAGATGTGTAAAGCCCGGCATGATAGTCTGTGTGTTTTCCTTCATAATCTTAAGGATAACAGCTAAAAGCTCCTTAAGCTCATTATCAGTCTCCTTCACTGTCTTTCTGGTAAAAAGACGCATGTCAAGAGCTACCTGGTCGTTTCTGCTTCGGCCTGTGTGAAGCTTCTTTCCTGTGTCACCAAGCCTGTCTATGAGTGTAGCCTCAACGAAGCTGTGGATATCCTCATACTTTGAGCTGATTTCAAGCTCCCCTGACTCTACCTCCTTAAGTATCTGCTTTAGGCAAGCCACTATATCGTTGCTCTCTGCCTGTGAGATGATGCCCTGCTTTCCAAGCATCGTGACATGGGCGATGCTGCCCTCTATATCCTCTTTATAAAACTTCTGATCAAATGAAATGGACGCATTGAAATTGTAAACGAGCTGATCTGTCTCCTTTGTGAAACGTCCTCCCCATAACTGTGCCATGAGATTCCTCCTTGATTATTAAATGATGATTTATTTTCATGTATCACAACGTATTGTATAAAAATAAGATGTGATACCGCCGCCTGCTCTAAACAGCCGCTTTACTGTGCTAAATTATATAATAATTTTTGCTGTCACGCAACCACATTTTCAACCACGTGCTGCAATCTCTCTGTCACGCTGCTCCTTGGAAAATACACAGCCGCAGTAGTACTGTCTGTACATATCATACTGCTTTGATATCTCCGTGGACTTTTTATAGCCCTCTTTCTTCTTAAAATCAGAGAAAAGATATCGCACTCCATATTGGCTCTCTAAGTCTTTTCCTATCTCATTGAGCTTTTCGGCATTCTTCAACGGGCTGATGGAAAGTGTCGTTGTAAAAAAATCAAAGCCATGCTCCCTTGCATACTGTGCACTCTCCTCAAGACGCAGCCTGTAGCACTTAAAGCACCTCTCCCCGCCCTCAGGCACAGCCTCCATGCCGCGTGCCATATCGTAAAAGCGCCTGGTGTCGTACACACCCTCCACAAAGTGAACCGGATTTTTCACCGGAAACTCATCTATAAAGCGCTTCTGCTCCTGTGCTCTCATGTGATATTCCTCTGGCGGATAAATGTTTGGATTGTAATAAAACACAGTCACATCAAAATACTCCGAAAGAGTCTGTATGCAATACGTGCTGCACGGTCCACAGCAGCTATGAAGCAAAAGCCGTGGAGTGCAGTTATTGTCCACGCAATTTTCTTTTATTAAATCTTCCATTAATTTTTGATAGTTAATTTTATTTGCCATATTATATTATTTCTTTCTCAAAATTCAAATTTTTTTGACATATCCCCAAATATTATTTCAGGTAACTATTCTGCATATTTACTATTCTGATTAATTACTATTTCTGATATAAGCTGCATAATACGAACAAGGGCCGGAAGTCTCCTCCCGGCCCGGCTCATACTAATCCTCTTCTTCATATCCGAACATTAGTCTAAAAATCTTTTTTCCTGTTTCAGTCTTGAATATGTGCTTGTATGCCTTGTCGATTGCACGGTTTCCCGCATCATCCTCATACAGATTTACGAGGAAATCAGCCTCAACGAGTATCTGATAATCAAGACCATCTATATTGTCATATGTGTGATGGTGACCTATGAGAAAACAAATTCTTTCAACTATGTAATTCTCAAAGCCAAGCTGTGAGAGCATCTTCTGAGCGATTATCGGTCCCTCCTGCTCCTGAAGCTTTCCATCGCACCTGCCATACTTCTCCTCCGCCACACGTATGCCAATATCGTGTGTGTAAGCCGCTGCCTCAAGTATAAAGAGCGAGGCATCATCAAGCTCCTCTCCTATACCGATAAGCCTTGCATAGCTGTGCACCTTGGTGAAATGCTGGATTCTCTTTGGATCGCCATCATAGTAGGCAATCATATCCATAAACAAGTCGTCTAACTGTTGTTTACTATAACTGTCACTATCCATTTAATATATTTTTCTCCTGATAATATGTTAATTAGTCGCATTGCCGACTTTGCACCGACAATGATAACATACTACAAAGCGATCATTTTTTCAATATTTTTACACAAATATTTCTTATTTTTTTAAATCACTATGTTGTTTGTCACGCTGTTATGTTGGAACAGTAACATCACTACTTTGCATCACGGAAAAATCCCCTGAATGCGAATTCTGACAAAGGCTTCTTGTAAAGCAGCTCTCCTATCAATATCTCAAGCGCTCCACCTGCAAAAATAGCAATATAGCCTAGCAATGCCACCACCGGGAGTCCAAGCTTAAAAACAGCATTAGAAACCGGCACAAACGCTGCTCCTGAAAACACAGTAAAAACGCCCATAAACAAAACCATGAATACGATAAAGCCAAGTACATAATACTTATAGCATATGCTTGTGTACAGATATACTGTCAACAGCTCAACATCGAGCGTAAAAAGTGTGAAGATAAGCTGTTTCTTATCTGCTACGGAATTCTGTATCAGAATGACTCTTTCTATTACCAAAAATGTGAAAACAACAAGATTGATTACCGTGCTTGACATCACCGGAATGTATATCTGCAGCTTCTTTTTCAGTGATGTGGACTGGATAAGCTCTGACACATCCATCGACATGATGAGCTGAAATGTGAACATCCCGCACATCATAAAGTATACACCACCTATGATGGAAGTTCCCTTGCTCATTATATCGGATGCAATTCCGATTACTGCAAAGAATACAAACATGATCACATTCAACTTCAGTTTATAGCCATATCTCAATAATTTAAATCCTAATTTAATATCTTTCAGCATAATATTTCTCCTTTTCAAATATACTTTCCAATTTAAAATGCCTCTACACATCAACATATGATCTGCGGATACGCACCATCATATGATAATATGTCGCTGCTATCACGCCTACAAGCACCACTGCTAACACAGGTGCGATAAACCACATTCTCCCGCCATAGATCAAAACAGCTATACTACCTGCAATTGCCGGGAAGATAACTATAAGCGCCAGCAGATAAATATACATTCCCATATCCATGTATCTGAATATATTTAATGAGCCAACCGAAACAATTGAAGATATCATAATAATGTCAAATATCGACCAGATATTAACTCCAAAATTAATAAATGGCATTGAAGCAATGAGTATTGTAATTCCAATACGCAGCGGTCTTACAAGTATATCCACAAGAACTGCATTCTCAAAGTATCTTACTCCGTTAAAACCTGTCTTTAAAAAATGCATGCCAAATGCATTCTTCTTGCACATACAGCCAAAGCAGAAATAGTCCTGCACCACCTCGCACATCATATAAAAATCATAAATAATTACTATAACTCCTATCCATGCCCAGACTGTTTTTGAACAGGCAATAAGCATTGATGTAAAAATTGCTAAAAACGGAATCAGTATATTTGTTATAAGACGATACTTGCGATTAGTCATAACACGGTAATCCCTGATGTATGTTAGAACTTCATTCTTTGCTTTGTTATCTTTTTTATTAATTGTTCTTTCAGTATCATGTTCCTGTGAAACCATTTTTTCATTCATACTTCCTGACTTATTTTCCATAACACCTTACCTCGCACTAGCGCATCACAATCTTTGTGTTATTTTTCATGACCGCAACGCTTATCTGGTAAAGTGTCGGAATCTCTTTTGTCACATTAAGTCCTGCGAGCTTATCTATGTTTTCCGCCAAGCATATGCCCTCAAAGCCGTACGGATTTTTGGTCATTGAATAAAGCACCTTACCGGCAGCTTCTGTATCTGCTGCATCTCCTTTAATCAGGATATATTTTCCTTCAAATCCTCAACAAAGCCCTGCTCCACAATCTGTCCGTTTTCCATTATAATGGCATAATCGGTGATATTTTCCATATCTGAGATATTGTGTGTAGAGAAAAATACGCTGCGCTTTCCGTTGCCCTCATGGATATACTCGCCAATCATCTGACACAGCTTATCTCTCATCAGCGGATCAAGCGGCGATGCCGGCTCATCCAGCAAAAGAAGGTCTGTCTTTCGCGCCATGACTCCTGCCAGCATGAGCTTCATCTTCATACCATCCGAAAATGAGCTGTTGGCTTTCTTCATATCAATGCAGCCATGTGAAAATATTGCAAGCTCCTCACAATATCTGTGAAAATCATCTGCTGAAAAATCATCAAACATCAGCTTGCTGATTTCCTCGATATCCTTAACTGTCCACTGCGGCAGATAGTATTTGCCGGGGCCGGTATAGCCTATGCGGTTTTTAATATCTCCCGAGTTTTCCTTCTGTTTGTCGGAATACTGTCCGAAATAAGTGATTTCACCTTTATAGTCTAGCCTGATTCCTGCTAAGATATTTAAAAGTGTTGTCTTTCCTGCTCCGTTTTCTCCGATTAAAGCTGTGGCAAAGCCCTGCGGTATTGCGAAATTCTCCACATCCAGTGTAAAATTTTTAAGTTCCTTTGTGATTTTTGCTGCCTCAATTGCATTCTTTGTTGTCATTTTCATTCCTCCTGACTCGTTTCATATCTTTATTTATCCACCTCAAGCAACGCCTCAAGCATTCCCTTAAGCTCGTCGTTCGAGATTCCGGCTACCTCAGCCGCGGCTATCGCGTCTGTCAGCGACTCCTCCACCTTGCGCAGGTGCTGTTCCTTTATCATCTCACTGTCCTGTGCATTGACATAAAAGCCCTTGCCCTGCGCCGCTGTGATAAGCCCCTCATCTGCAAGCTGCTCATAAGCCTTCATCGTGGTTATCACACTGATTTTCAGGTCCTTTGCCAGCCCTCTTATCGACGGAAGGAACTCCCCCTGCTCATACCTGCCGGCCAAAATATCTGTCTTGAAGCTGTCCGCTATCTGCTGATAGATGGGCACTCCTGAATTTTGCATCAGCTTCATATGCTACCTCCGTACTGTATTTATCAACTGTTTATGTGTTATATATACACTATATACATCATGGTGTCAATACCTTTCTGAAATTACTCTCTTAAAATTTCAACTCAAAATTTTGATTTGACATACACTCTTATATCTGATACTATAATATAGCTTGCCGATATGGCTCAGTAGGTAGAGCGACGCACTCGTAATGCGTAGGCCACCGGTTCGATCCCGGTTATCGGCTTCTCAAAAAACACCTCATTCAAAAATGAATGAGGTGTTTTTTTATTACAAAAATTCCTCTTGACATTTATAAAAAATATATTAAAATTATCTCGTTGGTTTATTTTTAGTAAACAAAAAATCTATTATTAAACCTACAGTAAATATAACGTAAAATGTATTAGAAAAGGAAGTAAGCATGGATATCGGACATCGTATGAAGGAGCTTCGTATCCAGTACGGACTTACCCAGCAGGAGCTTGCTGACAGAGCTGAGCTGACGAAGGGATTTATCTCCCAGCTTGAGCGAAATCAGAATTCACCGTCAGTCGGCACCCTGCTTGATATCATCCAGTGCCTGGGTATGACACCGGCTGAGTTTTTTACAGATTCGGAACCTGAGCAGATTGTATACAAGGCAAACGACTATTTCGAGAAAATTGACGAGGAAAAAAACAGCAAGGTGGAATGGATCATTCCAAACGCACAGACCCGCTCCATGGAGCCTGTCAGGCTCACTCTTCATCCGGGTGGCAGTTCTGAAATATATCTGCCTCAGGAGTGTGAGGAGTTTGGATATGTGATAAAGGGTACCGTGAAGCTTTGCTATGGTGGCAAAGTGCACACCGTAAAGGCCGGTGAGTCCTTTTATTTTAAAGCCGGTAAGAAGCATTTTATTGAAAATAAGTCTTCAAAGGATGCCATGCTCATATGGGTCAGCAATCCTCCAAGCTTCTGACGCTTCCCCTGCAGAAGCTCTTTTATAGGTCTGTAATTACTGCCGGCCGCATTTTTAGTGTGTACAGCAGCAAATTATAAACATACAGGTCCTACCAGTACTATAATTACATGAGAAAGGTTTACACCATGGGAAAGAAATTAATTGATTTTATCGATATCACAAAGTCATACAACGGCAATGTTGTACTCGACGATTTAAATCTATACATCAGGGAGAATGAGTTTCTGACGCTGCTTGGGCCATCAGGCTGCGGAAAGACCACCACACTTCGCATGCTCGGTGGCTTTGAAACACCGGACAAGGGAAAAATCATGTTTGATTCAAAGGACATCACAAATGTGCCTGCAAACGAGAGAAATCTGAACACTGTTTTCCAGAAATACTCTCTTTTCCCTCATATGACAATAGCTGAAAACATCGCGTTTGGTCTTAAAATAAAGAAAAAAAGCAAGGCTTACATTGATGACAAAATAAAGTATGCATTAAAGCTCGTCAATCTCGACGGCTTTGAAAACCGCTCTGTGGATTCTCTTAGCGGAGGCCAGCAGCAGCGTATCGCTATTGCAAGAGCTATTGTAAACGAGCCTAAGGTACTGCTGTTAGACGAGCCGCTTGGCGCTCTCGACTTAAAGCTGCGCCAGAGCATGCAGTATGAACTTATCCGCTTCAAAAATGAGCTCGGTATCACCTTCGTCTACGTCACACACGACCAGGAGGAGGCGCTTACCATGTCTGACACCATCGTAGTCATGAATCAGGGCTATATCCAGCAGATTGGCACACCAGAGGACATTTACAATGAGCCTGAAAATGCCTTTGTCGCTGACTTTATCGGGCACAGTAATATCATCGACGGTGTTATGATAAAGGATAAGCTTGTCGAGATACTCGGTGTAAAGATGCCTTGTGTGGACGAAGGCTTTGGTGAGAACACGCCTGTCGATATAGTCATCCGCCCGGAGGATGTGGAGCTGGTGCCTGCGGAGGACGGCTACATGCAGGGCGATGTCGTGTCAAATATCTTCAAGGGAGTGCACTATGAGCTTGAGGTAAATGCTAACGGCTACGACTGGATGGTACACACCACCAAATATGTAGAGGTCGGCAGTCATGTGGGTATCAAGGTGATTCCATTTAATATCCAGGTAATGCACAAGCCTGAGTCCTCAGATGAAAAGGCGGTGGAGATAGATGTCTAAAATAAAGAAACAGCTGCTCGCAGGGCCGTACCTCATATGGATTATCGGATTTATCATACTTCCGCTTTTCATGATTGTGTACTATGCATTTAAAGGCTCTGACGGAGGCTTCACATTTGAATATGTGGCTGCAATAGCACAGCACACCAATATCAAGGCACTGCTTTTATCCCTACGGCTTGGAATCATATGCACCATAATATGTCTGGTGCTGTCCTATCCGCTTGCGATGATTTTAAACGGCTTAAAGATTAAAAACCAAAGCTTTGTGGTATTTGTTTTCATGCTTCCTATGTGGATGAACTTTATGCTTCGAATACTCGCATGGAAACAGCTTTTGTCCAAAAACGGTGTCATCAACTCGATACTCACCACTCTCGGACTGCCGGGCTTCAACATCATGAATACCTCCGGAGCAGTCGTGCTTGGCATGGTCTATGACTTTCTGCCATTCATGCTGCTGCCTATATACAACTCCATGACCAGAATCAAAAACGACTGGATTGAGGCGGCTCTTGACCTCGGTGCAAACAAAGTCACAATATTTTTCAAGATTATACTGCCACTTACAATTTCCGGTGTCATAAGCGGAATCGTAATGGTTTTCGTGCCATCACTCACATCCTTTGCCATCTCACAGATACTCGGTGGCGGCAAGGTCCTGCTCATCGGAAATATCATAGAACAGGATTTCGTCCATGGCTCGCAGTGGGGCGCAGGAAGCGGTCTCTCACTCGTGCTCATGGTATTCGTATTAATCAGCATGGCACTCGTCAATCTGTTTGATAAGGAAGGAGACCAGAGCGCATTATGGTAAAGAAAATAGCATCCAGGGTATATATGGGACTGATTTTTTTGTTTCTGTATCTACCTATCGTTGTATTAATAGTACTCTCCTTCAACAACTCCAAATCCAAGGTTAAATGGGGAGGCTTCACGCTCGACTGGTACATAAAGTGCTTTCAGAGTGAGCGGATTATGTCGGCATTTTCTACAACACTGCAGATTACGCTGCTTGCAGCTGTGATTTCTACAATAATAGGAACTCTCGCAGCCATGGGTATAAGCGCCATGAAGAAACGTAACCAGACAATCTATCTGGGCGCTACAAACATCCCGATGCTCAATGCAGATATCGTGACCGGTATCTCAATGATGCTTTTGTTTGTAAAATTCATGAATCTGGGCTTTGTGACAGTGCTTATCGCACACATTACGTTCAATATCCCTTATGTGATACTCAATGTGCTTCCAAAGCTCAAGCAGACCAACAAATACACCTATGAGGCCGCACTTGACCTGGGCGCATCACCTCTATATGCATTTTTCAAGGTCACCTGGCCTGAAATAAGTCCCGGAGTGTTCTCCGGCTTTATGATGGCGGTCACAATGTCACTCGATGACTTCTCCATCACCTACTTTACAAAGGGTGCCGGAGTAAACACACTCTCAACCATGCTCTACACAGAGCTAAAAAAGGGTGTAAAGCCTGAGCTGTATGCTCTGTCAACCATACTTTTCTTCACAGTGCTGCTGCTTTTGGTTGTGGTAAACATCAACTCAAACCGAATACCTGTCAGCGCCTCAAAGAAGCCTGCAAGGGCTAAAAAGCTGCGCATCGTAAAGCGTAGTGTGAGCATCGCAATTGTTGCAGTACTCGTAATCGGCTGCTTTTCGGTATTTACCATAAGCGCCGGAAGCACGAACAATGACAATGCCATAACAGTGCTAAACTACGGTAAATACATCGATGAATCAGTAATCGACAGCTTCGAGCAGGAAACCGGAATCACCATTAAATACGAGGAATACGAGGAGCCTGAGGAGATGTACACAAAGTACAAGTCCGGTGCCATCGATTACGATGTCATCTGCACCTCTGACTACATCATCGAGAAGCTCATAAGTGATGGTGAGGTCAACAAGATAGACTACAGCTCAATGCCAAACTATCAAAATGTAAATCAGGATATAATCGACATGTCCGCATCCTTTGACCCGACACATGAGTATACTGTGCCTTATTTCTACGGCACACTCGGCATACTATACAATAAAAAGCTGGCTGATGCATCAGACCTAAATACCTGGGACTGCCTGTGGAACGGCAAATACAAGGACAACATGATTATGATTAATTCTGTCCGTGATGCCTTTACTCCCGCCCTTCGCACACTTGGCTACTCGATAAACGAGACAGACACAACAAAGCTCGATGAAGCATTTGATATACTGAACAAACAAAGCAGTGATGTGCTCGCCTACTACGTGGATGAAACCTGTGATGAGATGGTTGCTGAAAATGCTGCAATCGCAGTGTGCTACTCCGGTGAGGCTGCTGCAGCCATGGCTGAAAACGACAACCTGGACTATATCGTACCAAAGGAGGGCTCAAACCTCTGGATTGACTCATGGTTCATTCCAAAGACATGCAAGAATAAAGAGGGCGCACAGGAATTTTTGAACTATATCTGTAGTGATGAGCCGGCACAGCTCAACTTTCAATATGTATACTATGCATCACCTATCCAGTCTGTCATCGACAACCAGGATGAGGAAACAAAGGAAAATGAGGCGATTAATCCTCCTTCCGATATGCTCAAAAACTGTGAAGTATACAGAGCATTGAATGACGAGGATGCCACCTTGTACAACACACTGTGGCAGAGGCTCAAATCGGATTAAAAATAGATTGTGCAGCTATATTTTGTATGATGTCACAAAAATGAAGTCTAAAAATTGTACAAAAATACATATTGCAAACTTCAACAAACAATGATAGAGTAAAACCCACGAAGCGCCCTGCTTCGTGGGTTTTACTTTTCCACGAGATCCGATATTTTTATGCTCCGCAAGGAGATTCATGAAATACACGGAGTTTTTACATACTATAGAAACAGAAATAACCGCAAGACTTGACAATAATTTCAAGCTTACCATCCATCCTGTCAAAAAGAACAACGGGATGATCTACGACGGATTGGTGATTATCAATCCCAAATTCAATATAGCACCGACTATTTATCTCAATCCTTACTACCATTGGTATCTTGATGGTGTATCCATTGATTCTATTCTCGATGCAATTTTATCCACCTACAATGATTTCAAGCCAACTGAAGATTTTGACATAAGCTTCTGTGATGATTTTTCCAAGGTAAAGAAGAAAATAATTTTCCAGCTCATAAGCTACGACAAAAACCAAAAGCAGCTAAAGGACGTGCCCTATATCAAATATCTGGATTTTGCCATCATATTTGAAGTATATGTAGGAGCGCAACTGCCTGAATTTGGCACCATTACAGTCACAGATGCGCTTCTGTCACGCTGGGGCATAGATACAGAAACACTAATCCGCGCCTCAATGCAAAATACACCAAGGATACTTCCATGCTCAATAATCAACATGGCAGAGTTTCTTGCCAAAAAATGTCCGGGCTATGCCAATCAGATGCGCGCAGTCTGTGATTTTGACAGCCTGCCTATGTATATCCTTACAAACAGCAGGCAGACAAACGGCGCATCCGCCATACTCTACCCGGGTGTGCTAAGCTCGCTGGCAAAAAAGCTCGGCGGCAATATGCTGCTCATACCAAGCAGTATCCATGAATTTCTGGTACTGCCGCTGGATAGCGATATAGATGTCTGCAACCTAAGCGAATTCATCTGTGAGGTAAACTCTACAGAGGTACGCGACGAGGAAGTACTCGGCGAGAGGTACTACATATACGATAGTAAAACAGACACTGTCTACTGATAATCATATAACCCGATAACACAAAATACCGGATATCATATCATAGATATGTATCCGGTATTTTACTTTCTAAGAACATATTTGGAAATTCATGAAAATTATTGGCCTGTTATTTGCAGAACGATGTACTAGTTGCCAAGCAGCATGTCGTAAAGCTTCTCATACTCTTTCGCAGATGCCTTCCATGAGAAGTCATGCCTCATGGCGCGCTGCATCATCTCCTGCCATCTGTCCTTATGGTTTTCAAACACATCAAGAGCATATTTGATGACATGCAGCATATCATGCGCATTATAATTGGCAAAGGAAAAGCCATCGCCCGTATTCTCGTACTCATTGTACGGCACTACAGTGTCCTTAAGACCACCGGTCTCCCTGACTATAGGCAGCGTACCATATCGCATAGACATGAGCTGGCTCAAGCCGCACGGCTCAAAAAGAGACGGCATGAGAAATGCGTCACAGCCTGCATATATCTCATGTGCATTTTCCTCTGAGTAACCGATATATACTCCAAGCTTCTGCGGATACCTGCCATGGAAATAATTAAACATCTCCTCGTACTGCTGCTCTCCTGTGCCCTGCACTATAAACTGTACATTCATGGTGGAAAGCATCTCCTCCATCACATATGCCACCAGATCAAAGCCCTTCTGCTTTGTCAGACGCGAAACTATTCCAATCAGCATGACATCCTTATCCACAGCCAGACCATACTTCTCCTGCAGCTGACGCTTATTAACGACCTTTCCACTCAATTCCCTTACAGAAAAATGCTTATCCAGATATGTATCCTTCATAGGATTAAAGACATCATAATCTATACCGTTTACAATGCCTCTCAAATGCCTGCGCCGCTCAAGCATCAGGCCATCCAGGCCCTCTCCGCCCTCAGGTGTACAGATTTCATCTGCATATGTCGGACTGACAGTCGTAATCTCATCTGCATATACTATGCCGCCCTTTAAATAATTAGCCTCACCATAGAACTCCAGCTCCCCTGAATTAAAAATATGCTCCGGAAGTCCTGTAACATCAGCCACCTCTTTAATCTTCCATCGCCCTTGAAACTTCATATTGTGAATGGTAAAGACTGTCTTGATACCGGCATAGAAATTGTCTGAGCCGTATACTGTCTTTAGAAAAACCGGCAAGAGTCCTGTCTGCCAGTCATTACAATGTATCACATCCGGGGCAAAATCTATAACCGGCAAAGCCTCAAGCACCGCCTTTGAAAAGAAAGCAAACTTCTCCACATCCTCGTATATATTGTTGTATGGCTTATCTCCTGCAAAGTAAAACTCATTGTCGACAAAATAATATGTCACACCATCATACTGCGATGTAAAAATCCCCACATACTGCCTGCGCCAGTTGAGATTGACATAAAAATGACAGACGAACTTAAGCTGTGGCAGTAATTTATCATCCATACATTTGTACTTCGGAAGTATAACTCTCACGTCATATCTGTCCTTGTCAAAATATTTCGGTAAAGATCCCACTACGTCAGCTAGTCCACCTGTCTTCATATAAGGTATTGCCTCTGATGCGGCCATTAATATTTTCATTTTGTCCATGCTGAAACCTCCCCCAGATTACAGTTATTTAAACAACGATTAATCTGATAAAAAATATAGTATACATCCTGAAACCAATAGAATGTATACTATATTATATCACGCGGGAGTACATTTTGCCTAGTAAATTTATCAAAACGTGGTTTTATTTGTCTATAATGACGATTTTTACATCCCTAGACGTATTTTGTCTGTAATCAGGGCAATAAACTCCGAATTGGTAGGCTTGCCCTTACCATAGTTTACAGTGTATCCAAACATGGAGTCTATCGTATCCATCCTGCCTCTGCTCCATGCCACCTCGATAGCATGCCTTATGGCTCTCTCCACCCTGCTTGAGGTAGTCTTGTACTTCTTTGCAATAGTGGGATACAAAAGCTTTGTGATAGAGCTAAGCATTTCCATATCCTCAACGCACATCACTATCGCAGTCCTAAGATACTGATATCCCTTTATATGAGCCGGAACACCTATCTCATGAATGATATCCGTCACCTGTGTCTCAAGGGATTTTTTCTCCATATATGTATCATCAAGTGGCTCAGTGTCACCGGATGCTCTCTTTACATACACAAGTACCACATCAGAACCGGCATTACCGTTTATCATGTTGTATGCTTCATCACTACTTCTTGCTGTTCCTAAAAACTCCATGCCCTTTAATAAACTCTGCATGTTTTTCTTTTCGTCTGCTACTGCGACATTTAAAGTGCTCATTAAAATCTCCTATGCCGCCAATTACTGTCATGTCAAAACAAATTGTATGCTTTTATGATAACACATTTTGTCGAATTTTGTCGAGAGCGTATTTTTTTTTAATTTTATGTAACCATTCAGCCCACGCATATTCGCAAAACTGCACGATACCCGTGCTTTCTCTATTCTTCAAACTGAGAGTTATACAGCTCTGCGTAAAATCCGTTCTTTGCAAGAAGCTCATCGTGTGTACCCTGCTCGATAATGTCTCCGTCCTTCATGACAAGAATCATATCGGCATTCTTGATAGTAGACAGCCTGTGGGCGATGACAAAGCTTGTTCTGCCCTTCATCAGATTGTCGAGTGCCTTCTGGATACGGATTTCTGTACGTGTATCGACAGAGGATGTAGCCTCATCAAGGATAAGGATTGGATTGTCTGCAAGAATGGCTCTTGCTATTGTCAAAAGCTGCTTTTGTCCCTGTGACACATTGGATGCATCCTCGTTGAGCTCCATATCGTAGCCACCCGGCAATGTCTGGATAAAGTGATGCGCATGTGCTGCCTTTGCTGCCGCGATGACCTCCTCATCTGTGGCATCCAGACGGCCGTAGCGGATATTTTCCATAATGGTGCCCTTAAAGAGCCATGTGTCCTGCAATACCATGCCGAATGCATCTCGCAGATCGGCTCTGTTGTAATCCCTGATATCATGTCCGTCTACAAGAATGGCACCTGAGCTTACATCATAAAATCTCATAAGAAGCTTGACCATGGTAGTCTTTCCCGCTCCTGTCGGTCCAACGATAGCAACCTGCTGTCCCGGCTTTACCTTTGCAGAAAAATCATTGATGATGATCTGGTCAGGATTATAACCAAAGTGTACATGCGAAAACTCTACACTTCCCTCGATATGGTCTGGCTTTACAGGATTTTCCACTGTTATATCCTCTTCCTCCTCATCGAGGAACTCAAATACACGCTCAGATGCAGCCGCCATCGACTGAAGCTGGTTTGCCACCTGCGCTATCTGCTGGATTGGCTGTGTGAAATTCTTCACATACTGTATAAATGCCTGGATATCACCGATTGTGATGACATTCTTTATGGCAAGTATACCACCTGAGATGGCTACTCCCGCATATCCTAAGTTTCCTACAAACTGCATGATAGGCATCATAAGTCCTGAAAGGAACTGTGATTTCCATGCGGATTTGTAGAGCACATTGTTGGCCTCCTTAAAGGTCTTTACAGTCTCTGCCTCTTTATTATATGCCTTTATGACGAGGTGGCCTCCGTACACCTCCTCGACCTGTCCGTTTATGTGTCCCAGATACTCCTGCTGCTGTCTGAAGTATTTCTGTGAATGCTTTATGACAAACGAAATAAGTATCATCGAAACTGGCAGGATAACGAGTGAAATCAGCGTCATGAGCGGTGAAATAGACAGCATCATGACCAGTGTACCGACCAAAGTGGCAACAGATGTAATAATCTGTGTGATACTCTGGTTCAAGCTCTGTCCGAGTGTGTCCACATCGTTTGTGATACGCGAAAGTACCTCACCATATGTCCTTGACTCGAAATACTTCATCGGCATACGGTTGATTTTGCTCGTGATGTCCTTACGCATCCTATAGCAGGTCTTCTGCGTGATGCCTGTCATGATAAGTCCCTGGGCAAACATAAAGATGGCACTCACCACATATAAAGCCAGCGTAAACAAAAGAACCTTTGCAATATAATCAAAATCTATGCCGCCTGTTCCTGCAATCTTGTTCATGAGTCCCTCGGCAAGCGCAGTGGTGGCTTTACCCATGACCTTCGGTCCTGCAACGGAGAAGACAGTCGAAACTGCTGCAAAAATCATAACTGCAATGATAGCAGCCCAGTATCTGCCGAGATACTTTATGAGTTTCTTTGTAGAGCCCTTGAAATCCTTGGCCTTTTCTGTGACCATTCCGGGGCCACGTCCCATTGGCCCTCTTGGCCTCTTAGGAGGCATCTTGAACTGTTCGTTGTTATTCTCACTCATCTTACATGCCCTCCTTTTTGTTATCATCAAGTCCAAGTTCCTTGGCTGAAAGCTGTGACTGTGCAATCTGCATATATACATCGCAATTCTTAAGAAGCTCCTCGTGGGTGCCTTTTCCTACGATTTTACCGTCATCGAGCACGAGAATCTGGTCAGCATGAATAATCGTGCTGATACGCTGTGCCACGATAATAACGGAAGCACTCTCTGTAACCTCTGCTAAGGCTGCACGCAGACGCGCGTCAGTCTTCATATCGAGTGCTGAAAAGCTGTCATCAAACACATAAATATGAGGGTCCTTTGCGATAGCTCTTGCTATGGCAAGCCTCTGCTTCTGACCACCTGACACGTTTGAGCCGCCCTGTGCGATTGAGCTTTCATACCTGTCATTCTTTGTCTCGATAAACTCAGAAGCCTGTGCGATATCCGCAGCCTTTTTTATCTGCTCATCACTCGCGTCTGCTTTACCAAAGCGCAGGTTTGAGGCGATGGTTCCCGAGAAAAGAATACCCTTCTGCGGAACAAAGCCTATTGACTCGCGAAGCTCGCTTAGTGTGTAGTCTCTGATATCGTGTCCATCAAGCTCTATTGAGCCTCCCGTCACGTCATAGAAACGCGGAATCAGGTTTACAAGTGTAGACTTTCCACAGCCGGTACTTCCGATGATAGCTGTGATTTTGCCCGGCTCCGCCACAAAATCAATGTCTGAAAGCACATCCTCCTTTGCTCCCGGATATCTGAAATCCACGTGGTTGAAACGGATAACACCTCTGTGCTCAGCCTCAGTAACAGGCTCTTTTGGATCATTTACAGTGCTGTTTGTCTTTATAACCTCATCGATACGCTCTGCCGCAACACCTGCTCTCGGAAGCATGATGGACATGGCTGAAAGCATAAGGAATGACATAACAATCATCATGGCATATGTAATAAACGCAGTCATGGTACCTACCTGCATAGAGCCCTTGTCTATTCTGCCTGCTGCAACCCACACGATACCAAGTGTGATGCAGTACATAATCATGGACATACCCGGCATCATAAAGGTCATGACACGGTTTGTAAACAGCTGTGTGCGTGTAAGCTCACGGTTAGCCTCATCAAACCTCTTTTCCTCCTCATTCTCACGGCCGAAAGCCCTGATAACGGAAAGACCTGTAAGAATCTCACGAGAAACAAGGTTTACCTTGTCTACAAGACTCTGCATAATCTTAAACTTTGGCATCGCAATGCCAACCAGTGTGAAAATAAAAACCATGATGGCAGCAACCGCAATGGCAATCACCCACTCCATGCCGGATTTGGTCTGCGCCACCTTGATGATACCACCGATACCAACGATTGGCGCGTAAAGCACCATACGAAGCATCATAGTAGTAACCATCTGAATCTGCTGTATATCGTTCGTGCTTCTCGTGATAAGTGATGCCGTAGAGAATTTGTTAATCTCGGCATTTGAAAAACCTACAACCTTTGAAAAGGTCTTCTCCCTCATATCCCTGCCGACAGCGGCACCGACCTTTGAAGCCGCAAAACCTACAACACATGCTGCTATAAGCATAATTGCTGCAAAGGCTGCCATCTTGGCGCCTGCCTTCCACAGATAAGCAACCTGATTGGCATCCACGTCGATTCCTGCATTCTCATCACACATTGTCGCAAAAGTTACACCCATGGACTTTAAAGTAGCTGAACCCACCGCATCGATTTTGTCCTGCACCTTGCTTCTTATCTGCTTTATCATGTTATCATCGAGCGCTACTCCCTGCGGGATAGCCGATGCATCCACATCCATCTGCTCACCCGACTGAAAAGCCTGATATGCCATGACAAGAGGAACCAAAAGCTCCTCATCCAGCTTATCAAGTGTGTCCGAATCAGCTGTCAGCTTGTATTTTGCCACACCGTCATCAGATTTTGAAGCATCCTCTGCCTCATAACAGTCCGTAAATTTTTCTTTCTCGTCAGACAGCATAAATGTCTGTGCCATCTGATAATCCTCCGATGTAATCTCCTTTGGCAGGATATGCTCAATGCCATGATCCTGGATACCAACATCAATGATGTCAGATGTGTACGCAGGCAAAGCCAGATCACAGTAAGCCTGAGCAATGAGAAAAACAAATATTAATATGATCCATCGCCAATATGGAATCAGATTCTTGAAAATTTTACTCATAAATTTTTCCTTTCTTTCCGGTTAATTTATCCCCCATCCACGAATGCAAAAAAATATCCGCAATCGTGCGCATACTATCTATTTTATCAATAAGCGTGGATAATTCAATAAAGAAAGTATAAAGAAACAGTAAAAAAACAGAGACTATATAAATGGTTTATATAAGTCTCTGTTTGATAAATTGTGCTTAATCGAAAAGTATGTGATAGCCAGGAGCCTTTGAAAACTAATCCAAATCTGCAAGACCTACACGCTGTATCTGGAAGGTCTTGTATGCCTCCGGTGTATTCTTTTTAACCTCCTGATTGTTCTGCATGACAGTGATGTTACTGCTTGCCACTGCGTATACCTTGATGGAATTCTGCCCTACCGGCAGAGTCGCTAGAGGTACCTTAACCTTATAGGTCTTATTGTTTGCAAAGAAGGTTCTGTTATTTCCTGCTTTTGATGGCCCTAGAAGGTCAGCCTCTGAGCCATCATCATGCAGTGAATAAATCTGCCAGTTCTTCATTTCCTTCAGGTAGATTGTATTACCATCATCATCTATCTCCTTATCATGGTCATCCTTTGTACCCTCAGTATAGAAATTCATATTGACAGTCGTATCCTTATCTACCTGATTACGAAGCATGTTGGTATCCTTAACGGTAAAATAGACATCCTGTGTAGCAATCTTGCCATCATCATCTACATCCAATCTCGCAGCATCAGGATTACCTTCTTTTTTTGCTTCCTCATCCTGCTGTATAGCAGTATCTATTGTTGAGTAAATAGTACTGATATCTGCTGACTTAGGGTCGTAGCCCTCTTTTAGTGAAATAGCAGGTGCATGCTCTACTACACTGTAGGCCGCAATCATTGTGTTGATGTACAGCTTTAGCTCATCAACCGAACCTGTGACGTTGGAGTGTCCTACACCTGAGTATGTGACGTTGCCCTTGGTGTAAATATAGTAGTTATTTCTAACATCCTTAGGTGAAACATTGTAAACATTATTATCTGAAAGTGTATACCAGACAACAATATCACTCTCACCATCATTGTCACTGTCCTCATTAAAATCGAGCTGATAGTACTGTCTATGTGTTTGAGAAATATTTATCTTGTCAGAAATCTTAAACGGATATGTAGTAATCTGACCCGAATTCACCTTTGTAGCATTATTGGTATTGCCCATGGGATCACCTATATTGGGATATAGCATGTGAGAACCACAACCCGTATTTTGATATCTACTCAAATCGCCATACACGAAGCCCTGATTCTGTCGTACAATTGTTTGTCTATTTGATTTTGGCTCATATGCAATATCAGTCTTATGTTCATTGGCATAATTGACTGCTGCATTATAATCAGCATCTCCTTTTTTAAGGGTATTTCCCTTTTTCAAAGCAGAACTATTCAGTATACCATACCTGTCCATTCCCACGACATCTCTTACAATGGTGTTAAATTCGTAGCCCCAGAAATTATTTCGTATGTCATTATCATCAGTATTTTTATTATTACAATGTGATGTAGTATCATGGGTAAATAATACTGCTTTACCAGACTGGATAAATTCTTTTATTCTATCCACCTGTCCACTATCATTAAAAATCTCATAACAATCTGAGAATCCAATTACAAGCATATCATAATCCTTGACCTTATCATTTTTACAAAGAGTCTTAAATTCATCAGAATCTCCATCAAGAGTTGTAATGTCAAGTTCAAAATCCGTAACCTGCTTTAAAAGCTCTGCAAATTTTGTATTATTTTCCTTTTGATTTTGCATATTAAATGTAGTATTACCATAAAGGAAATTGCCATTTTTTCCTCTTGATGTATTAATCTGCAAAACCTTAATATGCTGCTTTTGATTACTGTTTGCCTGCTTGTAGAAATATCCTCCTGTCACATCATAACGATATGAGTTCGTAGTCTGCGATGCCCTAAGCTGCCACGGAATAACACCTACAAACTGTGTAGGCAGTTCATAAACCAGTTTATAGTTATATTTTCCGGCATTTAGATTGTAGTAATATTCTCCATTTGCATCAAGCTGTGGACTTACAAGAGTACCATCCTGATAAATCTGTACATTGTTTCCGGCTATCTTTTCCTGTGTAGGTGAAAACTTACCATCCGCATTGGCATCAAGATAAAACCCTAAATCAAAGGATGCATTGGCATCTGCTCCACCTCGGTTATTGATATTAAACTCAAGTACTATGTGATTATCCTCAAGCTTTACATAGTCCTTGTCTTCCTCTTTCTTCTGCTCTTTGACCTTTATCTGCGGTTTCTCAGCCGTGAGACTTGCATACAAATCTTTTGAAAGCGTATTATTTGACGAAACCTTCAGCATATACTCGTTTGAAGCATTGGTATTAAGGAAGCTGTATATATTTGAGCAATTATCAATCTTATCTTCATTTACCGTCGTATTATTATCGTTCATATAAAAGCCATTTGCTACTACAATAGGATAACCAGCTTTCAAATAATTATTTAAAGCATCTACCTTCTCGGTTGTAATATCATTTCCGGAGCCTCTATATGTATTGATAGACTTTATATACTCACTGTTGTCACCATTATCTCCATTCCAGTTCGGTAAATTGGTTTTCAGTCCAAATCCTGTTCCGTCATTATTTTCCACATAATCACTGTCAAGAAGTCCGGCATGTCCGTTAGCACGTGTATTGCCATTATGGTTTTCGACAGGCGTTGGATCTATAACAACTATATCACCTACATTTGAATAAATTAGACCATTCATGGTAGAATCATTGTAAACTGTACGACCATTATTCCAATTTAGGTTATCTGCACAAAGCCCCATATATATCATGTCATAGTTATTCAAATCCTCAATTCGACCTATAAATTCTGAGCTGTTGATACAGGTGATATTTATCTTGTCTTCAGCAGGGCAGTTAGAGCCAAGCCATGACTTAAGATTATTTTTCAGATTATTGATACAATTATTGACGCTTCCGGTATTCATGCCCGGCTCTATATCAAGGATATTGAGCTCATCCACCGGTTTTGCGACATCCCTCTTATCAGAATACGATATGATATAGCTTAAAACTATCGCCTTTGAAATCTTCTTGTCATAGTATTCATACTTTTTCTGTCCAAGAGTATTATTTTCATTTTTCCTGCTTGTATTCTCTGAGTTGATGTACTCTGCTATCTCGTCAAAATTCTCATTTTTAGCAGCATTGACAAACTGTGTTTCATCTTCATTTGCAATAAATGCAGTAGCAAAATCATCTCTTAAAACAAACGGCACATCCGTAACAGGATTATAGTTTCGTGGAATAACATATTCGTTGCCAATTACAAAACCATATTTATGGGTTCCACTGTCAACCTTATAGTATTTTATGTCATTCCCCCAGTTAATAAAATTATCAGCAGAGTCCTTAGTAAAATTCAAGGAACTGAAATTGTTACAGCTTAAAAGACCTGCAAGCTTTTTAATGTTGCTGGAGTAATCTGCATTCGAATCAGGCCACACAATACCATTATCCACTATAACAGGCATCATGATACCACTCTGGTGTACACGCTGGACTATCTGCTTTACCTTGTCCCATGAAATGTCATTATCAGTATTATATTTTGCAGCATCGTCTCCTAAATCCTTTGAAAGGACGGACTTTGAGCCGGAAAGATAGAGTAAATCAATTGTTGACACATCTATCTGCTCAAGCTCCTTGGGTGTGACCGTTTTTACATTGAAGGTCATATTGGCAGTCTTATCAGCATCGCCTGTCTTGCCCTCCTGGTTAAATACACCTGTTCTGAACCAGTTATTGTTCTTGAAACCACCCTTATAATATATGCGTGTGGTATTTACAGGATAATCAAGCGAGCTGTTTTTATCAGCCTCCATTATATAGTCACCTTTTCCCTTACCCACATAGGTGTATGTCTGGCTGTCCTTAACTATATCAAAATATCCGTCTGTATCGGTGAGGATTACCCTGCCTGTGTTACCATCATTATTCTCTGTAGCAGAATCAGCTATTGAAGCATCATCTGAAATATCATCTGCGCCGGTCTTACCTGCCGGCTGATTGTCCGGTGTGCCATCATCTATCTTCTCGTATGGATTCTGTGAGTCAAGCACTGCTCCATACTCGCCGGTCTCATCATAATTAAACTCAATAGGCACCTCAGTGTCCACCTCGTAGTAGGTCTCGTCATCAGTGATTTTATCTGCAGGCACATACTCCATCTCAACCGTAAAGTATGTATACTTCTCATAATCCGGCTTACTGCCATCAGGCAGACTTGCCATCCGGTCAGCTCTTTCAACAAATTCATATGGGGATGTAGTATCCGATTTGTCAGTCCTGTAAATATATGCCTTTGGGTCATATTTTGCTATGTTTTGCATGCCCTCAGCAGAAACAATGGCATATGCGCTCTTTATAGAATAAACCACATGCTTCTCAACGGTATCGTCACCTGTGCCTGTATCTGTCGTATTGTCTGTGCTGCTATCGATGTTTCCATCTGTACCGCTGTCTGTATTTCCATCAGCTTTCTGTGAATTATCAGTCTCTACCAGATACTGGGTATTTGTCATGCCATCTGGCAATTTGACTGCAGTAAACGCAACACTGTAGTAACCTCTTTTTCCTGTATCCACAGATTCAGAGCCATCTTCTGTCTCATCATCGCCCTGCATGAAAACATAATGGTCAACATTCTGTCTGTAATGACCTGTAGGCAGTCCCTCTCCATTTACAGCAAGCTGGTAATCGGTATTGAACTTATAATCTCCTTCTGCCTGCTCTGTCATCTTATAACTGGTGGTACCCTTGTTTATTCTGTCCATATCTACAAGGGCAAGCTCACTCCAGTCCTCGCCTAAACTGACGTAGCTCTCCTCATACTGCTCATAATAAAGAGGCTTTGTATTATCCTTTTTCTCGGTAGTAATAGGTGCAAGCTTTGTTTTCAGACCTGACATATAGTCAGCCCTTTTTTTAACACCGGCACCATCTTTATCAGACATCTTTGACAGTGTTCCAAACCAATCGTCAGGCTCCTGACCGTCAATCAGATAGCCAATGGATGCCATTTTCTTGTCAGGCACCACCTCCACTATATTGAAGGGCTTGTCCTTGCCATGTGAGCTGACTATATCAGATATTCCATTGAATGCTACATTTGCATCGACCTTTGTTAGGCTGTCATTCAGCACAAAAGCTGCCACAACGAGACATCCTGTAAGTGTGAGTGATATTGGAACCACTATTTTTTTTCTTAATTTGCTCATTGCGATTGCTCCTTTTGTAAAAAACTACTCTGTTTCACGATATGTGTAAAACGTAATTGTATTTGACTTAAATCCCGACTCTTCCTCAAGTCCAAGCCAGACGCTGATATTTAATTTTTCTCCGACAAAAAAATTTTTTCCGAGAGTGATATGCATTTTTTCATTTTGATTACCATCTACAATATGATAATTAAGATAGTTCCTATATTTAGGATCATCTTCATGACCTTCTGCTCCGGTTTCTCCGGCAATCTCCTTTGAACTAAACTTAAATATTCCATCAGGCTCACCATTGCCATCAGGACCATAAATCAGCTTACCATCATCGCCCATTTTAAAGGATATATCTCCCTTGTGCTCGGTTGCACCTGTTGAGCTGACACTTTCTACCTCCATATGCCATACAAAATCCTTAACCTGATATTTACCATTTAATGAAGAATTTTTTAACTCCCATTCATCAATAAACAATTGATGCGTCTGTCCTAAATTGAAATGCTTATCTGCATCACAATGCAGAATATTGATTGGATGTGCTACGTTTACAGTTACCTTTGCCGTCAATGACGTATCGTCTTTGGATGTTACTGTGATAACAAATTGATCTGTAGTTTCATTATCCATAAGTTCTACATTATATACATCACCATTAGCATTAAAGTTTCCACCATTTTTTGTTCCAGAATGATCCCACGTTACATTTTTTGAATCATACTTTCCACCCAGAATCTTATCAGTAAACTTTAATTTATTCTGATTTTTCTTCATCTCATAGTATACTGTTCCGTTGGTTACATCCTTGCCTTTGTAATATATCCTTATTCCTTCAGGCTCTAACGGTGCCACATACTCCACATCTGCCCCGGTCGGTACCTTATTGCGCATGGTAAAGTTCTGCTTTGAAGTATACTTCTTGTCCCCTGCCTTAAAGTCCACGACAATTCCGACAGAATTCTTGCTTTCTGCCTCGCTTAAATCAGGGGTAAAGCCTGTGACATTTTCTGCCATAAGAGATTCCTTGCCCTGACCATCTGCCTTCACCGCACCTGTTGCAGGATCCAGTGTATCCTTTCGCAGATAAATTTTGTGCTCTGATGGTCTGTATATGATATTGTATGTACAATCCTTGTTGTAGATAATCAGCTTGCTGTCGGATGATGTTTCCTCAGATGATGCTTCTTCGGATGACGCTTCTTCCGCTGATGCAGTTGCAATATAACCGGTCTCAGGGTTTGCTGATGCCACCTCAACCGGTGCTGCCACTGTAGCAGGCTCATACTTGACACCCTTTTGCGCATCAATTATCAGGTCTCCTATCTGATTCATCGTAAGCTGTGCCTCATACTGTAAATCTACGTCCTTTGAAGCGTACTTATACTGCTTCGTGCTCGTACCGATAAAGCCTGCAACAGCCAGGCCCAGTATTCCCATTATCGCCATGACAATGACAAGCTCAACAAGTGTAAAGCCACTGTTTTTCCTATTATTTGATTTGTTCATGCGCCTTAAAAGTTTCATGGTTCATCTTCCTCTCCGATTTCATCATATAACCTTATAACAGCCTTGCGTCAAAATAAAATATTCATCATTAAACTATGTAAATTACTCACATACCACCTTGCCAGTCTCCTTGTATATCGTGATAACCTTCTCGGTGCTGTTTTTTTGAACCCAGATACGGCTGCAGTACTTGCCGTTAGTATCCGGCTTTTGTGCACCTGAGCTTCTGTCGAACTGAAGTTCTATACTGTCAGAGACGTTCAATTGTGTCTTGCCACTATAATCATCATTCATGGAATAGTATACTTCAATCCTGCTCTTTCCGATTTTACTCGGATCAGATTCCGTACCATTTATAGTCATCTTATAATAGTAGGCACCATCTGATGCCTTGTATATCTTAAGAACTGCGCTGTCCTTTCCCATAGAGGTAACTCTTGTTTTGTTAATTATCGATTCAATATTTCTGGCACATTGCTTCACCTCAACACCCATGACCGAGCGAATGGATATGGTTGCCGCGCCTATCAGTACGACAGATATCGCTATCACTACTATAAGCTCCACCAGAGAGAAACCACCATTATTCTTTTTTACTTTTACAAACATATTGGATTCCTCCCTTGTATATATCGTCAAAATATGTCAAATATAAATATTTCGCAGCTGTTTTGTGTCTTGGAAACCGCTTATTTTCTACTCCTTTGTCCAGTTCTGGTATGTAATGAGTGTAGCATAATCTATTTTTGTATCCGCCTCTTTCTTGTTTGAAAAAGCAGAAACATTACCCAGATAGTTGGCACCATCCATGAACACATCATACAGGTGCAGTGCATCGTCTGCATCACTTACCTTTTCAAGAAGCAATGCCTTAAATACCTCCTGTGTACCATTATCAATCTCGCACTGCTCTTTGTTTACGATTATCCTGCCCTTTGCAATTATAGTACCTGTAAAGTCAGCATCAAGTGTCACATTTCCTGTAGCAACAATTATATCCACATTGTGTGATTTGTCATTTGCATCATAGGTGTAGTTACCGTTTTTGACAATTGCCTGGTATTTTTTTCCCTGATACTCAGTCTCAAATATATGTTTATTACCGGAATTTGGCACTATTTTCAGCAAATTGGTATTGTTAACTATATTTGTAAAAAGCGAAACACTTGCTGCATTTGTCGGTAAATCCGCATAATTCGTCAAAAGCTTTGAGTTTAGTGCAGTATATGTGCGCTGTAAGGCATCCGACTGTGCATCCATGTCCACACCATCAGCTATGCCCTTCAAAAGGCTTAAATTGCTGCCATCGTAGATGCTGTAATTGCCGGCAGTATAGATGCTTGCTGCCTCATTTACCTTTATGCTGTCAGTATAGAACTTAGTGTATCTATTGAGCTTGTCACTGTCTGCGCCAAAATAGTCTCTGTAATACTCAGCAGCCTTATTCGTTGGCAGATTGACATAATAGTATACAAGTCCATCATCATTATTATCAGCAGAAGGGACAAAGACTTTCTTTATGCATTTGTCAATTGTCCTGCCATCCGGCAGATATTCTGAGAGAGCCTTGCCTGTCTTGGTACTGACCACATTGGTATTTATCTCAGTATACTTCGTCTGATCCTGTCCGGTTGCCGTGATATCCTTATACTCCTTATAGGAGAGTGGATTCTTATTATAAAGCGATTTGGCATCCGCACCCTCTCCACTTGTGCCTATGCACTCAGGCGGCACAAGGTATGCTATCTGGTCACCCTTTACAGAAATTGACTCACCCATAGCCACATTGCTGTTTTGTGTACCCACACCACTTGAATTTACAATAGCCTGTGTATTGATATATGCAGTTCCTGCTAACATAAGCTCCCTGATATTTGACATATCAAGAGATGCCTCCCTGCCGTTTATGATAATAGCAGAGCTATCGCCTGCGACAGGATTTTCCTTGTCATCGCCTCCATTGCCAAAGCCGACGTACTTTGCATTGTTACTCTTATTATTCTTGCCAAGTGTGACCTTTGAGCCTGTACCCTTTAAGGTCATGTCATCCGCCACATATGTCATGCCATCCAGATTGACTGTTGCACCATTTACATTTATGTTGCTTGTCCACAGCTGACACTGTGCATCAACAGAAAGTTTACTGTTATTGTGTACACCAGCCATGTTATTTTTTATTGTAGCCGTATCTTTTCCGGCAAAGTCTCCCACCTCTATATCGCCCTCTGCAATCATATAGCTGGTATCCTTTACATCAAGTGTGGCATTGTTTGGAATAACAACACTCGTAGTAGAAGTTCCTGTGTCTGCCGCATTTTCACAGCCGGCGTAGAGATTGCCGGATAAATTCACTTTAGTAAGTCCTGATGTAATTTTCAGTCCTTCATTTCCTACAAGAGAATATGTAAAAAGCTCCGGAACTCCTCCCGATGCTGTAAAGCTCATGGATGGAACTCCCAGAGAAATGTCTGTCTCTATTATTGATTTAAATCCCTTTTCATCGGTATACTCTACCCTTAGTCCGTTCAGCACGACACGATTTTGGTACACCTTGAGCTGTCCATTGCCGTTTACATCGGCATTGGTCGATTTGATAATAGCACGTGGCTGATTGTCTTTATTCTCGAGAAGCTTCGGGTCTACATATTGTATGAGCTTTCCCATATTAAACGTCATACCTGTGCTGTCATACTCCAGGCTGGTCTTTAAGCTCTTCAGATACTCCTGCGCAAAGTTGCTCTGTCTGCCGGCCTCATTTATGCTGCTGTCAGAGTAATTCTCCATAACCTTGGTATATCCTGCTGAGTAAGCCTTGGAAATATCTCCCTGCAGACCTGTACATATCTGATCCAGCACACCCTCTGCCGAGTAAAAGTTATCTGTATTTTTTTCATCCGTCACCTTCATCTGGAGGTTCATAAGTGCTATCCACAGCACAGTCACAGCTAAAACAGCCACTATAGCCATTGCAACTACAACCATCACAAAGGAAGCACCACGGTTATCGTTACGCTTCATAATTAATACCCCATGCTTCCGGTCATCGTAACAACCGGGTCTTTATCATTAAATATATCATCCAGTGAAGCCTTGCTCTCGTATACAGCCACCTTCACATCATACAGCCTTTCAGATGCATTGCTTTTTGTCAGATTCTTTATATCGACAATTGCCTTTACATCATTCTGAATTACATTGTTATTAAAGCCATATATAGCCTGCCCCGGCTGTAGTGGATTATCCGGTGCTCCCATATTTACATTCAGATTGGTGGCTATATGAGTATAAGCATGACCTGTACGATTTCCCGGCTCACTTACCTTCACATATGCCTTATATGTACTCTCCTTCGTGCTCAACTCTGACTGATCCGATATAGTCTTTTGCTTTACAATATTTACCGTGCAGTCCAGCTTGTCCTTATTATTGATTATAATGACATCGTTGCAGGTATTGTAAAGTGTTCCTGTAGATGTGTACCATGGATTGTAAAACAGATAGACATTCCTTAGATTATGGTTCACAGTATCTGAAGAATTATCATAAATCACCATGGTATAATCATCCTTCAGTGCACTATTCGGATCCGGAAAAGTCTTTCTTACTCCATTCTTATTGATAGAATATGAATACGACACCGTAACCTTGGTAGCCTTATTACTCGAAGCTCCATACTTTTCTATATCTATGGTGATAGTTCTTTTGATATCCTGCTGAGTGATGCCGCCTACACCAGGCATATTATTAAATGCATATATAATATTTGTAGCAGAATACTTGTCTGCACTCATGCAGTCAAAATTTGCATCCATGGCCGACATATCCGCTACCTCGTCCATGTTGTACTTTTTAACCTTATTGTCCGACTCTGCGTCCGATTTTGCATCCACTGTCACAAGAGCATTGTATTTCTTTGTGCCTGACTGCACACCAGACATATAGAAATAATACTTGTGCGCATCCGACTCCCTGAAATTCCAAAGCGATGCATCGTCTATTTTAGCTTTTGCGTCAGTCTTATGGATGCAGCTAGTGATGACATCGTCCTTGTTTACAATCTCAGCACTGATATCCTCAAGCCTCTTTACATTATCAAACTTATCTGATTTCTTAAGAAGCTCACATGCACTGCTTCCATCTGATATATTAAAGCCGTCCGCAATGTCAAAGCACTCTGACGGATAGTTGAACTGATATGCCAGTGTCTTCATGGAGTTCTTCTCAATACCCTCCATAATGTTTGTCGCCAGATGTGTAGCATTCATCTCGTTTTTTGCCTTTACATTGGTCTTTGTAGCTGTGACAAATGCATTCAAAAAAGGAAGCACGATTATTGCGAGAATAGCAATCGACACAATAATCTCCACAAGTGTTACTCCTCGATCATCGTTTTTTAGCTTTCTCAAATCTGCTTCCTCCCCTCTTGTATTTTGTTATCTCATAACTCAATAATCTAACATTTGATATTTATCACTTACGGTCTCAATAACCCGCTAATCTAATAATCTAATATTATAATAATCAGTTGTTAGTTTGTTGTACCAAACAGATTATTTGTACCATGTGGTACTGCAGGTATGTATGGTGCCTCATATGGCTTATCAAGTCCATACAGGAAATATGAATCCACAAGCATCTCACCTGTCAGCTTGCCTGTCGAATCATCAAAGCTCACATTGAGCGTGCTGATGGTCTTCTTCTGTGATGAACCAATCACCTCGCCGAGCATAGCCTTAAGCCCATGATACTCTGTCTTGAATGCCATAACCGTGCTGACATCATAAAGCTGATAGCCTGTAACCGTAGACTTTGCAGAGCTTGATGATGTGCTGCCATCATCTACACTGCCGTCGCCTGTCTGTGACTGAGAGCTGTTGCCATCAGCGGTCTGAGAGCTCTGCGAACTGTCTGCATTACTGCTATCCGTGGTACTGCTGTCTGAACTGCTTCCTGACGAAGAATCTGTACCTGCATCGCCGGTCGGATTATTCACATCAATAGCTGTCGGTGAGCCGACTGTAAGCTCTGTAATATTTGTATTGGTAGATTTCTCGATAGCAACCGCATCCATGATGCCGTTTTCTATCTGTAAATATGAAGGAAAATTGTCATACACCTGTTGCATGGCATCAGACATTTCCTTTGTCTTATTTGTGTAATCGTCAGCCTTTGCCGCAAGTGCTGAAAGCTGATTGTACTGTGACTTCAGGTTCATATTTTCATTCTTGAGTGAATCCCTCTTATTGGACTGTGGTACAAAAATAAAAAAATATGTCAGTGCTAAAATGGCAACACCCGCTAATATAATAAGTAACTTTTTATCTCTTGTTGACATCCTAACACCCCCTACTGATTTGTACTGTCTGTATCTGATGATGAATTGCTACCCGTCTGTGTCTGTGATGCTGCATCCTGTGATGTATCAGCTGACTCACTTTCTGTGCCATCAGCCGATTCAGAAGCCGCACTGTCATCTGCCTTTACATATGTGCAATCCACTGTGAACTGAACCTTTGAGGCACCGGTCTCATCAACCTCCTCTGTGATGGTTGACACATTGGATACCATGATACTCTCAAATGTACGAAGCTGTGCAATCACATCAGCTGCTATATCCTTGCTGCCTGTCTTGATAGTCATTGAAACACCATCAGTCGTAACAGACATATTCACAAGCTTGGCCTCTGACGGAAGCTTCTGCTCCAGCTCATCCACGAAGCCCGTTATCTCATCATTCTTGTTGGATGAGGCGCTCTCAAGAAGCTTGGTCCAGTCATAGTCCTTCTTGGTCTGGTTGTACACATCATATATATTCTGTGCATATGACAAATCAGAAACACGCGCTTTAAGCGTCATATTGTCTGAAGTTAAAACAAGATTTGAAAAAATGCTGTATGCCGTGATACCAACTGCAACTACCACACACAAGCCAAAAATGAGGAGCTGTACCGCAAAAGAAACCGGCTTTTCTGCTGTCTCCCCAGCCTTTACCGGAAGTGGCTTCCCATCAGGACCAACAGGCGGATTACCCTGCGTACCTGTCTGTGCACCGCCAAGTGGCATAGCACCTGTAGCTGCTCCTGCCATAAGTGGAGCACCGATTCCCTTGTTTTTCTTACTGTCTAATATGTCAAGCGGATTCAGTGAGCATCCAACACAGTTGAAATACTCTGCCAGCTTTGCCTCTGCGAGGTTTATGCTCTTTGCTACATGCATACCGTCAAACTGCTGGAGCGGAACTACCTTAATATTCAGTTCATTGGTCAAAAGCTTTGAGAGTCCGCTGAAATCAGCACCTAAGCCAATGAGGAAAATTCTCTCGATAGGAGTATCTGAGTTTCTCGACTGATAGTAGTCTATCACTCGTCCGAGACTGCTTATCAGATTGGAAAGTGCGTATGACACATTCAGGCGAAGCTTCTTAAAGCGCTCTGAATCAATCTCATGCCCCATAGGATCCATGCCACCGCCTGCAGGTTCATCCGGCACTGTACCATCAGGCTTTATTGCAAGGCATGTCTTTCTGCGTGCCACATCAACTGCATCGGTAAATGACAGATACTCTCCAAAAAGCTCACTATCCTGAATTTCCTCTATAGCATCAGCCAGTCCATAATTGACATTACGCTGCAGCTTTACCATGCTTCCATCCATTACAGTCAATGTGGTAGAAACCTCATCCACCTTGACAGTTACCTTCACATCTCCGGGAATCTCTCTTCTCATGAGCTGCTTGATGGCATTTCCACTATAGTCAAGAGCTACAAGCTGCAGTCTGCAATAAGCTGCAAGAGCACCATATGACAAAATAAGGTCATTAGGCACAGCAATAACCGAAAGACGTAATTTCTTTTCTTCCGGTCTGTCAATCTTCTCTATAATCTGATGTACCAGCTTGTACTGGCTCAAATCCACCGGAAAATAATCCGATGCATTCATTGCAATCATTTCCCTAAGCTGCTTTTCCTTAACAAGCGGAAGCTCAATATCCCTGCTTGCTATACGTGCTGAATTTAACACAAAAACAGCTTTTTTGGTGGCAATCTTCTTTTCCTTTAGCTTGCTGTATAAGATAGAGCGAAACATCCCATCCGGCTGTACCACTCCATCATCAATCATCCCCGGTGGTGTCGGAAAGCCGAACATATTGTAAATCTTGGGATTTTTCGCTTTGTAATCAATCTCAACTACTCTGGTAAGGTTCTCCCCTATTTCAATGCCGAGTACCCTGTTTGCCATAACCTAATCCTCCATGTTTATCTTTGTTTTACACTGTATACGTCTGTAAAACTTTCGTAACTGTACTGAATAGTTACAAACTTTCTATATAAATTTCGGTATATCTGTGCTTTACTCTGCTTTTATCTCACCGTAAGTCATATTGCCTGCGCTTGTGTCAAGCACGCTTTATTATAACACACTTTTCAAAAGCCTGCGAGTGCCAAATATGCCGTTATCATTTTCTCACCCCATAGCATCGAAATAAAAATTCCGGCTGCCAAGTATGGTCCCATTGCAAGCCTGTTGCCTGCTTTTGTTACTTTCATACGAATCAGATGTATCACGGAACCTATGATGCATCCCAGGAAAAATGCTAATGTAATATTCTGCCAGCCTATCGCAAGGCCTGCGCATGCCATAAGCTTGACGTCTCCGCCACCTATGGCTCTTCCTCCACTTACAAGAAGAAGGAGTTCAAGGAATAAACTGACACAAAAGAATCCTATCACATATTCAGACCAGTTATCATGGTCTAAAAACACATGCAGGATTCCAAGTACCAGTATAAATATATTGATTCCGAATGGAATTTCATATGTTCTCCAGTCTATCACACTCAGAACTATGAGTGCAGATGTAAGAAAGCAGTAGATGATACTCGTAAGCTCAAGTCCATTTACTGCAAATACTACTATGTATAATATACCGTTTAACGCCTCAATAATAGGGTATTGAGGTGATATCGGTTCTTTGCACTTGCGGCATCTGCCACGAAGAAACAGCCAGCTGAAAACCGGCACCATATCGTACCACGAAAGCTGATACCCGCATCTCATGCAGTGGGACCTTTCGGTCACCACTGTCTCATGCTGCGGTATGCGGTAGATACAGACATTTAGGAAGCTGCCTATAACTATACCGAATGCAAATATTAAGATGTAGATGGGTATCAGTTCTGTGGTCATGGTTGGTGGTCCTTAAAGAATATCTTCTAATTTTTATTTAGGTGAAATCTGTGAAGCCGTTTTGCCTGCTCCGCCTGTTGTGTAATATTCAGTTTTGCCTGACTGATAAGACACCTCATATTGAATATCGCCTGTGCCTGGTGTATATGTAATTACAATCTTAGACCAGTTTTTACCTTTCAGCTTAGTTTTATCTAATCCAGCGTCGGACAAAGCTGTTGTAGTCTGTGAGTCACCCGCAGCAAATGTCGGCGTAGCAGCACTAGTCAATGTAACAGTTACATTGTCCGGATATGTTTCTTTATCTGAATAATATGTCTTAATAGCAGTTGCAATGCTATCAGCATTTTGGATATCTGTAGACTCTCTAGACTTCTCAACATACTTGATAAGCTGTGGAGCAAGTACGCCTACGAGCACTGCCATGATGGCGATTACAACAATAAGCTCTACGAGAGAGAAACCTTTGTTGTTCTTCTGTTTCTTTCCTAACTTTTTAAATACATTCTTTACCATAGTTCTTTTCTCCTTTTCATTATAACATGGTTTTTGTGCAAAGAGCTGTGCCCTATCAGCATCTCTTTGGTTTGTATGCGCTCATTGTACCATAAATCAAAGCATAATGCAAGTTATTTTCTAGTACAATAGTATCATTGCTGTATATTTTTTTCGCCTTTTTTAGCAATTTTAACCAAATTTTAACCAATTTATTGCATTTAAATCATATTTTTTCAAAGAAATAATCTCCCGGGCTGTATTTTGGCACAGCGTGAGGGGCTTCACTCCATGTGACCGGCTAGGGCACGCTCTCTTGCGTGAGCGAATAGCCAAGCTGCCTAGATACTGTTGAATTATGCACACTATACACAGAAATGAGCTCCCACGGATGGGAGTTCAAGGAGAACCGCGCCACGGACGGCGCGTTTCGACGGTTTCGTCGAGTATAGAAAATCTAAAAGCATAATTCCTACAGTATCTTGGCTGCGTAGCGTAGCTCACGTGAAAGAGTGTGCACCAGTCAGGGCTCAGAAGATGAAGCCCCGGGCTATTGTCAGTACCCTCAGACAAAGAGGAAGCAGCCTCCGCACTTTCGCTCAAAGACTGCCTCCTCAAATTTGTATTACACTACAATATTAGCTCACAAGCCATTTTTTTACTGTTTCCTCATCAAAATCCACACATTCAGCTATATCTTCTATTGAGTGACCTTTTTTCTGAAGCTTCAAAGCTGTTACTTTTGCCTGGCGAATTCTGCCTTCTTCTCGACCTTCTTCTCTGCCTTCTTCTCTGCCTAATTCTCTGCCTTCTTCTCTGCCTAATTCTCTGCCTTCATTTTTCTGATCTTCCCATGCTTTACACATATCAATCACCTCTTCTTTCTCATCTATGTCTATATCCGTTCCTGCAAACAGGTTGATTGCCTCAACCGTCTCTCTGTCTACATTGCTAAACTTTTCATCATTCTGCAGCACTTCCTGCATCTTTTCTTTATCATATGCATTCTGCAGTACCTCGAAAAGCTGCCTGATTGATGTCCTGAATCCGGTAAAGTCTGTTATCTCCCTCGGTGCCAGCAGATTAATTCTGTAATCCGGTATGAATGGCAGAAGCTCTTCATCCACATCACCAAACATATCTGACAGCTTTCTTGGACCATCCCATCCCATTCCTTTGTTCCGAGATATACTGTAATCGTAATCACCGGTATCAGCTTATCCTCTTTCGTAAATCCCGAGAGAAATTCATCAGAAGTTGCGATATCCTTTTCCCTGCGGTGCTTTTTGG
>ENA-OQNN01000546-OQNN01000546.1-human-gut-metagenome-genome-assembly--contig:-NODE-546-length-37127-cov-7.236405_pt1 | contig 37127 bp, 39 predicted proteins | sample MGYA00242624_ERZ504870 | MGnify/ENA primary metagenome ERZ504870 (study PRJEB26092, sample SAMD00036379) | human gut metagenome | host: Homo sapiens | study: EMG produced TPA metagenomics assembly of... | reverse complement strand
GTTCATCGCTTTCCGGAAAGGGAAAGTGAAACGCTCCAAATACGGATTGACTGTATGCATAGATGGGCTGCATGCTGTACCAGTAGGGGTCTGGGCAAATGATACTGATTTGCCCGTTGACCAACTCACCGAAATTGGTTACAGTGCAGCTCTCGACATACCCCTCTGTGTAAACATCAATCCCAACGGTGCGATAATATACCTTGAGATATTGTGCGGTTTTCACAACCCGATAGAGGGCATGGCGGTTTAATTCAATGTTACTGCCGTAGCCTCGCATCTCAAACGACAGCACTAAATTCCGCTTTTCAATAAAGGCATTATTCAGGTAGCTGCCATTCATTCCAGCATAGGGAGTAGTACTAATCGTTCCAGCCGGCGGATACAATCCGTCAATTTTCGAAATCATATATTGATTGGCGGTCTTGGTCATGTCAATGCGGTCGCCAGCTGCATTTTCAAGTATTAGCGTAAATCGCATAGCACACCTCACACATTGATTGCGTTTCTCGTTTGCCGGTAGATTTCCAGTCGAGTGAGAGCCTTTGGGCTGTTGTTTGTCTGGTTGATGGTGCGGCTGTTGTCGTTGTTGATAACAGTCGTTGTTGCTCCAACAGAGCCTTGCTCACTTTTTAAAGCATCCATCTGCAAATTTCCCTGCATGGAAACAGAAATCCCATCTGCAACCGCAGCGACTGCTTGAGTTACAAGCTTTTTGCTTTTATTGATACCATTAGCCAATCCTTGCATAAAGTCAGGCATCCAGCTTTCGTAGTCTGTCAGCGGACCTTTGTCTGGTACAGAGAAGTGCAGAAAATCCCGAATGGTATCAGCAACGTTGGTGACGCAGTCCGCCAACCAACCAATTGCACTTTGAATCCCGTCAATAATGCCCCAGATAATATCGCTGCCCCAGTTCCAAGCGTCGGAAGCAAGCCCTCTAATCCAATCAATAGCACCGTTAAGCCCGTTTTCAATGGTTGTCCGGATGTCGCCGATTTTGTCAGAAATTCCGTCATGTATACCGTCCCAAATATCGGAAATCTTATTTTTAATCTGGCTCATAAGATTGGAGATGCTGTCATAAATGTTCTCCCATGCATTTGATACATTTGTTTTAATTCCATTTACAACAGACGATATTTTATCTGATATGTTATCCCAGATTCCGGAAAAAGTGTTGCGGATGTTTCCCATTATGGAAGAGATTGTGCCAGAAATAGAGTTCCAAATCTGCTCAATAATAGAACGGATTGCGTTGGATACTGTATCAATCTGAGAACGAATAGCCTCCCAAATGTTTGTAAACGTTGTTTGTAGAGCAGTTAAAAGTGGCTCTAAAAAGTCTTTTATTCCATTCCAAATGGTTTCGACAAGATTTTTTATAAACTCCAGCTTTTCTTGTACTTTATCGCTGATAGCCGTCCAGATTTCAGAAAAGAAGTCCCGAATACTTTCTAAAATCGGTGTGATAAAATCAACAATGCCATTCCAAATAGCACTAATTTTTTCGGAAATCCAGTCCATAACTCTTCCAACGACAATTTGAATCGCTTCAAAAATCGTTTCGAACAAATACCCGAAAGCATTAATCAACGGTTCTAACGTTGTATAGATAGTTGTCCACACAGTTGTAATCACTGTATATATCGTATTAAATACAGTGTATACTACTGTATAAATTGCATTAAAAATTGTGCTAAAAAATGTATAAATACCCTGCCAGATTGTTGTTACAAACGTCTGGATTGCGGTAAAAATGTTGATTACTGTTGTTCGAATTGCAGTCAGAACGTTGGTAACAGTTGTAGAAATGGAAGTCCAGATGTTGGAGAAGAACGTTTTGATGTTGGTCAGCGTATTAGAGAAGAACGTCTGAATGTTTGTCCAAGTGTTTGTGAAAAATGTCTTTACAGATGTCCAAACAGTTTCCCAATCTGTACCAAACCACCCCAGCACCACATCTGCAATGCCTTTCAGGGTATTCATGATATTGCGGAACGTGTTGACAATAAAGCCCCAAATAGATGTAAAAATCCCTTTGATTCCATTCCAGCACTGCTCCCAATCGCCAGTAAACAGACCAATCAGAACGTCCAGCAATCCCAGAAGAATGCCGGTAAATTCGGAAAAGACATTGGAGATGTTCTGAAAAGCACCCTCGAAAATAGGAGCTAACAGATTACACAGCCCATCCCACGCCGCTTTCAGCACATCGGCGAAACTCTCAAAATCGAATCCCAGAGCATTAAGTCGGTCGGTAATGCCTTGTGTCAACTCGGTAAATGTGCCTTTGATTTGCTCCCAGATACTTATAATTTTATTTTGGAAATCCTCGTTTGTTTGCCATAGATGTACAAATGCAGCCGCCAGAGTGGCGACAGCTGCGATAATGGCAAGCAGCGGACCTAATGACACGCCCAACGCTCCGGTAATGGCTCCGATGCCACTCTGCACAGCAGAGAAAAGGGCGGGCAGTTTGGACACTGCGGAAAAGACCGTCCCCACGCTGGAAATGGTCTTTCCCAATACTATCAGCATCGGACCCAGAGCGGCAGCCACCAGTGCAATTTTCGCAATGGTTTCCTTGGTCTGCGGGTCTAATTGGTTCAGCTTGTCCACCAGTTCCTGAATACGGGAAACAATGGAGCGAATGGTAGGCATCAGAATATCACTAAAACTGATTGCAAGTTCTTCCAGCTGAGATTTCAAAATAGTCAACTGTCCTGCAAGATTGTCCTGCATAGTAGCTGCCATTTTTTCGGTCGTGCCATTGTAGCCATCTACCGTATCGGAACAAGTATCTACTGCATTTGTCAGCTTCTCAAAGTCTGCTGGTGATGCGTTGATAATTGCCAACATCCCAGACATCGCTTCTCGACCGAAAAGCGAAGCGGCTGCTTGTGCTTGTTCCGCCTCTGTAAGTCCACCCAGTTTATCACGCATTTGCCCCATCAAATCACGGAGCGAATACATCTTTCCGGAACTATCTGTCAAGGAAATTCCGTATTTTTCCATTGCCGAGGATACTGTATCGGTTGGTTTAGCAAGGCTAACAATTGCACCTCGCAAAGCCGTGCCAGCCTGCGAGGATTTGATTCCGGCATTTGCCATTAGTCCGATGGCGATAGCGGAATCTTCAGCGGAATATCCCAAAGAACCCAGCACTGGAGCGGCATATTTGAAAGTTTCGCCCATCATGCTGACGTTGGTATTGGCATTGGAACTTGCAGCCGCCAGAATATCCGCAAAGTGTCCGCTGTCGGCAGCAGTTAAGCCGAAAGCGGTCAGAGCGTCTGTTACAATATCCGAAGTTGTCGCCAAGTCCTCACCGGAAGCAGCAGCAAGGTTCATAATGCCCTCAATACCGTTAAGCATATCGCTGGTTTTCCAGCCTGCCATAGCCATGTAACTCATCGCATCGGCAGCTTCGCTTGCGGAGAACTTCGTTTTGCTACCCATCTCACGGGCTTTATCTCGGAGAGCATCTATTTCCGAACCTGTTGCCCCGGAAATGGATGCAACCTTGCTCATCGCAGAATCAAAATCCGCTCCCGTTTTTACGGCAAGTGTTCCGATAGCGGCAATTCCCATTGAAACCGGGAGCAACTTTGTACCAACGCCGGAGATTTTATCGCCAACGTCCTGAAACTTTTTTCCGGTTTCGGACAGCTTAACCAACGCCGTTCTGGATTCACCTGCTTGTTGCTCCAGTTTCTTTAGGTCGTTTTCTGTTTGCTGGATTTCCCGTTGCAACGCGTCATATTGTTCCGGGGAAATCGGATGTCCAAACTCATCATCTACCTGTTTTGCGGCTTCTTTTAAGTCTTTAAGTTTGGTTTCTGTTGATTTTATTTTACTTTGTAAAGCATCGTATTTCTCTTGAGAGATTTTTCCGTCAGCAAGTTGCTTTTCTGCATCCTCTGCTTGTTTTTTCAGCTTTTTTAATTCGGTGGTCGTGGTTTCAATTTCGCTCTGTATTGCATCATATTTGGTTTTCCATGCCCCGTAATTATCCGCTGTTTTGGCTGCGGCTTCGCTCGCCGTTTTAAGGGCTTGCAGCTTGTTTTTTGTATCGGATACAGCATCTTTTAACAATTTTTGCTTTTGGGTCAGCAACTCTGTGTTAGTGGGGTCAAGTTTTAACAACCGCTCGACGTCTTTTAATTGACTCTGCGTATTACGGATATTTTTGTTGACACCCTCCAAAGATTTTACCAGATTAGTGGTATCGCCACCAATTTCAACGGTAATGCCTTTGATACGGCTCGCCATATTGCTTTCCCCCTTTTAAAATTTGTCAAAATCTGCTTGTGTGGCTTGATAACGATACGGATAAGCATCGTTCTCTTTTTCTGTAAACAGGTCGTTTACCAATCCGATCGTTAAAAAGTCTAAGTCACTCACTGACAACCCAAGCTGGACACACCGCAACAAAAACAGCGGTGTGGTCATCGGTCGGTCAATCGGGCGATGTTTTTTTTACCGGTTACCTGCGTTTCTACATTCAAGCCCCAGAGGTCAATCAGCTGTGGCAGGATTTCGTAAATGCTGAACGTGTTGAACTGTTCCAGCCACTCATCCGGCGATGCCGGAATGGCTGCATCGGCGTGTTTTGCCATGATATAGGCGATGTTTTCAAATACTTCAAGGCTTTCAATGTCCAGTGCGGAGGATTCCTCTGTATTTTCTCCCACAGACTTTTGCAGTGCTGCAAAATCCTGATAAATATCTCTGCGAAATTTCAGACGATACAGTCTGGGGACTGCCGCACTTGCCTTAAAAGGCACATCAATCCCATCAATGGTGATGTTCTTCTGAATTGCCATACTGCCACCTCCTTACGCTTTCACAGATGCTGCGGATGCTTTACCACTCTGTACAGCGGCAGCCAGATTGGGCATATATACCGTCTTGTACCAGTTCTCATAAACCTCGGCATCCGTTTTCTCACAGGTTTTAGTTTTTACCAAACCACTGTTCAACGCCGTTGCGGTCAAAGACAGCGTTTCTGTTTTAACTTCCTTTTCGTCCTCAATGGTGCTGGATTCTGTTGCCGGACGAGAGGCAGAGCAGCAGAACAGACAGTGCCGAATCTTGTTTTTGTCGCCGCTGAACTCAAAGAGCAGGGCAAACTGCGATACTTCTGCGGTATTGGTTTCCGTGAGAACGCCCTTTTCATCCAATTTTTCACCGAGAATGTCTGTCGCAAATTCAAGCGGAACCAATGCGATTTCAAGATCTCCAGTGTAACCAGAGTTATTGTTGATCACATAGTACACACCATCGTCAGCGTAAAAATTGGATGCTTCACCTTCTGCATCGATGGAAAGGGATACTGCACCGGGAATGCGAACCGGAGTTGCAAATGTCGGCACACCTTCTTCATCATAAGAGGTGATTTTTGCATAGTGAATTTTGTTCAGACCGAATTTTACCTTGTTTTTCTCCATTGCCATATATATACCAGCCTCCTAAAATCTAATGTCGGCATACCATTCGTCCTCGTGCAGCATCCTGCCTCGGACTCAGGCATCCATCTCATAGAGCACTTCATACAATTCTTCCGAATCAATGAATGTTTCTGTTTTTGTATAATAAATCTCGTGCTGGGAAAGCACTGCCTCCACTTGTTCTTCCAATTCCGGCAGTTTTTTATCCGTGTACAATTCAATGTCCAGCTGTTTGCAACTGAAATATGCCAAATTATCCGCAGAAAATGTATTCTCGCCGGGAGATAAGAACAGCAAAAAAGGCGGTGCAGGGCTTTCGCCCTCGGCGAAATGGTGGTAGGCGAAAGGCAGTCCCATCTCCTCCATCATTTCTGCGATTTGTTCGTAGGTCATGACAACGCCTCCACGATTAAATGCTCCAGCAACTGCACACCGTTTTCTTCCGCAGGAGCAATGTGCGGTTTGCCGGATACCCGACCACCGCCACGCTTGGCATGGCCTTTCTCCAACAAATGTGCCAGTTGATAACGATTCTTACTGTGGACAGTCATTTCAAGAGAATGGCTGTTTTCCTTTGTCTTTTTGGCAGTCCAGCTTTTTGAATACGCACCTGTTCGCTTCGGAGCGTTTGCAGATATTTCATCTTTTACAGACTTTGCAGTTTTTCGGACTGTCTTTTTCATAGCAGTATCTGCAAGGTCTGCATATTCCGTCAGACCTTTCATAATCTCATCAGACATTGCATCAATAGTAGTCATCGGGAGCACCTGCCTTTCTTATCTCACCCTCGATTTTCATGTAGTTGTGGTGGTCGTATAAAGGAGTAATTCCGGTGACATTGTAAATGTTATTCCTGAAAAGAATACGGAAATTGGTGCTGTTGATGTTCAGCGATGCAGGACTTTGACGAACGAGAAATTCAAGTTTCTGTATTTCTTTAGTTACACCTGCATCCGTGGTTTCACTTGCAGTTTTTACAGTCACTTTTGCCCATAGGGAGAATATTTCTTCCCATTTGGTGATGTGATTTCCAATCTCATCAATAACAGTTCTGTGTTCCAGAATGGTAATTCGCTGATTCAAAGTTCCGATTTCCATTACATCACACCCTCTCGCTGTGCAAACAAAATTGAACGAAGATTCAGCGTTAGCTTTTGATAATCGGGATTACTTCGATTTTCGTAAAGATAACCGAGTGCGAAAAGCATCGCAGTCCGCACGGTATCTTCATTTTCAGCAAGTGCGGATTCATTCATTCTGCCAACGTCCATTACCAGATTTTTTGCTGTGGAAAGCAGATTCTGAATCAGACTATCGTCCTCCTCATAATCCACTCTCAGATAGTTTTTCGCTTCTTTCAGCGTAATCATAGCATCACGCTTTCTTGATGGTAAGTGTCTTGATTGCCTCCGGAAGAATCAGCTTGCCGTCCAAACGCTGACTTGCAAGAAAACCAACTTGACCTGTCATGGCAAAGAGTTCATTCAGTCTCTTGAAAGAGCGTCCCTGTCTGTCCGCTACCCAGTAATAACTAAAGTCGCCAAATGCCATGCACTTGTTGCCTGCCTTGATTTCCGGCACATAGCTGGATGTTTTGTAAGGGCGATTGAGAATAGTATCCGGCACACCTGCCTGCACGGACGGATTCCAGATGTAATTGCCTGTGTTGTCTTTCAGCTTGCGAAGTGCCTTTACTGTAGAATCATTGAGCACCCACACCGCCTTCTTGCGGTACGGACTTCTGAGAGAATAGAAGAGTTCCATCACATCATCAAATGTAATGCTTGTACCTGTGGTGGAAGTGCCGTCTTCTGCACCGCCTGTCGCGTTGAAAATGCCGGTCGGTTTTCCCTTGCCGTCACCAACGAAAAACGCCTCTTCTTCCTTTGCACCGATTCTTCTTGCAAATTCCTTTGCAATGTAGGACGGCAAATCAAATACAGAATCGTTAAGGAGTTCTTCAGAAATTTTAATTGCTGTTCCCAGCTTGTATGCGGAAAGCGATGCCTGTCCGAACGTATCATCAGAAAGAGAATACTGCTGTTCCTCGTCCATCCAGACAGCCTCGCCCTTGGAAGTCACAATCGGAATCTTGCGGTCGCCGTTGGAAGTTTTGATGACCGTTGCCATCTGGCGGAAAATACTCTCTTCCTCCAATGCTTCCACCAGTTTTCGTTCAAACTCATCCGGAACAAGATAACCGCCCTCTGCGTCTGTGCCAATGTGTAAATCATCGTGGACATCGATCCAGTTGCGGTTTCTGACGCTATTCCAGAAAGCCTTCTTGTAAGTATCACTTGCTGTACCTGTCTTTTCAGAAATAGTCGGTGCTGTGGGTTTTCCGAGAACAGGTGTTGAGGTTGCCTTGTTCATTTCTGCCTCAATTTCAGCCTGTCTTTCCAGACGCTGAATTTCCTTTCCAAGGTCTACAATCGTCTGTTCCATTGCATCGTAGGTCTTGGAATCTTCCTCGCTGAGAACGCCGTTTGCATTTCTCTTGCTGTCAAGAAAATCACGGGCAGTGTCCCAAGCCTTCTTTCTCTTTTCTCTGAGTTCTTTAATCGTCATAATCAATTCCTCCAATCAATATTTCAAAAGTGCCAGTCTTTTTTCAAGCTGGTCAATGGGTGTTCCTGTAACGGATTCTGCTGATGCAGATACTTTGGATAAGAATGCAGATAGATTCTTCGATTTGGAATAGGTCATTGCGGTCAGTGTATCTTCTTTTTCTTCTTCATCCTGTTCTTCCTCTTTGGGAACAACAGGCATTTTCTTCTCTGCAAACAGAATCCCGTCCACAAACCCCATCTCATGAGCCTTTTTTGCATTGAGCCATGTTTCATCGGACATCAGTTTTGCAATCTTATTTCTGCTGAGATGGGATTTGGTTTCATAGGCGTTAATAATGCTCTCTTTGACTTCATCAAGCAAGATGATAGCTTTTTCCATATCCGCCTTGTTTCCCATAGCACAAGTGCTGGGGTCGTGGATCATCATTAGGGCAGTTGGTGCAATCAAGGTTTCATCGCCTGCCATTGCCACAACCGATGCGGCAGAGGCAGCAATGCCGTCAATTTTCACGGTAACCTTGCCTTTGTGATTTTTCAACATGGAATAAATCTGACTCGCTGCAAACACATCGCCGCCCGGCGAGTTCAGCCAGACTGTCAAGTTTCCGCTGACTTTTGCGAGTTCATCACGGAACAATGCAGGTGTGACCTCATCGCCCCACCAGGTATCTTCAGAGATAGGACCGTTAAACAAAAGCTCTGTTTCCGATGTATCTTCGTTTTGGATAAAGTTCCAGAATTTCTTCATTTGGCTTTCTCCTCCTTTTCTGAATTTTGATTTGCAAATGCTCCTGCATCAGCGAGTTTTGTAAAGCTGCCATTTACAAGATACAGGTTTCCACCCTCTTCGTCTGAAAGCATATTCATATCTTCAAGTTCTCGGATGTCATTCGCTGACATCCAGCCGTTTTGTCTTGCGGTAGCATAGCCTTGCATTCTGGAAGCATAGTCACCACGCAGAAGTCCGTCTACATTGAACTTCACAAAATACTGCCCCTTTTCAGAATCAGAAAGAAGTGCTTTCTGCAAAGACTGCTCCCATCGAACGATCCAAGGGTCAAGGCTGTATTTCACGAAATCCAATGATAGATGTTCCACGTTACTGAATGTTGCGTGGTCAAGGTCGCCAATCATATGGAGCGGTACACGGTACATTCTTGCAATCTCCTCGATCTGAAACTTTCTGGTTTCCAGAAACTGTGCTTCATTATTTGGAATAGCAATAGGAGTAAACTTCATGCCCTCCTCTAAAACTGCGACCTTGTGGGCGTTTCTTCCGCCATAGGCTCTTTGCCATGCATCACGCACACGTTCCGGATTTTTGATTACCCCGGGGTGTTCTAACACGCCACTTGGTGAAGCACCATTTCCAAAAAACGATGCTCCATATTCTTCGCAGGCAATAGAAATGCCGATCGCATTTTTTGCAAGTGCAATCGGCGAATATCCAACCAGACCATCAAATCCTAAACCTGGAATGTGCAGGACTTCATCAGCATAAAGAATGATGTCACCCTGTTCTTTCAAATTCGGATTGGCCTCATCATAACGGCTATAAATATATATCAAGCGGTTTTTTTCATCACGATCAACTTTCATCTTATCCGGCATCAGAGGATACAATCCTAAAACATCACCTCTGCCGTTTCGGATAATCTGTGCATAGGCATTGCCATAAATCAGCAGATGGGACATCAAGGTTTCTCTGAAAACAAAAGAAGTCATTTCTGGATTTGGCTGATCGTGGAGTAAAAAGTAAAGCGGATGCTGTGGCACTCGCTCTTTTCCGCTATCGTTGTATTTGTACAAATGCAGTGGCAGCTGGGCAATTGCTTCTGACAGCACACGCACACAGGCATACACCGCAATATGCTGCAGGGCGGTTCTGTCGGTAACTCTTTTTCCAGCATTGCTTCTGCCGAAAAAATATGTGTATGACGAGCTGTCATAACTATTTTGTGGCTTATCTCTGGACTTGAAAAGTCCACTGAAAATTCCCATGTGCATCAGCTCCTTTCGGTTGACTTTTTCTCTGGGCGTATGTTATAATATAGAAAAGCGGAGGATGTCAGCTATATAACTATATTTAAAGAAAAGAGGTTGCTTACGATGTTAGTTCAGAGAATCGAAGATTTTATACAAAATAATGATTCTATTTTCCCACTTACTGTAGCATATAAAAATGGAAGCCGCTTTTATTCTGACTTTATTGCCATGATTAAAACTTTTGAAGCTAATCTTTTTGAAAAAGAGCAGGATAATATTTACAATAAAATAGCAACAGCATATTCGATAAACGATGTTCAAGTATACCTTCAATGTAACTGTGAGTTAATGGTCTTATATTATATTTTGAGAAAGTTTAATACTGGCTTTAAATATGAACCTAAATATAACGGAAATTATAATCCAGAATGCTCATTTGAACATAAAGGCGTTGTTGTAAATATTGAAGTCAAAACTCCAAACTATAGCAAAAGAATAGCGCAAGAAAACAGCAATTCGCTAAAGTTTTTTGCTGCTGAAAGAATTCCAGATAAACAAGCAGTTATTGAAGAACTTTCTGGAATGATAAACCTTGATGATACAGATTATGAAGGCGTTGAAGAACTATCCAGATTGGATAACAAATTAAAAGATTATTTAGAACACTCACAAAAAAAGTTTCCAAACGGCGATGACTATTTTAATATTCTCGTCATTGTCTTACAAACTATCTCTGACCTTGACGAATGGTATTCTTATATTTTTGGGGAAAAAGGAGCTTTTACAGAGTCAAGTTTTATAGAATCAAATTATGAAAATGTGGATTCTATTTTACTGTGTTCTCCAATTAACGGAATCATAGGTGGAGAAAAATACTACAATACAAATGTTTGGTATTTGGAAAAATCTCTGAGTATACTATTATTTGATGATCGGAAGACCAAAACAAATAAAGTAAAATTACAATACTATGCTAATAATGCGATTTACTTTTTCGGTGCATATTCACGTTCATTCTTTGATTTTACACGAATGCTAAGTGAGTACACTCCAGATAGTCTTACAAAAGAAGAGTATGCGATCTATAAACAGATTGATTTAGCTATCATTTCTGAATACTATAAGTATCTTCAAAATAAAAACAAAGAAAACTGACACTATCAGTTAAAGTACCAGCATCTCCCTGCTGTCATAAATGCTGTCGCCGGAGTCGTTTCCACAGCGAATTGCACGGTCAAGAGCCATAATCATGGCAACCGCACCGTCGATATTCTCTGTGGATTTTTCTTTGTCCGGCTTGATGTTTCCGGCAGGATCACGGCGAATGAAGATGTTGTCCATCATCCACCTTAAAACCGGATGCCCGTTGTGGGCAAGTGTCTGTTCCAAGGTCAGCTTCATCAGTTCTTTGGTCGGTGGTGACATATCTTTATATCCTTGTCCGAACTGCACCATCGTAAAACCCAACCCCTCAAGATTCTGCGACATCTGCACACAACCCCATCTATCAAAAGCTATCTCTTTGATGTGGAATTTCTGCCCCAGTTCATCAATGAAGTTTTCGATAAAACCATAATGGACAACATTTCCTTCAGTGGTTTTCAAGTAGCCTTGCCGTTCCCATATATCGTAGGGAACGTGGTCACGTCTTACTCTGAGTGGCAGTGTTTCTTCCGGCAGCCAGAAGTAAGGAAGAACATAATAATGTTCATCATCTTCAGTAGGTGGAAAGACAAGCACGAAAGCTGTAATATCCGTTGTACTGGAAAGGTCAAGCCCACCGTAGCAGATACGACCTGCAAGCATCTCTTCATCAAAAGAAACCTTGCATTTGTCCCACTTCTCCATCGGCATCCAACGTACTGCCTGTTTTACCCACTGATTCAAACGCAGTTGTCGAAAAGCATTTTCTTCACCGGGAGTTTCCTTTGCAGAATTACACGCAGCCACCACCTTATCCATGCCGATGGTCTTATCCAGACTTGGATTTGCCTTTTTCCAAACCTTCGGGTCAGTCCAATCTTCCGATTCATCTGCACCATAAATAACCGGATAGAAAGTCGGATCATGCTTTCTGCCCTCCAGAATGTCCTTTGCCTTTTGGTGAACTTCATAGCAGATTGAATTTGTGTCAGTTCCGGCGGTGGTAATCAGGAAATACAAAGGCTGCATTCTGGCATCGCCGGAACCTTTGGTCATAACATCGAACAGCTTTCTGTTCGGCTGCGTATGCAGTTCATCAAACACAACCCCGTGAATGTTGAAACCATGTTTGCTATAGGCTTCAGCAGAAAGCACCTGATAGAAGCTGTTGGTCGGGATGTACACGATACGCTTTTGTGAGGTCAGAATTTTCACTCGCTTGGAAAGGGCAGGGCACATTCGCACCATATCCGCTGCTACGTCAAATACAATAGCAGCCTGTTGGCGGTCGGCAGCACAGCCATACACCTCCGCACGTTCTTCGCCGTCACCGCAAGTTAATAGCAGAGCAACGGCAGCAGCAAGTTCTGATTTGCCATTTTTCTTGGGAATCTCAATGTAAGCCGTGTTAAACTGACGATAGCCATTCGGTTTCAGAATGCCGAACAGGTCACGGATAATTTGTTCCTGCCAGTCCAGCAGTTCAAATTTCTTTCCTGCCCAGGTGCCTTTGGTGTGGCTGAGGCACTCGATAAAGGAAACAGCATAATCTGCCGCCTTTTTATTGTATTTAGAATCTTCTGCCATAAAGCGTGTCGGTCTGAATCTTGCCATTGCATCACCTCCCTCAACAAAAAAGACCTGCCAAAAAGCAAGTCTGCATCATTTATTTTTATGCCCCGGTGGGCTTTTTGTAATTGAGATTCTATTCCCATTGTAACCATATTACCATACAAAAGCAAGGATAGCAAGCGGCGAAACAGACAGAAAAAACGTAGAAATTTCGCCATTTTCTTGTGTAGGATACACCAATAGAAATTTTTCCGGTACGACCGCCAGAGCCTTTCGGCTCCGGCTTTTTTGTGTGGAATTTTGTTTGGTTTAGTTGTACTGCTTCAGCAGAATTGCAAGGGCGGTTTCAGTTTCCGCATCCGTCGGCGGTACATCCAAGCCACGGTCGAAGTTGAAAAACGTTTCAGCATTTCGCCGCAGTGTGATCTTGGAGGCTCTGCCTTCCTCGTAGCCGTAAATGGAAGGCTCCTCATAGTGTTTCACCCAGTAGTGAAATACGCTTGTTCCAACCCGAATCGTTCCTTCTGTCCACATTGTTTTTTCCTCCTGTTTTCGTTGTTTTTGCCTCTTGGCATGATGTATATTACCATACAATTTCAAGTATAGCAAGTCATATCGGAGAAATATACTGCACATACATAACAGCTGTATTTTGTGTACTATATTTCTTCGGTACGAGCCACAGCCCCCTTGAATCAGGGGCTGTTTGGAAAGAGTGAGGAAGGTTTATCTTCCCGTCATACTTTCCCATTCAAATTCGCAGGCGTTTTCGTACTCCTCATCGAAAAGGGCATCGTCATCGATTTCCTTTTCCGTAAAGTCAATGCTGTCGATTTCCTCAAAGGTCGTTCCGTTTTCCTCGGCATCTGCCTTTGCAAGGCTTTCTGCGTTTTCCTCAACCCATGCAGTGAACTCCTCGTTGTCCATCCTGTCCTCGTTTTCAATCTCCAGTTCGTATTCGTAGTCCGCATCGAACCAGGTGATGACCGCCTTTGTGATTTCGGTTCTTTCGTTCCAGTCCGTTCTGTTTGCCTTTGCTCTTGCCTTTGCGATTCCGTATGCTACCATTGTGTTTTCCTCCAAATTTCGTGCTTTTTTGGTTGTTTTCCCTTTCGGTAACTGTATATTACCATACCTTTCGGCGTATAGCAAGCGGCTAAATGTACAGAACATAAGGCGATATTTCCGCTGTATATTTGGTGGATCTGACACTGGATAAACTTGCTTTTCTATGGTAAAATACAGTACAATGGAAAAGGCATCTCGGAAAATCGCAGCCACCAACCAAGCCCCGCACAGTTCGCCTGTGTGGGGCTGATTTTGACTTTGGGCAGTTTTTCGGCAAGTGTTCTGAAAGCCCACACAGGGCAAACAGGACGGTTACATGGGGAACTTTCGGTGCATTACAGACAGGATTTTCTCCCGTTCCTCCGTGGAAACGCCGATGCTTTCCAGTGCCTGCCGAATGCCGCAGTCCGGGCAAATGGGCGTTTGGTTGTCCGTTCTGGAAAGTGCCGGCACACCGGAGTAGGGCTTTCCGCAGAGTGGGCAGACTGCCGAAACTGGCTTATCTGTTTTCATGGTGGTACACCTCCCGTTCGCTGATGTCCATGGCTTTCCGCAGGTGTTTCAGGTCAAAGCCGAACTGGCGGTATCCGTCCACACAGGTGCGGATGTAGGCAGAAGTGGGAATGCCCAGCTTCCGTTCCTCGTGCATGATATACACAAAGGCAGTCAGCTTTTTTCCGGTTTCTGCAATGGGAAGTTCCAGTTCCGTTTTGTAGTAGAAATGGGGATACCCCTTATAGCGGTCAAGGGCAAGTTCATCTCGTTCCGACACCGACCAGACTGCCGCCGGAACGGTACAGCCCTGCTTGGGTTCGATGGTCAGATAGGAACCGGTCTTACTGCCTTTGAACAGCAACTGGTAATTTGGGATCTCCGCAGTCCCCACAATTCTGGCATCCGGGCAGCGGAACTGCATCTGTTTCACGTTCAGATTGCTGCCGTAGGCAAGGTAAAACTTTTTCATGCAATCAAATCCTTTCTGAAAGGGATACCCTTTCACCACCATAAGACCGCCGAAGCGGTCTGGTGTAGCTGGTAGCAAAAGGCTGTCCCTTTATCTGCCGAACCGGAAAGCGGCATCGCCATCAAGGTTCTTGGTAAGAAAATTTCTCGCTGTGGCGAACTCCTCGCCGACCAGTCCCAGCCGAATCAGCCACGTCCGCATGGCGAATTTCGGATTTTCCGTTTGCTGTGGCTTTGGACTTGCTGTTTTCAGTTCCTTTGCCATTTCGGAAAGTGCAAGGCAAAGCTGAATGTAGCTTTTCAATTGCCCTGCGTGAAGACCGTTTTTCTTTTCTGCTGTAGGCTTGTCAAACTGGAAAAGTCTGAATTCGATTGTTCCCTTTGTAAAAGTTGCGTGATAGTTCAGCATATGGTATCGGCTGTCGTTGTAGTGCTGATCTCTGCCATAATTTGCACCGTTCGCCGTATACCAGATGTCTGCAAACTGTGCCATGTTGGTGGGCTTTTTCTGGTTCAGCTGTTCGATGAATTGGGGATTGACCGTTCTGCAATATCGGTTCATTCTGCCTTGGTCGATTTTCAGGGCATCTGCAATCAGTCGTTCATGGCTCGCCATAAGGTTGGCGAGGTTTCGCAGGGTTTGCGGTGTGTGTCCGTTTGCTCCAATGTGAATGTGTACTCCGGCTCCGATTCCTGCATGGCTGATTGCTCCGGCTTTGCGAAGCTTTCTGACCAGTTCCTGTAAGGTTTCAATGTCCTCGTATTTCAAAATCGGCGTGACCAGTTCGCACTTTTCGGCATCGCATCCTGCAATGCTGACGTCTTTCTGGAATTTCCATTCTCTGCCCTGTGCATCCCAAGCCGACCAAGTGCTGTAGCCGTTTCGGCTGGCGGTGTATTCGTATCTGCCTGTGCCGAAATGGTCGGCGGCAAGCTTTGCAGCTCGCTCTCTGGTGATGTGGTTCATCTCAATCTCCACGCCGATGGTCTGCTTTTTCAGGTTTTTGATTTGCTTTGCGGTTTTTTCGTTCATGGTATTTTCCAGCCTCCTAAAATCCTGTGTCGGCATACCCATTCGCCTCGGGCAGCATCCTGCCTCGGCTCAGGGCATCCGTAATTTCGGGTTTTTTCCCGTTTCGTTGTAACCATATTAACTCTAAACGGAGGAGATAGCAAGCGGCTAAATGTACAGAAAATGCGGTCAAAAGATTGTGTAGAATACACGCTTGCAATTCTTGCGATTGTATGGTAACATACTGTACAATGGAGGAGATGCCGCCTTATTTTTTCGCCTTGGATACGGTCTGGAAACTGTCGATTTCGGGAATCAGAGCAAGGGAAGAACCATTCTCCCACCGCATATGAATGCTGCCCGCATCATCAATGTGCGTGACCACACCAACTGTTCCGGGAAGAATCGGATATTTTTCATTCCGCATAGAAATCAGCTGTAATTTTGTTCCTTTTGGATACTGCTTTCGGAGTTGTTCCAGATAAGACTTACTCGGAAACTGCATCAGTATCACCAACCTTTCTGAATGCGGAATTGCCGGACAGATGCCGAAGAATGACCTTTCTTGCCGCCTTGAATTCTGCTCCCACCATTCCCAGACGAATCAGGAAACACCGCATGGTGTACTTGGGATTGTCGGAGGTGTCCGGCTTGCGGTTGATGCGGCTTTGGTTCTTGGCAAATTCGCAGAGCATGGAAATGAAGGTGCAGTAGGCATCTGCATCACCATCCTGTTCGACCGTGAACCACGGGAATTCCACTTTTTCATCCGATGGAATGATGTCCAGCGAATCCGTTTGAAAAGCTGCCTGAAAAAGGGAAGCCTTGTTTTTGCAGATCTGTCGGAGATTGCCCAGTGTATGTTCCGTGAAGAAATCAGCTGGCATCTGCACAGTCAAGCCTTTAGATTCCGGTTCTGATGTGTCTGGAACAACATAGCCCCGATTTGCCAGTTCGGCAAGAAGCCGTTCTGTTTCCTTATGGTCGGCTTGGTCACTGATTTCCAGATCCCCGGACTTGGTAACGGTATAGCATTCCCCGATTTGGTAGGCACAGGTGGGCATGAATTGATAGACTGCCGGAATGCCGATAATCTCACTGATGGCTTTCACCAGTTCCTTTCGATTTTGACTGTGATAAGCAATGGTCATGTGAAAAACTCCTTTCTTTCGGCGTTTTTGCTTTCGCCATGACACATATTAACTCTGTTTCCCACAGATAGCAACTGTGAGATGTGTAGAATGTTTCGGCCGTCATTTGTAACAGATCACAAATCTGCCCAGACGATTCCAGCAAGTACAAAAACAGCAACATTCAGACAGATGCCATTCCCCCAAAGGCGGTACTCTTCTGCATCACGATATGGATCTTGCAGCCATTTCTGTACCATCTTTCGGCTTTTGGGACGGCTCTCCGGTTTTACCGCTTTTCGGTATTCTTCAAAAATAGCTGCCCATCGGTCGATTTCTTCTTCTGTGGGATTTTTCGATGCCAGGTCACTGCACCATTGATCCGGAAATCCCTGCAGTCTTGCACATTCCTGCGGTGTCAGTCTGCGAACCGCATAACCGCCGGAAACGATACTGGGGTCTTTGTGGTCCCGTGCCAGCAGTGTAGGGGTCGTTTCCCGAAATGCACTGCTGAAATTTCCCGTAGAAGCAGCATACACTGCATGATGGTCGGTAGCATTCAAAGTGAAAGCGACCTCTTTGTTGACACCGCCGCCCTGTGGTCCGTTTTGGTCAGACCGACCGATCATTGAGCCCTGCAAAGCATAACTTTCCAGCACAGCAATACCGCCTTGGTTTTTTGCTGGTGACTGGTCGCTGGTGTCCAAAGTACGGGCAGTGTCTGTCTCATAAATGCCGCTGTGCGGATTACCGGAAAGCATGGCATTGCTGGAAAAGGAACTGATGCCGTATGCTTTCGGCTGAAATACCGTCTGGTCATTGTTGCAGGACAGCGTAGCAGATTTGTTTTCCTGTATCAGACTGCCTTTTCCACCGCCGGCTTTTCCGCAGCGAATCTTCAGCGTTTTCGGCGTATCCATCAACAGCGGAACATTTCCGCCGCCTGTTCCGCATCTGGAAGTCAGTGTCTGTACTTTTCCGTTCTCAGAGATCTGAAGCCGGCTGTCAGCAGGATGATTTTCCAGTACACAAGGCTGATGATGGGCTTCTGCCCGAAGGGTGGCAGTGCGTTCTTTCAGAATGTCTATGCGTTCTCCGCCCTGGTCACACAAGCACAAGCCTGCCGTTTCAGAGCTGTCCGCAGCACTTCCGGCAGTTCTTTGCCACGCACGGAGGCTCTCCGTAGAATACCCTGACACACGAACCGTGCCGTCCCCTCTGTCACTTCGTGACATCTCCCCACACTGTGGGGAGTCACCTTCGGACTCAAATAGTATTTTTCCGGCACTTGCACCGTCAAAATCTGCGACAAGAAAGATCCGTTTTCTTCGCTGGGGAAGATTCCCCCACGGGGTGGGGGAAATGTCAGCTTTAGCTGATAAAGGGGGACGGCACGGTTCGTGTACACCAGTATTGTGCATCAAGAACTCGCCATGCGAGGGAATAGGATTCTGCCAGAATCTCTCCGGCTTTTGTCCATTTTCCCGCAGGTCGAGGAATTGAAATGCTGCTGTCTTTGACCGAACAGATGGCTTCAAGGACACAGCGGAAATCTTCTCCGCCGTTGGAGGAAAATGCTCCGGGGACGTTTTCCCAGACGATGTATCTTGGATATTTGCCATTGCTTGCACACCTCATTTCTCGGATGATACGGATTGCTTCGTGAAACAGAGAAGAACGGCTGCCGTTCAGACCGGTTCGTTTTTCGGCGATGCTCATATCCTGGCATGGACTGCCAAAGGTGATGATGTCCACAGGCGGCAGCTTTGCACCATGCAGTCCGCTGATATTGCCGAAGTGTTGCACCTGCGGCAGTCGTTTTTCTGTCACACGAATGGCAAACGGTTCGATTTCAGAAGACCAGACAGGCACAATGCCTGCCAGCAGTCCGGCAAGCGGAAAACCGCCACTGCCGTCAAAGAGGCTGCCAAGGGTGAGGTTACGCATCTGACACCTCTACTTCCGAATATTCCATTCGCTTCCCATCCCGAATCAAATACACATCATCGGAATTTCCGTCATGCAGCTTGATGTACCGTTCTACTGCCACATCCACAAATTTCGGTTCCAGTTCCACACCGAAGCACACACGATTTAGCTGCTCACAAGCAACAAGCGTAGATGCACTTCCCAGAAATCCATCCAGCACCATTCCGTTTGTCTGTGTACACTGGGAAATCAGATAGGCGATCAGCGGCACCGGTTTACTGGATGGATGTCCGCAGCCGTCCTCTTTGCTGTTTTTAATACGGTCAAATTCAAATACAGTTACCTGTTTCTGATCTCCGTACCAGTTGTGCTTACCATCTTTCTTCCAGCCAAAAATAATAGGCTCATGGATATATTTCCAGTCAGTTCTTGTAAGCACAAGTCTGTCCTTTTTCCAGACAAGACCCGCACCAACTTTAAAGCCTGCATCTTCAAAAGCATCATGAAAAATTCTCGCCTTTGAAGTGGCATAGAATTCATAGAAACTCGCATCTCTCTGCATATACTCATGTAGATTTTTGAACACTTTCATAAGGAATTCGTAGGCTTCCTTATCATTCAGGTTGTCGTTTTTAATTTTTCCTGATGAGCTATTCAAGTCCACAAAATATGGTGCATCTGTACAGACAAGGTTTACTCTTGTATCACCAAGCAACGCATTGAATGTTTCAGGCAAAGTGGAATCTCCGCAGATGACAGTATGTTTTCCAAGATGCCAGATGTCGCCGAGTTTCGATTTGCAGGGCTTTTCCAGTTCTGCGTCTACATCGAAATTATCTTCTTTTGCCTCATCGCTGTCAATTGCAAAGAGGTCAGCGATTTCTTTTTCATCAAATCCGGTCAGACCAAGATCAAAGCCAAGATTCTGCAATTCTTCCATTTCTACGGCGAGCAATTCCTCATCCCAGCCAGCATCTAACGCCATCCGGTTGTCAGCAAGAATGTACGCTTTCTTCTGTGCTTCTGTCAGATGGTCGGCATACACACAGGGGACTTCTGCAATGCCTTCTTCTTTTGCCGCCATAATGCGTCCATGTCCAGCCAGCACATTGTATTCCCGGTCGATAATGACCGGATTGACAAATCCAAACTCACGAAGGGAAGAGCGAAGTTTCAGGATCTGTTCCTTGTTGTGCGTTCTGGCATTATTCGCATAGGGGACTAACTTGTTGATGTCAACAAGCTGAAATTCTGTAGTTGTAGTCATGCTCCATTCCTCCGCTTCAAAACTTTCTGTAAGCCTTTTCTGGCGTCCAGCACTTTTCCGCTGACTGCCTGTCCCTTAATGGTTCTGTATTGCTGTTTGGTCATCTTCTGGCGATTGGCTTTCAGATCTCGCCAGAACTGGGTATCTGCTTTCATGTATTTCTCACTTTCTGCTGCTCAGAAGCTGTTCCATCAAATCGTCCTGCGGTGTGCCGTCAAATTTGGTCGTGCAGTTCTGTTTCACAATATCGAAAATCTCATACCAGAGCAAGTTTGCCTGTTTCTGAAATGTCTGGCTCATCTGCACAAACGGGGAGGCAATAACGCCGCCGGTGGTCGGGTGCTTTCCCAGCAGTCCATAGGTACTGAGGGCTTCTTCACACTGTACAAATCGGGCGAATGCCTGTGAGTAGCTTTCCAGCAGCCGTTTGTTGACGTGCTTTTCACAGCCACGCTGTTTCAGCCAAAGCCACGTTTCTTTGTACACAATGTCTGCTCCCAGCGGTTTTCCGTTCTTCTGCTGGGCAGACAAGTATGCACTGGGGCTTGGCATATCCGCACCGGTCAAATCAGCGGCATCGTCCAGATCAGCTGCGTCCAATTCCGGAGCATGAAATTCTATAATATCTGCATCCTTGCCCTCTGCGATTTTGTCGGAGAGGGCTTTCGGCTTATCGCCTGCACGAACTCGTCTGCCGCCTCTTCTTGTGCCGTCCTTTGCCATCTGATTTCACCTGCCTTTTGAGAGAAAAATAGCCGAAACTGCGTAGGTTTCGGCTTGTTTGCATATTTCCGGGGTTAATCCCCCGTTTGAATCTTGGTTTTTGTGCGTGAGAGGGAACGCCGGTCTGTAAAAAATTCACAATTAGCGATTTTTATCCCCCCACCGGCAGCATTTCAGACACAATCAATACCGATAGACAGGATTTCGGTCTTCCGTCCATGTCTTGTGGTCATGGCAGGACTTGCATAACGCCTGCCAGTTGCTTTCATCCCACATCAGATGCGGATCACCACGGTGAGGAATGATATGGTCGACCACGGTCGATGCCGTGAACCGTCCCTGTGCCTTGCAACGCACACACAAGGGATGCCTGCGGAGGTACGCCTTGCTGAGTCTCTGCCACCTGCTGCCGTAGCCACGCTTGGCGGCAGACGGTCGGTCTGGATGCAAGGGCTGATGCTCTGCACAGTACAAGCCGTCTGTCAGATTGGGACAGCCTGGGTGCTTGCAGGGCTTCTTACATTTCTTCGGCACAGCAGTCACAGCCTTTGCAACTCTCTGTGGTTTCTGCAGAGAGTTTTTTCAATGCTTTTTGGTATTGTTCCTTCACCCAGGCAACGCTGTCATTCAGTTCATCTGCAATGGCATCCCATGTTGCAGCGTAAAGATACCGCAAACGAAGGATCTCACGCTGATCGGCATTGTGATTTGCCATGATAAGTTCTTCCAGCTTCCGTTTCAACCGAATTGATGCGATCAGATCGTCACACGCTGCCTCCACGATCTCATGTATTTCATCTTCATCGATTTCCATCGCCATAGCTTTCCAATCCTGATAAATCACACTCTGTTCCTTGATGCGTCTGTTTAGATCCATACTGTTTCTTAAAACTTCTTTTGCAAGCATATCGATTCTCCTTTATGGACACGAAAAACAGCCCTCGCAGAATTTCTTCCGCAAAGGCTGTTTCGCTTTCTCCTGTTTTCCTACTTTACAGTATACCACATATGCAAACTATCATCAAGTGTTATGAACTATCATGAACTATCAACTTTTCATCCCTGCCAAGGCTTCCCGGTGCAAACGATAACAGGAAGGTTTACTGTATCCCATTTCTTCTGCGATCTGATTCCAGTCCTTGAATTCCAGATAACGCTTTGCCAGAATATCATGATGCTCCGTATCTGTGACGGCTTTTATCGCAGTATCAAAAACGGCTTTCAGAGCTTCCAGTTCCTTTTTTGCAGTCTTTACTTCTTCCTCCAAGGATAAGATCTGAGAAACGCCGCTTTCCACGGCGTGAGATTCCGGCGATACGGGTTTGGGCAAATCAGAATAGGCAGGTGATTTGGGAAAAGAAAGTTTCTGACGAAGAACATCTGCTTCCTTTTGTTTTCGGTCAATCCTTCTAAGAAGTCTTTGTGCCTGTTTCATGTATTCTTTTGCTGTCATGCCGTGATCTCCTCCAGCATTCTTTTTACCTCCTCCACAGAACGGACGATGGCAGCGTTTCCGCCGCATTTTTGTATTTTGCGAAGAACCGATTCCTGCAAAGCAGTTGCTTTCCCTTTCTCCGTTTTTACTTCAAAGACAAAGAACCTGCCGCCAATGCAGGCGATCACATCGGGGATTCCTGCCGTTCCATACATCCCGCCATGCTCCTTCCAGCAAAAACAATTCGGCACGGTTTTCAGATACCTCAAAATCGCCCTTACGATATCCGCTTCTTTCAAACTGCTCACCTCTTACCTCTTTACTGATTTTACAGGGAAATTTCTATTATACTCATAAAAAATGAGAAAATATATGGGGATATAAAATAGGAAATATATAAAAGATTACGGGAATTCCCTGCAAAGCCTGTAAACCCTGTCAGAAAGCTGTGCAGACCTCTCCCCTGGCAAGCTACACATGGCTTTCTGAAAAGCTGATGCCTCTCCACGTTCTCCGTTTTCCGGTTCTGTCTGCTGCTTTCACGACCGTGGGAAAATTTGCTTCCAGTTCGTTGTTGAAATTCTGCTGACTGTATGGAGCCATGCCGCAGCTGTCACAGTATGCTTTATACCGTGCAAAGAACTCCATTCTTCCCACTTCTGCATCCATTTGCAAAGTACAGCAGTCCCGAACAAACGCCAGCACACTGTTGCTGTCTTCCCGGTATTTCTGAAGTTCCTGTGCATTTGCCTTTGTTTCTGAAAAATGAAAATGATTCTGCATCAGCCGCCGCAGTCCTTCTAAGGCAAATTGAAAGATCCCATCTGCTTCACAGCGGAACTTCTCCAGAAGTTCCGGATCTCGCTTGTCCTCCGGCACAGAATGATTGAACCGGACAATGATCAGACGGCGGTAAAAGCCCTCCGATTTGTCCCCATAGTTCGTCGGAATGCTGTTGCAGGAAAAGAGCAGCCTCGCATAGGGCTGAAAAGAAAAGGGATTTTTGTTTTTCTTTTCCACAGTCAGATAATCCTCTCCAACCAACGCCTTGAAAATACCGTTGTCTTCAATGCCCTTTGTGGGTAACTCTGCACAGATATTCGCCCATTTTCCAAACAATTCTGCTGTCTTGAAACGGTCACTGAGTGCCTGCCATGCTACATTGGACACATTTTCTTTTCCCAGCAGAAGTTCATTCAGCACCCGCAGCAGCACAGACTTCCCGGCACCGCCTTTTCCCACAATGATAAAGCACTTCTGGGCATGATTGACCGGAATGAGAAAGTAGCCCAGCATCTCCTGAATCAGCGTCACCTGCTCCTCCTCCACGGATTCATGCAGAAACTGCAGAAATCTGGGACACTTTGCACCGGACATATATCGCACATTCAGCTGTACCGTAGACAGATACTTTGCGGTGTGCTCCGATAAGGTTTCGTCCAGCACATTGTACAGGCCATTTCGCACATTGATGAGATAGGGATTGGAATTGAGTTCCCGAATATCCTTCTGCACCTGCATCTTCCATTGTCCTTCGGTATCATTGATCTGAGACAGCTTTGTGTATCTGGTCAGCATTTTATCCCGTACCATATTTCTTGCTGTCAGTTCCGTGATGCTGTGATAAACGCCATTTTCATAGCAATAATACTGCTCGGCAGAATAAAACACGGGGGCATTCTGTGTCATGTGTTCTGCAAGCACACCGGGCAGAAACTTCGGACCCCGTTCTGTCATTTCATACCAGTCGGGAATTTCCATGCCGGAGCGATGCTTCCGTGTTTCGGATTTGTTTTGAAATGCCTTGTACAGTTCTTTTTGCAGAGCAAGCAGCGGCTTGACATCTGCATTTTTGAAACCGAAATGCTGCTTTAAATCGTAATGGATCATCGATTCGGCAGTCACGCTGTCCACATTGTAAAGATATTCCGACACAAAGTTTCGTGCAGTCTGCAAATCTTCCACCACGGCATTTTGCACCTTTTGCTGCTGTAGCAGTGCCCGAATGCCATCAATGGAAAGCGGCTGAAAACACAGAGCCGCAGGAGATTTACAGCTGCACTGTCCACTTCGCAGCTTTGGGCAGGAAAAGCCTTTCTCTGCAATGGTGCGGCAGGTCATAGGTTTTGTTCCGCTGCGAAGAAAATGCTGGATCTTATTCTGCGTTTCTTCAAAAGAATACTTCGGATACGGCTTGGAGTATTGATGTATGACCGCTGCACCGCCTTCAAACACACTTAAATTGGAGATCATCGCATACCAGTCATGTTCAGAAAGTACAGCTGCATTGTCCCGGCAGTACTTGATAAAATCGCATTCTGCTTCTACAACGCCGATCCCTTTCTGTTCTCCATGCAGCGGTACTTTTGGTTGTTCTTCTGCTTCTTGCGAAACCGGCAGTCTTTCTATTAGCTGTTCCTGTGTGTATCTTCGTTCCGGGTGAAACGAGATGCACTCCACCAAGACCGGTTCTTTCTTGCAGTGATAGAATCCCGGCAGACGCATGACACGGCTTTCGTTGACGCAGGCAGGATCTCCGCCGAAATGCTGCACCAGTGCCTTTTGAATGGGGCGAAACAATGACACCTTTGCCTCTTTGACAAACCAGTATGTATGCAGCGATTTTCTTGTTCTGATAACCATAGACGGCGGCAGCGGAAACGCATCGATGAGTGTCTGCTGTTCCTCGAAAGTTTTATCGTCCATCTCCACAAACTGTGCATTGATGCGAGTAATGCTGTCATCGGTCTGACCACCGGAGTTCACCACAAAAAAGATGCCATGATTTTTCTGGTTATGTTCTTTCAGAGTGGACTCTACTGCAAAGAATTTTCCTGCCTCCACGGACATTTTGGCACCGGTAAAGATGCCTTCTTTCCGATCATCAAAAATACGCAGACATACGGTATCATCCGGATGAAAGATCGCATTGATCACGTCCTGTGCCGATATGTTCATACAACTTCCTCCATCTCTTCTGTGAAATATCGAATCGGCATATGCCTGCGTTTTGCCCATTGGATCTCCTGTGTCATGCCCTCAGAAATACTGCTGCCGAATACCCACAGCTGGACACATTTTGTCAGAAGCACATAATTCATGAACATTGCAGTTTGCCGGTCTTCCCCTAGGGTATCGTCCAGAAACTGTGGAAAAAGCAAATGCGGTGCAATGGGAATACTGTGATGTACTACCGCAAAACGACTGTATTTCCGGGCATTTTCAATGTTTTCATTGGTATTGCCACGATAGGGAGAACAGATATATACAAGCGGTCGGAATGCCGCCAGTCTCCGTGTCTTTTTCTCCTCGCTCTCTATTCTTTTCATTGCTTCAAATTCGGTTGGCGAGAAGTATCCTTCCTTGTTGTGTGTTTCTGCCAAGTTCATTCCTCCAGTTCCTCTAAATTGCCGAAGCTTTCTCCGGCAGATGCTTCTGCCACAAGGGGCAGATCAAACTCCGGAAACGGCTGCTGTTCCATACAGCCTTTCACAAAAGCCACTGCTTCCTGCAATCTGTCTTTCGGAATGAGAAACGTCAGTTCATCGTGAATCTGCAGGATCGGTCTCAGCCATGGGCGTGACGGCAGTCCTTCTAAAATACGGACAATTGCCAGCTTCAGAATATCCGCAGCCGTTCCCTGAATCGGGGTATTCAAGGCACATCGTTCCGCAAAGGACTGCAGTCCCCAGTTGTCGCTGCGAATATTGGGAAGATACCTTCTGCGTCCCAGCCAGGTTTCTGTATACAGTTTCTGCTTTGCGATCATCTTTGTTTCATTCTGCCAGCCCGTCAAAGCCGGATAGCCAGCCTTCAGATTGCGAATGATTTCTTCACATTCCGGTATAGATTTCTCTACGCCTGCCTTGAACTTCAATGTGCTCTGCAGTCCCTTTGGAAATAGCCCGTAAAATGTGCCAAAGTTCACGTTCTTGGCGATGGTACGCTGTTCCTTGTATTCCGGTCGATGCTTGTTTTGTGCTTCTGCATAGGTACAGCCAAAAATGACGGCAGTGGTTGCCGCATGAATATCCCCGCCGTTCTGATAGGTTTCCATCATCGTCTTGTCCCGGCAGTAGAATGCTCCCACACGCAGTTCGATTTGCGAAAAATCGAGAGACAAGATCAGATGATTTTTCGGAGCCTGAATAAAATTGCGGACACCGATGGGATCGTTGCTTTTTCTGGGGCAGTTCTGTAAATTGGGATTGCGGCAATTCATTCTTCCTGTTTCCGTGGACAGAGCAAAGAAATCCGGATGGATCTTTCCGGTTGCAGCGTTTCGGAATTTCAGATAGCCGTCAATGTAGGTGGACTTGATCTTGCCCCATTTCCGGTATTCCTGTACCAACGTAAACAGTGGAGAGAGTTCCGGACGATTGGCATCACACCATTCCTTCAGCAAGATCATAGACGCATCATCTGCTGCTTCTCTGTTGGATGCTGTGACTTTCATAACAGGCAGCTGTAAAGTCTGATACAGATACTCCTTGAAAGCTTTAGTGCTGCAGTTTGCTCCAATGGAAATGTCGCCAATGAGCATTGTGATCTCATTCCGGATACGCTGCATTTGCTGTTCTGCCTCCTGCTGACGCACTTTCATCAAATCTGCATTCACAGGCACGCCGTTGTATTTCATCAGCCCTAAGTACACCGCTGTCGGTGATTCGATCTGTTCCACAAGATACCGATGTTTCGGCAGAAAACGGTCAAACCAGTTGTTGAAAATATAATACAGCCGCAAGGCAAAATCAGAGTCCGCACAGCCATAGCGTATTGTTTCCATATCCTGTGCATCCAGTTCGTCAAAGTGTCTGCCATTTGTAACATCCGAAAAAGTGGGCAGCCGTTCATGACACAATTCTTCCGCCAGTTTTTTCAGACCGCTGTCAGCAAGTTTGCGAAATGCGTAGTTGTTTTTCAAGGTCATTTGTGCTGCACAAATGGTATCATACACCGGCGGCTGGATCACGATATCCCGTTGACAGGATATTGCAGATTCAAAGGCAATATTGTGAGCAACTTTAACGATACGCTTGTCCGTGAGAAAAGCTCGCAGAAATTGCAAAAAAGATGTCAGTTCGATATTTTCTCCTACTTTGTGAGCCACTGGGACATATATTCCGGTATGCTCTTTGACAGAAAAACTGCATCCGGTCATATGGTTTTTCTGCGGATCCAGAGCCGCCTTTTCTTCCATGCGGTAAGGCTCATCCGGTGCAGTCTCATAGTCAAAAGCCACAACTGCTGCATCGCCGATATACTGCTGAATTTCCTGCACCGAAGTGACACATCTGTAATTCTCCATAGCATTCTCCTCAATTCAGCGGCTCCATGACTTCGCCGGTTTCCGGGTCCACACGCAGTGCATCTTCTGTATCATAGCCCACATTTTTACTAAGTGCCTTTACCTGTTCTGTCATAGCTGCGATCAGCGGATATTCTTCCGGAGACAATGCCCGTTCTACAGCAAACTGTGCCTGGGAATAACTCATGCCAGTGCCGCTGACTGCTTTTTTCAGTGTAAATTTTGTTACCACAGCATTGGAATTCTTGTATTTGGGGATCACACGCATCAGATAACGAGTAAAGGACTTCAGAGAACCGGTAGGCAGAGACAGAATTACCGGGAAAATATCGCCCTCCCGAAGCAGATACAGACGACGGCGATTCTTGCAGGCTTTTGCACCGTTCTTTCCGGATCCATACTGATTCAGCGGGCAGGAATCACAGCTGCCGCCGGGATTTCCTTCCCCATGGTGCCCGTCAAAGCTGCCGCAGTCCGGCGGATTGGAGCCGCCCTGATATTCGCTTTGGTAGTAGGCATTCAAAGAATGCTGATAGAGGATCACAGCTGAAAACGTTTTTACCGTGTCCGGTTCCTCCGGATTCTCACCGGGGATCTCAAACATCACACCGCCGCCAGATGGGATCTTGATCCGTTCAAAAGCAGCGGAAAGTCCGTCCATTTCCTCCGACATCACCTCACGCAAATTCGAATCCTGCAAAGCGAGAAAGCCTGTGTTGTTTGTTTTCATCAATTCATTTTTCATAGTTCTGATTCCTTTCATTTTGTGGATTTACGGACGGACACAGCGGTCTGCTCATAGACATGGACAAGACCGTTCAGCCACTCTGGTACAGTATCCTGATTTTCTGCGATCTGCTCTTTGACAAAAGCAGACAGACTGTTGGCATTGACAGTTTCATAGACCAGATCTCCGCAGCCGTTTTCTTTCAAGGCTGCATACAGTTCTTCTCTGCGTCCTGCCACAGCAGAGGCACGAATTTTGGTGGTCAGAGCAAACATCGTTCCTGCACGGGTGAAATTCTGCGTTTCTGTTTCTGCCATCAGCATAGAAAGCTGATAATCTGCCTGTTCAATTTCAGCGTTAATTTCTTTCAATCGCTGTTCTGCATTCTTCTTTTCCTCACGGAGTTGTTTCAGATGCTCCGCAAGTTCATACATGTTCTGTGTTTGCATTCCAAACTCCTTCCTGAAATGGATTGCTGCCATTTCGGTAATCATCCACCAGCATTTTCGCCAGATCTGCCTTGTCCCGCAAAGCACGAAGGATTTTTGTATCGACTGTATGTTTTGCAGTCAGATAAATATACAGACAGTTTTCTGTCTGAGAAACTCGATGGATTCTTGCTTTTGCCTGTTCAAAGTTAGACATGGAATAGTCCAGACTGTAGAACACCATGGTGGATGCTGCGGTAAGTGTGATGCCCAGTCCTGCCGCTGCAATCTGCCCAACAAATACACGACAGTCTGCATCTTCCTGAAATCTGCGGATTTCCTCTGCACGGTCAGAAACACCGCCACGCACAGACGCATAGCCAATCTGTTTTCGTTTCAGCAGTTCCTGAATGCCGTCCAGTTCCGGTGCAAACCTTGCCAGAATGACCAGCTTTTTTCCTTCTGCAAGCATGGTGTCCAGAATATCGGACAGAGCATCCAGTTTTGCTGTGCTGACAGAAGTGATACTTCCGGCATCGTCTGTGAGATAACCGCCTGTCATCTGCGATAAACGCAGCATTTTTGTCAGCACATTTACTGCCGAAATTTCCGAACCTGCAAGCTCCGCAAAGCTTTCTTTTTCCAGCTGTTTGTATAGTTTCATTGCTTTCGGTTCCAGTTCTACCGTGCGTATCTCCTCGGTAATTTGAGGCAAATCCAGACATTCTGCCTTAGTTACACGATAGGCAACGGAATGCAGTTTTTGCAGGAATTCATCCATCATCTGCTTTCGGAAAACCGGAATGTGATTGCCGTATCCGCACATATCGAAATAACGACTGCGAAAAGCATAGAAGCTTGTCCCGAAGATCTCTTTATTCAGAAAACGATACTGGGAAAAGACATCCAGTTCTTTGTTGGTAATGAGTGTACCGGTCAGAAGCAGCTTGTATCTTGACTTGTCTCCGAGATGGTGCATGGCTTTAGACTGTGCAGTGCGGTTTTCCTTAATTTTGTGTGCCTCGTCTGCAATGATAAGGTCGGCATCAAAGGCAAGCAGTTCTTTCTCCAATCGCCATGCAGATTCATAATTGACAACAGCGATTTGCAAACCATCTCCGTGCAGCTTGGAAAGCTGTTCTTTTTTCTGTGTACTGCTGCCTTTCAGAACAGTCAGCTGATATGGAAAAGCAGCAAAACGTGCAAATTCCTGTTCCCAGATAGAGAGAATAGACAGTGGTGCTGTGATCAGGATTCTTCTGATATATCGATACTGATACAGAATTCCAACAATGGCAATGCTGGTGATGGTCTTTCCGCAGCCCATTTCCATGAGCAGTGCCACGCCATTACTGTGTGTCTCTGAGGGCAGGATGCCGAAGCGTTCGCAGGCAAAGCGGCAGGCGGATTGTTGATGGCGATAGAGAGTTGCTTTAAGGGGGATTTTTAGAACTTCTTTCACTTTTTCTCCTATGCTTTGTATGGACGATATGTATCTGGACCAAATCTGGCAAGAATTTGCTTTAGTATTCGGCTTTGGTATACATCCGCCTTTTGCAGCAGTTCTTCCAGAACTGTAACTTCTTCTTTTGACAGCAGATTTTTATTTGGAGCATACCATTCCGGTATCTGTACTCCGCCACCGTTTCCGCTAAAAGTTTCAAGGGGATATTTCAGCATGAGTGCTCGTATGTCCCGGCGAATCGTTTTTTCTGAAACATGAAATTCATGCATTAAAATTGGAACTGTGCTTTTCCGACGGGAAATCAGTAATTTCAAAATCTCTTCTCGCCGTTCTACGAGACCCATGCCTTTCACCCCCTTTCCGATGTATTTTTATTCTACAACCCAAACTGGTCAGGTCGTGACCAGTTTGAAAAAGATTCACAGAAGTTTCACAAAATGAATTCTTTCAAGAATTACAAAACACCGACAAGGTACAGAAAAAAATTCTGCACCTCATCGGATGTTCTCACTTTTTTACCAAACTGGTCAGCCATGGAGCGATGGGTCTTGCAATCATTCTCGCATTCAGATATGCCATTTCCAGTGTCAGACAAGTGCTGCCCAGATAATATCCGTTTCGTTCTGCCAAGGTCATGGCAAGGTTCGGTTTTTCCATATCTGTTAAACAGATCGGCAGCAGAAACTGCAATTGATTCTGGTATCCCTGCGGTACTACCAGCCCCGGCTCAATTACTGCTTTTCGTCTGCCCAGTTCCACTGCCGTTTCCAGCAGCAATGGCAGATTCTTAAACCGAAGCAGCTTCTTTGGCAGCCGCTCCCGATTTTCCGGGTCGCTGAGAATGTGTTCTGCATTTACCCGAATTGGCCATTCCGGATTGAAGTTTACACCATTTTGCATCATCGGGAAATATGGCTTTTTGGGTAATGGTTCTACATACCGCAGCTTGGAAGAAACAGCATCACAGAAGCCGGTGAAATACCATTTCAATGTGGTGTCTTTCTTTTTATTTCGTTCAAAGCAGGCGTAGATTGCCTGATACTGTCTTGTGTACAGTCCTGTATGAAAGCAGGCACCGTTGTTTTCCACATGGAAATACGCCGTTTCTCCGGTGTTGTAATCGATGCTCAGTTTCCGGAACATCATATGGAGATACCGTTCCAAAATCGGCGTATCTGTATTTTTACATTCGGTCTGCGGTTTTCGGAATCGCCATGCTTCCGGTAACGCCATTTCTGCCAATTGTTCTAACTGCCCATACCAATCCGGCACATAGGCAAATTCAAATAAATCTGTTTCTATCATTTTATCACCTTACACTTAGAAAGTGCCTCCAGATACTTTGTTTGTATCTCTGCTTTCTGATCTTCACACACATACTGGTGTTCTGTGCCGTCTGAACAAATCTCAACCACAGTTGACAATGCACTGATATATGCATCGTAATACTGCAGCAGCTTTTCCTGTGCATCATGGTCACCTTTGACAGCACGATACACCGTTTCATAATCCAGTTTCATGCTTTTGTGTCCTTTCGTAATAACTGCGAATATTTGCAAATGCGTTTTTCTTCCGTTCTGACACGGAGCGTCTGGAGATCCGCAATGTTTCGGAAATCTCGGAAATAGACATTCCATACCAGAATTCTAAAATAACCACTTCCTTTTGTTTGGGCGGCAACAGCAGCATTGCCTGATACAGCCATTCTGTTGCAACGACACAACAGTATCCGTTTCCGGCATCGATGAAATGTTCGGATGGATAAACTGCATTTTCACCATGTGTTTTCAAAATGTACTGTACAATATCTGTGTTGACCGACTCATTTTTCTTTCTTGTTTTTGCAGCAGCGGCGAAATTTCTGCTTGCATTTCTCATCACTGTTTTACTGAAACTATCGAAAATTTCAAGTTTCAGCTGATCATCATCATGTGAGGGAGCAGACATTATTTTCCCTCCCTCCATATTCAGTTTTGAGAAGCCCTTTTTTGCCCTCCTGAAATTACTAAGACAATTGAGAGAAGCAAAATGGGAAGGTTTCAGATGTAAATTTTATATGAACAGGCAGGAGAAAGAAAAAGCAGCATACAAAACCGGTCATTTCGCCGGATTGTATGCTGCTTGGGGACAAAAAAAGAGGCAAGTCCAACAGTGTTAATGTTGAACTTGCCCCGAAAAATGAAAGGAATGGAGAATCATTAGAACGGACAATTTTCATGAAAAGATGCAAGCATACAGATGTGAAAGGGAAGTGCTGGAATCGATTCTGCGTGGAAAAGTTTATTTTTAATGATTGGTTCCATCTGATGCTGCATCCTTCCGGCGTAAAAATACACCATAAGCGGATTTTAGGATGATTGGAACAGTTTCATCCAAATTGGAACAGCTATTTTGAGAAGCATAAATTCGCCTAGATACTGCATCATTTCAAACCGGAAGGATACAGCATCTACATTTTGTAGATGCCGTATGCTTGATTGTATTGTTTTGAAATTTCCTGCTTTTACTGTTTGGAGTCCTCTTCCTGTTTTAACAAATTATAACGCATCTGGCAAAGGTCAAATACATTCAAAGTTTGATCTCCATTGAAATCTGCTGCTTTCCAATCCGCAAGCTGTGTGTCTGGAACAGACAACAGCCATTTTTGCAGCAGTACAACATCAGAAATTGTAAATGCACCGTCTGCATTAACATCCCCAATGATTCGCTCCTGATACTGAATAGTGGCTCCTGTTAGTTTTTCATTCAGCAAACCAATAGTAATCTGATTCCACTCTTCTTCCGTTCCGTTATAGGAAACTGCACGCAAATTTTTGCAGTTATAAAATGCGGAATCTCCCACCTTAATCAGAGAATTCGGAATTGTAAGAGTCTCCAGATAAGGATTCTCGGAAAAAGCATACATTGCAACAGATGTAACACCGCTTGGAATGATATATGCAGCATCTGCCTTTGCTGCCGGATAGATTACCAGTGTGTCTTGCTTCTTGGAATACAGAACGCCATTTAGACTAGAAAAATTGGGATTATCTTTCGCAACCTGAATCTCCTGCAATGCACTGCAAGAGCCAAACGCATTTTTATCAATTTTTGCAACTCCAGTTGAAAGTTTCACAGACTTCAAAGAGGTACAGCCCAAAAACGCCATTTCGCCAATGGAAGTTACCGAATCCGGGACTTCGATGGAGGTAATTGTAGAGAGATAAAATGCTCCGACAGAGATTGCAGTAACTGGAAGTCCTTCGATTTCAGAGGGAATTACAACATCAGAAACGGAATTGTCAAAGCCGGTGATCTCAATTGAATCTCCATGGTTGACATAGGTGAATGCGGAATTGTCTGTAGCGTCCGTATTGGGAATTGTATAAGCATAATATACATAGTTCAATCCAATATAGTCCTTGAATTCAAACTGATAAGTTACATTATTATACCGAATTGAATCGGCATCTACCAGTGCATAACCCAACGTTTCATCCACTTCTGCCAGGGAGTTGATCCTGTCGGATAGAGCCTTTACCTTTTTCTCCACAGACAATGCTGCATACTCTTCTGAATTGATCAATGCATTGAGTGTATCCATAATTTTCTGCATATCCGCCAGTTCCTGCTCTGTGAATTGGCGATAGACACGGACTGTAACAGTATCGGAAGTATAGGTCTTTCCATTCACTGTATACTGTGCATAATAAGAATAATCCCCTACCTGATTTCCGGACAGATCCAGATAATTGGAGTACACGCCATCATTTTCGTACAAGTCTCCGTCATTTGGATAGGTGGCTGTGCCATCATCATAAAGCACTGCCACTTCCTGATTTGTAGAGGCATCCATCAGCGAAATGGAATCTACATTCGCAGCTGTTTCAGCCGTAAACAAAACAGACATTTCTTCTGAATCTACCTGAAGCCGTTTGGCACTGGAACTCAGTGTAACATCAGTCGCAATACCAGGAGATACTTGATCAGGGTCTTTGACCGCAATGTCCAGATAACACGTCACATCAGAAAATCCGCCAACACCCTCACATTGATAGGCATAGCAATGCTTTTCCGCATCATAGTTCACAGAGTTTTCTTTTACATATCCCTCTGCAATCAGCTGATCAAACAGTGCGTCCGCCATTTGCTTTCGGGTTTCCTGATCTGCATTCTGAAATGCAGCATCGCTGGACAGTGCGCCTACCTTTTGTGCGATTTCTGCCATTCTTTCGGCATCAGCATCCGATACCGCATCATAAATTACAACAGAAAAGGTTTTTGTGGTAGAAACTGTCCCATCAGCATCTGTCAGGCGAGCATAATAAGAATAAGAACCAACTGCCGCATTCTCAAACGACAGCACAGCAGACCAGGTTCTATCATTTTCCAGGTCATCTCCACTAACGTCGAAGTTGCCGTCATCCAGCATTTTTGCGACTACTTCGTTTGTTTTAGCATCAACCAGTTCTACATCGCTTCCGGAATACTTTAAGCAAGTAGCCGTAAAGATCACCTTTTTATCGTTTTCATCTTCCATAAACTCTGCGTTTCCAGTATGCTGATTTAACCGCAATGTAAAAGAAGGATACTCCGCTGCACAAATTTGCTCCGCACCGACAAAAAAGCAGGTGCCGCTCATCATTGCAGCAGTGAGCAGACTCAGAACTTTTTTCTTCATAAAAACTTCCTCCTCATTAAAATTATATTTATGATACCATAAAAAAAGTACCTGTGCGAGAAGTCTACGAAACTTACAGTGTTTTCGACGAAACTTACAGTTTTTCATATTTTGTTTTTATTTTGCAGCCATGCTTTTTTACAAATACAGAGCCACCTCAGCATCAAAATAGACATCATTATGATGGAGTTGACAGATTCCATCATATTTTTCAGCTGCTGATTCTACATTTTTTAATCCATATCCATGTGATTCTGTATCTTCTTTTGTTGTTACGATTTCGCCATTTTCATAATGAACCTTTCCTGGATAGGTATTTTTTACAGCAATAAAGAGCATACCCTTTCGATAAGTCATTGCGATTTTCAACTCACGTTTTCCGTCAGTTTTTTGAAGTGCCTGTACTGCATTGTCCAGCAGATTTGTCAAAATTGTGGAAAGGTCTACAATTTCTATGGGAAGTTCTGTTGGTATAACAATGTCTACGGTTACAGCAACATTCCAATCAGAAATAGATCTTAACTTGTAATTGATAATGCTGTCTACCACAATATTTCCTGAAGTAGAGTACAGTACAGACTTTTTTTCTTCTTTCTGTATCAACTCTTGTAGATATTGTGAAGCCTCGTTGGTTTTGCGACCTTCAAGAAAAGCTTCTACAATAGAAAAATGATTGGAAATGTCATGGTGAAATCTTCTGGTGTCTTCCACTGCATTCTGCATCAGCTGACACTGGTTCTGGTAGTAATTTTTTTCTTGCTCTGCCACTGTTGCTTTTGCAGCCCGTGCATATGCAATTGACAGTGATTCATACAGAAAAAATACTACGATATTGATGATAAATAAGAGAATCATGGAAACTGTGACCGATTGTGCTGTCACTCCAGAAACAGTCGTAAACAGCAATTCTATGCCAATTGTCAGAATTGGTATGCACGGAGAAACAAACATTGTCCATATTGGAAGAATCTTTTGCTCATTTCTGTGATGCGAAAAATATCCTAATAGCAACACAATCCAAAAGATTACCATACGAGATAAAAAGATTCCGATCTCATTTTCATATTCATATCTTTGAAGTGGTTCTATATAGGCATTTTTTGTAACCACAGATACAATTAATTCCACGGCAAATCCTAAAACAATATATTCTAATATTGCAAGCAAGCGTTTTGGAAAAGTGGTATTATAGCATAATGAGATAGAAAAAAGTGAGATTATCGTGAAAATCAGATTCAAAAAAGGAATGTTTGCAACGAAATGAATCCCAATTGTCAATACAAAATATAATGCATAAACGCTAATTGTAATTACCTTGTTTCGTATCTGTGTTCCAAAAAGCGATTGAAAAAAATAATAAATAATATAGATGGAAAATAATTCCGAACAAGCGTATACAATATCGTAGTTGGATAAACTCATACGGACTCCTTTCGATTGATAGCAAATTGTTCTGCTCTGATCTCTTTTCGTTTTGACTGTGCGATTGGCAGTTCAATTCCTGTAGATAGATATACTTTATCATAGGCATATTTACGCACATATAAGTGATGAACTAGATATGTTTTGTGAATACGTAAAAACTGAAAAGATTTTAATTGTTTTTGCACATGATCCAACAAGCCATAAAAGCTATCTTTATGATATTCGTTCTGAGTGTAGTAGTGTATGATGATCTGGTGATCCTCACTCTCAAAATATATAATATCTTTGATCGGTATTTTCACAATGTTATGTCCTGTTTTGTATGTAAATGCATCGGCTTGTAAATGTAATCGATGAATCAAACGTTCAAATACCTTTTCAATTTTTTCTTTGTTAATCGGTTTATGCACAAAATAAAGTGGATCATATTCAAAAATTTCAATGGCATACTCCTTATTTCCTGAGATATACGCAATTTGTGTGGCATCGTTTTTTAAGTTGTCTCGAATCATTTTACTAACATCAATACCAGTAAATTCAGGCATTTCAATATCCAAAAAAATCAAATCGTAGAATTCACCGTTTTGTAGATGCTCGCATAGTTCTTTCCCGTTGTAATAGATATCGATATCAATTGTAATGCCCTTATTGGTTGTAATTTCAATCAAAATCGTTTCGAGTTGTGTTCCTATTTCGACAGCATCATCTATGATTGCAATTCGAATCATGTAATCACCCCTGTTACAATATAATTAGTCGGGTAACACCTTACAAGCCGGTAAGGGTTTACACGCATTTGTTACTTAAGCTATACTGAAAGCAGTGATTGGACTGACGTATCACTCCTTGGGACAAAGCGCCCG